>Ga0233426_10000156_pt1 | contig 78766 bp, 78 predicted proteins | sample SI_118_April2016_6_FD_179875 | JGI IMG/M metagenome (GOLD analysis project Ga0233426, IMG submission 179875) | Seawater microbial communities from Saanich Inlet, British Columbia, Canada - SI_118_April2016_10_MG | ecosystem: Environmental > Aquatic > Marine > Inlet | place: Canada: British... | reverse complement strand
GTAAAAGAAATGGAAGAAAAATTCGGTGTTAGTGCAGCGTCTGCTGCTGTAGCTGCTCCTGCCGCTGCTGGTGGAGCCGCTGAAGCCCCTGCGGAAGAAAAAACCGAATTTGACGTAATTCTGACCAGCTTTGGTGAGAAGAAAATTAACGTCATTAAAGAAGTAAGGAGTATCACAGGATTGGGACTCAAAGAAGCTAAGGAAGCTGTTGAAGCTGCTCCAAAAGCAATTAGAGAAGGTGTCTCCAAGGAAGAAGCAGAAGAAGTCAAAAAGAAACTTGAAGAAGCCGGCGCAAGCGCGGAAATCAAGTAAGTTACTTGTCAAGAGCGTGTCCTTCCCGGGACACGCTCCTGCTTTTTATCAGTCCTAGCTTTTGCCCTCCCCCAGCTATTAGATAGTCCAAGTAGAAGTACCCTTAAAGTTAGAGTTATTATTACTGTATTTAGTGTTGATCACAATTTCGCACTGGACTGTTACAGAATAGAATTTTAGTCTAGTATAGATTATTTTGCTAAAACTTAGGCCTTGCATCACTAATGGAAGAATCTTTAAAAACCTACGAAGAATACTTTTCGCAAGCAGTGGAAGTACGCATGCGTCATTATGAAAAAGAAGGACGCCTCCAGCATGTGATGCTCTCACATCAATTTTCCATTAGCCTGATGGAAGAATTATTTGATATTGCGGATCACGTTAAGGAAATGACGCGTAAACCAAATGGGATAGAATTTTTGAAATCGCTGTTGTGCCACAAAAAGGCAATGCTCTATTTCACCCAGCCTTCAACAAGAACCTTCCTCTCATTTTTGACAGCATGCCAGATGGTCGGCATGGACACCGGAGAAGTCCGTGATCCATCTTTATCTTCAGAATACAAAGGTGAAAGTCAGGAAGACGGAGTCCGTGTTTTCAGCAGTTATTTTGACATGATTATCATGCGTGATCCAAAGCCTGGGTTTTGCGAATATATGGCCTATTTGCTCGACAGTACTGGACGCAGCATCCCCATCATGAATGGCGGCAGCGGTAAAGATCAGCATCCAACTCAGGCTCTACTTGACCTTTACACCATGCACCGCTCCTTTCAGAAGACAGGAGGTATCACTAAAAAGAGATATGCATTTGTGGGAGATTTGCTGCGAGGAAGAGCCGTACGTTCTTCAGTCATGTTATTAAGTCAATATAAAGATGTCGAAATGGAGTTTATTGCTCCGTCTTCTTTTCAGATTGCAGAGGATCTGGAAGAATATTTACTCTCACAGGATGTAAATATTCATAAAACTGATAACTTGGAAAGTGTTATTTCAAACGTCGACTGCATTTACATGACAAGGATTCAGGATGAGTATGATCTCTCCGGAGAGTCCAACCTGATTGATTATTCAAAATATAGTCTGACTTCGGATAATGTCAGCAGAATGAAAAAAAATTCCATTATTTTGCACCCCTTGCCCAGACGGCATGAAATTTCACCGGAAGTCGATGCTGACCCACGTGCCATGTACTGGAGGCAACTACGAAACGGCGTCTATATTAGAGCAGCTCTACTGCTTTATGTCTTCAATGTTGCACATCGCTTAAAGGAGTATTAAAATAACTACTTCTGACGTTGCTGTAGGAAAATCCAGTTATAGCAGAAACAGTTTTTTAATCTTATAAACAAACATGGCCAACCCTAAATTTATTTCAACGAATGTTGCGGCTTTACTCGTTTACGGACGCCCGCCGATGGTGTTTGCCGGTATGGTCTGCGCCATCAGCGTGATGTTGGACCGCAATCCATTTGTTTACTACAGCGGAGTAATTTTTCTGCTTTCCGCAATGATCCTTGATTTGATAGATGGCTGGTTTGCGGCACGTTATAGACCACAGGCAAAACTTTCACATTTAGCGGACAGGATCATGGATAAAGTCGTGTATGCGATGATTTTTCCAATGGTTGCAGTAGGAATGATGTGGCGGTACCAGACTTTAGCTGAAAGCGCGGATTTTCGTCTGGAAATGCTGCACGTCGTTTTTGTATTTGTCTTGTGCGTAACAGTTTTAATGCGTGACAATTTTGCGCACTTCATGAGGAATTTTTCGCTCCGTAAAGGTGAAGAAGAAGAAATGAAGGAAGTCACCAGACTCCGGACGATGGTTGCAGCCCCGATCGGAGTTGTACTTTACATTCACGCCTTTTATGTACCAGGAGGTCCGGATTCTTCACTTTATTCATGGATGAGCTGGCTGGGAGCAATTCCGATTCAGCAGCTTTTCTTTTTGGAAATCCTGCTACTGATAATCAATTTTGGCTCAATTGCCGGTTATTGTCGAAAATACGGTACTGCATGCCTCGATGATCTTTGTTTGAATGATGAGGTTTTACGCCGCAGAATTTTAGCCGTTTTTCCAAATGCGCTGACCGTGATGAATGCACTGATGGGTGTCTTGGCCATACTCTTTGCTTATCGTGGACGAGTTCAGGAAGCATACCTGATTCTGCTGGGAGCAGGGTTTTTTGATAAACTAGACGGTGCTGTCGCTAGGAAACTTGGACTCACAACGCCTCTTCCATCTGCAAAACCAAGGAAATATAACATTACCTTAGGCGGTGTGCTTGATGACGTTTCCGACACAGTCAGTTTTTGCATTGCGCCGGCAGTTATATTTTACATCCTGATGTCACAAGTTGCTGATGAATCCATTCAGGCGCTTCCATATGGTTGGATTTCAATTATGTATGTCGTCTTAGGTGTAACACGTTTAGTTTTATTTATTCTCGATCAAAACAGTATCCCTGGATTTTTCAAAGGTATTCCTGTTCCGGGAGCGGCCCTATTAGCAGCAGCACCTTTCATAATGCTCGGGAATGCGCTTGAAACTAATTCTGCTGACTTGGTTTTTTGGGCACAATTTTGTTTTGTCTTAATGATAATTGCAGCAATCTTAATGATAAGTTTTCCAATTCGTTATATGCACATCGGCCGCTTAATGAGCCGCAGTAGAAAATTTTTAATTTTAACTATCCTGCTTATCATCGGTTTCGCATTCACGCCATATTTCGGGCATGCCGCACTTGCTTACTTGATCTTATATGTTTTTTCGCCGCTTTACACTTGGCGTATCAGTCCGGAAGTCGCCTCAAAGGAGAATCCGGAAAATCTCTCTTCCTCTTCTTGAACACCAATGCAGGAACTAACTGTGGACAACGAGTCCTCTGATCTTCCAGAAAATACTGAAGAACGAATGGTTGCTCCAGAACAACAACTTGGCGAGCAATTTGATCAATCTTTACGGCCTGAGCGTTTACGTGATTATATAGGTCAACAGGAAATTAAAGAAAATTTGATAGTTTTTATCGGAGCAGCCAAAAAACGCGGGCATGCGCTGGATCATGTACTCTTAAGTGGACCTCCAGGATTGGGTAAAACTACACTTGCAAATATTTTCTCACGCGAAATGGAGGTGCAACTGCGTGCGACTTCTGGACCTGTCATTGAACGTCAGGGTGATTTAGCGGCAATTCTCACCAATCTTGAACCTGGATCAATTTTGTTCATTGACGAAATTCACCGGTTGAACCGAGTGGTGGAAGAAGTACTCTACAGCGCAATGGAGGATTTCACCCTCGATATTATTATCGGAGAAGGTCCGGGGGCCCGTACCGTAAAAATCGATTTACCGCATTTTACCTTGGTGGGTGCAACAACAAGGGCTGGATTGCTTACTTCACCGTTGAGAGAACGTTTTGGGATTCAGTTCCGCCTTAATTTTTATGATCCGGAAGAGCTGAAAACAATCATCCTGCGTGCTGCAGCTTTACTGGGTATTGAAATAGTAGAAGAAGCATCTTTGGAACTTGCGCGCAGAGCAAGAGGTACACCCAGAATCGCAAACCGTTTACTGAAGCGCTGCCGTGATTTTGCAGACATGGAAACTTCAGGAGTGATCACTTTACCGCTAGTCGAGAAGAGTCTTGATAAAATGAGAATAGATCTGGAGGGTCTAGACAAAATGGATCGTCTCATCCTTGAAGCCATCGTTGAAAAATTTGGCGGAGGCCCTGTCGGACTGAGTACACTTGCGGCTTCTGTCTCAGAGGAAAAAGACACGATTGAAGATGTCTATGAGCCTTTTCTGCTACTCAAGGGTTTTTTGCAGCGTACTCCTCGTGGGCGGATGGCGACCGAAAGGGCTTACCAGCATATGGGTATTTCAGCACCTCCTAAAAAACAAGATACTCTTTTCTGAAACATTTTAACAAGTATTTTCCGGATAACTTTTCTCAAATATTCATGCCGCGTTTTTGCCGGATTCTGCTGAATAACATTCCTTTCCCGTTAATCACGCCAAGTGGACATGATCGTGCTGAACAGAAAATTATTCTCCTCTGCAGCAAGCTGTTTTAATTATGGATACTAATTTTTCTCCAATTGAAAATTATCCCTTCCTCTCTCCGTTCATCTTTACAGAGGATCCGCAAAAACTTGAAAAACACAAAAAAGCTTTACTTAAAAAACTGATTAAAGCCTGGATGCCTCTGCATATTGAGAACAACCAGACACAGGAATATCTCGCTGCCCGTGAAGACGTTTTTGCAACTGTTACTGCAGAGTATTATGAAGAGCAATATAAAACAATTGTAGAAAAGAGTCTGAGCGCTGACAGTTCCTTCGACACTCTCGCCCAAAATACACGTCTCCTGGACAGTATCATCCATACTGCTTTCGAATATGCTTTCAAAGATTTGCCAATCCTCAAAGAAAAAATAATTGAAGAACTCAAAAAAGAGTATCGATTCAAAAAACAAAAACTACCTAAAAATCGGCAAAAACTCAAACTTACCCAAAAACAAATCGAGAAACTTGAAGCCAATCCGGAAGATCCTGAACAAAGGCAATTACTGAAATATTACAACAGTATTGAAGCAGATTTAACTAAGGAGACAGCTTCCCTCAATGAACGCGTGAAGTACCTAAAAGAATTAATGCCGCTTGCTCAGCAAGCTGAATTCAAACGTGATTTTTTACTTAATCATCTGGTAATCTTTGCCAGAGGAGGATACGGACGTGCGGAACTCAGTTTCGCTTCAGACAGGGATCTAGGGTATTGCCTTGATACACAGCAGTTAAGTTCCGGAGAAGCTGAAATTTGCCGGCAGCTCATCATACATATTGAGCATTTACTCCGGATAGCGGGTATAGAAACGGCTCACCAATACTTTGAATTAAACGAGGATTTATCCCGTTTTAAGGACCCCGCAGCAATTCATACTATTCCGGCCATCCTGGAAAGCAGAGTTCTGTTGGGTAGTAATAATTTGGCTAATGCACTGAAACGTCGATTTTTTCAAATCCTGCCTTATGAAACCTTCGTCCTGAGCCAGATACGAGATTACCATGACCGCACAGTCCCTGGATTGAGCCAAATGAATCTTAAAGAAGATCAAGGTGGGTTACGCTCTCTGCAAATCCCGCTTTGGTTGGCGGCTGCGACTTTTGGTGTTTTTCCAAATCAAACTGCAGATATGCTCGCCCTGTTAATTCAAAAACGTATAATTTCACCGAGACAGGGTTTTAAACTTTGTCAGGCGCTGGAATTTTTGTATGACTTACGCAACTTTTCTGCAACCGCAGAGAAGTTTCATTTTGATAATGAAGCGCGTGAAAGAGGTCTTTCTGAAAAAGATCTCAAGATTAATATTATCAATGATGCAACAGAGCGCCTTTACCTGCTCAAGAAAAATCGTTTCCAGAGTATAGACGTATTTGACCGCTATCGACTGCAGATGGTGAATTATATTCAATATCTTTCACAGGAAATTTTACAGCGACTGCTGGACCGCACCATAGTAAGGACTTTCTCAAATTTCCAGGTTGTCGTCCATCTGGGTAAGCGTCAAATTGTTGAGGTAAATGCTCTTGAAGGTTTACCGCAAGTGCCGATATCGCTAATATTCAACGATCCAACTGCGTTACTTGAGCTCTTTGAATATGTGGGGCAGTCCGAATATGATTTGTCTTTTGAACTCAAAGACGAAATGGCGGATCTGATCCGGATCATCACTCCGGATGTTATCAATGCTCACCGTACGCAGATCGCTGAACGTTTTACCAAACTCATGCTCACTCCGTTTGCTGCAAGTGCCTGGCGAATTATGTTAGATATTTGTGAACCGATTAATGCAGAAAATGAACCTCGGACTTTGATGGGCTGTTTCATTCCAGAAACGAATAAGATGCGCTTTTTACTGCGTAACCTGGCTTACCATCAACATCCGGTTTGCACTCATACTCTGAATGCCCTTGATCGTACGCAAAAAGAACTGGACCGGCTAAAAAAAGATTATCAGGAACTATATCAATATCTTGATCCAAAGCATATCTTAGCACTCAAGTGGGGCATCCTGTTCCACGATGTAGGAAAAATAGATCCGCAGACTGATCATGAAGTTTCTGGAACTTCAATTGCGGTCAAGGCTCTTGAACGTATCGGTTATGAAGACCAGGAATTATTCGCGCTTGTATCACTGCTTATTGCACATCACACGACTGTCGTTCAACTCAGCAGAACTTCCGCTTATTTCGATCAAGCACTGCAAAGTTTTTTCGAAATTGCGGACCGTAACCTGATTAATGTCATTTTGCTTTTTCTCTGCAATATTTCGGATTACATTTCTGTGAGTGACAGCAACGCCCACTCAACGCGAGGATTAAGAACATTTTTTGAGGAGACATACCGTGTTTTTACCGAAATGCGTTCCTCCCAAAAGCAAGAGGATTCCATGGATTTTATCCTCTCGTATCTTGATAACAAAAAAATTGACCTCGAATCAGACACACGTATTGATCTGCTGATAAACAGAAGTCTCCGTGAAAATCTTGATTCTGTTTTACTCAAACCGTTGGAACTGATAAACAAAAAAGAAAGGAAACTGCTTGAAAAATCCGGTGATGAATTACAAGTCCTCTGGCGTGACCTTAAACTGGGTTCGTTGGATAAACATGGTACTGACCAGACTACAGAAAAATTTATCCGCACAATTCGGCAAGCTCTCAGCAATAAAACTTTGGTTGAACTGACAGAGCTTTACAGTCCCTTAATCAACTGGTTTTTTGCTTCATTTCCAAATCGCTTTCTGCTTAGTTCTTCTCCGGGAATGATTGCAGAGAATCTTACTATTTTCAACAAACTTGAACGTCCCGCAATTGTAAATGTCATCACCAACGCAAGAGGTAGACTTAACGCTCTGCTGATTTATGTGCATGACCTGCCTCAGATTCATAGTAGAATCGCCTACACCTTGAACCTTAAGCACCTTAACATTGAATCAGCAAAGATAAACCAAATAAATTTTGCAAGCGGTCACGTTGCTTTTTGCTATTATTTGAAGGTCTCAAAAAGGGAAGAGGATAATGTTATTTTTCCACTTGAGCTGGAAACTTCCATCAGAAGAAATACCCCGCCTGCACTGAAAATAAAGCCACAGACTTTTCTCTACAACACAAAGTTTCAGTTGGAGTACCTCAAGGATGATAAAAAGGGCTACATAATCAAAGAAACCAATAATGTCTCTTCTGGCGATTTTCCAGTGTGGAAAGGAGATTCACGAGATAAAACTGAATTTTCAAGACGTGATAAAAATTATCTCCGTATTAAAATAACAGCCGAAGACGCACCCCTCGTTTATTACAAAATGGTCAGTGCGTTTGATCGGGCAAGAGTAGTGATTCAGCAGGCCGTCATTACAACCATCGGCCATCAAGTTATCGATACCTTTTATATTACAACTGACGATAATGAAAAACTGCTTAAATCAGACTTTGAGGAATCCCTCAAACAGGCACTGATGAGTCCCTCTGAAATTTGATATCACTACATTCATATAATGTGATTGAAAAAGTTTGACTTTAACAATGATTGTGATAATTTAGATAAAACTTTGTATCCAGATGACACTGAGGGATCTGGCCCTTTGAAGTGTCGAGCATCCTTTTTCCGCATCAAGGTGCTAATGCCAGCCCCTCCGGGAAGTTCCGGAAGGGAGTCGATACGACTCGATTCGAGTAAAGTGCTGGTCCGCCTATTTTAGTGGCCCACCTGTTTGATTCTCGTTTATCAGTTTGCAGTATAATCCGCAGGGATATTGTTATTCCTCCTGTGGAGAGACTCTGCCTGTCATTTCATCCGAATAATACTGTTAGTCAGTTGCTGATTTGTTTTTCTCATCAAATGACTTTTCCAGATATAACAGTTTAATGCTATTCGAGTTTGAGCATGAGCAGTTCACCATGCTTTGAGACAGTGCAAGTTTACGCCTTTCGCCTTTATTTTTTTAGAAAGTAAGTTATGACACTCATTGTTAGTCCTGATTATCACGCAGTTCCAATACTCGAAAAAAATGGTATCCGCTGGATTCCGCCTTCACAAGCCGCGCGTCAGGATATTCGTCCATTACGCATAGGAATTCTCAATATAATGCCGCTTGGAGAAAAATATGAATTTAATATTCTCCACCCTTTGGGACTTTCGGTTTTGCAATTGGAACCGATTTGGATTCGTCTGGAGTCACATAACTACAAAACCTGGGAACCCCGGCATGTAGATGACATTTACGTTACTTATGAGGAAGCTAATCGTGAGCATCCGCTTGACGGCTTAATTTTAACAGGTGCACCGGTTGAGACTGTCCGTTTTGAAGATGTACACTACTGGGACGAAATCAGCGCTATTCTCCAAGATGCGCGTCAAACAATTCCCAGTACACTTGGACTCTGTTGGGCAGGATTTGTGATGGCTTATTTAGAAGGAGTAAACAAATTTAATTACGATCAAAAACTGTTCGGTGTTTTTGAATTGAAAAATCTTGCCCCTGCTCATCCGATCATTGGAGAGTTGGACGATGTCTTTTTCTGCCCGCAAAGCCGTCATGCTGGGATTCCGGACGAAGCCATGGAAGAGGCTGAAAACGACGGTCGACTAAAATTACTGGCTTACGGGAAGGAAGCCGGCTATTCTATTTTTGCAACCTCTGATGACCGTTTCATCGCGCATACCGGGCATCCTGAATACAACGCTACCAGACTGGCGGATGAAGCAAAACGAGACCTCGGGATTCCGGACGTCGCTCCGCCCGTAAATTTTGATTTTATGGAACCTCTCAACCGCTGGCGTTCACATCGCAACACTTTTTTTGCCCAATGGGTCAGCTATTGTTATCTCAAAATAAGCACTCATGACATGTCAGTTAAAAAAGATTTAATGGCCTCCGCCAGAGAATGACATGTTTGAATTATCGTTTTAACTTGCGCCTTCAGCGCACTGCAGTAAAGTTTCAATAGCTTAAAATAATTAAAATTATCTTGAATTAATACAAACATAAATTACGAGTTATGGCAAACAAAGAGAATGAACCTCCTAACGGTTTAGAAAAATTGTTTTCTACACAAGGTGTCCTGATTGCAATTTTAATTTTAGGATTTTACTGGGTGTTTTTTGGAGAAGATAAAAGCCAGGAATCTGCACGCTACAATTATTCCTCCGAAAATATTCCAATTGGAGTAAGTAATCAACTTAACGCTGAAGCAATCGAAAAACTTGGAATTGATCTAACGGAGCATCTTGATCCAAAATTGATAGCTGCAATCACCTCCGAAGCTTTAAGAGAGACTTCCCAGGCAAAGGTTTCTGACAAAGATTTCCTGCCGACGCTGGTCAACAAAATATCAAACAAGGTCCGTAACATTAGTACAATCGATTTGAATCAGGACGGAATGGCGGATCATGTTTTGATTGTACCTCAAACAGAAAAAGGTGATGCAGATTTTCTGTTATTTTCAATTTTGGTTCCGGATCCCAGTCAGGTTGGCACGTTGCCGTCAGGCTCAGATCAGGCTGCCTGGAAGGATATTGCGGAAAATAAGTCAATCGAAATCATGACAGCCTCTGTTGTACGTGGTTCAGGCGATGAGATGACGATGCAGTCTACTCCAAATCCGGAGATGTACCAGTCTGCAGGGGCACCATACGCCCCATATTATAGTACCGGTTACAGCATGACTAATCTTTTAATGACATCAATGATGATGTCAATGCTCTTTAGACCACCATATATCTGGGGCGGAGGTTATGGTTACGGTTATGGTGGAGCGAGGGCAGTTAGTTCAATTCAAAACCGCAGAGGAGCGTCCACTTCAAAAATGAAAAAGGCCGCGCCATCCTCTTCTTCCGCAAAGACTGCCGGCGGGAAAAGTGTATCTTCAAACAAGTTCCGTTCAACTTCAAATAAATCCCTGAATAATATCAAGAGCACCAAATTCCGCTCAGCAAATCGCAAAGCTTCCGGAGGAGGTTTCGGCAGCAACTCAGCGCAGAGGAAACCCGCTGTTTCAAAACGCAGACCAGTACCGAGAAAGAAATTCAGCTTTGGCGGAAGCCGCCGCAGCCGAGGATTTGGCTTTGGAGGTTTTGGACGAAGGAGACGTTAATATTTACAATCTATGAAATGAAAGTAGGGTGGATCTTGCTTAGCAAAACTAAGAAGACTCGTTAATTTCCCACTCAATAGCATTTGTTTCATAAGTTTCTGCGTCTAATACGGAAACTCCCGGCTTAACTGCTGATCCGAATTTTGCTAACGCATTCTCACGCATTTCCTTCATCCTGCTCATGTAGGTATGATCTTCAAACAATTCTAACTGTTGTTCACGGTAAGGTGCATGTAAACGTGCCTCACCTTCTATTTTAAGATGACAACTGGCACAAAGCGGAATAAGATTTTCGAATGCGTTATTTGCCGGATTTTCATCAATATGGTGAACTTGCAAAACCATTTGAGCATGTTTAGTTTTTCTACAATCTTTATCACACCTCGCGCAGTGGTAGTTAAACAACTCTCTTACATAACGTGAAACCGTTTCCCATTCAGGGTGATAGCGAGAATCATGAGTCATTTAAGCTTCCTGACTCGGAGAGTTGAAAAATATTTCTTTACGTTCTATGCGAATTTGGTTATACATAATTAGTTAAATTTTAATCGTAACAGTTTTTTCCAAAAATTTTAATAATTCGACAGGATTATAATGGCTATCAGTCGTGACCAACTTGTTAATATCTTAACTGTAGTGAACTTTTTAGCACATGCTGAAAGAGAAATGCACGTTGCCGAAAAGAAAGTTCTAATTGCTACCTTCAAGGCTGCTTCAATCACTCCGGAAGAACAAGAGCAAATGAAGGCAAACACTTCTCTGGAAGAGATGTTAAAACACATCGAATCTACAGAAGCAAAGCACGCACTGGTTGAACTAATGGCTTTAGTCGCCGCATCAGACGGTGTGTTTGAAGACGAGGAACGTGTTATTATTAAAAAAATTATGAAGCGTATTGGTGTCACAGACGATCATCCGTATTTCGATGATGATAACCTTGACGTTCCTTCCGTTCGTGCCAATGTAGGTAAAATTTTGAATTCCTTCAAAGATTTAGCTGCTTAGCCTGAATGCCGGCAAATCCACTTGTTAAATAAAAGCACAGTAATTCTTGAGCATCCTCCACAAGACTATACGCAAGATAAGATCTTTTGTAAAGAATTGCTAGAAAGATAAATGAGAGGTAGATAATAAAAGGAGGTTTCGGAACAGATATTTTTACGTATCCGCCCGAAATTTTAAGACTTGCTGAGAAGCAGGGCTTCAGATCCGGGTTTCCGGCTCAAAGTCCATGTGCAACTGACTCATGACTGTATCAGATGCTTCTGTATAGGAATCATCTAACGCAAGATCATTGCCCAACAAAAAACCGTTGTCATTGTATTCGATCTTGTTGATCACGCCACCTTTGTTAAGAAAGCGGGACATTGCATCACTGATTTCTTCGTGTGAAATTTCTTTTACTTTTTTAGCTATTCTAGCCATATTTTCCTCTTAATAATTAAAAGTTGTTGATAATTAAATTTCGAATGCCCTGAATCGTTGAGTTGTCAGACGAATCTAAAAACCGTTCCGCCATCTGCAGGACTAGCCGAAGCATAAATTCATGATTTGTTAGCACTCACTTTACAAGAGTGCTAGTAGCTTGTCAAGCTTTTTTTTAAAAAAAGGTTGATTTTTTCAATTTATTTTGTACAGGAGATTTTTTTAAGGAAGAATAAGCTCACATCCAGAGCATCCACAAACAATCTGTGCCGTCCAAAAACATGTGAATCAGCAGACCTAAAGCCGGAATCCGGAAACGTGGACTAAACAAAAGAGCGAAGTAAACTGCAATAGCCGGCCAACTGTGAAGAGGATGAAAACCAAGACCGCAACGGTTGGGATCGAAGATTGGGTCTGCCAGCAGGTGGTCCAAATCTACTGCCATTGTTAAAACCATGATCAAAAAGGGGCGTAACCAGTTTTCTTTCCAAGCAATTTTGGCAACCATGAAAGGTACCAAAAAGTGGAGGATCATGTGTATGATGTTGCGTTCCATTGATTGACCTGTTTACGGATTCTTTTTTTCTTTAAGCAAAAGCGGAATAGCATATTAGCTTTCATACTTATATTTCATCTTCAGTAAAGCACAGCACTTCACGAATCTGCTTTGCACCGCAAAGCCACATGACAAAGCGGTCAACTCCCATTGCCATTCCGGAACTTTCAGGCAGACCCTGCTCAAGGCATTTTAGGAACTTTTCATCTAAGGGCATAGAGCTGCGTCCCTCAGAACGCCTGTTTTTCAAATCCTGTTCAAAGCGCCGTCTTTGTTCGGAAGCATCTGTCAATTCTCCAAATCCATTTGCCAACTCCATACCGTTCACATAAAGTTCAACTCGTTCAGCAAACCCGGAACGTTGCGGACAATTCCGGGCTAGACTTGCCAGCGGCATCGGCCATTCATAAACAAAGACTGGAGTAGAACCGGAAAATTCCATTTCGAAATGATTCCAGAGCCGGAAAAATATTTGTTCATAAGCCAGTGACTCTGTAAGGTCTGACTGAGTTGAAAGATCAATGAGCAATTCATCATGTCCAGAAAGTTGTGCTTTTGCCCTTAATTGTGAGGCGGATTCGGTACCATCCAAAATGATGTTTAAATGTTTTTTAAATAAAGAACAGACTGTCACACGTGGCCAAGGCGGAAGTGGAATTTTTTCCGGAAAGTTTTCTGCTGCAATAGTTCCGCTGAGATGCATAACCATCTGTTCAATATCCAACATCAAAACTTCTAGTGCTTCATTGGAACGATACCATTCGAGCATGGTAAATTCTGGATTGTGCAGGGGGCCGCTTTCTCCCTTGCGAAAACAACGTGCGAGCTGGTATATTTTTTCAAAACCACCTGCCAGCAAACGTTTCATCTGAAATTCAGGTGAGGTAATCAGAAATCCAGAATCAGTTTTTATAGGTGAAAATTGTGACTCCGGACTGGGCGCGGAAACCATTAAAGGAGTTTCAGTTTCAATAAAATCATGCAGTTCAAACCACTCCCTGATACCGTGTATAATTTGCTGGCGAATCCGGAGAAGTTTCATCCTCGAAGGATTTATTGCCGGACGTCTCCAGCGCAGTAAGTCGCCTTCTGGCTCTAAATTGACAGCGGTTCCACCGGTTTTCAGGATTTCTACTTCACCATTTTCGCCAAGCTCAAATGATATTAATGAGCCTGCTGAAAGCTCTGTATCGCCTACATAGTTAAGCGTATACAAGTGGTCTTTAATTAAAACAAGAATGTTTTTATAATTTTCAGCTATTGACTCTTGCGACTTCTCATCCCTGCAAATAACTTCCAGGACGCGGCCGTGACAGTGCCCTGATAAAAGTGAGTTGCTAGAAGTCTGTGAAGAACTGGACATGAGGCTTAAAGAGAATTTTACGACTTTGAATTATGACTGGGGAAAAGGAGGATCTTTCTTGAATTTTTTATGTTAGTGAGCGGAACAGGAATCTATTTCAAACCTAAAAGTTCGCTTCGACTTTCTTTCGACTAAGCTTAAGAAACGTGCTCGGGGAGCATTATGCTAACATGATAAACTGGACCACTGTACTAGACTTTGACGCGTTCCGCATATTCACCGGTTCGAGTATCAATTCTAAGTTGATCTCCTTCATTGACGAATAAAGGCACATTTACACTGTAACCAGTAGACACTACAGCGGGTTTAGAAGCTCCTGTAACGGTGTTTCCTTTTTCACCGGGAGCAGTTTCTGTAACTTCCAGAACAACGAAATTGGGCAAGCTTATTCCGATTGAACGGCCCTTGAAAAAACCAACTTCAATCAGCATATTTTCTGTCAAATAATTCGCCGCGTCACCGACAGCGTTGCTGTCCAGACTCACCTGTTCGTAGTTGTTGTTATCCATAAAATGGAAATCACCATCATTATACAAATACTGCATTTCTCGGTCTTCTGTATCAGCAGGTTTGAGTTTTTCTCCAGACTTGTATGTGCGGTCAAGTACTGCGCCGGTTATCATGTTACGGATTTTAGTCCGCGTAAATGCTGTTCCTTTACCAGGTTTAACAAACTGAAATTCCACAACAACAAATGGATCTCCATCCATCTCAAAACGCAGTCCTTTTCTAATATCGGATGTCTCGTACACTTATATCCTTTCGCTGAAAATTGACTAAATTTAGGATTTTTTCAGTAACTAAACAAAATCATCTGCAGATAAATCACTACTAATTATTAGTCTGACTCAAGCCTGTCTTCATTTGCTTATGAATCACTATTAAATTATGATCGTTAGCTTAAATCAATCGGCTTAACAAATCGAGTTTATTCTGGCTGATTCCTGTGCCAAAACTTAGCCTAAAATGTGGCTGTAATGTATTCCTTTGAGAGCTGGTTTGTTATGCCAAAAGCGCTTTCGAATGATGTTGAATATGATCTTCCATAAAAGTTGTAATGAAATAATAACTGTGATCATATCCACTTTGTAAACGGGCGGTCAATTTTTGATTCCGCTTTTCACAAGTTTTGCGGAACAATTCAAAGTTGAGTTCTTTTTCCAGAAACGGATCGTCACCGCCTTGGTCGATCAATAAAGGAATTTCAAGTGTTGAACTTTGAATCAATTCATTTGCATCATGTTTTTTCCAGACCTCCCGATTTTCACCGAGATAATTTGCAAATATTTTTTCGCCCCACTGACATTGACTTGGCGCACAGATTGGCGAAAAAGCGGAAACTGAACGGAAATGTCCGGGATTTTTTAAGGCCAAAGTCAGCGCACCATGTCCACCCATGGAGTGGCCGAAAATGCTCTCCCGTTCTTCCAACACCGGAAAATTTGAGCGGATTATTTCCGGAAGTTCCTGCATGATGTAATCCTCCATGCGATAGTTGGTGGCCCATTTTTCTTCGCTTGCGTTAATGTAAAAACCCGCTCCGCTTCCCAGATCATAAGCTTCGTCCTCACCTTCAACCCCAGCCCCGCGAGGACTGGTGTCCGGAGCAACCAACATTATTCCGGATTCCGCCGCGTATTGCTGTGCTCCGGCTTTAGTGATAAAATTTTCATGATTACAGGTCAATCCGGAAAGCCAGTACAAAACAGGGACAGCTCCTGATTCTGCTTGTGGTGGTAAAAATACAGAAAATTTCATTTCTCCACCGCAACTTGCTGATGGATGGCTGTACATTTCTGTCCATCCGCCAAAATTTTTGCTTACGTTGAGCTGCTCAATTTTAAGGTCTAACATTGCAGGGCTTGAAATAGGTTAAAACAGAATGACGGAACGGATACTTTTCCCTTCGTGCATCAAGTCAAATGCTCTGTTGATGTCATCCAAAGGCATGGTGTAGGTCACGAACTCGTCCACTTTAACATCGCCTTTCATGTACATTTCCACGTATCCTGGAAGTTGGGAACGCCCCTTCACTCCGCCGAAAGCTGAGCCACGCCATACTCGTCCGGTTACTAACTGAAAAGGTCTTGTCGAAATTTCCTGTCCGGCCCCGGCGACACCGATAATAATTGATTCACCCCAGCCTTTATGACAACATTCCAGTGCAGAGCGCATCAAATTGACATTACCCACGCATTCAAATGAATAATCCACTCCGCCGTCAGTCAATTCTACCAGTACATCCTGAATCGGTTTGTCATAGTTTTTGGGATTCACAAAATCAGTTGCGCCGAGTTGACGCGCAAATTCTTCTTTACTTTCATTTATGTCCACTGCAATGATACGTTCCGCTTTTGCTAAAACAGCACCTTGAATTGCGCCCAAGCCTACTCCACCCATACCAAAAACCGCCACAGTAGCACCAGCTTCCACTTTTGCGGTATTCAAAACGGCTCCAATTCCGGTGGTAATTCCGCAACCGAGTAAGCACACTTTTTCCAGAGGCGCTGCAGAGTTTATTTTTGCAATCGAAATCTCCGGTAAAACGCTGTATTCGGAAAATGTCGAAGTTCCCATATAATGAAAAAGAATTTTTCCTTTATGTGAAAAACGTGAGGTGCCGTCCGGCATTAATCCTTTGCCCTGCGTTAAACGGATAGATTGGCACAAATTAGTTTTACCTGATTTGCAGAATCGACACTCTCCACATTCCGGAACATAAAGCGGAATTACATGGTCACCAACCTTGACACTGTTGACTCCCTCACCAATTTCTTCAACCACCGCTCCACCTTCGTGGCCAAGAATGGAAGGAAAAATGCCTTCAGGATCGTCTCCTGAAAGTGTGAATGCATCTGTGTGGCAAACTCCGGTGGCCACGTTCCGGATCAATACTTCTCCAGCTTTCGGACCATCGAGATCGACCAGATCAACTTCCAGCGGCCTTCCTGATTCCCAGGCAATTGCGGCACGTGATTTCATGACTTACTCCTGCTAAAATATTTAGTATTATATAATTACAAAATATATGTAAAATAATCTGCGTAAATTATTGTCTCCAGATGGTTTCTTTTGATCATTTAAATTATGCTTTAATAATGTTATAAAGACAAATAAATATTTATTACAGTTGCTGAAATTCATGTCTCAAACCGTCATCTCCCGTATAGCACCTACACCAAGTGGTTTTCTTCATCTGGGCAATGCTTTTAATTTTTTGTTGACTGCATTACTTGTAGATTGTGAGGGTGGACATTTACATCTCAGGATTGATGATCTGGATGGACCTAGAGTTGAGCCTTCTTCTGTGGAAGATATTTTTGTACAGTTGGAATGGCTGGGCATAGAATACGATTCAGGACCTTCAGGGCCTGATGAATTATTTAAACAATACTCACAACAACTGCGAAGGGAGAGATATTCCGCAACACTTGAATTTCTCCACAATTCTGGAATCTTATATGCCTGCGAATGTTCCCGTTCCGAAATTAGAAAATTGTCACCAGTCGGAAATTATCCAGGAACCTGCAGGCTAAAAGAGCTGGATTTGATGCAAGATAATCTTCCCTGGAGAGTTCAAGTTCCTGAACAAACTTATGTGAAGTTCAAAACATTTACAGACAAAGTTGAGAAAATAAATGTAGATCAGGTAATGGGTGATTTCGTAATCAAACGGCGAGACGGGTTGCCGGCTTACCAGCTTGCATCTGTCATGGATGATCTGGAACTTGGGGTCAATCTTGTGGTAAGAGGGGAGGATTTACGGGCTTCCACAGCCGCACAACTTTTTCTCTCACAATGTTTAAATGATCAAGTTTTTCCAGCAGCTCGTTTTATACATCATCAGTTAATAAACGACAATTCAGGAAACAAACTTTCAAAATCCGCTGGCGCTTTTTCGCTGACAAGTCTACGCGAAAAACATCAATCCCCAGTATGGATTTACCAGGAAACGGCAAAGTCGCTCAGTCTTCCTTTTCAGCATATTCGGGCACTTGATGATTTAAAAGAAGTCTTTAGGAGCGCTATTCAAAAAAAGGACGGTTTTGAAAACCTGCTTAAACAAGGGGAATAAACTTAACTATTAAATACAACTTCTAGAATTTCGATTTCAATTTTACCTTTGGGAATAGGAATGCTAAGAGTATCTCCGACAGACTTGCCGATCAGCGCACGAGCAATTGGTGAGGAAACTGATATCTTATTTTTCTGCAGATCAGATTCGTCTGCGCCTACAATCTGATAGTTGCTTTCTTCATCAGTATCAACGTCCACAAAAGAAACCGTTGCCCCAAACAAAACCTTTTCTCCAGACAGTTTAGTAATATCAATTACATTGGCGAGGGCCAGCTTTTCATTTAACTCCTGAATTCTACCTTCGATAAAGCCCTGTTGTTCTTTAGCAGCATGGTATTCCGCATTTTCCTTTAAATCACCATGCTCCCTTGCAGTTGAAATAGCATTTATCACTGCAGGACGGTCTTTACTGGTTAATTGTTTAAGTTCTGTTTTCAAACTTTCGTATCCCAGTGGGGTCATCGGGTAAGACTCACTCATGTAAAAAATTTATAGAAGATTAAAAGATATGTAAAATAGGCGCTGACAGGCAGCTTTTTGAACATCAAAAGCTTATAAGATAAATGGAGGAAGGCAAAAAATCAAGTTGTGAAAATCAACGCAGATTAGGTAGCAGCAAATCGTATTGATTATGGTAAACAGCGATTATTTCACCACTGCCGTCATCAGGCAGATTGCGGCGAATAACGCGTGCTAATGAGGAATTCATTTCCTCCAGATTCTGCATTGCAAAGTAGTGAGAGGCCCTTCTGTCCCAGCACTTCTTAACCTTCCGGGAATGGTGAACTGAATCCGAGGCTGCGTAAAATGCCTGATATAATTGATTTTCACTGCGTTCCTCAAAAAACAATGCTAAACCGGACTTGGCATCTTCATGTAGATTAAAGGCTCTTTCGATGACAGAATCCGCACAAGATACCGGACCTGTAGCATCTTTCGAAAAACCAAGTATTTGTGAACATCCGGAACTTAAAAAAAGAATCCCTGCAAAAAGCGGCAGCCAGGCTGTTTTAGATGGAAATTTAAACATTTTCCTTATTTGTACTTAGTTGAAAAATATAGCATTATAAATATATGCCAACAACAATAATTGAAAAATTATTTCATGTGCAAACAAATTATGCTTGACGCAGCACCAAAAATAATAAAACCGTGTGATTTGGCATGAAGCGAAAATCTCGTTTCGGCGAACAGTCAAACATTGTTAAGATTTGAGACTATTCAGGAGGCACATTATTAGTTTCGGTAATTTTTCATAAAACTTTAGTACAAATTTGCTGAATTTACATTTCAGCCAATAGTAATGTTCAACTTCGCTAAATTTTCCACTTCACCTTCCAGTTTATCACCTTTTTTCAGTGGGCCTACTCCAGCCGGTGTACCAGTATAAATTAAGTCACCAGGACACAATTCGAAAAAACCGGAAAGGCTTGAGACAACTTCCGCTACAGACCATATCATGTCTGAAATATCTCCTTGCTGCCGTAATTCTCCATTGACAGACAGAGTTATTTTTCCACGTTCAAAGTGTCCAACTTCGCAGACAGAATGCACGGCGGAGCAAGGTGCGGAATTGTCAAATCCCTTTGCGGTTGCCCAAGGACGGCCTTTCTTTTTAGCCTCTGACTGAAGATCACGACGAGTCAAATCCAAACCTACCGCATAACCAAACACATAATCCAATGCATCTCCTGTTAAAATATTTGTGCCTTTTTTTCCAATCGCAATGACAAGTTCGATTTCATGGTGCAAGTTCTCCGTCGCTAAAGGGAATGGCAACCGCGTACCTTCAGGACAAACAGCGTCTGCCGGTTTGCTGAAGAAAAATGGCGCATCCCGTTCAGGATTTGCACCCATCTCCCTGACGTGATTCGCATAATTCTGACCTACACAATAAATTCTGTGTACTGGGAAAACATCTGTTGTTCCTGCTACCGCAACTGACGGTGTTTCCTGTGCCGTAAAAACATAACTCATTATATTGTCTCCGGAATTGTTAAAAATATTGTTTTTAAAAACATACTTGATTCTCTTGAAATGACATCCTAGAACCGTTTCATTTAGTGCGGAACGCGAAATCTTTCATTTGTTAAACACCAATAGCATTCAGATTTATCCCTGTGGTAGAAATAACAAATAATGTATTTAAGATTTATTTCGAATCATCATACTTAACTTAAATCAGAAATCTATAACTATTATTCTGTTTCGGCACCCAGAGATTGTCAACATAGATTATTGCATTCTGCCAATATTCTACTTATGCTGATTAAGGTTCAAACCTGAATCTCAGGCTTGAAAACCGTTAAAAGACACATTGACTTGCTGGGGAGTAACCGACTCTACACTTTTATTCTGTGTCATTAATTTGCTGAATTAGGATGATCTTAATGCTTAAAAACACACTCTCTGTTCATATCGGCTGGGGTCATTGTGACCCTGCTAAAATTGTTTTTTATCCGAATTATTTTATCTGGTTTGATCAAAGTGCCCATCATCTGTTTGACAAAGCCGGAGCAAATATGGGTGATTTAATGGATCAATACGGCGTGGTCGGTCTCCCGATCGTGGATGCTCATGCGGAATTTTTATATCCTTCAAAATATGGTGACGTAATTGAGGTAAGCAGTTGGATCAGTGAATGGCGTGAAAAAACTCTGGTTGCAACTCACGAAATTTATAACAACGGACAGCTTGTCGTCAAAGGCAGCGAAGTTCGTGTATGGGCCCGACCTCATCCTGACGATCCAAAACGTCTGCAGGCACAAGCAATTCCTGATACTATCAGAGCCCGTTTTCAGCTATAAGTCTTGTTTATTTACGGTTTTCCTGAAATCCTGAATTTTGTAAGTTCTGCAGCAAGTACTAATTCAAGTGCAGATAGTCCATACACATCAATACCATACTATGAATCTGAGAAAACTTTTTCAGCAGCCTACACTCACAAGTTTAGCAAAAACCTGTGGTTGAGCAGCGAAATTCAGTCCGGTCGGATTGAAAAAACTGCTGGCTTCATTGCCCAAAAATATAGACAAGAATGTGCTGGTTGGTTTTGACACCAGTGATGACGCTGGGGTTTATCAACTGAATGCTGAACAGGCTCTGGTTTACACCGTTGATTTTATCACACCACCGGTTGATGATCCATATTTGTTTGGACAAATTGCCGCAGCCAACTCTTTGAGTGATATTTACGCAATGGGCGGCAAACCATTATCTTGTCTCAATATCGCCGGTTTTCCTGCAGATAAACTTGATAGTGAAATTTTAACAGGAATTATTTCCGGAGCACTGCAAAAAATTACAGAGGCAGGCGCAGTTCTTTTGGGTGGTCACACAACTGATAATGATGAACCTATATTTGGCCTGACTGTTACCGGTATGGTACATCCTGAAAATATTTGGAGAAACATCGGTGCACAGCCAGGTGATCAACTAATTTTGACCAAGGCTCTCGGCAGCGGCGTTTTATTTAATGCTAATCTAAAAAATTTGGTCTCAGCAAAAGCCCTCGGGGAATGCCTCGATTCCTTGATTGTACTTAACAAAACAGCAGCAGAAGTTTTTGCGAATTTTGAGATCCACTCTGCAACAGATATAACAGGATTTGGCTTTGCGGGTCATGCATTGGAAATGCTAAGCGGTCCGGACTTATCCTTTAATATCACACTGGATGCGATTCCAATCATGAACGAGGCTAGGGAAATGTATGAGCGTGGCGTCACAACCGGAGTTAATCAAACTAACCGTACTCTGGTTGAAAATAATTGGAACTTTGCTGAAGGAATTTCCGTTACACAACAGGAATTAATGCTGGATCCTCAAACCAGCGGTGGACTTCTGGTTGCCGTCCCGGAAGCGCAAACCTCTTCTATCCTCAAAGCCCTGCACAATGCCGGTGTTACGTCTTCAGCCCAAATTGGTTACGTTAGTAACTTCAGCGAGTCTAAACTCTGCTTTAGATAATCCCCCTGGAATAAAACTTTAAACAATCCCGCTAAGCTCCACTCTGAGAATATCACTTGAATGAGGCTTATTTTCCAGCTATACTGGGGGATTACATTTTATTCCACTATTTTTCACAAATACAATTTAAAACGGATTGGGCAATGAACCCTGCATCACAAAAAATTCTCGAAAACACAAGAAACATCGGCATTTCTGCACATATTGACAGCGGAAAAACAACTCTCACGGAACGTGTTTTGTACTATGCCGGTAAAATACACAAAATTGAAGAAGTCCGCGGCGGCGGCGCCGGTGCGACCATGGATCACATGGAACTGGAAAAGGAAAAGGGTATCACGATTACTTCTGCTGCAACCAGTGTGACTTGGGGAGACAAGAAAATAAACATCATTGACACACCTGGACACGTTGATTTCACAGTTGAAGTGGAGCGTTCTCTGCGTGTTCTAGACGGGGCGATCATGATCCTTTGCGGAGTCGCAGGAATCCAGTCCCAATCGATTACAGTCGACCGTCAGATGAAACGTTATCGTGTGCCTAGACTTGCGTTCATCAATAAGCTGGACCGCATGGGTGCAAATCCGCACAACGGAATTAAAGGAATTCGTGATATTCTTGATTTGAATGCAGTCGCCATGCAAATCCCGATTGGGCTTGAGGAAAATCACCTGGGAGTGGTTGACCTGATTACAATGAAGGCCATTTATTTTGAAGGAGAACATGGTGATGACATTCGGATAGAAGAAATTCCGGAGGAAATGCTGGCAGATGCAGATACTTACCGTGCTGAAATGCTGGAAGCGGTTTCCATGTTTGATGATCAAATGATGGAAGATTTGCTGGAAGAAAAAGAAATCTCCGAAGAGACCATCCAGGCAGCAGTCAAAATTGGAGTGCAGACTTTGGAATTATGTCCTGTATTCATGGGAAGTGCTTTCAAAAATAAAGGCGTACAAACACTCCTGGATGCAGTTAACCGCTACTTGCCTTCACCACTGGAAGCGCAGTCAACGAAGGCAACAGACTTCAAAACACAGGAAGAAGTGCTGTTGGAATGTGATCCTGACAAGCCGACTGTGGCAATGGCATTTAAACTGACAGAAGAGCAATTTGGACAGTTGACATATACCAGGGTTTATCAGGGTAAACTGACCAAAGGTGAACAGGTGATTAACACCAGAACCGGTAACAAGATGCGTATTGGCCGGATGGTTAGAATGCACTCAAATGACCGTGAAAATATCGACATTGCGGAGGCCGGAGATATTATTGCAATGGTTGGTGTTGATTGTGCTTCCGGAGATACTTTCTGTGGAGAAGGTGTGCGTGTTGCCTGCGAATCTATTTTTGTTCCAGATGCAGTGATTTCCCTGGCAGTTAAAGGAAAAGATAATGAACAACACATGAAAATGAGTAAAGCGCTGGGTCGCTTTATGCGGGAAGATCCGACTTTTCATGTATCCTCTGACGCAGAATCCGGAGAAACAATTATTTCAGGAATGGGTGAATTGCACCTTGATATTTACATCGAACGCATGCGCCGCGAATTTGAAGTGGACGTGATTGTCGGTGCGCCACAGGTCAATTACCGTGAAGCAATTACTACATCAGCAGAATACGATTATTTGCACAAAAAACAAACTGGTGGTTCCGGACAATTTGCCGGAGTCGCAGGTTCTATAGAACCACTACCTTTGGATCATGAAGAAGATTTTGTTTTTGAAAACAAAATTTTTGGTGGTTCAATTCCTTCTGAACACATTCCTGCCTGTGAAAAAGGATTCAAGGATGTCATGGAAAAAGGTCCGCTCGCAGCATTTCCGATGGTTAATATAAAGGTAACCTTAAAGGAAGGGAAATACCACGACGTTGACTCCAGTGACTTAGCTTTTCAACTTGCATCACGTTACGCTATGCGTCAAGCAGTTGCGAAAGCAAATCCGGTTTTGCTTGAGCCGATCATGAAAGTTGAAGTTGAGTCGCCAAGTGAGTATCAGGGTTCGGTCATCGGTGACCTGAGTTCTCGTCGCGGTGTGATCTACGGATCCGAAGTAAAAGGTGACGACACAGTGATAAATTCAGGAGTACCACTGGCGGAAATGTTTGGTTACGCTACTACTCTGCGTTCGATGTCCGCAGGTAAGGCTAATTACACGATGGAATTTGAGAAATATGCCGAGTGTCCTTCCTTTGTTCAGGAAAAAGTGATCAAGGAACGCCAGGAAAAGCTTAAGGAAAAAGAAGGTTAATGCTGGTAGAAATTTCCAATTTGCTCTACTACAGTTTTCCGCATTTCCTTAGTCATTCCGGGATAAACAGGTAGAGCAAGCACTTCTGCTGCTGCAGCTTCCGAGACTGGAAAATCACCTGCCTTTCCACCTAAATGTAGGAAACATTCCTGCAGGTGAAAAGGCAGTGGATAATAAACCTCAGAGGCAATTTCATTTTCCGCTAAAAACGACTGCAATTCATCACGCCTTTGCGCTTTGATCACGTATTGGTTATAGATATGTGGATTCTGTAAATTTCCGGAATGTCCAACGAAAGGTAGCTCTACTTTCCCACCTAAGTCCTTTTCAGCAAACAACTTATTGTAGTGCTTTGCATTATCCTGCCGCTGGCTATGCCACTCGTTCAAGTGAGGCAGTTTAACACGAATCACAGCCGCCTGAATTGGATCCAGCCTAAAATTACCGCCAATGACCTGGTGGTAATATTTACGCTCACCACCATGAACTCTTTTGAGGCGCAACTGATCTGCCATTTCAGAGTTGTTGACTGTAACTATCCCGCCGTCACCGACACCTCCTAAATTCTTTGAAGGAAAAAAAGAAAAACAGCCAAAATCGCCTGAACTCCCGGCACTCCTTTTTTGACCGTCAATTTCACATTCTGCACCAATAGCCTGAGCAGCATCTTCAATTACAGGGATATTATATTCTCTGGATATTTTTAAAATTGCTTCCATGTCTGCGCACTGACCATAGAGATGTACCGGAATAATTGCTTTGACAAGTTTACGGGTTTGCGCGTCCATAGCGGCTAAAGCCCTTCTCAGACTTTCAGGATCTATGTTGAAAGTTTGCGCATCAATATCCACAAAAACTGGAGTTGCGTTTAAACGGGCAACCACCCCCGCGGTTGCAAAAAAGGAAAAATTGCTAGTAAGGACTAAATCGCCAGGACCTACGTCTAAAACCATCAGAGCCAGTAAAAGCGCATCTGTTCCTGAAGAAACTCCTACAGCGTCATTAGTTCCACAATATGCTGAAATTTCTTTTTCAAGACCATCTATTTCAGGACCCATAATGTAGCGGGTTGAATCAATGACCTGAGTTACGGCTTCTACAATTTCATTACGTAACTCCTCTAAGGAAGGACGCAGGTCGAGTAATGGAACTTTCATAATATTTTTTAATGGTGTGAGGCTATTATTGAATTCGGTTGAACTGCTAAAGTTTGATTGTAATTTTATAAAAATAAATCTGAAAGCTCAAAATCAAACCAATACCCAAATATCATAAAGTGCGTGTGTATAGGCAGTAATGGCAAACCCACGCATGAAATACAGAACCGTGAACAGCATGCCCGCGATCCAGCGGAACATGAAGCTGTATAACTGCCATGAATCAGCCATAGAGCCAATATAGTGGCTCAATGAAAACAGGAAGGATGCTGCTAAAACAGAAATCACTGCAGCAGTAACCTTGTTTTTGAACACGAAGTTGAGTAGCAAAAACAAAAGATTGAGTAGGATCACCCGAAAAATAATTTCTTCAAATAAACCCGCCCCGAGGGAGAGCGCAAAATTCTGCAGAGCTCCGTTTCCCGGGCTTCCCGCGGCAAGTCCACTGAGTCTTAAAATGGACTGCAGCACCACTCCAAGAACAAGGCTGTAGGCAAAAGCCTCAGCGAACATCAGCAAAAAATACTTCGCTTTTAATTTAACGCCGGAAGAACGAGTCATCGCCAGGGGAATCAGCGCAAAAGCAATTCCGATCATCACAAAGGTCAAGTGCTGCGCCCGTAAATCGAAGGCCATCAGGAATGTGCGGATCCACATATCGGCGGCATTTCTGATGCCCCAATAACGGGACTGCGTTAAAATAACCAGTATTTCATAACCCACAAGTAACGGCAACGCCGCGACCACCGAATAATATGCTGATCGTGAAAAACGCCAATAATTACTCATGGCTGCCCGGATTAACTTTTAAATGAGAATGGTTGAAATAATGAAGCTTAATAATAGCCACGCTTCAGAAGCGTGTAACTTGGACGGAATCGATATATTTAAGTTTTTTGAGTTTATTCGCAAATTTTTGTGTTTCTGAACGCTCTAATTTACCTACTCGTACTCGATAAAGTGTTTTGCTGCCTGCAGTGTGCTTAAAGATGAATGCTTCTTTAAAACCGCTCTTCTTGAGTTTTTCAACCAAAATTTTAGCGTTTTGATGATTACGTGAAGCAAAGACCTGAATCGTATATGCAGCAGCTTTTTTGATTTGTGCGACAGGTTGTTTTACTTTTTCCGGACTTTCAGGAACGTCAGTTTTTGGTGCAGGATCTTGTTTTTTACTGATAATTTTTTGTTCGGTAACAGGACTTTCAGGTGCAGATATTTTTGGAACTGAGGTTTTTGGTTTTGACGGCAAAGCTGATTCCGGCTTTTCAGGCACTTTTGTCAGTTCCTCTGTTTTCTTTTTTAAATCGCGTATTCCTTCGAGGTCAAGTAAATCCTGCCCCTTTTTACGCTCTCCCAGACTGAAGAACTTTAGATCTTCAGCTGACATGGGTTCCTCTGCCAATGAATCTGCTTCTTCTGCAGAAGTTTCCGGTGGACGCTGCATACTTTTACCGGCAATCATACCCAAATAAAATGACGCAAACAAACTTAGGGCACTCAGAGTGAGCAAAAGTAAAACAACTGAAACAGATAACTGAAGGCGAAATACTTTTTTTGCTGGTGATTCTGGCATTTCAGTTTTGAAATAATTTTGTTTTGATAGAAGCGGAACTATTGTTCCAGCTTCCGTTTAAAGTTGGTTCTTCAATGTGTATTTTCAAATTTTTCAAAAACACTTTCCGTTTGATTTCCCTCGCGCCCAAACTCAAGAGATGCGCTGTCGTCATTTGGCAGTCAATCATTTTAATTCCGACCTGTTTAGAAAACTCCACCAGCGCTACAAGTGCAACTTTGGAAGAATCGTTCCTTGTACTGAACATCGATTCACCAAAAAAACACTGCCCTAAGGAAATTCCATAAAGTCCTCCTACCAATTCACCATCCAGCCAGCTTTCTACAGAATGCGCAAAACCCTCCTGATGCAGTTCCGTGTAAGCCTGCTGCATTTCAGGAATAATCCACGTTCCTTCGCCTTGCCGTATTCTAACATCGGCACAGGCTTTGATCACTTGTTGAAATGCCGAGTCGAAACGAATTTCAAGCTGTTGTTTGTGCAGGACTTTACGCAAACTGCGTGAAATTTTTAATTCTTCTGGAATTAAAACCAGACGCGGATCAGGACTCCACCACAAAATAGGTTGCCCTGCTTCATACCAGGGAAAAATACCTTTACTGTATGCAGCAAGCAAACGCTCTTTAGTTAAGTCACCCCCAACCGCCAATAACCCATCATCTTCCGCTTCTTCAGTCGGCGGAAACAAAGATACTTCAGGAAGCAGTTGGTAAACCGGCATGGCAACTCTGTGGAGATTTTAATTAATTTTATTCGGCTTCTGACAAGCTTAAATGAAGCGCATCTTACTCTCGGTTACACACTCGTAATAGTCTGAAAAACGCAATTCTCATGCCATATAAAAGAGGCTCGACATGAAATATAAAAGGCTGGGATTACAGGGATTTTATTTTAAAGGCAAATTTAGGAACGCATGTATATTTGATATTTGCTGATTTAAATGCGGGAGCAACGGCATAATTCCGCTTGTCCTTTTTGCTTGGTAATTCTCCGGATATTTACCGTATAGAATTTTATTTGTGAGAAGTTCTTTTGATGAACCATAAACATCTGGGCCCACACTGCCGGGTTTTTTTGGATTATAATTATGACAGGAAGTACAATTTGCATAATAAACAGTCTTACCTTTTGCAGGATCACTGCTTGAAGTCAGAGTTTTGTTTCTGATATCAACTTCCAAAGCAGACTCTGTCTCTGTATCTTTGGGAATCTTCTGCTCACAGGCTGCAACTAATAAAAATAGGATGAGGACTAAAAAAAAGCGACGCATGCTTATATCACTGGAATGGATTGGAGAGTTCAGGGGGGAAATGTTGTTTGGCGATAAAGTACATCATCACAAGAGTATCGATTGATGATCTTAATAAGCTGGGAATACGGCGATCTTGGACCTAATTGTTCCCACAAGCAAGCTTCTAAAAAGCCGGCTTGTGGGTGATCCATTGATTCCTCTTTCATCAGCATAACTTTTAGGAAATGAGATATAGCAGATTTGTTATTGCTTTAGAAAGAAGGACTCTATCATACAACTCATTTTTAGACAGACACATGCTACTTATATTAAAATCTTATAAATACTTTATAAGATCAACCACATATGCATCTTTAATCTGCTTAACTTTTATTAAATATACTAATTTAAGATTAACCAGATCAACTGTCCTTAAACCAAAAGACCAATTGCTCCAAATAAAACTACTGTCAGGACAAAGCCGGAAGTTATGACACCTTTTACGGAGGCCATTGGTCCGGGTTTACCGACTATTCCATTAACTTCAAGCAAGCCGATAATTATAGCCAAAACCCAAAATAGTCCTGAAAGATTTGTGTCCTCTGTCACTGCGATAGGGAAGTGACTTGCCGCACCCATAAAGAGCAGCATCGGAATGGAAAACAATGTGTTTGTTCTGGAAGCCAATGCCGCTTTTGCAGCACAACCTGCTGCTTCAGGCAAGGCATCTCCACCGTCTGCCACTTGATTTGTAGAAGCAATGACAACTTGTTGTTTTGGCCAGATGATCATCCAAACATTCAAAAACATAAATGTTCCAAGAGCCGCTCCGGTAAGAATCAAAATCCCCCAGGATGAAGCGTAAATATCCCATCCTTTCATTCCTTTGGAAATCAAGATCAAAGTTCCTGCAAGGAAAGTAAACATGGCGCTCCATCTAAACCACCATAAAGCGCGAGGCACTAGTTTTTGCACCGCAGCGGTTTTTGAAGAGCCGTCAGTTTCTTTAAACCATTCCCCCTGCACAAAATTAAAATAATACAACAAGCCGATCCAGGTTATACCAGCCAACAGATGTGTCCAACGTAACAATAAATACCAACCATCAATCGAGATGATTTCCATAGTACCTCCTAATTATTAGATTAAAAACTTATATTGGACATTGTTCTTCAACAAATTTCAAGCAAATACAAACGGTTCCTCAAAAATTTTATCAGCAGGAATTTAATTCTAGTATCCTATTTAAGCTAAATCTTTTAGTGGAGTATAAATTTTAGCTGCAGAAGAAGACTTCCGAATCCGCACAACTCAGTACTAAATCTTAGGTTGAAGAAGGATCCGGTTTTTAATGTGGAAAGGTATAATATTACCTTAAGGAGATTCAGGTCTACTGTTTCAAACTGCTACCGAGCAACTCCAGCAAATCCTCCACCGTGGTTCCTAGGTTGTGGTGAAAAGAATAATCCAGCTGAAAATCAGACATTAATGTGTAGTGTTTATTGCGGAAAGACAGTAAATCTCTGTAACATCTGCTGAGGGATTTTTGAGGAGTTTCTCCTTCAAAAGGCAGATATTTCCCGTTCCAGATGACCGGTTTTGGATCATGAAGGTAAGTCTCAAAAAGTTCTTCCTGTTTATTGACAGGCAGATTCAGGAGAACGGTCCGTGTCAGCTTCCGCAAACGTTTGAGCAGTGTTTCTTCAAGATAAATCAAGCTCCCCGTCGTGTCAACCACCACCGGTTTATCTTTTTGACTACTGTGTTCGAGCTCTTCGCAAACCTTTGTGATAACTTCTTTTTCAAGCTCAAGATACAGTGCTTCCGCATCCTGATAGCCTTCCGAATAAGGCTGTCCCATCCATTTTGCGAGGTTCAGTGTAGCTTTACCTTTCTTACCCAGTTCAGTCCCAAGACGATCTGCAATCAGTTCATCACAACTGTATCTGCGGTATCCCAGAGCTTCCATCTTTTTAGACCAGTGAGATTTTCCAACTCCGGACATACCAATCAAAGTAAGTTGCATAGATTCTCTTTCCGGAGAGTTAAAAAACCGAAATTACTGGCATGATGTTGACTGATGGAAGTAAAAATTTGGAGATCTTGCCAAATCAGAAATGACTCAGCAGAGGGGTATTTTAAGCAAGTTAACATATTGCTCATCGTTCAAACGAAAAATTCCGTTTACATTTGAGATACTGACTGAAACCTCTTTAGGATCCAGACCCAGAACCACATGTTTTTCTTCATTCAAACGCAGGAAATAAAATATTGTCAGGTTTTCCTGCATTTCCTCGTAGTAAAAGCCGACTTTGACAATACCTTCGGAAATAAGTCCCTGAATCAATTCCGGCAGTTCATCTTCGCGATAACCCGGAACGTTTTCAAAAGCGCCCGAGAAAGGAAATGTGCTGATAGCATATTCAAGAATTACTGATTCCAAACCTTGCTCCACTAATGAAGCAGACAAGTTTTCAGCAGCAGATTTTTCTGCAATAAACGTTTCCTCTCTTATGCTCCCAATCTCCATACATCCCCTCTTTGTACGATTCTTTGGTTATCAAACTGAGTTACAATTTGTTTTCTCAGCATATCCTTTATCCTGAGTAAGAGTAAAGTTTTTTCCCTGAAAACCTCTATAATTTCACTTAAATATTTCAAAGTGTCCCAGACTACGTTCCACCGCAAGGAATGTTGAGACTGAGAGAAAAAGGAGAATCACTGCAACGGCTGAAGCATATGAAAAACGATATCCGGAAATCGCACCGTAAATTTCAAGCGGTAGGGTACGTACGCTGTCATCGGCGATCATCATGGTGGAATTAAGTTCACCGAGTGAAAGTGAGAAACTGAAGAAAAAGGCGATTAAAAATGTCTTACGCAGCCACGGCCACAAAATCCGCAAAGCATATTCCAGAGGTTTTTTGCCGAGCATTTTTGACTCGATGTGCCACTGCTGCGGGATACTTTCCAGTGTAGGGAGAACCACTCGAATCCAGTAAGGACAAGTCAACAGCGCATGCATGGCCATCACCACATAAATCAACGGAACAGTACCGGCCAGATTACCCTGATAAAAATGGAACCATGCCACACCAAAAACTACTGTTGAAAGTGCGAGCGGGAACAAAGTCAACACCTCCCAAAAACGACGCTGCCACCCCTTTTTATAGGCTATTAAACTCACCAGTCCAAGTCCGCAGAAGGATGAAATAACAGCACTTCCGAGTCCTATCCGTAGGGAGTTCCAGAGTGAAGAGAGGAAATGATTGTTTTCACGCCAGCTGAAAAGTTTTTCGTACCAGTACAAGGTGTATATCCACTCACCATTCTCAAACTTACGAAAAGAGTCCAGCACGATTGCAGACAACGGTCCCAGTGTAAAAATTAAGATAAGTATAATCCAGCACACAGCAAACCAGGCTTTCAGGGAATGATTCCTCAGTTTTTCCGGCAGCCAATTTTTTATTACAGATTTCTGTTCAACTCTACGGTTCCTCCCCTTGAGCAGAATTGCCATGCCGAGCAGGCTCAACCCTCCCTGCAGAAAAGCTAAACTCGCGGCACCTGAAAAATCCAGTTCGATGCGTGCTAACTGATAAATCAATACTTCGATTGTTGTGTAACGGATACCTCCACCGAGAACGAGGATAATCGCGAAACTGTTCATGCAGAGTATAAATATCAACACAAAGGCCGAGCCGATTGAAGGCAACAACAAGGGCAGAGTAATCCTGAAATAACGCTTCATATTTCCTGCACCGAGTGAACGCGCAGCCTGGAGATATTGCTCGGAAATCCGCTCCCACTGATCACCGATGATTTTCATTGCAATGGGAAAATTATAAAAAACATGCGCAATCAAAATTCCGGAAAGTGAATAGAGGAATAACACCGGTGGCTCTTCTGTACCAAATAAAGCCATCAAGCCGCGGTTGATCCAGCCGTTGTTGCCAAAAAACAGCACCATCGCCAAAACTACTAAAATCGAAGGTAGGATGAAGGGGAGATAAGTCAGCAACCGAAACCAGCGCTGTCCCGGAAAATTGTAGTGGGTGAGCAACCATGCTCCAGGTAAGCCAACAAGAATCGAAAGAACTGCGCTCAACAATGCCTGAAAGAGTGAAAAAGCAATAACACGTAAGTTCCATGGATCACTCAAAAAATCCAGAAAAAATTCACCCTGCAAAAAACTTTCTTCAGGATGCAGAGGATTGCTTCCGGAAAGAAAACTTAAAACCGGCCAGTAAAATCCTGCTCCAAGCAAAAGCAGCGCGGATATTTGCAGAAGCCGTAGAGGGTGATATTTCATTTTTTATAAATTACTCAGACATTGCCCGTGACCATGCTTTCAACCATTTTGAGTTTTGCTGATTGACTCGTGCCGCATTCAATTCCGGAGCACTTTTTGGTTGAGGAGCAATGCGGTAAGAGTCCGGCAGTGCCTGATGCTGCACGACCGGGAACATCCAGTTTGTCAGTGGTATCGCGTTTTGAAATTTTTCGGAAAGCATAAAATCAATAAACTCACGTGCCAGTTTAATACGTTTTGTACCTTTAAGAATTCCGGCAAATTCAATCTGCCGATAGTGTCCTTCCTGGAAAACCGCAGCTTGATAACGTTCGGTTTTTTCGTATTCCAAATGATAAGCCGGACTGGTAACGTAGCTCAACACAATCGGCACCTCGCCCTTGGTAAACATGCCGTAAGCCGCAGACCAGCCGTCTGTTACAGAGAGTAAATTCGGCTGCAATTTTTTCCAGTAATCCAGATACCCCTGCTCACCATAAACCGCAATTGTCCAGTGCAGCATTGACAATCCAGGAGAAGAAGTTTTCGGATTTTCGATGACAATTTTTCTTTTGTATTTTGGATCAAGCAAATCCTGCAGATTTTTTGGTGGTTTTTCCATTTTTTGACTGTCGTAAACAAAGGCAATGAAACCGTAATCAAAAGGTGTCACCCGATATTTTTTATCCACACGTAAATCAGCAGACACCTTTGCTAAAAGTGGCGAACGGTACGGTTCCCACAAGTCATAACTGAATGATTTTTCGAGTTCACTATTATTCAAACCCAACATAATATCTGCTTGCGGATTTGCTTTTTCCAAAATCACACGATTCAGCACTATTCCGGAATCACCCGGAGAAACAACTTTTAGTTTGCAGGCACATTGCTCCTCAAAACGTTTAAATACTACCGGTCCCGGACCCCATTCACTGTTGAAAGAATCGTAAGTGTAAATGGTTAATTCCTTAGCTGCAGCAGAGTTGACGACAATTCCCGTAAAAAAAAACAGCAGAATAAAACTGGACAAGATTTTAATTTGCATAGCACTCTCCGAATAAAAAATATGGAATAACAATTCTCCGAAAAAATCGGAAAACTCTTAAAGACAATAATTTCGGAAAGAGGAGAAAGACGGATAGCCTGAAAATGAACCTAGAGACCATAAAACGGAAGAATCGTTTTCCTGCGCCAGCATTATCCGGGTCAGGTTCCAAGGGACTTTCTCAGGCAGTTTCCTTGTCCGGAAACCCCCACCCCTAACGAATTCCCTTAAGATTAGGAAAAAGTGAAATAAATGTCAAACCGGAAATTTCTTTAATCGGACTGATGCTCTTTTTTTGACTTTCCGGAAAGCTTAAATAGCAAAACTTACAAGAACGGTACAATCCTTGAAACGATGAAAGCCAGACTAGCACTAAATATATCCTTATAAAACCTCACACCATTGGAGGAAAGAGGCCTTGCGAAATACAGCTATTTTTATTCGTTTTTCAATCATTTCTGGAGCGTTATTTTTCATCGCCCTGCTCACAGCGCACTCAGGATTTTCTGCAGAAAAAGCAAATCGTTACCGCTCCCACTACAAAGCCGCGCTTCTAGCCGATGCGGCATCCGGACGTATCTTACATCATGACCGGATGCATCAAAAAATATATCCTGCTTCACTTGTAAAAATGATGGTCGCGTTGATCGCGCTTGGGGAAATCGAGACCGGGCGCATCAGTTTACAGGATAGCGTCAAGGTATCACGTCGGGCGAGCAAAATTGGTGGACATCAGGTTTATCTAAAAGAAGGGGAAATTTTTAAATTTAGAGAGTTAATGGAAGCTACCGTCATCGGTTCGGCAAACGATGCTTCTGTCGCAGTCGCAGAGCATGTTCTCGGCAGTGACAAAGTTTTTATCAAAAGGATGAACGAACGTGCCATCGAGCTTGGCATGAAGAAAACCCGTTTTTATTCAGTTCACGGCTTGCCACCAGGCCGCGGACAGCAACTTGATGTGAGCAGTGCATACGATTTGTATTTACTTGCGCTCGAACTGATCAAGCATCCTCAATTTTTACGCTGGTCTTCCACCCGGCTGGGAAGTTTCAGAAACGGAACATTTCAATTGCTGAACACAAATCACCGTTTGATCAAAATGTACCGCGGAATGGAAGGGATGAAAACCGGCTATCATCGGCGTGCCGGTTTCAACCTTGTTTCTTCAGCAAAACGTGATGGGCAACGCTACATTTCAATAGTGTTAGGCGCCAAAAATTCACGGATGCGTAGCAAGATCACCAGACATTTGCTCGATTTCGGATTTGATAATTATCAAAAATTTGATTTAAACAAAATTGATGCTGATGTCTCATATTCTGCCGGTGTAAAAGGTGGAGAGCTGGAAAATGTTTCTTTACGGCCGACTGAAGCAGTAAGCCTTTTGTTGAGTGCTGAGGAACATCAACGTCTGGAAATCTGGCCACAGATTCCCTCGCAGACAGGCGCGCCGGTTAAAGCCGAACAAAAGCTGGGCACACTTGAATACTGGCTGGATGGGAAGAAGTTGAAAGAAGTTGCGCTTCAAACTGAATTCGCTGTTCCGGAGCAGAGTATCTTCTCCGAACTTACAAGTATGCTTACAAATTTGAGCGGCACAAATTGATTTGATCACGCAGCCTTTTAGCTGCATCTCCTGCCTGTTGCGCGTAATCCTCGCCTGAAGCCGCATAAAGAATACTACGGGAAGCATTGATTAGGTAAGGTGTTTTTGAACCGTCCTCCGCGGCAATCAGCGTTTTTTCCAAATCACCACCTTGAGCGCCGACTCCAGGAATCAGGAACGGCATTTGCCCAGAGTTTTTGCGGACTGCGGCAATGTTTTCCGGACGGGTTGCACCTACCACTAGACCAGCATTTCCCGCAACATTCCATTCCTTCACTTTTTTCGCGACCTGCAAATGCATTTCCGGAAGCTGAAAATCCGCCGCACCAGGATTTGATGTTAAGCACAGCACAAAAACGCCACGCTCCCGATATGCTAAAAACGGCCGTAGTGCATCTTCCCCCTGATACGGTGTTACTGTTACCGCGTCACATTCAAAAGTTTCAAAGACCGCTTTGGCATACATTTCCGCTGAGTGTCCAACATCTCCTCGTTTAGCATCTCCAAGCACAGGTATTTCCTCAGGGATTTTCCGGATTAATTCCTGTAAAACCTCCATCCCGGAAGCACCTAAAATTTCAAAGTAGGCAAAATTTGGTTTGAAAACCGCAGCATAAGTTTTCGTTTCATCTACAATCTTCAGCAGGAATTCAAGCAAACCTTCCGGAGTACGCGGTAAATGCGGAGGAATTTTTTCCCAGACTGGATCCAGACCAACACAAAGAAAGCTCTGATTTGCACAAACCTGAGTTTCCAGTTTTTCAAAAAATGTCATAATTTAAAAAATATCACTGCTAAGTTTGCAAAAACAAAAAATCGTTTGGCGGAATTGATGTTCACCTCGCTTAATCCTGACAGACTAAAACAACGACATCTGCTGGGGTTCTTTTTTCGCCGGCAGGACGTCCCAGTTCAGTTCCACGGTTTTAATTCCACTTCTTGAATCATAATGTAGTTTGCCTTTTTCTAAGGCATAAAGATGGATATCTCGGGTAACTTCAACATCAACTTTGCAGTATTCAATAATTTTATCGAGTTTGCCTTCTTTGTACCACTTAAGTGCCTGCAGACCATCAGCAGATTTACCTTTACCAAGAGTGGGACGTGCGATGGCCTCAAGTTTTAGTCTGTGACCCAGTAGTTTTTTTAGTTCAAGCAGCATATCAAAATTATTCAATCCGGCCAATTCCGTGTGTAGCTGGGAGCGTTCATGAGAGCCTGAATGCCGAACTCCGGCAACTACACGATAATCAAAACCTACATGATTAAATCCAACAATTTGATCTGCACGATAAAAATGATCGACCATTTCCTGAATTTGGTGTTCAATATAAACATGGAATCTCTCATCGGTGGTGTCCCAGATTACTCCGATAGACATCCCCATGTCTTCAATATTACCCCAGCCGCCAACTTCATCGGCAGAATACTTGGTTTCTAAATCAAAATAGAGGATGCGTGCCATGGCTAATAAATCATTAGTTGTTTGTTAAAAAATGGAAAATTATTATACACTATTCGAAGTACCTCCGGCAGCAGATATTGCTTTGATCCGCAGCGCATTTCGCAAAAAAGCAAAATCCTGTCACCCGGACTTGTTTCAGCAAGTTCCTGCAGAAGAACGCCAAAACCGGCAAAAGGAATTTGTGCGTCTGACTCAAGCTTATGAAATTCTGGCTGATCCAGGAAAACGTCAGCTTTTTGACCGCCAACTAACTAAATCAGCAACAAAAGCTCGTCAACCACATGACCAGAAATATAGCAGAAGCTCAAGTTTTTCTTCAGGCAAAAGCAGCTTTAAGCATAAAAAAGATTTTTCCTCAAATGCACAGAAACCTTCAACTTCGGAACCGGAAGACTCATTAGAGGATCTACTCAGGGACGTTGAAGAAATGCTGGGACAATTTGGTTTAAATTTTAGGGATCCGCTAGAAATGCTAGTTGAGTGGGCCCGAAATATTTTTCAGGAAATAACTGAGTCCGTTAACGATCAAACAGATGACAGCAAAAGTGACCCTGAGCAAAATAAAAAAGGACAGACAACCAGTACCCACAATGAGCCTTTGGATAATTTGGAAGCAGAACTGGAGCGTTTAAAACGTGGAATTAATGCCGGTTCAAAAGCTGCTGCTTCCGCACAAGCGAGTTATACTGAAAATGAAATCGAAGAGGAGTTGCGAAGTATTAAAAAAAAATATAAACTCTGAGGAAAAGATATTTGAGGAATATGTACAGGCTGTTGACAAAAATTGTTTTGTCAAAACCTGGCTGCTTTAACTACGCTGCTGAGATTTTATTTGGCGTAAGTGTTGCTAAAACTTCCAACGGTAGGCAATTTTTAACTCGTCTCCGCTTTGTGCAAAAAGCCAGCCTGAGGGAGTTTGGATAAATCCGGTAGGTTCCGAAATCTCTTCCGGTCGAGGGGCGCCTGGATCCCATACACTGCGTGTACCTAACATCACTCCGACTAAAGCACCAAGTACAGTGCTTGTGCCAATTGTACGGAATTGTTGACGGGTGTTGGTTTCTTTTCTAATAAACGCGAACCATGTACCCATCATCAATCCTGTACCTGCACCATAACCAAGATTTGAGGGAGCTTCTTTTCCTTCTTTTGATAATAATTCACGACGAACAAGTAGATCATCCTTCAATGTTGACTCAGTTTCATCAGAGAACGCGCCTTCATCAAGGTAATTGTTACCGGAATCAAATTGAGAATCGAAAGGGTCTTGGGGATCTTGTCCGGGCTGGTTTCCAAAACCCTGTAACCCATCCGAACCAAAGTCACTGCCCTGGGATCCATCATCTCCGAACTGTTCAAAACCGAACTCATCCCCTCCGTTTAATCCGAGGGGATCATCGTCAAAATTCTGTGCAGAGATATCAACTACAGATAGTACTAAAAACAAAAGTGCTGTCAGCGCTATCATGATTCGTCGAACGGAGGGATGGCAAAACATAAAGAAGACGATTAATTTAAAAATATTTTAGTAATAGTAAGTTTCGCTAAATAAGTAAATAAATTATCAGAAGCCTAAATGCAATTCTCATTCAATCTCAGAAAAACTGAGTTGAACTATGTTTTTTTAGTTAATTGTATTTATAATGATACACTAACATTTGGTATTATAAAATTCGAGAAATACACATGATGGAATTCTCAGTAGCGGATATTCCTATAAATACAAATCCGATCTGTTTTTCTGAAAAGATCAAAGTCAGACGCTGGAAAACAAAATGGATTATCCCGTTTTTTTTACTTTTACTGATCACTGTGCCCTCACAGGCACAGGAAACAGGGCCTTTGTTGATGAAACAGGAATTGGGATACACTCTAGGGGGAGGCGTCTTAGGTGCAGGCTTGGGTGTTGTGGTATGGTTCATGGACCCTCTAAATCCTGGTGTCACCTTGAAAAGTACAGTAACAAACGGATTTATTGCCGGCACTGCCCTGGGCGCGTTATTTGGCTTTTATATGCTGCAGAATGCGATTATTGTCCCGCGGGAAAACACACTGCCGGATAATCTTGATCAACTTTTGGGACAGGATGATCTTTCAAGGCCGATTCACAGATCAATTGTTTATCCGGAAGATATTTTGTCTGTCCAAGTTATCAAACTGCCAATCTTCGGATTTCGGTTTTAGTAAGTTTGAAAATTTCACTTGAACTAAATAAATGAGACTCAGGTTCAAAAAAGTATTTGTAATATTCGTTTTACTGGGATGTATAAATCTTCCCTTTGTTTCCGCACAGGAAGCAGATTTATCAACTCTTGGAGCTAAAAAACCTGTGATGTATTCTGTTTTCTGGAACACACTTTGGGGTTCAGCATGGGGTTCGGCAATGGGTTTTTCTTACCATTTAGTTTCTGGAACTAGTGTGCGTGAATCACTGATTTCGGCAGCAACGATCGGTGGAGTACTCGGTTATGGTTTGGGAATTTATCTTGTCGTAAGCGGACTAAGCTTTGACAAATCATTCCTGCTCCAACTTCCTGCTCCAAAGTTTCAAACGCAGCCGCAAAATGCCGCTTTTCTTGAAACAGAGATGATGCCGCTTTACACACGTTCAGTAAAACCTGATCCAACTAAGTTGGAAGTTCCGATTTACGCATTCCGTTTCTGAACAATTTCTCCAACTCTCCATGGAAAATCAGGACATTCACACCTACTCCTCCTTTCTGCGTGATAATCGTAAAGAACTCGCGGTTCTTATACTGCTTGGTGCTCTTGCGGGGGCAGTGTATTACTTTTTCTCTTTCAGCCAGCCTGAGCAAATTAAACCTTTTGAAGAAAAAGGTGTTTTGGATTTGTACCAGATTACTGTTAATGACTACCAAATGGAGCGTCAGAAATGGAGGCTCATAGGTAAGCGAGCGCTTATTTCAGAAAAGTCCCAGCGAATGCGAATTGAGCAGGTCAAAATCTGGGTCTATGCTCAAGACAACTCTACCACAAAGTCTTCAGCAAATCCTGCTGAGACAGCAAATAATTCGTCGCATAAGATCGATCTTGTCATAACTGCAGATCAGGGTCTGATTGAAAGGCACGATAACCGTGTAACACTTTCAGGCAATGTAGTGCTACTTCGTGATGACGGATCAGAAGTTTTTACCGAGACAGCGATCTATGATGCAAAAAAAGACACATTGACAATACCAAAACCTTTGAGGATGATCCGTGAGGGACACTCTATGCATGGCAGCGGACTCATTTATCAGATTTCCACAGGGAAATTGAATCTCAAAAATCCGCTGCTGTTACGACATGATGGAGCCCTCGAAAATTAAATTGACTAAACAGGGAGCGGTTTTTCTCACCAATAATAATGTAAAGCTATCACTCCTTCTAGAGTTTCCAGTTGTGCCATTTCCAGACGAATGTCCCAGTCTTGAGAAAGACTCAGACGTTGCTTAAAACTACCACGAAAATAATCTTTTTTTGGTCCGAAGACACTTTTAAACCAGCCTCCTTCAAGTTTAATCTTCCAGAGATCCAAAGGACTCCAAGTCACTCCTAGATGAGGTGCATAACCCAAAGTAACTCCCGACCGGAGATCTGTTGAGGTTTCTCCAAATAAATCTACAAAAGCGTATTCCAGATCATTTCCGGTTAATGAAATTGATGCGCCAAAACCTCCGATCATCCTAAAATGACGACAGGCTAAGCAACTGTAATTTTCACGTTCCCAAGCTGCGCGGGTGCGCCATGACCAGTCAAGGTCTCCTGGAATTCCACTAGGACTGAGAGTGTAATTTTGAATATTAAATAATTGGAATTCTGTTACTTCAACCGAATTTTCTCGGATCTGCAGATGCAAATCTAACCCTACAACTTCAGCATTTTGCAAGTGGCCGGATTCATTTCCAAGCAAATCGTGGTAATTCCCCCAGCTTCCAACTTCAAGCGCCGGCCCCAAAGACGCATTGAAAATTGTGCCAAATCGAAATCTCGTTGGAGGATTACCTTCCGTAGGAGCTTGAGGAATCTTTGCATCCGCCTTAGTCTCCAGAATCGGCAGAGAACTGCGCAAAAGAAGCAGTTTGTTAAGTTCCTTTTGCTGGAGCAACGTGAACTTCCCCTTTTTTTCATACTGCAGATAATCCAGCATAGCGTCAACAATTCGAGCCTGTGATTTTTCCGGAAAACTTAGAAATTTCTCTGAATCCAAATAATCCGTTGTTTCAATCAGTGACCTCAATTGATCTTGTTCCAATTCACTCAATTGAGCTACCCTCTGCTGCAATTTTCTTTGTCTTGATGGTATCAAGAGCGGAATTCCCAGTAAAGGTTGCTGCCTACTGCCTTTGTTGAACTTTTGCAATTTTAAGACAACATCCAACGGAACTGACCAAAGTGCCCCGGAAATATTGATCCTGCCAGCATCGCCCCACGCCATTGCCAACAGTTCCGCCATTCGATAAGCACAATTATCGAGAAAAAAATAATAATTAAAGTTAATATTCTGCAGCAGTTCCCATGCATGGTAAGTCACACGCTGCCGTTCTTGTATAGTAAAATTAAGCGGATATTCCCACAAATCGCGTAATTCGTTCTCTCCATAAATATGATTATAATTGTAAAAACGTTCATCCGTAAAACTACCTTCGTAACCTCCGAATAATCCGTTTAAAGCATACTTAAACGGATTATCGCCGGGAGTGATCTTTGCACCGTAATTCAAAGTAGGACTGAGGAGCGAGTGACCAAAAAGGCTGTTGGTTGAATTGAATTTGATGAGTAAATGTCCAAATATTGACGCAGGATTTTTCAAATAAGCAGAGACGAAGACTATGCTTATTCCACTAGCTTCTTTTAAATTTGCCCAACGTTCAAAAAGTGGACATTCCTGTTTTGGTAGTTCTGGAAAATCGAGTTTGCTCTGGAGCCAGTTAAAACGGGCAATAAACTTGCAGCGAGCATGTTGATTGGGATCCTCAACTGAAGGAGCGAGTAGCGCTTTTATAGTAGCTTTAAGTTCAGCTTGCGGATCTGTTTTACCTTTAGCGGACAGGAAAAAACCGCTACTTTCCACATCACTTTTAAAACTCCATTGGCCGATTGATTCTCCAAATGAATAAAAATGTAAAAGCTTCAGCCAATATGGGTGCTGAGAGAGTTGACTTTCAAGTGCTTGTTCCCAGAGAGACAATAGAAGTTGAGATTCTGCGGCCGGCACTGGTTCTGAATTTTCTTCTCTGGCATGAAGAAGAGTTAGGGAAGGAAGCAATATTAAGCAGAATAACAGCCAACTCCGCAGGTAAAATATTTTTAACGTAAACACAGGGATTTTGTTCGATTTATTTGCGTAATAGACCTTCAATTGTTATCATCTGTTCTTCTTTAGAATAGTCACATTAGAAGACAGTTTTTTCCTCAGCTACAAACGTTGACAAGCTTACAGTAAAATCGCATAGTAAGGAACCATATTAAATTTTGCAGAACTAAAAAGACTCATGTCTCATTTTGAAAAATTAAACTTCACATTTTCTGCTTCAGTACTTTTTGTTTTATTTCAGTTTACTTTTTTTTTGTTCGGATGCGGAGGAGCAGTTGTTGTATCGGTTGAAAAATCTGAAACAAATTCGCTCAAGATTCCTATACTTGTTTCGGTTGAACCTACAGACAATGCCAGCAGAGTGAAACGTAACGCGAAAATAACTTTATCTTTTAGTAAACCGCTGGATTCTTTGACGCTCAGTGTGAATACCAAAGACACAGAGTGTTCTGGAACAATACAGATCAGCACGAGTGACTTCAAACGCTGTATACGCATGAATCCACTAGAGCTTAAAGGTGATTTAAAAAAAATAGTTTTATCTCCCGCAGGAATATATGCTGCACAAAAATTTCATCAAATTCGCTTGAGCACTAAAATTAAAAGCATAAAAGGTGTGTCCTTAAAAAAAGAAATCACAAGCAAACCAGGATTCCGGACTTCATGGAGTCAGCAAATTGGGGCTAGCGGTGATGATATCGGTTTTGCCCTAGCTGTTGGTTTGGAAGGTAATATCTATCTGGCAGGACTAACCAGTGCTGATGAAAGCGGTGATGAAAAAGATTTGTTTTTAGCAAAATATTCCCCGAACGGATTTCAGCATTGGATTCAGCAGGCTGGATTTGGAAGGTCAGTAACGGCAGCAGTTTTGCAGATAAAAGAAGCAACTCAGCTTCGCTTGAGTGCTTATGCTCAAGAAAAAGGCAGTTCGGCTGTGATCAGTGCTGCTTACAGTATGGACGGTAAAAAAATATTTTCTAAAATAATTGAACTCACCGGGAAGGCTCCGGGAAATGGATTGGCAATGGATAAAGACAGTCACATTTTCATTCCTGCTGCTACCCCTTTCAATATCTTGAAAATTCGTAAAAACGGTGAAAAAAGCTGGGGTACCGAACTAAGTCTTGGACTCAATATCCGCGCAATTGCAGCCGATACGGAAAATGGCCTGTATATTAGCGGAAATATGAAGCTATCACTGGATGGCAAAAATTCAAAAGGCGGCACAGATATTTTCCTGCTTAAAATTTCCCAGCAGGGTCCTAAACTCTGGAGCAGGTCTTTTGGAACTGCACTTGATGAATCAGCAACCGCGTTGGCAACTAAGGACGCAGAAGCTGTAGCGGTTGTGGGTAACCTTCCTCAAACCGTGGGTACCGATGATGACGAAACAGAAAAGCACGATGCGTTTGTCGTAAATTACAATTCTGCCGGTAAACAACAGTGGACATACATTTTGAAAGGTCGGAATTCTGAACAAAGCACAGTTGCCGCGTGGACTCCCGCAGGTGATTTACTGGTCGGTGGTTTTACAGATAGCAGCCTCGAAGATCAGCTTCACTCAGGTAAAGAAGATGTGTTTTTAGCAAAGTTTGATTCCGCGGGCGTACTGCTCTGGCTGAGGCAGTTTGGTACTCCGGAAAACGAACGTCCCTTAGCTTTAGCAATAGGTAGAGCAGGACAAATATATGTTACAGGTTATACTGAAGGTCAAATGGATGGTGCAAAATACAGCGGTGGCAAGGATATATTTCTGGTACAGTTTAACAAAGACGGTGAAAAACAGTGACTGTCTGCATAATGTACTTCAACAGCAAATTATGCTTCATATTAACAATTATCACTCCAGAGTAAGATTAAAAACAGAAAAAATTAACTAATGGATACAAGACCAATTAGAAAAATATTTATAAAAACATTGCTGCTTCTTTGCTGTCTTGTTTTATCACCTGCCGCTTGGAGTCAGCAGCTTGAAAATTCTTTGCGTAGGACAAATCTTGCTCCGGAAATACTAAGGGCCATGATTCCGGAAAAACAGCAAACAATCATGAACGCGTTAGCAGATTTTGCCACACAATACAAAGCATCTCCCAATTCAGTAAAAAAATATTTACTGAGGCAAAAGCGTCAAAAATTTCTCGCGGAAAACTTGAAAGATCTTGTTTTCTCTGATTGGATCGGCCGTGTTCAGACACTGCATACAACCGAGAACGGCAAAGCATATCTGCTACTTGAACTCGCGATACTTCCTCCGGAAAATACTGAACAAAATCTGCCTATTCCGGAATTCAGGGTAACAATGGGAACCTGGAATAATGCCTACACAGACTTGGATTATAAAACCCTGATACTGCCTGGAACGCCTCTACATACATGGCTCGCAAATTTTAATGAAGGTGAATGGTTGATTTTTTCCGGCAAAAGTTTTGTGGGCAACGAGGATTATCTCAAGGAGGCGAGTCCAAGTGAAACTGATGCTATGCTGTCACCGCAATTTATTCTCAAATTTGAGTTACTGGATAAACTTGATATTCCAGAAGAAGAATTACAAATTGTGAAAAGTAGCACAACTCCTGAGACAGCAGTCACAAAAGAAACAGATAATTCTAAGCAATTACCTGCCGTAAAAAATAAAAGTTCTAATATCAAAAAAAGCAAAAATTCCTCTGTCTTTTTACGTCCTGAATTAACGATTCGCTATTACCAGGAATACCGGCTCAGTAATTACGATTGGGACTATCAAAAATACATTGAACGCTGGCATCAGTTAGTGCGTTACTATTGGGGGAATCATCCCGCCTCAGATTATTTAAATGGCTCAAATCCAGAAGGAGGAGAGGTTTTTGTGCTGGCAACTGTAGGAAGAGATGGGCTTGTGAGTAATTATCAGGTGAGCAGTCTGGGAGAAGTTTCCGACAAGATGCGTGAAGCGGCGTTAGAAGCAACACGGCTGGTTGCATTACCTCCACTGCCGGAGCAGTTCCCTGACGACGTTCTAAAAGTTGAGTTCCGCTTTGCCCATTCACGAATTCAGCATTTAATTAAAGCAGACGTAGATCAAATGAAAGCTGTCTTGATGCTTCAGGACAACAAAACTGATGCTGGCAACAACATCGTTACCAGGATGGGACAAAAACTCATCCGAAAGCAACGCTTAAAACAGGCTAGAGTTTCATTCCTCGAAGAGTTACGGCAGGAATTTTCCTCGCATTTTAATCCGCATCAGCGTTTTGATCCAAGTTTAGAACTGCAGATAGAGCTCGGAATCAGCCGTTCTGGCAAAGTGGTGGAACAAAATTTGACACTGGCTGGAAAATCGGTTAAATTTCAACTCGCAGTATTGAATGGTTTAAATCAAGCACGTTTTGATACCCTTCCGGAGGTTTTGCGTTCCGAATCACCTTACCGTGTGCGACTGCGGGTTATTCCCTAAAAACAGTTTTGCCGTCTCTCTTAAAGAAACGGTTTAAACTTTTTTTCCAGCAGTTCCGCATTGACTGCGCCTATATATTTATAGAAAATTTTACCTGCCGGATCTATGAAAAATGTCTCCGGCACACCATAAATTCCATAATCAAGGGCTATATTTCCAATAGCATCATCCAGACCCAGAAAATATGTCTTACCAAAAATACGCGCAAAATCTTTGGCCCTGCCTGCTGTGTCCTGAACCGCAATACCGATGACTTTTATTTGTTGAGTTGTTGAACCATATTTCTGGTGAAACGCTTCCAGAATATGAGCTTCAACCTTGCATTCCTGACACCATGATGCCCAATAATTCAGCAGCACAGGTTTGCCTTTAAAGTCGCTCAGACGTATTTTTACATCACCGTTTAAGGCTGCAATTTCAAAATCAGGAGCAAGTTTTCCAACAAGAGGCGACGGAACTTTTTTTGGATCACGCGTAAAGCCAAAAGCAAGCAACGCAATTAATCCGAAGATAAGACCCCAAACTGCCCAAAATTTCCAGGATGTCCACATGATATTTTTTTAGGAGTTTGCTGCTTGTGCTGCTAAATAACGTTCGCGTAAAATTGTTTCATTAGCTACCAGACTTTTTGGTCTATAGGACATACTGAGTCCCACCCCCAGAGTAAAAACAGGTAGCGCCATCCAGGCCCAGCCAACCAGCGGATTGATAAAAACACGTAGTGTAACTGAATCCTGCTCTCCACCGTTTTCGCTAGAAAATATCAGATAGAGATCTTCTAGAAAAGAACGCCGGATCGCAACTTCAGTCAGAGGCTGTGGTTGTGTGGGATAAAAACTTTTTGCGGGTTTCATCACTTCAAGTAGATTTCCTTGTTTGTCAAAGACTTCCACTATCGCTGCGCGGTGAGTGGCGTTTCCGACAATAAATTCTTCTACCTGCTTGAACTTTAAACTATATTCACCGATTTGTTGGGAAACTCCTGACTCAAGAGTCATGTTACGTTCCACTTTGAAAAAAGCCCCGGCAAAACCTAAAAACATCAACACTACTCCAAAGTGAATCAGCAAACCTCCGTAACGTCTTGGGTTATTTGTAATGACATAAAATAATCCCATTATAATATTACTTTTTGTCTGGTTGCTTTTTACTTGCACCGCATTTGCGATTTCTAAAACGATGGTAGATGTCACAAAAATCGCCAGCCAGAATATCGTATGAACACTCCAGAGTAAATCTCTGTCTGACAAAAACCACGCCAAAAACACCGTGCCTGCTGTGGCCAAAATCAACGGGTTCCTAAAATTCCGCAGGAGTCCTTCCCAACTTGATTTTCTCCACGCAATCAAAGTCCCAATTCCCATCAGCAGCAACAGCAAATAGCCCATTGGTGCTATGATGGTGTTAAAAAATGGTGCCTGAATGGAAAGTTTAGTCCCCCGCACTGCTTCCGCCAGCAGAGGGAATGTTGTGCCGAGTAATACAGTGAACGCTATTCCTACAAGAAGAACATTCTGTGCCAAAAAAACATTCTCGCGGCAGAGGATTGAATCAATTTTGTGTTCTGATTCCAACATATTTATGCGCTTGAAAAGCAGGGAAAAACCAATGACCAGTATGAAAGCAAGAAAGATCAAAAACGCCGGACCGATTTCTGATTTGGTAAACGCATGAACCGAATTAATGATTCCGGAACGTGTCAGGAATGTGCCAACTATGGTCAGTCCAAAAGTGAGAATGATCAATACCACATTCCATATTTTCAGCATATTACGCTTTTCCTGAATCATCACTGAGTGCAAAAAAGCTGTCCCAGTCAACCACGGCATTAAGGCTGCGTTTTCCACCGGATCCCAAGCCCAAAATCCTCCCCATCCCAATTCTTCATAGGCCCATTGCCCACCTAATATGAGTCCTGCTGAGAGAAAATACCAAGCAGTTAGTGTCCAACGCCGTGTAGTCATGACCCATTCGTTATCCATTTTTCCGAGGATTAATCCTCCCATTGCAAAAGCAAATGGCACACTAAATCCGATAAATCCCAGATACAAAGCCGGTGGATGAATCGCCATGGCAGGATGTTGCAAAAGAGGATTCAGCCCCCTGCCTTCAAGAGGAATCACACCCTGTAGATCTAGAGGATTTGACCAGCCGATTAGTAACAACAGCAAAAATGCCAGAATGCAATTCAATGTAGCAATCACATAAGGAATGATTTCACGATTGGAATATTGATAACGGAATGCAACAATCATTGCAAAAAAGCTTTGTACCAAAACCCAAAATAACAACGAACCTTCTAAGCCTCCCCAGAATGATGACACCTTATAAAACAAAGGCATATCAGTGCTGGAATGCTCCCAGACATAACGCAGACTAAAATCACTGACAAGCAACGCCTGAAGCAGCACTGCCGAAGCAATTGCGATTAATAAAAAGCTGAGGATACTCGCGTTTTGCGCAGAGCGTATCAAATTCCAGTTATTGTTTTTGACTCCAAGGTGAGGAACCACAGTTCCGTATAAACAAACCGCCAAAGCAGCCATTAATGCGATGGTTCCAAAGTCAGCTATTCCCATTTTTCCTCCTGATAAAGTTCACTGTAATGTGCCTCATAGATACATAAGACACAGCTTCAACTCTGCTGTCAATTTCTTGTTCGACGCGCCACGCCGGTTTTTATTGCAGCTTTCTCTACAGCTTTAGCAATTTTAGGCGCAACCGTTGTGTCAAAGACACTCGGAATAATATAGTCGGCATTGAGGTGTGATTCTAACACAGTACCTGCAATGGCCTGAGCGGTGGCCAGTTTCATTTCTTCGTTGATTGTACTTGCCTGACAATCCAGCGCTCCCCGGAAGATTCCCGGAAAACAGAGGACATTATTGATTTGATTTGGATAATCGCTGCGTCCTGTCGCCATGACCGCCACAAATGGTAAAGCTTCCTCAGGGCTGATTTCCGGATCAGGATTTGACATGGCGAAAACTATCGGATCTTTTGCCATTGCTTTAATATCATCTTTGTTGATCACATTAGGTGCGGAAACTCCAAGGAACACATCTGCTCCTGCAATTACATCTTTGAGAGTTCCTTCCTCGTTATGCGGATTAGTATTTTCTACAAACCACTGTTTGCTTGAATTAAGATCGTTTCGTTTGGCATTAATCGCGCCTTTGCTGTCACAGCCAATCAGGTTTTTTACTCCAAGTTGCATAATCATTTTGGAGCAGGCAGTTCCTGCTGCACCTGCTCCTGAGACAACAACTTTTATGTCTTCAGCTTTTTTATTAACGAACTTCAATGCATTGATCAAAGCAGCAGTTGAAACAACTGCGGTTCCATGCTGATCATCATGAAAGACCGGAATTTCAAGTTCCTTGCGGAGTCTACTTTCAATTTCAAAGCAACGCGGTGCTGAAATGTCCTCCAGGTTAATTCCACCAAAACCGGGGGCAATAGCCTTCACAGTGCGGATAATTTCTTCTGTATCTGTGGTGTCTAGGCAAATCGGCCATGCATCTATATTGGCGAATTCTTTAAAAAGCATGGCTTTACCTTCCATCACAGGCATAGCTGCTTTAGGACCTATATTTCCAAGCCCTAGAACAGCAGTACCATCTGTGACCACAGCGATTGTATTGCCTTTGATTGTCAACTTATACGCATCTTCCGGATCATCATAAATATCCATACAAACCCTTGCGACCCCGGGCGTGTAAGCCATTGAAAGGTCATCACGTGTTTTGACTGGGATACGGTTCTGAATACCTATTTTTCCACCTAAATGAACCAAAAACGTTCGATCAGAAAAATTTATAAATTTCACACCCTGAATGTTTTTGATTGCTGCAACTATTTTATCGCTATGCTCCTGATCATGAGTGTAAATACTAATGTCACGGACCAAAACTCCATCTTCCGGCTGCACTAAATCAATTGCTCCGACGATGCCATGCTCCTCCGAAATAGCCTGGGTTACACTAGCTAACATGCCAATTTTATTATCAATTTTAAGTCTGACGATAATGCTGTTGCTGGCATTAATCGCAGGTTGGCTGACAGTCATAACTTACTCCAAAAATAGATGATTACGATGAATAACAGGTTTACTAGGGATTCCTTTCCAACCCTTCTCTGTTAACTTATGTTCTTTTATTTGATACCGTAACTCTTTAGCAGTACAATCTGCCCTTCCAACTCCAAGACGTACACCTTCGAGGTTACATATTTCTACGAGATCTTTAATCTCAAATTGACCTTCAACACGAGTCACACCCTTTGCCAATAAACTTTTTTTATTGTTTAACAAAGCTTGTTCTGCACCTGCATCAATGAACAAAGTTCCCTTGTTGAGTGCTCCTGCAGCAAGCCATTTTTGATAACTGCGGATTTTCCGTCCATGTGCCTCAAAATGTGTTCCACGAGCACAGCCTTCCATAATGTCACAAACACCTTCAGGAGATTTTCCGTCAATGATGTATGTATCAATTCCAAACGACATTGCCATGCCGGCCGAACGGACTTTACTTTCCATTCCACCTTTTCCACCTGCAGAAGTGACTGGCAGACAGTGCTTTAAAATTTCGTCAGTGAGTTCATGCACTTTCTCTACAACAACTGAACGCATGCCTTCAGCGGTATTTTCTTCTTTAAGCAAACCCGGTGCTAAAGTGAGGAAAAAAAGCTGATCCGCGCCTATCAGTGTTGCCAGATAAACTGCGAGTAAATCATTATCACCAAAGTTAAGATCCAATTCCTCTGTCGCCACAACATCGTTTTCATTAACAATCGGTACAATTTTATATTTGAGCAGGTTCTCAAGAGTATTTCGAATATTCAGGTATGACTTGCGAAGGCCAAAATCTCCACGAGTTAACAAAATTTGAGCTACAGTAATTTTATGTTCCCGAAAAGCATCTGCATAAATCTGAATCAGCCTTGCCTGACCAACAGATGCCAGTATTTGGTGTGATGTCAGAGTGTTTTTTGATTCGTCCACAGAAAATAGTTCTCTTCCGGCTCCTACAGCACCGGAACTTACTACTAAAACCTCGTGCCCTTTGCCGCGGATAAGCGTTATCTGCCCGGCAAGTTCCGTAATCAGTTTATAATCCAGTTTGCCATTTGATTGATGCAGAACATTTGTGCCAATTTTGATGACAATTCGTTTAGCTTTCACTTTGATACAATTGGTGACTGGTAGTCCAGTTCAGGGATTATTCGAGGGGCGTTAAAATATGGATTCGTAATAATGTGCTTGTAGATAATATCATGTAATCAGTAAGGTTGGCAAGCTGGAGAATCTCTCATTACTCTCTTAAGTTCTTATTTGCATGAAACATACAGATTTATAGTCGCACCGCAAATTGAAATGAATTATTTGTACAGTTTTGATTATTCACAAACTGTATCAGAACAGGCTCTAAAACCTATATACCAAAAACCGAGGTGAATACTTGTATAGAAGATAACTGTGATAACGGGGATTTCCTAAAAAGCAAAAACAGAGAGGTACTCAGAGTGAAACCGTTCTTACTTGAATAATTTATAAAGTATTAAAAGCTAGAGCGACAAAAGAAGTCTCACTCTACAAAGATCCTGCTTGGATAGTTTGTGCTGATCCGGTGGTCTTAGTTTCCGGATGATGAATCTACAGGTGGCGCAGCTTTCTGTTCTAACTCAGCAGTAGGAATCTCTGGGGTTGTTTCCGCTTCCGAATCTTCCTCTGGAATAAGCATTTTCTCTGCCGCAGGTAATAGCGTAGCGGCCGGTTTTAAATCCCTTACAACAGAATCACGTGCTGTTTCTGAAGAAAGATAAGCCAGAGAGAGAGAGGTCAACATGAAAACAATCGCCACAACGGTCGTAATTTTTCCTACACCTGTCATGCTTCCACGCACCGAGTTTGCCTGCCCCACGCTGCCGAAAGCGGCTCCTAGTTCCGCGCCACGGCCGGACTGAAGGAGGACAAAAAAGATGATCGAAATAGAAGCAATAATGTGAAAAACAAGAATTAATTCAAACATAAAGACTGGTCAAGATAGATTTTTTTAATCAGCTGCCCGCTGTTACAATTTGCGGGAAAGCATCAGTTTTAAGGGCAGCTCCACCAACAAGCGCACCGTCAATTTCGGATTGAGAAAGTAAGGTCTCAGCATTTCCCCCATTTACACTTCCGCCGTAAAGGATCTGCATTTTATCAGCAACTTCAGGGCTGGCCAGTGATTCCAGCTCTTTGCGGATTACTCTGTGCATTGAGTTGGCTTGTTCCGGTGAAGCGGTTTTACCTGTGCCAATTGCCCAAACCGGTTCGTAGGCGACTACGCAACGGAGTTGGTCATCTGCCGCTAATCCAGACAATCCTTTGCCCAACTGTGCAATAACTATTTCTTCGTGATTCCCTGATTCTCGCTGCTCCAGAGTTTCTCCAACACAGAGAATAGGGCGGATACCGTGTTTGAGCAGAGTTTCTGTTTTACTGCGAATAAATTCATCAGTTTCGCCAAACAACATTCTACGCTCAGAATGTCCGACAATGCACCATTGAGCTCCGCATTCCTGCAGTAACGGTGCAGATGTTTCACCGGTAAAAGCACCTGAAGTTTCTGAATGAACATTTTGCGCGCCCACGGCGATTCGTGTACCCTCAAAAGCCTTTTTCATTGATGAAAGCAAAACATCCGGTGGACAAATTACCACTTCACAAGTCGTCTTTTCCACTAAAGGACTGAGCACTTTCAGCATCTCGTCAATCAGCGCAAACGAACCGTTCATTTTCCAGTTTGCCGCAATCAATTTTGCACGCATCTAATTTTCTCTTTAATTAAAGTCCATATCATAAAAAAGTTAACCTTAGAATACTAAGTCTTTTATCCGTTAATTACAAGATTTTTCCTGATATTTTGACAAGTTTGATTGTAGCTATTGCGTTTTCTGAACTTTTTGCTACTTATACTTACAGTCAATTTTTTATATCAGATTTTAAAATTCAATATTTTTGAGTGTAACTTTGGACTTAATTACAATAATCAGGGAGATATTTTGGATAAATTAAGGAAACGCATTGATGAGTTGGATGCAGAATTATTAGCATTGCTGAATGAACGCGCGAAATGTGTAATGAAAATTGGAGCAATCAAACAAAAAGAAAACACGGAAGTCCTGGTTCCACAAAGGGAAATAGAGTTGCTCGACCGCTTAAGCTCGCTCAATCAAGGGCCGATGACAGCAGAAATGGTACTTCATATTTTTCAGGAAATAATTGACACACTCAAAGAGTTGCAGAAATAACCTAAAGAAGTCTTATTGATTTCCGCAACCGAATCTTTGAGTATAACCTTAGAGCCACTAAATATGATTCTGTAAAATTTTTATTTTATTTCAAGAAGTTCAACCTCAAAAATCAAAGTTGCATCAGGTGGAATTGCGTTACCTGCGCCTTGACTGCCGTAGCCCAAATCTGACGGAATCGTCAGTTCCCACTTATCACCTACATGCATCAACTGCAGAGCTTCTGTCCAGCCTCGGATAACACCATTTACCGGAAATGACGCGGGTTGATTACGTTTATAAGAACTGTCAAATTCAGTTCCATCAGTCAGTTTACCGCTGTAATGTACTGTTACAAGACTGCTTGGTCCTGGACTTTCAGTTCCGGAACCTTCTGTTATTACGCGATACTGCAAACCGCTTGCGGTAGTAGTGGTATCTGCTGAAGCTGTATTGGTCACAATTCCCTCTTGATTTGAAGTGTACGGTGCAGGCATATCTGCACCTTTATTTGCATTCATATATAGCGCGGCTGCACCAACCAGTGCAGCAAGGGCCAAAAGATAAATCCTATTTTTGTCACTCGGCATTTAAGCCCTCAGAAAATAATTAAAGTCGAAATCAGCTGTTGCTTTTAAAACACGAGTATTTATTCTACAGGAAGCTCTTTGATTTTTACACCAACTTTTTCAAATAAATCACTCAGAGAATCCTTTACATGCTGTACATCCAAACGGTCTTTGAAAACAATACCCAGCGTTGATTCAACCATGACAGGGTCAAGATGATCCTGATGCAGAGTAACCAGTGATCTTGCCCAGTCCAATGTTTCTGCTACTCCGGGAATTTTTTCCAATTTTTGTTTACGAATCAATTCCATAAATACACAGATTTGTTTGGCCAGCCGAAGATCACATCCGGGGACTTTGCTGCGCACAATCGCCAATTCTTTTTCATATTCTGGATAATCCATCCACAAGTAAAAACAGCGACGGCGTACTGCATCCGATAATTCACGGGTACGATTACTGGTTAAAATCACATAGGGTTTTTCTTTGGCTTTTATACTGCCGATTTCCGGAATCGTGATTTGCCATTCAGATAGGATTTCCAACAAAAAGCTTTCAAATTCCTCGTCTGAACGATCAAGTTCATCAATTAATAAAACTGGTGGTTTATGATGCGTGATCGCCTGCAGCAAAGGGCGTTTAAGTAAAAAATCTTCACTGAAAATTGTGGACTCTCGCTCTGCCAGAGATTTCTCCCCGCCTTCTTCGAGTTTAATGTGCAGCAACTGGCGCTGATAATTCCACTCATAAAGCGCCATATTTGCGTCAAGCCCTTCATAACACTGTAGTCGTATCAAATCTGTATCAAGCGCTTTTGCCATTACTTTCGCGATTTCAGTTTTTCCAACACCAGCCGGACCTTCAACCAGCAAAGGTTTTTGCAGTGTCTTCGCTAAATAAACTGACATGACAATTGCGGAATCTGCCACATAATTTTGTTCCTCCAGCATTTGCCGAATTTTTTCTGTATCTTCTTTGTACATTCTAGAGGTCTGATTCAGGTTTGATTTTGACGTGCACAATCTTCGAGTGCGTCCCACGCCAGTTTCATACATTTGATTCTGCTGCGGTGTTTTTTTAAGGCAATCAACGGTCGTAAAGAATCGAGGGATTCCGCAATTTCCTCAGTATCTTTCTGTAGACTTTCGGTAAACACCTGACTGATATTTGCTGCTTCCTGAAGAGTTTTTGTTAAAATCAATTCACTCATCATTGATGCAGAAGCCTGGCAAATTGAACATCCACGCACCTGTGCTTTGCAGTCCTGAATGGTGCCTTCAGACAAAGTCAAAGTCAACTCCAATTCATCTCCGCACAGTGGATTAAAAGCAGAAGCCCGCAGGTCCGGACTTTCCAGACGTCCGGAATTTTTAGGGTGCCGTGCATGCTCCAGCAGCAAATCACGATAGATGGAAGGTGTTGTCATATCATGCCAAAAAAATATTTCTCGCCTGATCAAGTGCGGAAAAGATACGGTCGATTTCGGAATTTTCGTTGTAAAGCCCAAAACTCATGCGGACACTCGCTGCAATGCCGAGGCGTTTGTGTAGCACCTGAGTACAGTGATGACCGGCTCGTACCGCGATTCCGCTTTCGTCAAGAACCTGCGCTACGTCATGCGGATGCACATTCTGCAGATTAAAACTCAACACACCGCTTCTGTCGATTGTTTCCGGTGGTCCGTAAAGTTCCAGATCCTTAAACTCCGCAAATCTTTTTAAAGCATGAGTTGTCAGTTCAAGTTCATGCTGCTGAATTTCCGGCAGACCAACATCAGAAAGATATCCGATTGCTGCCGCTAATCCGGAAACTTCCGCAACAGGGGGTGTTCCTGCTTCAAATTTTTGCGGAGCATCCGCCCAGCTTGAAGTTTGCCGTCCAACTTGACGTATCATTCCGCCACCGCCTTGAAAAGGGTGCATTTCTTCGAGCCGTTCATGTTTTGCGTAAAGCACACCGATGCCGGTAGGACCGTAAATTTTGTGTCCGGAAAAAGCAAGGAAATCACAGTCCCATGCTGAAACATCAATCGACATTCTCGCCACTGCCTGCGCTGCATCCACTAAAACCGGAACACCATGAGCATGCGAAATTTTGACAATTTCCACAATCGGGTTGACCGTTCCCAAAACATTCGAAACCGCTGTGACCGTAAGAAGGCGAATCTTCCGCTTGAGTTTAACGGATTCCGCAAGCAACTCATCCAGCTTTTGCAAATCCAAACGACCATCACTGCTGTTTCCGCTTTCCGAATTAAGCGGCCAGTAAACAAGTTCTGCTCCGCAATTTTGCGCCACTAACTGCCACGGTACCAAATTGGAATGGTGTTCCATTTCGGTCACCATAATCCGTTCACCGGTTTTCAACTTTGGTTGCGCCCACGCTGAAGCGACAAGATTGATTGACTCAGTGGTTCCGCTGCTGAAAATTATTTTTCCGGAATCTGCTGCGCCAATAAATTTAGCGATAATTTCCCGGCCTTCTTCATAAATGTCTGTTGCCTCTTCGGCAAGCGTATAAACACCGCGGCTGACGTTACTGTTGTGATTTTCGTAGAAGCGTACCTGTGCGTCAATCACACAGTTTGGTTTTTGCGTAGTGGCCGCATTGTCGAGATACGCCAAGGGATGGCCGTTAATTTTCCGTTTGAGAATCGGAAAATCATCTCGAACTTTTGCTGTTAAAGGAGAGATTTGCATTTTTTAGCGCTAAAATAAGTCACAGATTTACGCGGATTTGAACAGTTCCTTTTAGCAGATTTTCCGGATTGTCTGTGGAAATTATCAGATTTCAAGGAAAAACTTGTTTCAATTCCATCATCGACTTTCCGGAGCCGCCACGGCGGATTGCCACCATTTCACCCACAATACTCAATGCAATTTCCTCTGGAGTTGTTCCGGCAAAATCCAACCCCGCCGGGGAATGTACACGTTTCAACTCTTCGGAAGCTACTCCTTCATCGAGTAAATATTCAAAGACCAGTTTCGCACGCTTAGTGCTGGCCACCAAACCTATGTACGGACCTTCTCCTTCCAAAGCCTTTTTGATGGAATGCTGATCGCCTTTGTGCTGAGTAACGACAACCACATAAGTAAACGGACCAACCTGCATTTGACTGAAATCGAGATCCGATGTGATCAAGCTCTCGGCCGCCGGAAACGCTTCACGTGTGGCCGCGGAATCATTGACCGTGATAGAAAAATGTACCGTGTGAGCAAGTTGTGCCAAAACTTCTGCAATGCGCCCGTGTCCGACAATCATCAATTCCGGACGAGGCATATAAGGTTCCACATAAACCTCCATCGTACCACCGCAAGGCATGCCCACTCCTAATATTTCATCATCAAGATCAAGGGGTACAATCTTGGTTTGTCCGTCCCGCAGACTCTCCAGCGCCGCTTCCCGCACGGCTTCCTCTGCACAGCCCCCGCCGACCCAGCCGAACAAGGTTGCACCATTCGCGTCAATGATTGATTTTGCTCCTGTTTTTGCGGATACAGAACCGGTTATTTTGATCACCGTCGCTACTGCAAACGGAACTTCAGCTGCATTCAACTCTGCTAATTTTTCAAAGTATTCGTTAGACATGTTATTTGCAAATTATTTATTTAGGTAACAAGCTTATAATCTTCCGGAGTATCAATATCTCTTAAAAGATTATCATTCTCCATGCTGACTTCCCTTACAGACTGTGGATATTGCCTGACAATTTCCCTGCAACCTTCACCTTTGTGCGTTAATATTTTATCCCTGAATTCCGCAGAAAACAAGACCGGATTCCCACGCTGTCCTTGAAAAACAGGTACAATAATCAGCGAACTTTCTGTACGCCGGAAATCAGTAAATGCTTGAATTAAACGGTTGAAATCAGAGGTTTCTGCGAAGGGCAGATCCGCGAGGCAAATCATCAATCCAGTGCTTTCCGTAGACGCAGCTTTTACTCCGGACTGAATTGAAGTGGTCATACCTTCTTCGAAGCAGGTATTGTTCACAAATCTCACAGTTTGATCCTGCAAAACTGCTTTTATTTTTTCTGCTTCATGTCCAAGAACAACTAACACAGCATCCGCTGCTGAGGCACAGACAGATTCCACAAATTTTCGGATCAGCACTTCTGAGCCAATCTGCAGCAGAAGTTTGTTTTGCGTTCCCATTCTCCGTGACTCACCGGCAGCCAGGATGATGGAGGAAATCATTGGTAGCAAATGCTAAAATTACGCCGGCAATTTTTCATTCCAGCTCTACTTTTTTGACGAGTTTCTTTTTAAGCTCAGACATAATAACTGAGCCAATAAGTGAGGCGGCTTTTACCGGTTCTGCTTCTGTTGAATTCGTGCCTGCTGTGGCTTCTCCATTTTCCTGTGCCAGCAAGTTGCAAAAATTTTGAATGAATTGCTCAAAGAGTTTATTATTCACCGCTTCTATCATCCGGGCACCGAATTGAGCAATCCGGCCTGTGATGGAGACAGACATAATACACTTGACTTCTGTACGTTCCTCAAGAGCTTTGAGACTGAGCGACATTATCATGGTTGCTCCACCTTTGCCACTGATGTCTGCTCCCTTTCCTTCCATCGCCATTTCGTATGTGGAACTGTCCCGCTGAGTGAACTCAACTTTGCCGTTAAATTTTGCTGTCACCGGACCTATTTTAAGGGTGACTTTACCTTTGAAATGATCTTCGTCAAGAACCTCTGTAAGTTGTGCTCCTGGAACACAAACCACTACTTGTTGCGGATCGTTCAAAACAGACCAGACCGAATCAATGTCTGCACTGACTTGAAAAGTTTTGGTTGAGCTAACTTCCATTTTTATTTTGTGCCAAAAATACGATCACCGGCATCTCCCAAACCTGGTAAAATGTAGGCATGTTCATTCAGTTTTTCATCAACTGCCGCCGTGTAAATAGGCACATCTGGATGTGCCTTGCTGAAATATTCAATCCCTTCCGGCGCAGAAAGCAGGCTGACAAAACGAATATTTTCAGCACCGTTTTCCTTTAATCTCGTCACCGCAGCCGCAGAAGAATGTCCGGTGGCCAGCATCGGATCCAGTGCCAACACAAGACGCTGATTGATTAAATCCGGCAGTTTCATGTAATATTCAACCGCGACCAGAGTTTCCGGATCGCGGTAAAGACCGATGTGTCCAACTCTCGCTGAGGGGACAAGATCCATAAAACCATCCAGCAAACCATTACCTGCTCTTAAAATAGAAACCAGACAGAGCTTTTTTCCCTCTAGAAAAGGAGCATCCATTTTCATTAAGGGAGTCTCTATTTCTTGATAAATCAGCGGTAAATCTTTGGTAACTTCATATGCGAGCAAGGTGCCTACCTCACGTATCAAAGTCCGAAAATTATGAGTGGAGGTACTTTTTTTACGCATCAACGAAAGCTTATGTTGCACCAGCGGGTGGTCAATAACATGTAAATTTTCGTGCATCAGAGTCTCCTTTTAAATTGATTAAATGTTTAGTGTTGAAGATCCGTTACAGTACACCCCCAAAATGAGAACAGCAAACTGTAAACCGTCAATGGATTGGATTTGCTCAAACCTGTTTATCTTCCTGACGTTGTTCCGCGCTCAAACGCCCAAGCGAATATTCATTTAAATCAACAAATTTCATATATTTCGCCAATAACGGTTGAGCAGCTTCTACTTTCCTGAACATTTCCTGGGCAATCCTTCGGTAACCGGTATGACCCTGCGGAGTACTGCGAATTTCCGTCAGCCAAATCAGCGCACGCAAATTAATATGAACGTACCAGCGAATGTTGTAGCTCATTGGTACCACATATTGTGCCTCATGCGGAAAATTTTTTGCGATCGTTTCAAACGCATCTGCGGCGCGGGACATTGCCTGGTGATACTCTACACCTAAACCGGCATCTTTTATTTCATCCGGAGTATCATAACCATAACGTGTTGTTAGCGGTTGACGTTCCTGAGTGAGCATCCGGTGACGTTGTAAATCGCGGTACATGCCATAATCACCTAAAATATCAAAGGTGTAAAATGCCATCTCCAATCCACGTTCCGGTTTATGGCGTCTGTGACTTCTTAACTCAATTGTCTGTTCGATCAGTCTTATTTTTTCTGTTTCCGGCATTGATCTGACACTTTCCCGTATTTGCTGCAATGTCAATCCCGAGTGAGTGTATAGTAATGCTGCGAGCAGTTTTGTTTCTGCTTCCTGATCATAATCTATCAAACGCACAGATTCTGCAGATTCTGCTGTCAACTCTCCTAAGTGAGTCGAAGCGAAATTTCGAAGGAGTTCTTGCTGTGCCTTAGCGAAATTTCTATAATCCTGAAAATACCGATGTTCTGCGTCTGCACGCCGCACGAATGAAGGGATAACTTTTGAAAGTTCTTCATAGGTAAATTGTGCAATTTGATTCAACTCACCAAACGATTCTGCCCTCAATTTTGTAATCAATGTTTCAAAAAAACGACCGTTTCCAAAAACACCCATGTTTGTCAGAGTTGACGCAGGTAAGAGTCCCCGAATAATGTCATATGCACGTGCAACCACCGAACGTTCGTACGCAGCTTGACTGATTTCCGGATCACGAGCTAACTGTTTCCGGACATGCTCACGTATTGGTTCAGTAAAACGGACATATGTTTCAAACAAATTCCGGCAAGTCTGCAGATACAAATCCCTGTGCACTGAATTCAGCAAAGTTGGTTCCTGATAAAAGCGGAATTCCTCCTTTCCGGAAGTTATCCTTATTTTATCCGCAAAACTGACGTAGCGTGTAGATTTTTCTAAAGGAGAACCGCCGATGCGTGAATCCTGCACGGTTTTGGTGGCAAGGATAGAAATGTTTTCCAGTGCCAAGTGCGCACCGCCCAGTTCACCAATTGAATCATCTCCATATCCATCAAGAATTCTGTCATAAAATTTTTGCGCGGATTCAATGGCGAGTTTGGAATTTTCTGCAGAATCAGGATTTTCTGCGCCGGCTTGAATTTCCGAAAATTTGGACTCTTTGTCCTGAATAAAATCTCTGAGAAGTAATGAACGGAGTCCGAGAGTTGAGCGGGAATAACGGGAAAAAAGAGCCCCCTTGATCACTTCTGGAAGATTGGTGAGGGCAAAAATGGAACTGTCTGTGTTGGTGACATAAGAAGAAAGTATTTCCTTATCTTCTGTCGAGAAAACTTCGTTAGAGGAATCCATGAAATATTTTAGCTCGCCGGCACCCCTTGAGAGTTGGGTAAAGCTTCCTGTTGATTGGCGGGAGACGGCAGGTCAGAATCTTCATACTTGGGATTAGAGTGAGCTTTTGGATCATAATTGTCTCTTAGCAAATCCCTTGTAAAATCAAATGTTTGACGTGAGGTATAAGCCATTGAAATAACACCTGTATCCATTCTAATTGCGTCTTTGGGACATGCTTCAACGCAGAGTCCACAGAAGACACAACGCAGTTCATCAATATTAAAAACGACAGGATATTTTTCAACCGAAAGATCAGGATGTTCACCGGCTTCTATGTGAATGCATTTTGACGGACAAACGGTTTCACACATGTAGCAGGCAACACAACTCAGAAAACCGTTTTCACGCAGAGTCAAACGGTGACGTCCACGCCAACGTGCAGAAATATGACGTTTCTCTTCCGGATAATTGATAGTCACCACATCTCTTGAACCAAAAAGGTTGCGCCAAAAATGCTTAACGGTGAGTCGAAAACCTACATAAAGCGCTGGAAAGTATAATGCTTCCCTAACTCCGTCGAGCCTGTTAACTTGTTTTACCTTTAATTCCATGAACCCTCCAATGAACAATATTTTTTAATTTTCAAAATTATAAACAGAATGTTATTATGGCGCCAGACGCTCAATGCTCCATTCTTCAGCCGTTTTGGTATACAAAAATCGGTCGTGAAGTCGGTTGGGACAACCCTGCCAAAATTCAAAATTATATGGTTTAATCCTGTAACCTCCCCAAAAATCGGGTAGTGGTATTTTACCTTTTGCAAATTTACGCTTAATTTCGTCTAGCTTCATTTCCAATATTTTTCTTGAAGTCAAGACTGAGCTCTGATCCGAAACCCATGCTCCAAGTTGACTTCCACGGGGACGGCTCAGAAAATATTTCAACGATTCACTTGTTTCAATTTTTTCCGCAACTCCGTTTATACTAACTTGACGTTCCATTGCCACCCAATTAAAGAGCATTGCCACATTTGGATTTTCCTCAATTTGAGCCGCTTTCCTGCTTTGATAATTAGTAAAAAAAACAAATCCATTTTCATCAAACAGCTTCAGCAGAACAGTCCTCAACATCGGAGTACCTGATTTTCCAACAGTTGCCAGACTCATAGCATTCGGAATAGGTTCCGCGTCGTTTGCTTCCTCAAACCATACTTCAAACTGCAAGAACGGATCAGAATTTAACTGCTCTTTGCTCAGGCCACCGTTTTCATAACCCTGACGCATAAATGTTAAGTCCATTAATTACTCTTAAACCTTTTTATTGCTGAATAGATCACCCAAAAGCAAGAATCACAAATGCAGTTACAAAGACGTTTGCCAACGACAGCGGAAGTAGTTTTTTCCAACCGAGAGCCATTGTCTGGTCAAAGCGGAATTTAGGAACTGTCCAGCGTAACTGAATTTGAAACCAACAGAAAAATACAGTGAAAATGGAAAACTTGATTACCTGCAAAATTGTCACGATCCACTGTGGAGCACTCTCCCACAAGTGTAACCATGGTACATGATAACCGCCAAAAAAGAGGGTCGTGATCAAGGAAGCAACACCGACAAGTGCTACATATTCCGCCAGCATAAAAGCCGACCAGCGCATTCCGGAATATTCCAGAAAATAGCCTGCAACAATTTCAGATTCACCTTCAGGCGCATCAAACGGAGCACGTTTAGTTTCTGCGATCAAGGCCGTAAAAAAGAGTACAAATCCGAGAGGCTGCGTAAAAACACCCCACATCGGAATTAAATTTCCGAACCAGTATTCATTTTGTCCATCAACAATTCCACTCACACGCGTAGTGCCGTAAACCATGAATACACCCATCAAAGCCAGCCCCATAAAGACTTCATATGAAATCATTTGTGCTGAAGCACGGGTACCTCCAAGTAAAGCAAATTTACTGTTTGAACTTGTACCGGCCAGAACTGCGCCATAAACACTGAGTGAAGTGATCGCAAAAATGAAGAGTAAGCCGGGTTCTATATCTGTCACCTGAAAAGTAAAATCTCCGATTGGAGCGGCAAGTGGTATGATCGCAAAAGTAGCAACTCCGGCAATCAATCCAAAAAACGGTGCAATCAAATATAAAAACCCGTCTGCGCCTTTAGGCATTGTATCTTCCTTGAAGATGGATTTCAGTCCATCCGCGGCAAGGTGCAGAGCTCCATGTCCAGTAAAACCACCTATGTTGGCCCGATTAGGACCAACACGATCCTGAATCATCGCGCTCCATTTACGCTCCATCAGCGTCAGTACCGTGCCCAAAGGCATGGCAAACATCAGGATTATCACCACAATTTTTATGATGGCCAGTACTGCCGGGATCATGATTATTTCAAGTAACATTTCCACTTCTAATCCTTTTTTTGTTGCTTAAGTAACATTCTCGTGCTCAGCAGCCCGTTTTCTCGCCAAGCGAGGCGATGGCTTCCCTAAAGCGAGTAATTATTTTGATTTAAATTTTTCAACCTTATCTTCTAACAATTTAATCTAGATTTTTATATCAGTATTTATCTGTGCTAATAGCCAAATGACACGGATTATCAGCAAGCAGGCAATTTAACGATCCAATTCACCGCCGATCATGTTGACTGATCCAAAAATAGGTACAATGTCTGCGACATAATGACCAACTGTCATGGCAGGCATGGCCGCGACCAAATTAAAACAAGGTGGACGCATCCGAACCCTAACAGGATCTCCTCCTCCATCTGAAACCAGATAAAATCCTATCTCACCGTTTCCGCCTTCAACAGGCATATAGATTTCACCAGCAGGAGGCTGGTGACCTTCCATGACAAGTTTAAAGTGATCTATCAGTCCTTCAATATTTCCGTAAACATCTTTCTTGTCTGGATAGTGCATCATCCGCTCATCGGTCATATAAGGACCTTCCGGCATTTTGTCTGCAGCCTGTTCGATGATAAGAATGCTTTGTCTAATTTCTTCCATCCTTACCAAAAAACGGTCAAAACAATCTCCGACACTTCCTACAGGAATTTCAAAATCCAGTTCATCATAAATGGAATAAGGATCTGCTCTCCGGACATCATAAGGAATTCCACAAGCCCGCAACAACGGTCCGGTGAACCCAAATGATAAGGCGTCTTCTTTGCTGAAAGATCCTACATCTTTGACTCGGTCAATGAAAATTTTATTGCGTGTAAGCAGCTTGTCGCATTCGCTCATAACATCTTTCAACTTTGCCAAACGATCAGCGAGATCGCTCAAAAAACCATCCGGAAGATCATTTGCATTTCCCCCGAAACGCGTCCAGTTTGTAGTCAGACGTGCCCCAGTCATTTCTTCAACGAGTTCCCAAAGATATTCACGAGCTTTAATAAACCAAAGAAAAAATGTAAATGCACCAATCTCCATCGCTACTGCCCCAAGACATGTCAGGTGATCAGTGATGCGTGATATTTCACCCATGATCACCCTGGTGAATTCCGCACGTCTGGGTGCTTCAATTCCATAGAGTTTTTCCACTGCCATCGAATAACCGATATTATTCAGCAAAGGAGAAACGTAATTCAGGCGGTCAGTATAGGGAATGATCTGAATCCATTTGGAATTTTCTGATTCCTTTTCAAAACCGCGATGCAGATATCCTATTTCAGGATCCATCCCGACAATCAATTCTCCATCCAGATGAGTGGTGAAGCGTACAATTCCGTGCATGGCCGGATGAGCCGGGCCAATTTCGATACTCATAACTGAGGCAGAAAAATCTTCTCCGGATGAATTACCATCAATCCGAGACTGAATAGCGTTCATGTCAGTCATGTGTGCCTCCCGTATGTGTGACGTTCTTCAACTTCTTTGAGTTCCAGCAAAGGCTGTTGTTTATCAATCGGATAGTCTTTACGCAGCGGATGTCCTTCAAACTCTTCATACATCAAAATCCTTCTCAAGTCCGGATGTCCCTCAAATTGAATGCCGAACATGTCAAAACATTCACGTTCATACCAATCTACTGCTTTCCACAAATGGTGGATTGACGCTATTTTACAATCATCTTCTGCTAAGCGAACCTTCAGCCTTAAACGTCTGGCATGAGTCAAGGACTTAAAATGATAAACCATTTCGAAACGTGGAGTCTCTTTCATTTCAAGTCGATCAACTGCGGTCAAATCCATCATAATCTCAAACGAACAACGTGAATCATCCCGTAAAAAACGGCAGACAGACTCAAACGCATCTCGTTCAATCACAACAGTTTCATCTCCGCGGTGAGCATGAAATCCTGTGACTGCATCCGGAAATTCATCCTGCAACAGAGTCGTTAATTCACCTGCTTCCGGAGATACTTCCGTTTCCTTTGTGGAAATTTCTTCACTCATTATTTTTTTAAAGCTTTAATTTTAGTTAAAAACAAGTGTTATTCTTCTTTAAGAGCAGCTTTATCTTTCTGCATTTTTGGAGAGTCATAACCAATATGTGGACTGACATTGACGAAATCATCAGAATAGCTGAATCCCGGTTTACTGAGACGATTACTTTTAGGATTTTGCTGATTCTCAAAGACTTCTTTTTTGGGAATTTCAAAATATCGATTAAGCTGATCCACTTTTTGATCTTTGTGCCTGATTGCAGTTGGAGTGATCCCGTTGGCCTTTGGACCGTCATGCTGAATACTGTTTTGCAACTCCATAAGTCCGTCGAGCACTGCTTCAGGACGAGGAGGACATCCGGCAATATAGAGGTCAACCGGAATTAAGCGGTCAATCCCCTGTAGGACAGAATAATTTTGATAAAAACCTCCTGAAGATGCACATGCGCCAAAAGCAATCACCCATTTAGGGTCCGCCATTTGATCGTAAATAGTTTTCAGAATAGGTGACATCTTATGCGTGATGGTTCCAACCACCCAGAGGACATCCGCCTGTCTTGGAGAAAATCTGGGGATTTCCGCGCCAAAACGGGCAATATCATAATGGGAACAGGCCGCGGCCATGTACTCCATTCCGCAGCAAGCTGTTACAAAAGGATATTGAAAGAGGGAAAACTTTCTGGACCAGTTGACCACACTGTCAAATGTTGTGCTTTTAAAACCACCATAATCTGTATCCATTTTAGCTCCTGTTAAGTTAACATTATTTGATGTTCCTTGATTCATCTCTTGTCCAAGATATAATCTTTAACAACATTTTTCAGTACTAGACAATTTCATTCGTTGAGTAAGCAAATGCAAAAAGATTTTGGCTCATACTTTATTTTTGCGAAATACCATCTCCATCTTTTGCAATAGCCGTTTGCAGCTAATCCAAGTTAATATTTATTACCTGCAGTTTGTATCATAGTGAAATTGCGGAGATACTTTATTTCAATTCTATTTCCACAAAGACAAACTCGTGATCATTCTGGTTGACCACATTATGCTTAACGCCTTTTGTACGTGAATAAGAAACTCCGGAAACTAATTCAGCCTCGAATTCCTCAGTTTCCGTTTCAATATTCAGTTTCCCATTAGTTTGAGGCACAACAACATAATCATACTCGTGTCTATGCCAGGTTGTTTCTGCACCCGGAGCAAACTTCCATTCGGTAACGATTACTCGATCATTCTCTAGTTGAACTGTCGGAATTGCGGGCTTTCTTGATTCACTCATAATTATTCCCACTCCAGCGCGCCCTTTTTCCAATCGTAGGCCAACCCCAGAACCAGTATGCTCAGAAAGACCGAACTGGCTGTAAAGCCAAACCAGCCTAATTCACGCAATTGTACAGCCCAGGGATAGAGAAAAACAACCTCCACGTCAAATATGAGGAAGACCAATGCAGTCATATAAAACTTGACGTCATATCGATGTCCTTCCATCCCGTCTCTCAGGAACCCTGATTCGAAAGGAGTCATCTTAGCCTCACCTCTCAATTTCGGCCCCAAAAAAAGTCCGATGCAACTGAAGGTTCCAGCCAGAATAACACCCAGAACAATCATGATTAATATAGGCAAGTAACCGGATGCAATTGTCATAATTATAGTATTGCTAAAAAGTCTCTTCGTTAGCTAAATAAACGCTGTACTGATTAGAAAATTATTCCACTCAAAGCGCAGTTTGTCAATTCATTTCAGGTATTTTCAACGTACCGTCACCCCTGGATTTACATGATCCGGTGCCTCTATCAAAACCAGCTTACCTTTATCATCTGAAAAAAGAATCATACCTTCAGAAACTTCTCCCATCAATTTAACCGGTTTGAGGTTTGCCACAACCAACACGCGCCTGTCAGTTAATTCTTCAGCTGTATAAAATTCCGCTGCTCCGGAAACAATCGAACGTAAACGTCCCTCGCCCAAATCCACCTCAGAACAGAGCAGCTTAGCCGACTTTTCAAGTTTCCGGCAAGTTTTGATATGACCGACTTTCAATTCCATTTTCTGAAAATCATCAAAGGCAAACCATTCTTTGCTCTCATCAGCAGTCGTGCTTACTTTTTCCCTAGTTTGGGTTACTTCTGAAGCGGTTTTTTCCTCAACCAAAAGCTTCATTTTAGGAAACAACGGTTTTGGTTCAGGCATTTCAGTGCCTGATTCCAATAAGCCGGGAGTGAGTTTATCAAACGCTATCTTCTCTGTTCCAAGTCCAAGAGCTTTACGTGCCTCACTCATTTTTTCCGGCATCACAGGATCGAGCAGGCCAACCAGAATTCTTGTCATATCGAGCGCAGTGTATAGTACTGTTCCCAGACGTTCACGATCTTCCGGCTGCTTAGCGAGACTCCAAGGTTTGCAGCTATCTATATATTTATTGACCTGACTGCTGAGCCACGCCACTTTCTCTAGTGCACGATGCGGCTGAAAAGCAAGAATATATTCCCGGAAAATTTTCACACCTTCGATAAAGGTATTACGCAGATTTTCTTCAGCTTCGCCAACTTCACTTAAAGGCGGTACACAACCCTCAAAGTTATTACGGCTCATGCTGATTGAGCGGTTGAGCAGGTTACCAAAGTTATTGGCTAAATCTCCGTTGTAACGAGTTACCGCCAACTCCTCAGTAAAATTTGCGTCCTCCCCGAAACTCATGTCCCGCAACAAAAAGTATCGTAAAGCATCTACACCAAGTTGATCTTTCATTGCTAATGGATCTACCACATTTCCGAGTGACTTGCTCATTTTGCTACCTCCCACCACCCAGTGACCGTGAACCACCAGTTTTTTAAAAACAGGCAACCCCGCGGCTTTGAGCATGCACGGCCAGTATATCCCATGTGTTTTCAGAATATCCTTGCCAATCATGTGGTGCACGTTCGGCCAGTACTTTTTATACTTTTCACCATCAGGCCAACCAAGTGCACTCGCGTAATTCAGCAGTGCGTCAAACCAGACATAGGTGACAAAATTTTTATCAAAAGGCAGTTCAATACCCCATTCCAGTCGGCTTTTAGGACGTGAAATACACAAGTCCTGAAGAGGAACTTTAAGAAACTGAATCAGTTCATTGCGATAACGTCCAGGATAAACCCAGTTTTCATTTTGCGCTAATTCTTTTTCCAACCATTCCTGATAAGCACTCATGCGGAAAAAATAATTTTGTTCTTTATAGAGTTGCGGAGGATTTTGATGATCCGGACAATTACCGTCCACCAACTCACTTTCATCCATAAAACGTTCACAGCCAACGCAATAAAGGCCTTCGTATTCTTTTAGATAAATCTCACCTTGATCGTAAATTTTGTGCAATATCTGTTGAACACAAGCTTTATGTTCAGGATCAGTTGTACGTATAAACTGATCATTTTCTATATGCAGTTGTGGCCACATGTCACGAAATTCCTGGCTGATCTTATCCACAAATTCCTGCGGTTCAATTCCGGATTTTGCCGCTGATTCTACAATTTTTTGCCCATGCTCATCTGTTCCGGTTAAAAAATAAGTATCTGCCCCAAACAGTTTCCGGAAGCGTGTTAACACATCCGTTGCTATCGTCGTGTACGCATGTCCAATGTGCGGATGGCTGTTGACGTAGTAAATTGGGGTGCTAATGTAAAATATGTCGCTCATTCTGGTTGAGTCTCTAGTAACTTTTCAAAAATGTCTAATAAACAATGATGTTTTTCTACTTCCAGGCATGTGCGCTTTTTACCATCAGAGGCAGGTCAAGCACTGGGAAATTTAATTTTTGAATCTTCAGGAAGCGGGCTGAAAAGCACGAGCGTTTTTCCAATAACCTGAACTACTTCAATCTCCGTCTGTTTGGAAATTTCTTCAGCACATTCTTTTTTTGACAAAGGACAACTGTCCAGAACCTTGCATTTGATTAACTCATGATCAAGCAATTGGGATTCAATCTCACGTCTGGTTTCCGGAGAAAGACCCTGTTTCCCAAGGTTCACCAGAGGTTTAAGAGGATGCGCCAAAGCACGCAAATGTCTTTTTTGTTTTCCTGTCATTTTTTAATTTCCTTGATCAATCACTCGCGGTACTTTGAAAAATCCATTTTCCAGATACGAACTAAACTGTTCTGGAGCAACTGGAGATTTCTCCATCTTATCTTCACGGATTCCATGCAAATGACTTTCATCCGCTTCTGTTGCTGTTTCTGGAATATCTGCGGTTTTCAACAATTCAAAATAATCCAGAATCCCTGAAAACTGTTCTGCAAAAACTTCCGTTTCTTTGTCGGTCAATTCCAATGATGAAAGCCGCGCTATCTTACGAACTTCCTCTGTGCTGAAGCTGGTTGTCATGACGGTTGCAGCATTAATTTTACTTCTGCCTGAGCCGCCAGTTTACCGTCTACACTCGCCTTGCCTTCAAATACCCAAAAATTACGACGCTGATTACTCAAGGTAGTTTCAAGGATCAGCTGATCTCCAGGAACCACCGGCACCCTGAATTTGGCATTATTGATTCCGGCAAAGAACACAATACTTCCGGATTCTGCATCACCTTTTCCCGAATCAATTACAATCCCAGCAGTTTGCGCTAATGCTTCGATAATCATCACGCCCGGAAACACAGCCTGCTGCGGAAAATGCCCTTGAAAAACTGCCTCATTTCCGGAAATATTTTTTAAGGCCTGACAATATTCACCGGGGCGTACCTCCAGTACACGGTCCAAAAGCAAAAAAGGATAACGGTGCGGTAGAATTTTTTTTATTTCTTCTAAATTCAACATCAATCTCCTCCTGTCTGTTTGAGTGAATTATAGGCATCGATCACTTTCTGCGTCATATCGGTTGTATCCTGTTTCATATACAAAATTATTTGCGCTGCATTTTTTTCAAGTACGAGATCCAGTTTTTCCTTGATCGAAATACTACGGATCACAGTTTTTAGTTCCTGAAAAATAACCTCGGTAAGACGCCGTTCCTCCAGCCTCATTTCCTGTTCGACTTTTCGAACCTGTTCCCGCAGCTGCTGCTGCCGTGCGATTAATTCCTGCTCTTTGGATGCTTTTGCTTTTGCAGTCAACAAAGGATTGTTACGTAAATCGTCAGCTAGTTTACGCAGTTCCGACTCTTCCAGTTTAAATTCCTGCTGTTTTTGACGACCTTTGCGTTCGAGAATATTTTTTGATCGAATACCTGCTTCAGACTGATTGAGTGCATCATTCAAATCGACGACCCCAATCTCCAACGCAAACGCAGGAGAACTCAGGTAAAAAATTGCTGTCAGTAACAGAGGCAAAAAATGTTTCATGGCTTTTTTTGGCTTAGTTTATCTTTCCCGCAGAAGAGCTAAAACCCAAGACTTCAGCTTTAGGTCACGAACCAGATAATGAGGAAAGTTCCAAGAGTGAAGATGAGGGCATAATTCTGGGTTAACCCGTTCTGTAAAGGACGGATTGAATTTCCGACCATTCGTGCAATATCCGCAGTTGTGTTGACCGCACGGTCAATCACATTTTGATCAAATAAACGCCAGAGTACGTGGGTCGAAAAGAGTCGTCCCGGTTGAATAATTAGCGTGTTATAGAGTTCATCAACATACCATTTGTTCAGCGAAAGCTGATAGAGCGTTTCCCATTTGTTGCGTAAACCCGCTGCAAGGTCAAATCCGGAGTGATAAAGCCGGCTTGCAAAAAACCAGGCTAACAGGGCGAAAGCAACTGAAAACGCCATTAGCGTCCACTCCATTGAAACAGATCCATGACCACTTGGAATTTCTGCAAAGAAACCCTGGAAGTAATTTTCCATCCCATTAGGAATTACATGGAACACATGTGGTACCCCAAAAAATCCGCCTGTAACTGCAAGTGCAGCCAGAATCATCAGAGGAATTGTCATCGAAAGAGGTGACTCACGTACATGTTCAGCGGTATGTGAATCAACCCGTGACTCTCCGTGAAATGTCAAATATATCATCCGGAACATGTAAAATGCGGTTAAACCTGCAGTCAGGAAACCAACTCCCCAAAGCCAAGGACTACCTAAAGGAGAACTGTATGCTTTCCAGAGAATTTCGTCTTTACTGAAAAATCCTGAGAAAAAAGGAATCCCGGAAATCGCAAAGGTACCAAGCAGCATGGTCATGTAGGTGATTGGCAGTTTGTTTTTGAGTGCACCCATTTTTCGCATATCCTGCTCATGATGAACTGCCAGAATGACTGATCCTGAACCTAAAAAGAGAAGTGCCTTAAAAAATGCATGTGTCATCACATGAAAAACACCTGCGCCGAAAGCACCTACGCCCATTGCCAGAAACATGTAGCCCAGTTGGCTAACGGTTGAATAAGCCAGAACACGTTTTATATCTGTCTGCGTGACTGCGATAGTTGCCGCTAACAGGGCGGTTGCCGTTCCTACAACGGCAATGACATTCATCGTGAATGGTGCCAGCACAAACAAGTGACTCAAGCGCGCAACCATGTACAAACCCGCAGTTACCATGGTAGCTGCATGGATCAAAGCGGAAACAGGTGTCGGACCTTCCATTGCATCCGGTAGCCAGACATAAAGCGGAATTTGCGCGGATTTTCCTGTAGCGCCCAGAAAAAGCAATAAGGTTATTGCTGTTACCAGAGCTCCTCCATATTCAAGTTGTGTTGATGCTTCAGCATTGATGGTAGCGAATTCAATTGAACCAAATGCTAAAAAGATCAACATAACTGCCGAGAGCACACCAAAGTCTCCTATTCGGTTAAAAAGAAAAGCTTTTTTTGCTGCTTCCGCAGCAGAATCTTTCTCAAAATAATAGCCGATCAGCAGGTATGAACAGAGGCCCACACCTTCCCAGCCTACAAACATTAAGAGAAAACTGTCAGCCAAAACCAGAATCAGCATGAAAAACACAAACAAATTCAAATAGGCAAAAAAGCGGTAGTAACCTGATTCACCATCCATGTAACCCACAGAATAAACGTGAATCAAAAATCCGACTCCTGTGATTACTAGAAGATAAAGTCCGGTGAGTTGATCGACTTGGAAATTAATACCTGCTTCAAAATTCCCGCTCGCAATCCAAGTGTAAAGGTGCTCCTTGAGCACGTTTCCTTCTGCTTCAAGCATCTGAAAAAACAGTACTAGGGACTGGGCAAAGGAAAGCGCAATTGCTAACGGTCCCACAAAAGTAACGAAACGGGTTCCGAAACGTTTGCCTAAAAAACCATTCAGCAAAAATCCCAGCAAAGGGAATGCGGGTACAAGCCAAATTTGTGACATAGCTACCACTTTAAAATATTAAATTCGTCAATGTTCAACGTTTTACGTGTTCGAAAAATGGAAAGAATTATCGAAAGCCCTACCACTGCTTCCGCCGCGGCAACAACGATGATGAAGAAAATGAAGATCACACCGGTCATGGAATCCATACCTCGCGAAAAGGTCACGAAAGATAAGTTAACCGCATTGAGCATCAGTTCAATGCTCATGAAAATAACAATCACATTACGCCTCAGCATTACACCCAGCACGCCGATGGTAAAAAGGGCTGCGCTCAACAACAAAATATGTTCAACAGGAATCATAAAATATCCTTACTCAAAACGTCGCTTTGCAATCACTACTGCGCCAATGACGGCAACGAGCAGCAGAACAGCAATAATTTCAAATGACAAAATATAATCGGTAAAAAGTAAACGGCCTATCAAAGCAATCGAGCCAACTTCTTCTACAACCTCAAGAGGATATGCCCCCTTTGGTCCAAGCTGTAATTCTCCTGCAGTGAAGAGACTGGCAATTTGTACAAATATCCCGAAAGAAAGAAGTCCTGCCAGAATCTTTCCAATCGGCCATTTATTAGCATACTGATCAGTATCCTTTGAGGAGAGCAGCATCAGCACAAAAAGGAAAAGGACCATAATAGCTCCTGCATAAACCAGAACCTGAATGACTGCGACAAATTCTGCATTCAGCATCACATAGATTGCGCCTAAACAAAAAAATGTGCCCACCAGTGAAAGTGCACAATGAATTGGATTTCGCAGGAAAAGTACACCCAATGCACCAAAAATGCTCAGAACTGCAAAAATGTAAAATATTATTAACATCTTTCGTTTACGAAAAAATTACTAGTTCACACAAACTATGTCTGTGCCTTGACTACTTTCATACCTGAATCTTTTGTCTTCTGTGTAAGTTCTTTGCCAAATCCGCAAATCTCTGCATAACTGAGCCCGGAGAATGCTTTAACCTGTTTGGTCATTGCATTAAAAACATCTGCAGAACTACCGTATGAACTTTCCTGTCCGAGCGCTGAAGACAAATCAGCAAGAATCCGCCATTCCGGACGTGTCCTGCGCAATGCCTGAACAGCAACTTCAGTTGCCTGAACACGTTGATCCTTGTTGGTAAATGTCCCTTCTTTCTCGGAATAATACTGTCCTGGAAGTACAACGTCCGCAATCTCGCTCCATGAGTTATGGAATGTGCCCAGGTGCACCACCAGTTGGGCTTTTTTTATTTTTTCCAGAACTTCCACTTCTGCTTCAAAAGGATTCCCCAGTACAAAGACGACTTTCAGTTCAGCTTCAATTGCTTTTTTAAGTTTTGCGGATTTTGCGTCACCTTTTATTTTGAGGGCAAGAGCACCTGCACGGTTAGGTGTTTTGTCGGTCGTGATCAGAGTATTGATAAAAAATTCACTTTCACATTGTTCCCATTTTGGCAAGGGGCAAAATGTGTTATCCGCGGAAAAAATGTCTTTGAGCAGTTTTTGCAGCAAAAATAATTCTTCGTTGCTTGCGTGAGTATCAGTCAGCGCCAGTACTTCCTCCGGCAATGGAGACATATCACCTACTCGCTCCGCAATTGCCGCATAGGCTTCTTCCCAAGAAATAGCTTCCAGTTTTCCGTCAACATGACCTAATGGTTGATGAATTCTAGTTTTACGTTCATTCATCATGCGGTAAGTTAAACGGCCTTCATCGCAGAGCCACCATTTATTAACATTTTGGTTTTCATGTGGTTTGAGCCTAAATATCTCATTGCGGTCATGCTCTATCGTAATATTGCAACCTGTAGAACAACCTGTACAAATTGAACGATTTTTTTTCAACTTCCAAGCACGCCGCTTAAAGCGGAATTCCTTCTCCGTGATGGCACCCACCGGACAGATGTCAGCCATATTGCCCTGAAATTTGTTAGTCATGGGCCTGTCGGCATAAGTGTCAACCGTCAACTCATGACCGCGGTTAAACATCCCGAATTCATTGGTACCGGTTATTTCCCGCGTAAAACGGTCACAGCGTGAGCACTGAATACAGCGATTACGTTCTAATGAGACAAATGTCCCAATGTCCCGCCAGCCGTTAACTCTTTTGGAATAATCCATTTCCGACTTTCCGGAACCATACTCAAAGGCGTAATCCTGCAGAGTACATTCTCCGGACTGATCACAAATTGGACAATCCAGCGGATGATTAACCAGTAAAAACTCGTTGACAAGTTTACGACCCTCTTCGACTTTTGGATTGAGGGTTTCGACCTTCATTCCTTCAGCAGCATCCATTGAACAGGCTGTTTGCAGTTTTGGTGCAGGACGGCCATTACCAAGATCGACCACATCAACCAGGCACATCCGGCAGGTGGCAACTACAGACATTCCGGGATGGTAGCAATAATGAGGAATTATTTTTCCGCAACGCAAAGCCGCGGAAAGAACTTTTTCACCCGGTTCATACTCAACCGGTTCACCATCAATATGAAAGACAGGCATGTAAAACTCGTTAAACAGTGGCATAATATTTCCGGAATTCTTCCGGAAATTTTTTAACAAAACTTTGAATCGGCATTGCGGCTGCATCTCCTAAAGCGCAAAGAGTTGTACCCATCATGTTACCGCCGACTCTGTTGAGACGTTGTAATTTTTCGTCACTTCCGTTTCCGTTGAGAAAATCCCGGACAATTTGACGTGACCAGTGAGTGCCTTCCCTACAGGGAGTACATTGTCCACAGGATTCGTGTGCGTAGAAACGTGTTATGCGATGCAGTAATTTAACTACATCAGTATCTTCATCAAAGACCATCATTGCAGCAGAACCCATCATGGTTCCCTTTTTTGCCAAATCATCAAAATTATACAGCACATCCACTTCATCTGCAGTCATGACCGGTGAAGAAGAACCTCCGGGAATAACTCCTTTGAGCTTCTTACCGTTGCGGATTCCTCCGCCGAATTCGTAAATAATATCATTCATATTTACGTCCATCCTCAACTCATAAACTCCTGGACGATTTACGTGCCCACTTAAGCTGACTAAATGCGTACCTGAATTATTTTGGGGACCAAAACTTTTGAAAGCTTCCACACCGTTATCTCCTAGAATAAAAGGCATACAGGCCAGTGTTTCAACATTGTTCACACTCGTTGGGCAACCGTTAAAACCTGAAACCGCGGGAAAAGGCGGTTTTACTCGTGGATGGCCGCGTTTGCCTTCCAGCGAATCCAACAGTGCGGATTCTTCTCCGCAAATATATGCACCTGCTCCGGTGTGAATTGTGATGTCTAAATTAAATCCACTGCCCAAGGGATCTGAACCAAGCAGCCCGTCTGCGTATAATTCATCAACAGCCGCATTCAGCGATTTGATGGAAGGAAAATACTCTCCACGAACATAAACATAACCGTGATGACAACCGATAGCATAACAACCGATCATCAGTCCTTCTAAGAACATGTGTGGATCTTTAAGCATCAGCTCACGGTCCTTGCATGTACCCGGCTCCGATTCATCTGCGTTGGCGACAAGATAACTCGGCTTTCCGGTTCCTTTGGCCATGAAGCTCCACTTAAGTCCTGTCGGAAAACCCGCACCACCTCTTCCGCGTATTCCTGATTCTTTGACTTCCTGGACAACTTCCTCAGGTTTCATACCGAACACTTTTTTCAAAGACTTAAAACCACCGGACTTTTTATAAGCGGCCAGAGACTTGTCGTATTTTGGATTCCGAATATTTTTAAAAAGAACTAGAGTTTCTTCTGCCATTTTTTACTGCCTCAGCTCATCAATCATTTTATCCATTTCTTCCGGAGTTACCTGTTCATGATAGTCTTCATTAACTATGACTGCAGGTGCAAAACTGCATGCGCCAATGCACTCCATTTCTTCAATGCTGAAAACACCGTCATCAGTCGTATGACCCGCGTGGATGTCCAATTTTTTTTCAGTATGCTCCAGTAACTCTGTACCTCCTACTAAACAGCAAGGCACACAGGTGCAGACCTGCAGATGATATTTTCCTGGGGGCTTTAAACGGAACATGGTATAAAACGTTACCACACCTTCTACATGTGTCAGCGGTACTTCGCAAATGTCTGCGACGTGCTGCATCCATACCTCCGATAACCACCCTTCGTTCTCATTCTGGGCCAGATGTAAAATTGGAATTAATGCATTTTGCCTGATGGGATAGCGGCTCAGAAGTTTGTCCACCTGAGTCTGAATGTCTTTAGAAAACAAGTTTAACCTCTTTTTATGATGAGCAGTCTAAATAATTCGAGCTTTAGTTCTACCAAATACTGCCAAAAAATCAATAAAATTCGTCTTTCAGCGTTGTTTTTTTTGCGTAAATGTTTTGTGCTTCCTGTGTAAAGCATTATTTGTAGTGCTAAAAAGTGCTTACATTATGAATTTTTCACTTAATGTTGACTCATTTTTTACAGGCGTTATATTATTAACCGCATTTGTTAACAATAAATGACATGTCTTTTTGCCGAGGTTTAATTTAATTTAAATTTTTCCCACAATGTTTGCATTATAACTTGTGCAGTCAGCTAATTACTGCTATATTTTAAGCAAAACAAGACAATACATTAACCAACGAACATAAAATAACGAATGAACGGCGCTCAAATCGTAGTTGAAGTTTTAAAAAAACAAGGTGTTGAGTACATTTTCGGTTATCCCGGAGGTGCATGTATGCCGATTTTTGATGCACTTGTAGATGCACCAGAGTTAAAAATGATTTTGGTACGTCACGAACAGGGCGCAACACACATGGCAGACGGCTATGCGCGGGCAACCGGAAAAACAGGTGTAGTCCTGGTGACTTCCGGACCGGGAGCAACCAACACAGTAACCGGAATACTTACTGCACATATGGACTCAGTTCCGTTGGTGGTTTTGACGGGTCAGACAATCACGCCCAACCTCGGAAAAGATGCATTTCAGGAAGCTGATGTATTTGGTGTAACTATGCCGGTGGTTAAACACAGTTATCTGGTAAGAGATGTTAAAGATTTATCAAGAATTATTAAAGAAGCATTCCATCTCGCCTCTTCAGGTCGTCCGGGACCGGTTCTGGTTGATTTGCCCAAAGATGTGGTTTCTGAGGAATGGAATGAGGACTTCAGCGCAGAATTGGACCTGCCGGGTTATCAGGTTCAGTCGAGCGGAAATTCCTCCAGCATCACAAAAGTAGCAGAACTACTCGCAAAATCAAAACGTCCTTTACTTTATGTAGGTGCCGGTACAGTTATTTCAGGCGCAGCAAAACAAGTTTTAAAACTGGCAGAAAAGATTCAGGCTCCTGTAACTACAACTCTGCTCGGCAAAGGTGGTTTTTCAGAGAGACACCCTCTTTCTGTCGGTATGCTCGGCATGCACGGCACAGCTTACGCCAATAAAACGGTTGTTGACTGTGATCTTATCATGGCAATCGGTGCACGTTGGGACGACCGGATCACTGGTAAAGTCAGTGAGTTCTGTACGAACGCGATAAAAATACATATAGACATCGATCCTGCAGAATTCGGTAAAATCATTCAACCTGACATAAGTGTAAACGGTGATGTTGCCGCTGTGCTGAATGAACTTCTTCCTCAAGTCAAAAAATCAAGTACTAAAGATTGGCTGAAAAAGATTGAAGCCTGGAAAAAAAAATACCCCTTAAAATATCCAAAACGAGGTGGTTTGCGTGCTCAGCATGTTTTAGCTGAACTTGACCGTTTAACAGAATCCAAAGCGGTTATTTCTACCGATGTAGGACAACACCAGATGTGGGCTGCACAATTTTGCAAATCAATCAGGGAACGTCAGTGGCTTTCCAGTGGAGGTGCAGGAACCATGGGTTACGGATTCCCTGCTGCAATCGGAGCGCAGTTGGGGAATCCCAAAGAGGTTGTAGTGGCAGTCGTTGGAGACGGCGGATTTCAAATGACCATGCCCGAGTTGGCAACGGCGGCAATTCATAAACTACCTATCAAAATTGTGATAATTAACAATAGTTATCTAGGCATGGTTCGCCAATGGCAACAGCTATTTTTTGATAACCGTGAAAGCGGTGTAAAAATGGAAGGTAATCCGGATTTTGTCAAAATCGGCGAAGCATATGGCATCAAGGGTTTTCATCTGCGCCGTGCAGGTGACGTGACTAAGGTCTTAAAAAAAGCCCTGGCCTATAACGATGGCCCCTGCATTATCGAAGCTGAAGTGGCCCAGGCAGATAATGTTTTTCCAATGATTCCTGCGGGTGCTGCAGTTAGCGAGATGTTAATTGATGAGCCTCCTGCAACGATGAAACTGAAAAAACCAGTAGGCAGTACTTGATCTGGAAAAAACCGGGAACACGGCTGCTTTATTAGCTTAAAATTATAAATATATGTTTGCTGCTCTACTAAAGAGTTGAACATAATTAATCATAATCAGGCCTTTATGGAAGAAAAATTTGCCATTAGCATTTACGTTTGCAACAAGCCGGGTGTACTAGTCCGGCTTACGCAAACATTCACTCGCCGAGGTTACAACATAGACTCACTGGTCGTTTCTGCGGCACACGATACAGCTTTTTCCCGCATTACAGTAGTTGTGCAGGGTGAGCCAAGCACCTACGACCAAATTCTTCGCCAGTTAAATAAATTAGTTGATGTTGTGCACGCTACCAGTCACGATTCGACTGACGTTGTGGATCGGGAAATGGCATTATTTAAAGTAAATGTGGATCCTAAAAAGCGGGCGGATATATTTCAGATAGTTGAAGTTTTCCGTGCTAAAACAGTCGACATCACAGATCAGTCACTGGTGATTGAAACAACTGGAGATTCCTCAAAAATTGATGCTCTAGAGAAACTGCTGGGGCCGATGGGACT
>Ga0233426_10000154_pt1 | contig 79269 bp, 63 predicted proteins | sample SI_118_April2016_6_FD_179875 | JGI IMG/M metagenome (GOLD analysis project Ga0233426, IMG submission 179875) | Seawater microbial communities from Saanich Inlet, British Columbia, Canada - SI_118_April2016_10_MG | ecosystem: Environmental > Aquatic > Marine > Inlet | place: Canada: British... | reverse complement strand
GAAAAGCGGGCCAATAGACTTCGGTAAAATACAGCTCGGAGTAGGCACTCTGCCAGAGCAAAAACCCCGATAATCGCTCCTCCCCTGAGGTCCTGATAATCAGATCAGGGTCCGGCACACCCACCGTATAGAGATATTCAGAAAAACGTTGCTCGCTAATCTCTTCTATTGGTAATTCGCCCGACTGCACCTCGCCCGCAATCCGCTTCACCGCGTCGATAATTTCAGCACGCCCGCCATAACTCAAAGCAATATTGAGTAAAAATTGATCGTGATCCGCTGTCATAGTTTCAACCAAATCAATTTGGTCATTCATAGCCTGGCTCAGGTCCTCACGACGTCCAATAACCTTCACCTTAACGCGATCCGCTAAGAATTCAGGATCGGTTTGAAAGTGTTTCAACTTCGCCATGATCAAGTCCATTAAGTAGTCGACTTCACCTTCAGGGCGGTTGAAGTTTTCGGTAGAAAACCCAAACAACGTAACAACCTTAATGTCCAAACGCCGGCACCATCGCAAGAACTCCTCAACGCGTTTGGAACCCTCTTCATGACCCAGGTTTTGCGCAAGGCCTCGTCCTCGCGCGAAGCGCCGATTGCCATCGAGTATCAGTCCAATATGGTTCGGGCTTGGACCCGTTTTAACCTGAGTCCACAGAAATCGCTCATACAGCCGATACAACCAATTACTCACGAATGCTCCTTATTCGTTATGGCCTGTCCCCAAGCATCTTGAAAGACCAACTTTTCTATCGGCCGCCGGGTAATTGGGCCATGGCCTTTCAAAACCGGGTAACCGATCGGAATGTGCGCGCACGTACCCCAGTCTTCAGGGATTGCAAGCAAATCTTTGATTGCGGCTTCTTGGTAACACAAAAGCGTTGTTAAGACGCAGCCTAGCCCCTCGACTCGACAAGCAAGCATCAGGTTTTGCACAGCCGTATAAACTGAGCCACCCCCAACGACCGAAGGGCGGTCCAAATCTGCATCCGTGATCGCCATTAGGGCCGGATTAAAGCAAAAAATGACCATCACGGGCACTTGGCCCAAGTGCGCGGCAAGATAATCCCCTGCGCGTAGCATTTTTTGTCGCGCTGGGGCCAGCGCTGAGCCTTCAGCGCGCATCTCTTGTGTATAGCTCGTCCACTCTTGCGCGTATAGACCTTGCAACACACTGAGCTTTTGCCGGTCTTGAACTGTGATCATTCGAAAAGGTTGCACATTGCCGCCCGTTGGCGCCCAACTTGCAGCCGTTAAAACCCGTGTCAACACGTCTTCCGGAATTGGATCAATCCTTAACCTTCGAACAGCTCGCTGAGAGCCCATTGCCTCATAAAGATCCATTATTAGCTCCTAGAAAAAGCTCGATTAGCAGATAATCTGCCATCAAGCCCGTTCAATCTTGAACCCGCACTTTCTATCACAAGTCAGCATTTAATCCCACCTCAAGAAAAGGTTGTGCCCGCCGATAACCGGCGATTTAGTCGATATGGAAATACATCCAGTACCGTTTGGACTCGAAGTTGGTTTTGGACGGATTGCCAATATTTAGGCGTGAACAGATCCCTATGGTTTTCCGAGAAACTCGACCGTAATGGCCCTTTGGCTAGCAAAAAATGTTCAAATTCTTCGGGAAACACATCAAATTCGCCAACCTCAAACCAGGGCTCTTGTTCCAAGGCAGCATTCTCATCATTGTTTACCGGCAGCGCGCGAAACTGCACATCAGTCAGATAACAAATTTCATCATAATCATAAAATATAACCCTTCCATGGCGGGTAACCCCAAAATTCTTGGGCAACATATCACCTGGGAAAATGTTCGCCGCGGCCAACTGTTTAATCGCCAACCCATAGTCGTCTATGACGAGGTCTCGTTCAAATTCCGTACAGCTTCTTAAGTACAGATTTAAGGGTGTCATCAATCGCTCGACATACACATGGTGCAACACCACCTCGTCACCGACTAACGACACTGAGTGGCTACCCTCAGCCAGCAATGTTTGTAAGACTTGATCCTCGAATCGCGATGCTGGTAGACGCAACTCTAAAAACTCGTGGGTATCCGCCATACGGCCAACCCGATCGTGGGTTTTAACCAGGTGATAGGCCTGTTTCACGGCCGCAGCGGTCACCTTTTTGGATGGCGGAAACCGGTCTCTGATGACTTTAAAAACGACTTGGTGCGAGGCCAGCGTAAACACCAGCATCACAAGACCCTCGATGCCCTCGGCCTTTTTAAAAAGATCCTTTGATTGCCCTAGATGTTGGGAAAGTTCAGCATAAAATGCCGTTTTGCCATGTTTGTAGTAGCCTAAACTGCTGTAAAGCTCCGAGGGTTTTTTCGCCGGCATAAGGCTATTCAAAAACTGCACAATTGCGGCAGGCCGGTTCACATCCACCATAAAATAGGCGCGCGTAAAACTGAATATTCGGGACAAGTCTTTCTCATTCCAAAGCACGGAATCCACCGAAATACCAACACCGGCTTCGTTATTTAACGCAAAGACAAGCGGCAGTACATGAGTACCAATGGCCAAACGCCCGATAAGATAGGCACCTTTATTTCGATAAAAAACACTCCGCAACATCACGGCGCTGATCGATTTCACGCCCATCAAAGCAGGAATGTTGTCAGTCATGAGCGCGGCTATCGTTTGAACATCCCCGTCAAGATGCGCAAACGGAACGTCGAAAGGGAAACTCAAAAGAATCATTTCCACGAGGCTTGAGAGATTCTCAGCGCGATTAAACTGAAACGTTTCAAAGGGTTCAAGAGGTGCCTGCGCTATCACCATCTGCCGAACAAAGGCTTGTTCATGATTTAGGTGCGTTCTGCCAACTAGTTTACGAAAAATCGTGTTGTAACCCGTTTGCGCGAGCTCTCGATCAGGTAAGCCTTCGGTTAGTGCCTCAAAATATCGGCGGGTTGTTATCCAGTCTTGACTCGAAAACCCGCTAATCAAAGGCGTTAACCGTTGCAGACAGCCAGATCTAAACTGGCTATATAGTTGAATACGCGAGCGTGCTGCGGTTTGCGCTCCCAGCCAGTCTGAGGCCTGAAATCGCGCCCTCGCACCGCCCGTTATCGTCTGAAAGTCGGCACGATAGGCAGAAAAATCCCGAAGCAACAAGACCGCAACTTGCCAGGGTCGATTTCGCCAGCCGCTGGCATCCTGTAACGTTTGGGATTGTTTTATCGTCATGATGATATAACCTACTTTTTTCTGATGGCAGCAAGCCGCCTCCAATGACCTGCATTCTAACCTGCTGATGTCAAAACGCAGCGCTTTGCGCGCATTCTAAATTGGCAGTCGAAACGCCTCAGCACGTTGCGCTCCTCTGGCGGGCTAATCTGACGGTTGAAGTCAAGGGTGTTATCGCACCAAATGTTCTGAGCCGTGAACGATTCAGCTTAAGTGTCGAAATCGGTGACTCAGCACTGTTTTTAAGGGGTGTTATTACAAGGCCAGGCAGTCTATAATTTGGTCTGACCAATTCGGTAGTACCAATACGGTTCGACCAAATGTGGAAAGATCAAATTGGTATAGACCAAATAGAGAAAGACCAAATAGGGATAGACCAAATAGGGATAGACCCAATACGATTTCAATCAGTGTTATCCCAAAAATGTTCTTTCTGATCGGCACTCAAATTGGCCGGACCAAATTGGTCAGACCCGCTTGGTCAAACCAATTTGAACCAAAGACATATAAGGGCCGTATTATGGATAACGGTTACATACATCTAATCAACGAAACAACCTGTTTATGATTGATATCGCGAACCAAAGTACGGCCACGCCTGCTCGAGCCCAAGATATCGCAGAGCACTTGCGCGACGAAATTTTGCTCGGCCAATATCGGCAAGGCGAGAGACTCCCGTCTGAACGCGACTTGGCCGCACGCTTTCAGGTAAATCGCGGGGCCATCAGAGAAGCCATTAAGATCCTAGCTCAGTTAGGGATTGTCAAAGTGCAACCCGGCGGCGTGCGAATTCTAGGTATCCACGATGCTAGCCTCGATGTGCTGGGCCCCTTGCTGGACCTTGGCGATAGAGGACCCGAAAATCTTACCTCGGACCTGATTTCCGTCTTCGGAGCATTGCTCGCCCTTTCGGCGCGGCTCGCGCTACAAACCGCGAGTAAAGCGCAAGAGCAGCGGCTCTTAGAAATCCTTACCGAATCGCCCTCAGCCGGCGACCTCCCCAACGATAATAATGCGGCAGAACGTGAAAAACTGGCACAGTTCGCCGAGGCACTTACCGATATTAATAACAACTTAGTACTCCGACTCATCGGTAACGGCTTGCGCACTCAAATGGTAGGGCGCCTAGAGCGTCGCCACCCCTCCGCCACGTCGAACGAGGAATTTTTTCGCGCAATGGCGCTCACCATTCAACGAAGCGATGCGAATGGGTTAGCCAAGACCATTATCCAACGCTTTGACGACATCAAACGTAATCTTGACGCCACTACCATCCCGACGCCTACCGAATTCAATAGGAACCCGAATCATGCCTAAAACTGCTATTAAAGCCGTCATTACGATTGCCGTATTACTCGCCGCCGTTGCCGCCGCGGCAGGAATCATTATGTCCCGGCCTACGCCGGAACAGCTGACCGTATCAGAATCAACGAGTGCAATTCGAGCTATGACGGTTGAGAAAGAATCCCTGCGCTTATCGATTCGATCCGAAGGCACGGTAACCCCAAAAACCCAAACCGACTTAATTCCCGAAGTTAAAGGTCGCGTGACTTGGATATCCTCCAATCTGGTGGTCGGCGGCTACTTTCAAAAGGGCGATTTGCTCGTGACCATTGACGCGGCGGACTATGAAGCGCGATCTGGCCTGGCGCAGGCTCAGCTCCTCCGCGCTGAGGCAGAGCTCGAACACAAACGTTTTGAGTACAAAAGGTTACAGACCCTTATTCAAGACAACTTGGTCAGCCAATCCAACTTAGAGAATGCTGCGCGCGCCCATAAAATTGCCGAAGCCAATGTCATTGAATCGAAAATCAATCTGGGCCAAGCAAAGCGCGACCTGGCTCGGACTAAAATCACAGCACCTTTTGAGGGCATGGTTCGCTCTGAAGCTATTGATATTGGTCAATTCGTGCAGCAAGGAGCGCCAATAGCTTCGATTTACGCAAGCGATGCGGTTGAAATCCGGCTACCGATCGTTAACGCGCAGATGGCCTATCTCAGCGCCGCAAGCTTGCGGCGGGGTGAACTCGACCCAAAAACCGCGCCGATGATACGACTTACGGCGCGTTATGCGGGCAAGTCTTTTGTCTGGCAGGGCCAATTGGCCCGAACTGAGGGCGAAATCGATGCCCAGAGTCGCATGATCACAGCCGTAGCTCGGGTAAACCAAAACGGGCAATCTCCCGATGTGCCACCACTGCAGGTCGGCACATTCGTCGCCGCTGAAATTCAAGGACAGTACTTAGACAGCATTGTTCGCCTGCCTCGGGCAGCCTTGCGGCCCAATAACCAAGTCTTGATTATTGACGTTGATAACCGATTGCGATTTAGAGATGTTAGCGTTCTGCGGCTTGAAAATGATTTTGTCCTCATCGACGACGGGCTTGAAAGTGGCGAGGTGGTTAACTTGTCCCCAATTCAGACGGTGGTGGATGGCATGCGGGTCTCGCTAACCCTTGAACCGACAGCAGATCGAGGCTAGCGGTTATGGAAAAAAGTATCGCTTGGTTTGCCGATAACCCGGTTGCCGCCAACCTGCTGATGTTAATTTTATTGGTGGGCGGTGTGTTCTCATTAAACTCAATGCACAAAGAAGAATTCCCCAGTATTGAGCCGGGCATCATCCAAATCACGATTCCGTATTTGGGCGCCGCGCCGGTCGAGGCCGAAAAAGCCGTTTGTATCCGGGTTGAGGAGGCCATTGAAGGCTTGGATGGTATCGAGCGCATGACCGCAACCGCATCGGAAGGCGCTTGCACCGTCTTTCTTGAAGTCTTTGCCGATGCAGATTTGACCGTTACCCTCAATGAGGTCAAGAGCCGAGTTGATGCCATCAACACCTTCCCCAGTGAAACCGAAAAGCCGATCGTGTCCTCGTTGCAGTTTCGCGGCAAAACCATCTCGGTTGTGGTCTCAGGTGAAACGGATGAGGCCACCTTGAAGCTGGTCGCTGAAGGGATGCGCGATGACATCGCTGGCCTTGAGGGCATCTCTCAGGTCAGCGTCAATTACGCCAAACCTTGGGAGATCTCGATCGAGGTGAGCGAACAGGTTCTGAGGCAGTACAGCCTAACCATGACCGATGTTGCCAATGCAATCCGGCAGGCCTCGCTCGACATGCCGGGCGGCTCCGTCAAGACCGACGGCGGCGAAGTATTGATCCGCAGCCAAGGCCAAGCCTACAAAGGCACGGATTTCGAGCGCATCGAGATTCTGAGTCGGGCAGACGGCTCAAAGATAACCCTTGCCGACATCGCAATCGTAAGGGATGCCTTTCAGGAAGGTTTTTTGGGCGCCAAATACGACGGTCGACGGGCTGTGACCATTACCGTTTACCGCGTCGGAGATGAAGACACCATCACCTCTGCCGATTCGGTCAAGGCGTATGTCGCACAGAAGTCCGCAGAGGTGCCGGAAGGTCTGAACCTTGATGTTTGGATCGATGAGTCCATCCCGCTGAATCGCCGAATCAATGCGCTCACCAAAAATGCCTATGCGGGCCTTGTTTTAGTGTTGCTCATACTGACCTTATTTCTTCGATTCAAAGTTGCCCTCTGGGTCGCTGCAGGCATTCCCATTGCGGTCCTTGGCGCGATTTGGATGTTTCCCGTTGCGGGATTAAATATTTCCTCCTTAACGGTGTTGGCCTTTATTTTGGTGCTTGGCATCGTGGTTGATGACGCCATCGTGGTCGGTGAGCGTATTTTCTCCTTCGAAAGCAAAACCGAGACAAAGCGCGAAGCCGCGGTTCAAGGAACGAATGAAGTCGTCACTCCGGTGGTCTTTGGCGTTCTGACGACCATGGCGGCTTTTCTACCGATCCTCATTTTAGACGGCCGTATGGGCGCTTTTTTTTCAACGATTGGCTGGGTCGTCGTGATTTGTCTCGTGTTTAGTATTGTAGAATGCATGTTGATCCTGCCCGCCCACCTCTCTCACCGCAATACCGAGACGTACCCCTTTAGAGAAACCCGCTTTGTTCAGAGCTGGATCCGCTTTCAATCTTTTTTTGCCGATCATTTACAAGGCTTTGCCGATAACGTCTACCGGCCTTTCCTCATCAAAACGCTGCAATGGCGCTGGGTTACTTGGGCGGTCGGCACCGGCATTCTGCTCATGGCCCTTGCTCTGGTTGCGAGTGGTCGCGTTATCTTTCAATTTTTCCCCGCCATTGAGGGCGACCGCATTTACGCGACGCTCCTTATGCCCGAGGGGATCAACGTTGAACTCACCGAGCGCGGCGCCCTACAGATCGAACAATCCGTTGTCGCTCTACGACAAGAAATTGCTGAAGACCTTGGCCGCGATCTGGACGACAGCCCGATTCTGCATGTTTTCGCCTCAATTGGCTCCAACGCGGCGCGAAGCTCAGGGCCACCCAACAAAACCGCAGGCGGCAGTCACTTAGCGGAAGTTGTTTTAGATTTGGCGCCGATCGAAGACCGCCCTGGGTGGACTTCAAATCGTATTGCCAGTCGCTGGCGAGAACTCACCGGCCCTGTCACTGACGCTATCGATTTACAATTTAACGCTGACTCCTTCAGCGCTGGCGACCCTATATCCTTGCAGATACGAGGGCGTGATGTCGAAGAACTAAAACGCGCCGCCTTGCATTTGCGACAAGAGCTTGCTCAATTTCCGGGCGTCTTAGATCTCTCGGATTCGTTTCGCGCCGGCAAACAAGAACTGCAGCTGAACATCAAGCCAGAAGCGAAATCGTTAGGCCTCACGCTCACAGACCTCGCTCGGCAGGTCAGGCAAGCGTTCTACGGCGAAGAGGCGCAACGCATTCAACGTGGCACGGATGATGTTCGGGTCATGGTGCGCTATCCAAAAGCGGAGCGAGAATCCCTTGGCAATCTTGAAAACATGCGCATTCGGAGCCCCAATGGCACAGAAGTTCCCTTCAGCACCGTCGCCTCTGTCGTGCAGGGTAATAGCTACTCCAGCATCAACCGGGAAAATCAGCAGCGCGTAGTCAGTGTTCGAGGCGACATCGATCGCAGCGTGATGGCGCCCGAAGCACTTATACCGGCGATTCAGCAAATCATTTGTCAAGATGCCTCAAGCTTCTCAAGCGTCGACAACAGTTGTCGTAACGACCTGTTCCCAGGCGTACGCTATCGATTGGGCGGTGAACAACTTGAGCGCAGCAAGGTTACGTCGAGCCTCGGTAAAAACGTTTTGCTGGCACTGCTCATTATTTTTGCCCTGCTCGCGGTCCCTTTGAAATCCTATCTGCAACCTTTGATTATCATGAGCGTCATTCCATTTGGGGCCGTCGGCGCAATTGTTGGTCACTATATTATGGGCTGGAACCTCATCTTCTTTTCTTTGCTCGGGATCATCGCGTTATCAGGCGTTGTCGTGAACGCATCGCTCGTTTTGGTCGACTTCATTAATCGTCAGCGCGCCGCAGGGGTGCCTTTGTTTGATGCGGTTACCGAAGCAGGTGTCGTCCGATTCCGACCAATCATCCTTACTTCGGTCACGACCTTTGTTGGATTGATTCCCCTTATGACCAACGAAGACCCAGAAACCTTTATGTTTATTCCTATGGCGATTTCTTTAGCCTTTGGCGTACTGTTTGCAACCGTCATAACGTTATTTCTGGTACCAAGTTTGTATCTCATGCAAAACGACTACTTAGACTTCATCGGTTTGGGCGCAAAGGACTCAGAAACCAAGGACGCAGCGCTCATTGATTCTGCTGTAAATAGCGCGTTAGAAAGTCCAGCAGCGATCAAAACCTGATGGCATAGCTCGTACGCGCGCAACCGCACGCAGCCTGCCGAGCTCGGCCATCCCGAATCGCTCAAAAAGCCCTTTCGGCCTGACCTTGATTGACAGCCCTCGCCGGCGGCTTTCACGCTCAGCAGCCATGGATGATGATTCACAGATAAAACTAGGCTCGACCGTAGGACGGGCCTCGCCACAGGGACTCAATATTGGTGTGGCGTAATGTTAGGGCGTAAGCGGTCTGAGGAAGTCTAGAACCACCTGATTGAAAGCCTCGGGGGTGTCATAGTGCACCATATGGCCCGCACCCTTGAGTACAATACTTTGTGCATCCGCAATAAGACCCACTCTGCGTGCAAGTTCTTGCTCGTAGAGCCGTTGTTGTCCAGCAAGTTGAGGGTGCATCGACAGCCAATAGCCCAGTCCTTCTGAACCGGTAATTACGCACGTGGGGCAGGAGATATTCCCTAACAAGGCTTCGCTATCTTCATGAGAGAAGGTCGACCAGACCATTTGCACCCTGGGATCCCAGCGCCAGGACACACCGCCCTCTGGTGCAGGCCCAACCCCTTGTCTTACCAAACGCGCAACAACCGCGCGGTCTAATCCCGGATTACTGGCTTGATACCGCGCAACCGCGACTGTCTCATCGGCCATTATTTTACGACGCGGACCCGCCTGCTGCAGTGCTTGCACCTGAGCGGCTTGCATCAATGCGAACTGATCAACAGGCAAGCGTGCGTCCTGCCTGGGCGGCCCAAAGCCATCCACTAAAATGAGCCCTTTCAATCTGTGTCCAAACAAGGCGGCAAACCGAGCAGCAACATGGCCGCCGAGGCTGTGACCGAGCAAGTACCCTTCCTGAACTTCAAACGCATCGAACACCTGCAGCAGGTCGGCCGCAAAGTGCATCATGGTGTAGACGCCATTTTGATCACTCAAACCATGACCTCGTAAATCCGGGATGATGACCCGGAAGTCTGACAGCACAGGCAAAAGTGATTCAAAACTGCCCCCGTGGTCTCGCATACCGTGCAGCACGACGAGGGTTTTGGTTGCTGACTCGTTGTAAACCGCAACCGATAATCGGCAGTCAGCCCCTTGTATGGTGTATCTCACAATGCCTCGCCTCGTTAATTCAAAGAAAGTTATCGAGGCAAAGCCTACCCACGCCCAAGGGTGTAAAATTCTGAATTTGGTCGAATGGCGGCAACATTCGCCAACCGATTACTCATCGCAAAAAATGCGGTGATCGCCAAAATATCCCATACGTCTTCATGACTAAAGCCCAGATCAATCAACACTTGAATCTCAGCGTCTTCGACTGCGCCGGAGCGCAGGGCCACCGCACAGGCGAAGTCGAGCATCGCACGTTGGTCAGCTGTGATATCCGCTTTGCGATAGTTAATGGCCACCTGATCTGCAATGAGCGGGTTTTTTGACCTGATCCGAAGAATGGCACCGTGGGCAATAATACAATAGTGGCAATCATTGAGCGCCGAGGTGGTAACAATGATCATTTCCTTATCGGCTTTGGTGAGCCTGCCATGCTGTTGTTCCAACAAGGCGTCGTGATACGCAAAAAAAGCACGAAACTCGTCTGGACGCCGCGCCAAGGCCACAAAGATATTCGGTAAAAAACCAGACTTTTCTTGCACCGTTGACAAGCGTTCACGGATATCTTGCGGCAAAGACGCAAGCTCTGGTAAATCGAAACCTAATCGAATAATAGACTCAGTCATCTTCAAAGCACTCCTTACGAACGTCTCCAAACCTTAGGACTACAACCATTATTAAGTGAATCCTGGGACAACAATAGCTCATCGCTCAATGGTTGTGGCAGGATCATACTCGTGTCCATAGTAACTGGCGATCGACAGCCCAGCGGCGACACTTGTAAAGGGATCATGCACCACAACCCGGCTGGGAAACCGGGCTTCCAAGCACGATTGAATCGAAGCAATTAAACTAGAGCCGCCAGTCCGGATCACCAAATCTATATCCGGCGGATTGAGACCTGCCCGCGCTAGGGTTTGGTCAATTAGCGTTTCTACTTCCGCCAATAAATGCTGCAGTAAATCATTGAAGGCGGGCAAACCCACCGGAATCGACAGATCAAGTTCGGGCACATCTATCACCGTCTCTGTCTGTGTTGAAAGTTCTGCTTTGGCCGCTCGAATTGCCTGGAAAACACGGTAACTCAAATTATGACTAATGAGTTCCTCAAGCCGCTGGAATTTTTCAGCTGCGGCGCCCCCTTGCCGAATTCCATCACGAATTTTAGAGCGATATTTCCCCTGATTCAGAGTGTACGTCACAGGCCAATTGAGCAACAACGCTTCAAATTCATCAAACGGAAACTCGGTCTCAATCACTTCCCCGTCGACTCGGCGCACCCAGCGCTCACCCTTGCCAAGGTGCGGCGAGATGAATCGCTTGAAAATCAATTGGTCAATATGGTCGCCGCCAATCGCCAGCCCACTGGTAACCAGCACCGACATCTGCAAACCGTCAAACCGAACCAAGCTTAGATCAAGCGTGCCACCCCCAAAGTCGAAAGTCAGAGCAAGGCCCTTTTGCTGCTCGACCCCGGAGCGGACGTTTTGTACCAAATAACTTAAGGTCGCGGCAAGCGGCTCTGGATAAAACCGGTTTGATTGCAAACCAGCATAGCCGGCTGCTTCGCTTAATCGCGCCAACGCAACCTCACTTGCCCCACGCGGTCCCTCAAAATGGACCGGCCGACCGATGATCACTTGGTCGTTGGCCAACGAGATCGCGCGCTCAATGCGCTGTCGAATGGCTTTAAGCATCGGCGTCAACAGAGCAACCAATCGAAATGGATGATCAAAAACCATTAGTCGTTTCATCTCAGCATTACCAATCAAACGTTTGACGCCGCGAAACAAACGTCCCGGGAGACCGCGATCAATGACCGCGGCGCCATAGACCGCGCTTGTGGTAATCTCGGGTTGAGAAAAGGGATCCGACGCTTCGGCGTCCCCGGTTACAAGCGACGCTTGAGCGATCACTTCGGGGGTCAGCTCGACGATCCGATCTTGATTTTCAAGGATATATTGGCGAATCGCGGCCGAGCCGGTCTTGGCAAGCAGAGCACGGTCCAAATGAACCGCAGATGGCATCACAACGGCCTCGTCCTCCAGTGCAATCATGTGGACGTCTTGTCCATCAAACCAGGCCGCTGCGGAATTAGAGGTCCCAAAGTCTAGCCCGACGCCAAAAGCCGATTCGTTTCTAGTCACAACGCGCGCTGCCTGAAAATGTTAAGCCGATTATAAACGGATTGACGTTGAAACGGTGCATGCAACCCGCCTTAAACCCCTGATGCGAGGTAGGTTAGCGTCTGGTTAGTGCCCCTTACTGGTTCGTGAAGCCCATGCTGGTTAAAAACTGCCCCCCGGTTGCCAGCAAGCGATACTCTGCCAAGCGCAATTGAAACTCCGCAGAAACTAAACCAGAACGCGCTCGAAACAGCTCATTTTGAATATCAAGGACGTCCAGCAGTGAACGCTTGCCTATGGACAACTGCTCTAAGTACACCTCTAGCACTTCTTCGGTTGAGGTCACATGCAGCTGCAGGTACTCGATCCTGACCGAGAGATCTTCAAGATCATTCCAGAGGATACTCACATCTTGCGTAATTGACCGCCGAAGCGATATTAATGCTTGTTCTGCTGCATTGATTCTAGCAATCGCTTCTTTCATCTTTGCGCGATCCGCACCACCGCGATAGAGGTTATAGCTCATTTTAATGACAGCCGTTTCATCATCATTCGCGCCTGGCGAGCCGTCCATGTCATCGTTTCGAGTCGCCCCGAGCGCCAAGTCCACTCTTGGATGGTACCCCCCTAAAATTTGTTTGCGGGCGGATTGCGAGGCCTCTAGGTCAAATTGCGCCGCTTTAACCTGTGGGCTATTCCGAAAGGCCGTTTGAACGGCCTGCTCAAGGGTCTCAGGCAACCCTTTTGGGCGGACCGGCAAGGACAATGCCCGAGGGCTTTCGCCAATCACTCTGTAGAACTCAACGCGCCCATTTTGCGCATCTTTTTCGCTCACTAAAACCGAACTTTTTGATTGCGCTCGTCGACCTTTGGTTTGCACGACATCGACTTTAGTTCCAACACCACTTTCAAATCGCTCTTCGATTTTCTGAAGGGTTTCTTCGTGCTGCACCAAATTGACCTGAGACAAGGCAACCACCTGATCTCGGCGGAGCACCTCTAAATAGGCTTGAGCCGATCTAAGCGCCGTATTTTCCCGAGTTGTTGCGAGCCGCTGCGTGGTTGCGGCTAAGATCGCATTTTGCTGATTGACGAAGGCGGCTGTGCTGAAGCCATCATAGAGCATTTGATTGAGGGTAATTGAGCGCTCAAAACGATTGAAATTTCTGCTGACATCCCCGGTTGCTCGGGTTGTCGTATTGTCCGATTTTTCAAGACCTCGGGCGAGGACTAGATCGATGCTCGGCAGATAACCGGCAACGGCCTGGCGCCGCAGCGCCCCGGCTGCGTCAACGTTGTACGCCGAGGCCTGAATGTTTGGGTTGGTCAGCAGCGTCTGCTCGATGGCTTCCACCAGCGTCTGACCAGAACTCAAAGCACTGAAGCTCAGCAAAAAAGGAGTAATAAGGTTTAAACGTCTCAAATAAGAAGCTCTTTAATACCAATCGGACACAGTTTACCTAAGATCATGTTTCCGCGATACCAGCAGATTCGTAACTACCCACCATCATAAACGCAGACCAAATATAGGGTTGTCCCCATAAAGGGGATTCTTTGAGCGCCAATTGCGATTCACGCAAGGCTTGACGCGCCGGCATCCCCGTAAGGATCCGCTGATAGAACTCGGTCATGAGCGCTTGCGTTCCGGCATCACTGACTTCCCACAACGAATTCACAACTTCTGAGACCCCCGCTTCCTGAAAAGCCCGACGCAGGCCGTAAACGCCCTCCCCTTCATGAATTTCCCCAAGGCCCGTCTCACAAGCTGACAGGACCACCAACTTGGTACCGGATAGTTTCAAATCAAGTACTTCGAGTGCCGTTAACACCCCGTCATTACGGGTGTCGATATCGCCTAGGAACTGGGCATTTTTATTGATCCCAGCAAAGGCCAGCCCGGCCCGCAGGAGCGGGTTATCCCCTGGCGGTGGCACTTGCAGATCCGCACCCCGTTGTAGCTTTAACAACCGTTTCTTTAAGTTTTCATCGGCTTTGAGAAAAAAGCCATGGGTCGCGATATGCAAGATCTCAGGGATCTCGGTAAGTTCACTAATGACTTGTTCTTCGGCCGCACCTTGACTAAAGACGCTCCGCGCTTCGTTTTGCGCATCAACCTGCTCCAGGATAATTTCCCCTTCTTTTTGCGCACCAGGCAAGGGTAAAAAGTTCAGTCCTCGCAGGCCATTGCCCGCACCGCGCAAGGTATCACCTTGAGCCGCTCTGGATGCCGCGGCTTGCTGATACTGCTTAGGGTCTGCGACTGCCGCCGCATCATAATCAGGACCCGCAACGATCATATACGGCCCTTCCGACAGACTTAAGAAACTGGGCAGCAGGTCTCTCCCGGAGGTTAGAAAATGAAAATCAACGGTTTCAACCAAATACGCATCATCAAAATCAACCAGCGCCGCAAACGGCAGAATATTCAACAAACCATCGGGAATCAGGTAGACATACTCAATACCCTCCGTCACATTCGCAATCGGCTCCCAAATCGCCTCATAGGCCATTTGACCCACCTCGATAAAATCGATCTCATCGGCTGCAGGGTCCTGAATAGTCTCGCGATATTCGCCAATGAGCTCATCAACTTCGGCGGCATCGTCATAGGTCACAAGAGAATACTCAAGCTCGCCATCGATCCGAGCCACTACCGAGGCCACGTAATGCGGACCTGCTTCAGTACTGTAGGACTGAAAATCGATCAAAGCCTTGCCCTCATCGATTTCTGCTTCCAAGGCCTCGACGCTGATTTGCGCAATCGAGGTCCGATATTGCGCACTGGCACGACCCAAATCACCCTGCAGTTCATTAACCGCCTGCTCTAACGCATAGAGCGCCTCTGGATGTCGCCCTGCAGTCTCCGCAGTGGGTCCACTCAACGTCAACTTTGCCAAGGACTCCCGCGCAACCCGCAACTCATTCGCAAGATTGGCTAACGCCGGGTTCTGCGTCATCCGGCCAATCTGTTGGATTTCGGACGTGATTTTGAGCAGCAAGCCCTTGCGATGCATGCTGGCCTCTAACCCCAAGCGTGCACTGTCCGGCCCGCCCACTTCGGAGAGCAACTGTAGGTAGGACATAAATTCTGGTCGATGCAGTCGCATATAGCCTTCTCGAGCATTCTCCCCGGTAACCCAAAGCACTCGATCCAGGAATGCGCTGCGCCGCAGAAAGCCTCGACGCTTGAGTTCAACGCCTGCTGTTAAACGATTCTGTGCAACATAAACATCGGACAACCCATTGAGCGCCTCGAAGGTATAAGGATGTTGCTCCCCGAGCACCGCTTCGGCTCGGGCCAAGGCATCCTTCAGCATCACCATCGCTTCATCTAGGCGGTCCTGGTAAAGATAAGCCCCACCCAAATCGATCAGCGACCGAATGACATCGGGATGATCATCGCCTAATTTCGCTTGCCGCAGGGTTAGCGCAAGCAACAGCGTTTGTTCGGCTTCAACCAAGGCGCCGCTCTTGAGCTGCACCCGGCCTAAATTGTTTAACGCTTTTAGCCGAAAGGGATGATCTTCACCCAAGGTCCGAGTCCAGCGGGTTAAAACGTCTTCAAACGCAGGCGCAGCCTGGTCGTACTGGTTCATCATGAAGTAAAGGAACGCAAGATTGTTCTTCATCGCGATGGTCTCAAGGTGATCTTCACCAAACAAACCTTGCAACACCAAGATACTCTTTTTATACAGTGGCTCAGCTTCCCTGAAGCTTCCTTGGCTCTCATAAAGCAACGCTAAATTGTTACTTTGGCGCGCAGTCTCTGGCCCATCGGCGCCTCGAACCCCTTCAACTAGCGCCAAAGCGCGCTTCATCAGCGGTTCCGCCTGATCATACAACCCCATGGTTTCATAAAGATTTCCGAGGTTATTAGTGAATGCGATCACCATCGGATCTGATTCACCAACCATGGCCCGCATGCCCTCAAGCACCGCCAGAAAGGCCGCTTCTGCGTCGTTGTATCGCCCGAGACGCTGCAGTAAATCGCCTCGCTTACCCAGCAAAGCGTAGAGATTTTTTGGGTTATTGGCCCAAAGCTGCCGAGCACGGGGCTCAACTTCCGCCACAACCGCTAACGCCTCGTCAAAGGCCGCTAGATCGATCAAGGTATCGATCAGATAGGCTTTTGCCCGCAGCTGAGTTTCTGAGCCAGCAGGGATGATTTTAAGCGCTTTGCTCAGCATGGTTTTTGCCGCACCGGCATTCCCGATTTTTCGGAGCACATCTGCCTGCCGCAAGGTCATACCCACCGCGCGCTCTGATCCAGCGCCTGCGGCCTCCGTCGCCAGTGCAATGCCAAGACGGAGGTGTTCCCCAGCCGCAGTTAATGCTCCTCGGTCGATTTCAATGATCGCAAGGTAGTCCAAGCAGGCCAGATGCCGTGGGTGCCACACGGACACGGCATCTGCCAAGATTGTACAAAGCGCTTGCTGGGCGGCCGCGGCACCCTCAGAGCGACCGGTCTGATTGAGAATTCTGATTTGATCTTCCGCGATTAATTGATTGAACGCGTGGCCCGGCGGCAGCGCTGCTTGCATCTGCATTTGCGCGATATCCAAAATATCAGAGGCCGTTTCAATGTCACCCTTCATCAAGTAGACCCAGTGCGACTGTGCCAGCATTTGCACCGTGCTAGGGTGCGTTGGACCTAACTGTTCTTCATAAATACCATAAGCCGCATCAATCATGGCTTCTGCATAGGGTTGGACACCCGCATCGAGCAGCTTCTGAAACAAACGAAACTGCGCATCTGCAGTGAGCAAATGCATCGGGCCTATTACATCCGAGGCGAACATCACAACGCCTTCTTGATCAACCAATCCTTGCTGCAGATGCCCCGATTCAAAACTGGCTTCCGCTTCCAGAGTCAACGCGTCGAACGCGCCGACCATATCTTCCATACCAGGCGAGACGGTCCGAGCGGATGTTAAGGTTTCCGAAAATGGTGGTGGTAATACGCTTTGAGATTCTCCTATCGCTTTGAGCAACTCGGCAACCTGCGCCAACCGCCCTGCTTTGACCGCGGACGCCAGTTCGGAAAAATCATCAGCCTGCGCAAAATTGAGGCCAAAAACCAGTGCTCCAACAACACCTCGGAGCATCCAACGAAGCCCTACAAGCTTTATTTTCTGATTCTGATTTCGAAACATCGGCCTAATTCTCTTTTTCTAGGTTTAATCCATCTATCCTGCATCGTCAACGCTCTTTTGTCGCTTATCCGTGATATAAAAACGTCCCACGCCGGCATTATGCACCGATACTTTGCAACTAGAGACAAGAAATTATGCTTCAGCATCACCGAAACTCCAGGCTCGCGCAGATGCTTGGGCGCCTGGTTCTCAAAATTACCGGTTGGAAAGTCTCTGGCGAGCTACCGATCGAGCCGCGCAGCGTAATCATTGCCGCGCCACACACCAGTAATTGGGACTTTGTGTTCCTCATCGCCGCGACCTCGGCATTGGGGGTCCGCATTCATTGGTTGGGCAAAGATAGTTTATTTAACCATCCCTTGGGATTTATCATGCATTGGCTTGGCGGTATTCCAGTGAATCGCTCAAAGCGAACCCGCCTTGTGAGCCAAATCGCCGAGCGCTTTCAAACCCAGGCAAGTCTGCATTTAGTCATACCACCGGCCGGCACTCGGGCCCATACAGATCGATGGCGCTCCGGCTTTTATCACATTGCACAGAGCGCAAACGTCCCTGTGATCTTTGGTTTCCTGGATTATCCTAAAAAACTTGCGGGCATTAGCCAGGCGATGCCGCTTAGCGGCCGGTTAAAGGAAGACATGGATCGAATCAGAGTCTTTTATGCTGACAAAGTCGGCAAGTTTCCAGCCATGTCTAGCACGATACGCCTGGAAGAAGAGTTTGAAGCGGAGTCGCCGTCAGGCCAGTCGAAAGACCCGAGCTGATACCCGTAAAACAGAGCGCGCTCTGTTTTACGGGCAATCTTTGCGCCGTCTGTGCTTACGCCACGCCATCAAACACAATCACGCTGCGCGCAACAGCGCCTGTCTTCATGTCCGTAAAGGCTTGATTGATGTCTTCGAGCCCGACGCGCTTCGATACCATCTCATCCAGATGCAGCTTGCCAGCAAGATAAAAATCAACGAACCGCGGCATATCAATCCGAAACCGATTGGACCCCATAAAGGAGCCTTGAATCCGCTTCTCCTGCAGGAAGGCCGCCCCCATTAATTCAATTTTGACACCAACTGGAATCATCCCAATCACCGTCGCAGTACCGCCGCGGCGGAGCATGGCAAAGGCCTGCTCTGCGGTTGCTTTAAGACCGATGGCTTCAAAGGAGTAGTGTACGCCGCCGCCGGTCATTTCCATGATCTGCGCAACTGGGTCGCCGTCCGCTGCATTGACCACGTCGGTCGCGCCAAAGGTTTTGGCCATCTCAAGCTTGCTGGCCATCGTATCAACCGCGATGATGCGACCCGCACCGGCAAGGGCCGCGCCGTTAATACAAGACAACCCAACCCCACCACAGCCAATCACCGCAACGGTCGTGCCCGGTTCAACTGCGGCCGTATGAAACACACTGCCAACCCCAGTCGTGACAGCACAGCCTATGAGCGCCGCACGATCCATCGGCATATCCTCGCGGATTTTGACAATAGCATGTTCATGCACCAGCATTTGTTCCGCAAACGACGATAAATTAGCAAACTGCTGCACCGGTTGCGCATTGTGCGCGAGCCTCGGTTCATCATCGGGCCCGCGTCTGGTTTCGGGATTCTGGCAGAGTGACATATGCCCCGTCAGACAATCTTCGCAATGACCACAAAACACGGAAAGGCAGGTAATAACATGATCCCCTGGCTTCACGTAGGTCACATCACTGCCGACTTGCTCGACGACACCACTTGATTCATGCCCTAACACCATAGGGGTCACGGCTGGATACAGTCCGTCAATAAAATGTAGATCGCTATGACACACCCCAGCGGCAGCGGTTCGGATCAAGACTTCTCTCGGCCCGGGCTTTGAAATCGAAATGTTCTCGATCGTCAGGGGTGCTCCAATTTCTCTAAATATCGCCGCTTTCATACCATCTCCTTGAACAATTTCATTTTGCTACTGAACTAACCCTAGATGCGAGCAACTATGCCTGTTTAATCTGATGAGGGAAAGAGCGGTTCACCTCCTATCGGCTCAAAAAAACCTATGAGCCGCGACCGATCTAGTGCCTGAAACATCCTCCATGCTCTAGCCGGACCGCCACAATGCACCATCAGGATTGCTTAATGCGATCCACCATCGACGGCCAAGATAGCGCCCGTTGTAAAGCTTGCGCCCGGTCCAGCAAAATACAAGGCGGCCGCAACAATCTCAGCGGCTTCACCGCCACGCTGTAGCGGTATACTGGACTTTGCGCGCTCATTGAACGCCGCCATGTCCCAAGCCTCACTTATATCAGTCAAGAAGGGGCCTGCCATTATGCAGTTAACCCTGACTTTCGGCCCATAAGCTGCGGCAAACGATCGAGTTAAGGCGTTTAAGCCTGCTTTTGCCGCGCCATAAGGCTCTGAATTCGGGCTTTTGGTAACCGATGCAGAGCTACTAATATTGATAATACTGCCACCCTCGCCTTGCATCATTCGATCGCCAACACTCGCCATCAGCCGAAAAGGCCCTTTCAAATTAACGCCAACGACTTTGTCAAATAAGACCTCAGATATCTCTGATAAGGCAGGATACAGGGGCGACATGCCAGCGTTATTGATCAAGACATCGATCCGACCAAAGTGCGCAATGACTTCCTCAACCATCGCGCCCAAGTCGTCCCAATCACCCACGTGGGTGGCCCGAACAAACACCTCTGAGCCGTAAGCTTCAACCAGCGCGGCCTTGGTTTGCTCACAGCTCTCTAATTTTCGACTGACAATCGCCAATTTAGCGCCTTCTGCTGCAAAGCCTTCCGCCATAGCCCGGCCAAGACCTCGACTACCACCAGTAATCAATACCACTTTATTTAAAAATTGCTTTCCCATTACGCGACTCCCGTCATCATTTGATCAAATCATTCTCGTTTAACATCCCTAAAATCTTAACGCCCGCCCTTGCCAAGCGTTAAGAACGCGTCTCGTCTTCAAAGACGACCGTCACGCTTGCAGCTGTAGCACTTGCCTGCAGCCTCGCACCGGCGATGTCCTCCGCTTTAGCGAGCGCTACGCCCAACCGCCTATGGCCATCGAGGGATGGCTTGCCGAACAATCGCACTTCCGTATTAGGCGCCTGCAGAGCCTCTTCGAGCCCAAAAAACGAAATGGCAGAAGACTGCCCCTCAGCCAGAATGACGGCTGAAGCGCTGGGCCCCAACTGCTCGATCATGGGAATGGGCAATCCTAGAACCGCCCGGACATGCAGTGCAAATTCCGATAAATTTTGCGAAATCAACGTCACGAGACCCGTGTCGTGGGGTCTTGGTGAGACTTCACTAAAAATAACCTCATCGCCCTTCACGAACAATTCAACGCCGAACAGACCAAAGCCGCCAAGTCGGTCCGTGATCACACGGGCAATGGTCTCCGCTTTCTGCCTTGCCAAATCCGACATTGGCTGTGGTTGCCAGGACTCTCGGTAGTCGCCCGCCTCCTGCCGATGACCGATCGGTTCACAAAAGCTCGTGCCATCTCGATGCCGAACCGTCAGAAGGGTTATTTCATAGTCAAAATCGACAAAGCCTTCGATAATGACCCGTCCCTTACCACTCCTGCCCGCGGACTGCGCGTGCCCCCAGGCCGGCTCAATGTCTGACTCCGAGCGTAAAATCGACTGCCCCTTACCCGACGATGACATGACTGGTTTCACAAAGCAGGGAAACCCCACCGCTTGGACTGCCTCTCGACAGGCAGCCAGGTCATCTGCAAAGGCATAGCTGGAAGTTGGCAAGCCTAAGGTTTTTGATGCCAGCGTTCTGATACCTTCGCGATTCATTGTCAACTGCGTAGCGTTCGCAGTTGGAATCACTCGAAAACCCGCTTGCTCTAACGACGCAAGGGTCGCTGTGTCGAGTGCCTCAATCTCCGGAATAATAAGATCCGGTTGTTCTTGCTCAATGATTCCGCGCAACGAATCTCCGTCAAGCATATTGACGGTGTAGGCGCGATGGGCCACCTGCATTGCGGGCGCATTGTCATAGCGATCCAGCGCGATCACCTCAACACCGTAGCGTTGAAACTCAATCGCCACTTCTTTCCCCAACTCCCCACTGCCGCAGAGCAGTATTTTCGTAGCCGTTTTTGATGTAGCTGTGCCAATTTTTTTCAATTGATCGGTCTCCTATAATCTTTCATTGCGCCGCTTTACAGCGGCTTCACCCACGCGCACTAACCGTGTCATTCTGCAAGCATAACAAAAAGACACTCCCCGCCAGCGCGCCAAACCCGCCGGCCACTAAAAACGGAATGTGATAACTGAGATGCACGCCCACCAACCAGCCTAACAGTCCGGGACCTGCGGCCACTCCGGCAACACTTGCCAAATTTGCCCAAGCGAACAGCCGGCTGTAATCAAGCAGGCCGTAACGCTCAGCGATGATCAAAGGTTGCAACATGAGCAAATTGCCGACTGTGATCCCCAGCAGCGCGAGCCCTAAACAGATTAAGACTGCAGACTGTGCAAGCCCCAAAAGCGCTAATGCCGCCGCCTGCAGAAACATCATGACCGCCGTAAAGCCGAACATCGGCACCCGGTCTAACAAAAAGCCACCCGCTAAACGGCCGATAATGCTGGCGAGCGGCAACACCATCATCATCAGGCTCACCGAGTCACTGTCTACGCGCTCCGTAATCAAGCCATATTGATGGGCGATCCCGCCCACCTGAGACAACATCACAAAACTATAGGCTAGATTTAACCAGAGAAAGAAAGGGTCTCGAATCGCAACGTCAAAAGATACGCCTTCTGGCGGGCTTGGTTGCGTTTGCCAAGCGCCGCCATCAGGCATCAATTGTAATTCTGCTGGAGAGGAACGGAGTAACCAAACGGCGATGGGCACAACCCCCAGCAAATATAAGATAGCTTGAAAACTTGCGGCCTGAGGCAGCCCAAAGGTTGAAACCCAGTAGGCTGAAAAAGGCGTGATGATCATGCCCCCAACGGACAACCCGGTCGACGCAATCGACAGGGCTCGCGCGCGATGCACAACAAACCATCTTGAGATTAGGGTGGTTGAGGGCAACAGCCCCGAGGCGCTAAAACCCACACCAAATAGGGCGTAGACCGCATACAACTCCCATAGCGCGGTAATTTGGCCAATCCAATGCAATCCGATGGCGGCGAAAATCGCTCCGCTCACAACAATCAAACGAACATCATAACGATCTAAGAGCGGCGCGATGCCCAAGCCCGCAATCCCGCTCACTAAGAAAAACACCGACACCGCGGAGGATGCGGCGGTAATCGAATAACGGTCAGATTCTGCCAGCGCTTGAATAAAAACCGCATGATTGTAAAAACCTAGCCCCGAACTGAACGCAAGGATTACAAACAACCCCGCTACCAGCCGCCATCCGTAAAACATGCTGCATCGCCCTAACTTTTTTGAACTGTAGCACAGCATTTTACGGCCTCATGGCAAGCCATCGAATGTGCTACCCTTACCCGCCTTTTTCTTGGGGATTTGCTATCTACCGTTGGATGATCTTATTCGGTGTATGGAGTTGTTATGCGGCATTTGGGTTGACCGCAACCAGCCTTGCGCCGCTCGTGCCGTTAATCGAAGGTGATCTGTCGATTTCGCATACAGCCATGGGCAGTATCATGGGCGCCTGGCAATTGACCTACATCGCGTTTGCGATTCCGGGCGGCATTCTTCTCGATAAAATTGGGTCTCGTTTTGCACTCAGCACAGGCGTGCTGATCATTGCCTGCTCGGCCATGCTGCGGGGTCTTAGTGACGACTATTTCAGCATGCTCCTAGCTGTCATGTTGTTCGGCGTGGGTGGCCCTATCGTTTCAGCGGGTGCGCCAAAAATCATTACCCGATGGTTCCAAGGATCTGACCGGGGGCTCGCTATGGGCATTTATATGACGGGCCCTGCCATCGGCGGCGTCATTTCCTTAACCCTCACCCATTCTGTTCTACTTCCCTTACTGGGTTCTTGGCAAAACCTAATGTTCTTAAATGCGGGCATCGCGCTTTTGATTGCCCTGCTCTGGTTCGTCATAGCCAGTCGATCCAGCATGCGTTCAGCAGAGGCCCTAACGCGATCCACCCAAGACAAACAGCCGCTTTTGATTGGAACGCTGTTAAAACAGCCTGCGGTGCAATTGGTCCTGATCATGAGCGTCGGCGTGTTTATGGTGAATCATGGCCTAAACAATTGGCTGCCATCTATCTTGCAAACCAGTGGCATGACCCTAATTGAGGCCGGTTATTGGGCTGCCATTCCGACCGTCATCGGCATACTCGGCTCGCTCACCATTCCACGACTTGCCACGCCCGGTCGCCGCTTCGAGATTTTACTTTGTTTGGGTCTGGCAGCAGCCATCGCCACGATTTTATTGCAATTCACCAATCCAGCACTGCAAACGAGTGGCTTAATTTTGCAAGGTATTGCGCGCTCAAGCTTGATGACAGTCCTAATCTTGACCCTGGTGGAGCTGCCCGGGATTGGCGACAAATACGCGGGAATGGCCAGCGGTTTATTCTTTTCAGCAGCCGAGGTCGGCGGCGTGATGGGACCGATTGCTTTAGGCGTACTCTATGATGTCTCGGGCAATTTTGGTTTCGCGTTAACCCTTCTAACCGTTATCAGTGTGGGCCTGGCGCTAGCGACCTTACGCCTAAAACGATTGGCACAGATCCCGTAAAGCACGAGCGATGCCCCAAAACGTCTATCGAATCGGGTTGCCAACATTGAAGATGCCGCCGGCATAGGTTCGTCCGGCTCGCCGTTCAGCATCGGGCGGAAATAGCGCGCGTTTTTGGTGAAAGTATTTGGCTCGATGATCCCCTTCACAGGCCTTGGCATAGGTTGCATAGATTGCACGCCTTGACTGTAGACTCTGATTAACGCCCGAGCGATGGGGTAAAAAACTATTGAAGATCACAATATCCCCTGGCTCTGTTTCAACCGATTGCCAGGTCAAGGATTCGACAACATGCTGGGCAAGTGTTCGATCGGCGTTCATCGGCAAGATTGTCTCGCAGTACTCTACCTTGGCCACCTCAAGACAGCCATTGCGCTCATTGGCCGCATCTAAACTCACCATCACGGTTAAATGCTGACTCTGACCAAACAAATCAAAGGCCGGCGCATCTTGATGTGAGTCAAAGCCTTGGCCACCAGCTAGTTTTAGATTGATTTTTTCCTTAAACAAAATACCTGGCGCCCCGAGGCATTGAGCAACCCAGCCCATTATCTTGTTACCGACCAACACTTCTTTCAGGCGAGGCGCATCTTCCAAAAAATGCTCCACTCGGCAGCACTGCTGCCCGCCCTCGTTAACCTCAAAATACGTCATCCAACGCTGAGGCCCTCGCTCGGCAATCATTGCCTGCAATTCATCAAGCCACAAGCCGGCGAAGCTTGAGTCGAAGGCCTGCGACAGCACAAGGTAACCATCACGCTTATATTGGGCGATTTGATCACCCGTCAATTGCGTCGATTTTAAATGCGCCTGGATTTGCGCCGCGTACGCCTCGAACTCGGGAACCCTTGCCACCTCCGCTTTAGCGAGCTCATCCCACTGTCGAACGCGTAGCGCCAATTCAAAGATGGGGTCCGCTTCAAACGCATGCATCTCAGGAAGGGTCATTGCCCCACCTTGAAAGGCCAAGGTACGTTTACTGGCCTGACTGAGTCCAGCCCTGTACCCATCTATCCGAGCAACTTGATAGCGTTTCGCATCGACATGCCGGTGCACCAAAGCACAAACTTCGGCTGAAAAGCCTAAGCAAGCCAGAAAGTGCGCGCCCAGGCGTTCATGATCTCGCGTTCCAAACCCCGCCATTGAGTCTTCCTGCTGATATTGCAAATGGCCCACGTCATGCAGAAGCGCTGCTAGCACCACGGCGCCGGAAGCTCCCGCGACGCGCGCATGCGCCGCGGCCTGCAAGGCGTGTTCGCGTTGACTGACCGGTTCTCCAATATAATCTTGATCCCCCTGCCCGTCATACAGCGCTTTGAGTTGATCAAAGCTGTCCATTACTGCGCCTGAGCAAGGTCGATCGAATCTCTCAACAAGAACTTCTGGACCTTGCCGGTTGCGTTTCGCGGTAAGGCATCCGTATAGATCACATATTTCGGCTGTTTAAAGCGCGCGAGCCGATCGTGCGTATGCCGTCTGACTTGATCAGCATCCAGCACTGCGCCGTCTTGCAGGGCAACCACAGCGCAGCCGGCCTCACCCCATTGCTCATCGGCAACCCCAATCACAGCGACTTCTCGGATCTCTTTCAATTCATACAAGATGTTCTCGACCTCAGCCGGATAAACATTTTCACCGCCTGAGATATACATGTCCTTCAAACGGTCTTCGATTGTGATGTAGCCGTCTTCATCGCAGCTTGCAATGTCGCCCGTACGAAGCCAGCCGTCTACAAAAGTCTCCGCATTGGCATCCGGTCGCCGCCAATACCCTGGCGTAACAACAGGGCCGCGGCACCACAGTTCACCCGCTTCCCCTGGGGCAGCCTCACCCCCATCTTCTCTAACAATTTTAATTTCGGTGTGCCGTAACGCTTTTCCAGCAGATCCGACCCGCGCAGGCACATCGTCATAACCCAAGATGCAACAGCTCGCCATGTTTTCGGTCATTCCATAACCCTCCTGAATCACGACTCCGCGCTCGTACCACCAATTCACCAGCGCGGCTGGCACCGCTTCAGCACCAGCAATGCACACCCTTAAGGAATCAAACGTCGCATCGCGATTTTTGGGATGATCCCGCAGGGCGTTGAAAATGGCCGGCACACCGAGGAAGTGCGTAATCCCAAGTTCAGGGTTTGAGAAAGCATCGAGAGCCGCACCCGGGTCAAAGGTGCGCATAATAATGGCCGTACCGCCAAAGAACAGAGCCGGACACGTAAACACTTGTAAACCGCCGATGTGAAACAACGGCATGACCGTCAAACCCACCATATCGCTATTGCAATGCATACTGCTGGCGTTGATTTGCGCCCAGACCATCATCCCATGGGTAATGATGACCCCCTTGGGCAGTCCTGTCGTCCCTGAGGAGTACATCAACATGCACTGGGCATCCGGCGTCAGTGGGACCATATCGAGCGTCGGCACCACATCAAATATTGCAGACTCAAATGCCGAGGGCCCGCCCTGACCTTGGGTTTCGACAACGTGAGGGACCTCAACGGTTAAAGCGTCAACAGTTTGGCTAAGCTCCAGGTCATAAATCATTACCATTGGTTCTGCATTGCTGATTATGTAATCGAGCTCCGGGGCCGTTAGCCGAAAATTCAAAGCAAGATGCACGGCGCCCAAACGCCAGGTCGCAAACACGATGTCCAAGGTATCCATCGAATTCAGCGCCAAAACGCCAACCCGATCACCGGGACCCACACCCAAACTTGATAGCCAAGTCGCGACTCGTCCGACGCGTTCATGCGCCTCGGCATAGCTCTGCCGCCGCCCCGACGGTAACTCAATCAACGCCGTCTGATTGGGTTTAAGCCCGGCGTTATAACCAAGCCAATCAACAACCATCCCGGATAGTTCGTTCGAATTTGTCATCTGTGCACTCCTTCTTAATGTTATTGCCCAGCCAGCCCGCGATTGCAGCGCAGCACCACTACGTTTTGTCTCGCGAGCCATCACACTTCGCGACTGGGTCAGGAAAAGTCTTCGTTGAATGTTACAGTCGACCGGTCTTTTTCTCGGAAATAGAGTACGCTACTTCGGGTACAGTTAGAACACAGGCCATCTGAAATGTTGCAACCGCTAGCGCCCGTCCAGATCCACTATGCAACCCCAGATGGCGCGCTAGAGTCGCATTCAGCCGCGCTATTGGACGGCCGAGCCGCCCTACCGACTTTAGAGTTTGCGACCACCGGATTTACCCTACAGCGCAATCTCGTGAACAATCCCGCTTGGATAGATTCCAATTGGATCAATGACACCCACCGCCACGATATCCGTAAATTGGCAATGCAATTTAGTCATTGTGATGAAGCCATCGTTTATCCGGGGATCATCCGCGGTCCTAAGACACTCGTCGTTCATGATGATCATTTACCGATTCAAGTCGCCCATTCAGACTTTACTGATGACTTTCGCCCAATGGTCCTGAATCCATCCCGGGATTACGCGAAATTCTTAAGCCCGCTGCTTGCCGCGGCCGGAAGCTCCTACGCACGGCTCAATGCCGCCAAGCGGATCTTGATGTTGCAATTCTGGCGCAATACAGGCGCCATCAACCCGGATTTACCGCTGGCCATCGCCGATGCAAGCTCGGTGCCATATTCGGCACTCCATCGCGAAACGGTTGCACAATACGGCGGCGAAACCCTCGAATTTGAAACATTTATGGTCAACCCCCCCGCAACCCCGGATGCTTATCGCTGGCACTATTTTTCTAAGATGCAGCATGATGAGGTACTTATCTTCCGAACCTATGACAGCCAGCTTGAAGAAACCGGGCAACCCTATTGGACGCCGCACTGCGCCTTTGTGAACCCCGACTCCGAAGCAAGCGCCCAGCCCCGACAAAGTCTTGAGATGCGAGCCCTGTGTTTATTCGATCGCTAACTGATTTCACGCATCACCTGACGCGCATCAGGCTCAAGCGCCCTATTCGCGGCTCCAGACTTCAACAGCGAAGGGGGTAAACATCCTAAGAGCGCTGCGCCTTACTCGGCGCCGCAAAGTGACGTAAAGTGACGCTATTGGTGCATGACCGGCGCTCAAGAATAATAGACGTTACAGGGCCTAGTATGTTGTCAGATCAAGTTTTGTCCCAGCTCAAAGAACTCGTTGGGCCTAGCTATGTCCTGCTAGAGCCTGAGGATTTGCAACGCTTCGGGGTTGACCGCACCACCCTTTGGCAACCCAACCCCTGCGCGGTCGTTTTGCCAGCCACAATAACTGCAGTACAAGCAATCGTGCTGCTCGCCAACGAACATAACTTAGCCATCGTGCCATCAGGCGGTCGAACCGGTCTCAGTGGTGGCGCCGTAGCCAAGGATGGCGAGCTCATCATTGCACTAGACCGAATGAACACCGTGATTGAATTCAATGCCATTGATCGCGCTATAACCGTTGGTGCCGGCATGATTACAGCCGAAGTTCAGGCATTTGCAGCAAGCCACGATCTACTCTACCCGGTCGACTTCGCGGCCGCCGGCTCAAGTCAAATTGGCGGCAATATTGCAACCAACGCTGGTGGTATCAATGTTATTCGCTACGGAATGACCCGAGATTGGATCATCGGCTTAAGAGTGGTCACCGGCGCAGGCGACATTTTGGCGCTCAATCAAGGGCTGTTGAAAAATAATACCGGTTATGATTTCCGACATCTTTTTATCGGATCCGAAGGCACGCTCGGCCTCATTTGTGAAGCCACATTGCAGCTCACTCGGCCGCAAACCGATACCACGGTGATGGTTCTGGGGATCAAAACCTTTGCCGACATTGTCGAGGTCTTGCAAGCCTTTACTGCTCAAATGGCGTTAAACGCCTTTGAATTTTTCTCCCAAGCAGCGCTGGATAAGGTGACCGAGGGCCAGGGTCATCCGGCGCCTTTTGCAACTCAGACGCCCTTTTATGCCCTAGTTGAATTTGAGACAAGGCCGTCGACCAACGATCACGCGATGGCCTTGTTTGAGCAGTGCACGGCGCAAGGCTGGGTATTGGATGGCGTTGTCAGCCAAAGTCTCGCTCAGGCACGCGCGCTGTGGCGACTCCGCGAGGATATTTCTGAGACGCTCTGGCACTGGCAACCCTACAAGAACGATATCTCAGTGCGGATCTCTAAAATGCCTGACTTTTTGGCAGACGTCGATGAACTGGTTTCCACTCGTTATCCTGATTTTGAAATCGTCTGGTACGGGCACATTGGCGACGGCAATCTACACCTGAATATTCTGAAACCGCAGGACCTTCCGCAGACCGATTTTTTTGCGCGCTGTGGCGCTGTGAGTCTTGAGATTGGTGAACTCTTAGCACGATATGGCGGCAGCATTAGTGCCGAACATGGCGTTGGCCTTCTGAAGAAATCGCTCTTACCCTACTCCCGCTCTCCGGTGGAAATTGCGTTGATGCGCTCGGTCAAGAAAACCTTTGATCCAAAGTCGATTTTAAACCCAGGCAAAGTCTTCGATTCTCTGACGTGACACACGGTTCTCGATAACAGGCGGCGAAAGCCTCAACGCCTTACAAGAAAGCCCTACATCAAACTCGCGATCAAAGAAAAGCATTCTAAATTACGAGCCCTTGGAGCGGCCTTTTTGAGTAGGCGCTTTTTCGCGGCGCGCTGCCGAACAGTTTTCAGCGACTTAAGTGGCTTCCCAAAAACCGCTTCTCAAATCTTCAATCTTCAATCTTCAATCTTCAATCTTCAATCTTCAATCTTCAAACGCATTTTTTATTAAAGCCTTTCGATGGCAAGCTAAAAAAATAATTAACAATTTCTGCCGCTTAGCGCAATCACCTGTTCAGAGCGCCTCGTTTACATCAGCGCGCGTTGGAATCTCGCAGAACAAATCCAACACAATGGCTTGGGAAACCGCTTCATTGCGATGACCACCCGCGCACCAAGAGGGCATTACCATCGAGTAAAGTCCGCTTCCGCCTGCTACCAATACCAAAATCTGGCTGGGGTCCTTAAAGCAATGCCGAACAGCGCCCGGCTTCAGCCGGCTCGCGAAGCCTGGATTCACCGCAGCCAGCGCCTCGGTTGTGTGGACGCACCGGTCGTACAAGGCCGCGCAAATATCGACGCGAGCAAGACCTGCGCCCGCTAAAATATTGGCATGCTCTGGATTCAGCACAACCACCGCTGCACCGCCCGTCAATGCCGCGTTGTTGGTCGCTAGGTTCGCCAAACCGATTGCAAGCACATTCAGCAACCGCTCGTGGTCATCCCCCGCGTCGGCATCGCCTGAATACATTACTGAATGTGGCGCTTCGGCGCCCACAACCGTCACCACACTGTCGTCGACGTTAAACCCCCGGGAGACATGCAGCGGCTCAAAAGGACTAGACGCTTCGTCCTCAGCCAGACAATAACTAAATTTTCCAGGATGTCCGAGAAGCGCCATATCCGAGATGCCCGGTCGCGCGCCGCCGATATTCAGCATTGCGAGCCGAAGGGCACGTCCGATACTCGCGTTTGCACGAAAGCCAGGCCCCAGCGCCCCAAACCCCGAGGCAATGCCACCACAAGCCAGCCGAGCGGGCCCATTCACCAAAATCAGAGGCGCCGTGCAGTGCGTAGTGGCTTGCATTTCCGTTAAATCGAAGGCCGGATTTAAGACCGCTTCAATCGCGGCGACCACGACCGGCATATGATCTGGCAGACATCCCGCCATCACCGCGGCCACCGCGATTTTTTCAATCGTCGCCGAACCGCCCGCAGGCCCCATTTCACCCAGGGTAAGCTCTGCGGCTTGACCAGTGGCTAGCACCATTCTGGCAACGCGCTCATCGGTTGGAATTACAACCGGTAGCCCATCGGTTAAACCCTGTGCATGGAGTTGCTCCAATGCTTCTGCTTCATTCTCAGCGAAAAGCTTGCCGGTCATACGCTCAAAGCCTTAATCATGTCATCAACTAGGTCCTCAGCCACTGCCTGCATCCGAGCTTGTCCGGTGCCGGCAATCGGATGCGGTAATTGCAATCTCGGCAAATCCGGCATACCAAAAGATTCCGCAACAAAATCGCCCTGCGGCCAAAACGCGTCGGTCACCAACGCAAGCGCAGGCAAACCCTGCTTCGCTACCTCAATGCCGTCACGCACGGTGCCGGTAGTGCAGCTGCCTCAGTGCCCGTAGGCCGCAATCAATCCATCGCAGTCGTTGACCATTTCAGCGACCAGCGCCGTCGGAGCAACGATCGAGGCATTGCCTTTATCAAAGCGTTTGACCACAAGGCGCGGGCAACGGCTCAGCAACGCGCGCTCCACGGCATCTAAGAAATTAACCGAGTCCGGAAACCCGTTAGCGAGCAGTCCCAAGGTTACGGCCGATGATTCACCTAGGTTCAAGGACAAATCATAGGGCATCGCAGGGGTTCTTCGGACGCCTTCCGGATTATGGTATTCAATCATCATCACGCTCTTATTAGGGGCTTCAACCCATCATGCCACTCAGGCCCCAATTTTCCCAGATCAACCTTGCAGGCTCTGTTTTCAGACGACGCGCGATAAATGAGCCAAATCTTTAACACCATGGATTGACGCCTTCTACCGCTTGAGTCGCTTGGGTCGCTTTGCAAAGAGCGGCTTTTTTTTCAGCAACGATACGCAGCGTGAGGCATACATTTGATCATCCGGCTAACAGCAAGCCAACTTGCGACCGTTGGTTAATCAACGACCAGTACCGAGTGGCCATATTTTAAATCCAATACTCGAATTTGATGGCCCCTTCGATCGGCAGTGGTATCGGCGCGCTGAACCAAGCCGCATCGCATCAACGCACACCTTAGAACTTAATCTGGCTATCAAGTTGTAGTCGCTGGTAACCCTGCTGAGCGCCATCGAGATCCGTCTCGTTGTTGAAGTAAGTCAGACCAAGCTTCCAGCCCTTGGTTACGGCCCAGCCCCCTCTAACAATATGACCCTTAATATTGGTACCACCACCCCCAAAGTCCGAACCCGCTGTCAAACCGAACACCGCATCCGCCTCTAAGTCTTCGTACTGATAACCCAGCTCCCAGGTTCTGGGCTTGCTGGCTTTACCAATCTTAAAGCCAGCACTCCACCCTTGGTTTTGCGCATCCAGTGCCAGATTTTCTACCGCCTCAAAATACACTGTTAGCGGTTGCTCAAGCCAACGACCACCCAGCATGGTGAAGATTTGAACCTGCTCGTAATCATGGCTGTAAACACAGCCCGAGTCCTGGCACAGGGTCTGGTTACCAAAGAAATCATCTCCGCCTAAAAAGGCCTCGTGGTCTGCCACGCCAACGTCGTGATATCCCGCGCCTGCGGTCAGATCATAGTCGCCTAATGACGTCCGCCACCCAGCCTGGACACCCGCGGCGAACGCTTGCCCACTCCGAGTGTCGCTCTCTAACCAGTTCACCGCCGCATGACCAAAGAAACCCCGGCTGGCATAGCTCAACGCAACCCCTTCTGGATTGTAGTCATTATCCCAAAGCAGCTCTGATTTAACCGGTTTAAACCATACGTTTTTAATTTTTCCTGCCTTCAAATTTAGGGCGTCATTGATCTGCCACGAAAAATAAGCCTGATCAAGCCCCAATCTTTTAGTCGTTCCAGCAGATCCCAAGGTTTGATTCGAGGACACCGGGTCATCACTACCGCTTGCCAAACCCACTACCATGTCCAATGTATCCGACACTGCAGCGGTTAGGCCGACCCGCGCGCGCAATCGGTTACGTTCCCGGTCATCCTTTTGATCAATGTCAAATGCCTCGTATCGATACCGAACATCGCCCCGCCAAGAAAGTAGAGGCTGCCCATCGGACTGTGCGTCAGAAGTCCTCGGCGCGGGACTCGCCGCAGCCTGATCGACCCGGGCTTGCTCAGTCCTGAGCGCCTGATTAGCCTGCTCAAGCACCTCAACACGAGCCATTAAACGCGCCAAATCACGCTTAATCGCCGTCAATTCATCTGCATCGCTGGCCACGACTGGGGTTGAACTCAGCACGGCAAACGCGATCAATACAAAACCAAGACAGATCTTCATACTCTCTTATTCCTTCTCAATGTCATCGTTCATTTAGATTTTAAAACGCTCGCCTTCCTTGCCCGGCATTTTTAGTCGGACCTTGGCGCCGAACACTGTTCGCATCTTCGCTCATACCTGCAGACTTAATGTCACAGCAAAGATCAAGATGCTACTGGGGACCAATGTTGCAGCCTAACTATTAAGATCTCGTAAATATTCTATTGAATTTTAGTTAAGCCCATTTTTATCCAATTTTTAACAATCCTTTACCGAAACTTTACATTCCCAAACTTAAATGGCGTTCCTAACTTCCAGACATTGGTATCTAACATGACATCACTGCCCCGCCTCGGATTGTTTATGCTTGCGTTGACGACCGGACTATCCGCCTGCTCTGACACGACACAGCCCCATGATCAATCGGAGGCCGTCAACTCCGACCGTCGCCTCGTCGGCAAAGTTCAAATTGATGGTTCAAGTACGGTGTTTCCAATCAGCGAAGCGGTCGCTGAAGAATTCAATGCCATAGCGCCCAGGGTTCGCATTACGGTCGGAGTGTCCGGCACCGGCGGCGGTTTTAAAAAATTCATCAATAACGAAATCGATATTAGTAACGCAAGTCGCAGCATTAAGCCCTCTGAGGCTGACCGTGCTGCCGCTGCAGGCATCGATTATATCGAACTGCCGGTAGCTTTCGACGGGTTGTCGGTTGTAGTTAATCCAAAGAATGACTGGGTCGATCACTTGACCATTGCTGAGCTCAACCATATTTGGCGGCCCGAGGCCCCAGCGACCCGTTGGCGCGAGGTCCGAGCGGACTGGCCGGATCAGCCCATAAAACTATATGGCCCAGGAACTGATTCCGGCACCTTTGACTACTTCACCAAAGTCGTGAATGGCAAAGAGCAGGCCTCGCGCCCAGACTTCACAGCAAGCGAAGATGATAACGTCCTCGTGCAGGGCATTGCGGGTGACCTGTACTCTTTGGGTTATTTTGGATACGCCTACTACAAAGAAAACCAAGACAAGCTGTCCGTCGTCGCGATCGATGGTGGCACTGGTGCAATCAGCCCGAGTGAGACCACCATAAACGATGGTACCTATTCGCCTTTGTCACGGCCCGTTTTTATCTACGCGAGGTTAAGCGCGCTAGAAGACCCGATTACCGAAAAGTTTGTGCACTTTTATCTGGACCAAGCAGAAAAGCTCGCGAGTGAAGTGGGCTACATTCCTATGCCGCAGACTGTCTACCAGGCCGCCCACGACCGGGTCAGCAATCGCATTACGGGTTCGGCCTATCTGGCTGGCAGCACGCTTCAGCCATTAACCCAATAATATGTTGCAGCCCACATCTAACATGCGTTTAACGCGCACTCGAGGCAGACTGTTGGAGCAGGTCTTGCGTTGGCTTTTTTTTGCGTGTGCGGCAATTTCCGTACTGACAACCCTTGCTGTGGTGGGCGTGCTCTCGATCGAAACCTTTAACTTTTTTCAGCAAGTACCCGCTGCCGACTTCCTCTTTGGCACCCGCTGGACACCGCTCCTTGAGCCTAAATCTTACGGCATTCTGCCGCTGTTATTCGGCACGACCTTAATAGTGATTGGCGCAGCCATTGTTGCATTACCCGTTGGCTTAGCCTGTGCAATTTATCTCAGTGAGTACGCCGGGGCCAGAACCCGTGACGTTGTTAAGCCAATCCTTGAAATTCTTGCGGGTATTCCAACCATCGTTTACGGCTTTTTTGCCATTACTTTTGTAACGCCAATTTTAAGAACCCTTATCCCGTCAACAGAAGTTTTCAATGCCGCCAGCGCCGGGATCGTTGTAGGCATTATGGTTCTGCCAATGGTTGCCTCACTGTGTGATGACGCTTTACGCGCGGTACCCAACGCACTCAGAGATGGCGCTTACTCTCTAGGTGCCACCTCCTTCGAAGTCACCGCTCGAATTGTTGTGCCAGCATCCCTTTCAGGCATTTTTGCAGCCTTTGTACTGGCGATTTCTCGCGCTATCGGTGAAACAATGGCGGTCACACTCGCGGCAGGCGCAACTCCTAACCTGACGCTCAACCCATTGGAGTCTATCCAGACCATGACGGCCTATATTGTTCAGGTGTCGCTTGGCGACACACCCGCTGGCACCCTCAGTTATCAAACGCTGTTTGCCGTCGGCGCTGTCCTCTTTTCCATGACTTTGATCTTAAATCTAATCGCTAACGCCATCATGAACCGCTATCGAGATGTCTACGAATGACCCCCCAAGCCCAACTTCTTAAGAAACGACACCGGATTTCGGCGGCCTTCAAGCTTTTCTGCCTGAGCGTAACCTGCTTGGCTGTTTCGATATTGGGGATCCTCATCCTCGAAGTCACGCTCTTAGGACTGCCCTGGCTTAACGCCGACTTCCTCACCAGTTTTCCTTCTCGCTTCCCAGAAAAAGCAGGAATTTTAGCAGGTCTTGCCGGGACCCTTTGGCTGGTCACATTGACCGCCGCAATCGCTATACCAATCGGCGTATTAGCGGCCGTGTATCTTGAGGAGTACGCCAAACCGGGTCGCGTGGCAACCCTCATCACCATCAACATCGCAAACCTCGCAGGCGTGCCCTCCATTGTTTACGGCATCTTAGGGCTTGCGATTTTTGTTCGCTTTCTCGGGCTCGAACGTAGCGTACTAGCAGGCGCTATGACCATGAGCCTTCTGATCCTACCGGTAATTATTATCGCGTCACGAGAAGCGATAAAGGCTGTACCCAGTTCCCTGCGGCAAGTCGCCTTCGCGCTGGGCGCCACCCGATGGCAAGTCACCCGAGATCACGTCTTACCCCAGGCCATGCCGGGCATTCTGACCGGTGTCATTTTGGCCTTGAGTCGAGCGATTGGCGAAACCGCACCACTGATTATGATCGGGGCGCTGACTTACATAGCTTTTGTACCGGAAGGTCCGATGGATGAGTTCACGGCCCTGCCGATCCAAATTTATAATTGGACCTCTCGCCCACAAGAGGCCTTTCACGAATTAGCATCAGCCGGCATCATCGTTCTCCTGCTGGTCCTGCTGATCATGAATGCAACCGCTGTCTGGATACGCTATCGCGGCAGTAAAAATAAATTTAAGTAAGGAATTTTCATGACCCAACCTTCAGAGGTCCTATTGCAGGCAAACGCCGTTAGCATCGCTTATGGTGATCAACTTGCGGTCAATGCGGTCACCCTGCCGATCTATCAACAGCGAATCACCTCGATTATCGGCCCATCGGGCTGCGGCAAGAGCACCCTGCTTCGGAGCTTTAATCGAATGAATGATTTTATAGATCAAGTCACGCTGACCGGCAAAGTCACCTTTAATGACCAAAATGTTTATGCCTCAGACGCTGACCCAGTTGCTGTTCGGCTTAATATTGGTATGGTTTTTCAAAAACCCAATCCGTTCCCGAAAACGATTTACGACAATGTTGCCTGGGCACCGAAGATTAATGGCCGAAGGGACAACATGGACGACCGCGTCGAACAAGCACTCAGACAGGCCGCACTTTGGGATGAAGTCAAAGACCGATTGCAGGAGTCCGCGCTGAACCTATCGGGTGGCCAACAACAACGATTGTGCATAGCGCGAGCCCTAGCGATGAATCCCCTCGTACTCTTGATGGACGAGCCGTGCTCTGCGCTCGATCCGGTTTCAACCGCTCGAATCGAAGACCTATTGTTCGAGCTGAAAGAAACATTAACCATCGTGATCGTAACCCACAATATGCAGCAAGCCGCGCGCGTCTCTGATTTTACGGCTTTTATGGAAAACGGCGTTTTGATCGAATACGGCCCCACCGAAACGCTCTTCACCAACCCAGAAAACAAGCGCACCGAAGAATACGTTACAGGCCGTTTCGGCTAGGAGTCCACCCTTGAAAACACATTTAGCCCGCGATCTTACTGAGCTCGAATCCCAATTATCCAGCCTTGGCGACCTGGTTATCGAATCAGTGCAATGCGCCATCGATGCCATCGCTAGTTTTGATCTGCAAAAAGTTGCGCGCATCGCTGAGAACGAAAAACGCATCAACGAAATGGAAATCTCGATCGAGCAGAACTGTCTAAAAATCATCGCGCTACACCAGCCTGTTGCAACCGACCTGCGCTTTTTGATTGTAGTGCTCAAGGTGAACAACGATTTAGAACGTATTGCCGATCAAGCCGTTAATATTGGCGCCCGAATACAGTTTTTGTACGACCGGCCCCGAATTCCCGTGGATCTGCACTTCGAGTGGATGGGCCCGAGTAGCCTTAAGATGGTCGCACAGGCGCTCGCCGCCCTGCTCAACAAAGACACCCAAGCAGCGCTGGCCGTGCTCGACATGGATAACGAGGTCGATGCGTTTCACGCGCTGACGTACCGGGACCTAATCAAAGCAATGACCGATAATCCGAGCATTACAACGGAGGCTGTGTCGCATCTAACTATTTCGTCAAACATCGAACGCATTGCTGATCTTGGTACCAATATCGCGGAAGAAATCATTTTCATGAACGATGGCGAAATCCTCCGGCATACCTAGACCAGCAGGCTCGGGTTGAGCGCAACCGCCTCGAGGAACGCATGGACGGACTGGTCGCTAAAGCCGCTTTATCGCCGCGCGAAAGACGCGACGACCCTGCTTGGCGGGTCTTGACGAGGCCATACTCTTCGTTCCGGCAAGCCCGTTCTCGATCAGCAAGACCGACGCAAGCCTAATTCGGTAAAACAATCGAGAAGTCACGAGACGAGCCCCACATGCTGGATCTAGCTGCCGAGCAAACCGCAGGCTACTGACTACTCAAGCTCGCTTGAAACTGTCCTTTGCGCTCGGCTTTTTTGGTCGCATCACTCGGCTCGCTCAACCGCTCGAGTGTGACCGACTCAATGCTGCCGGTAAACGCAAAATCATGTGGATAAGGCCCAACCGGTGAGCCGGTATCGCGTCCAATATCGAAGGTTTCTCCACTCATGGAATAAATCACCGGAACCGTTCTAGGAATCCGACAGGCGGCAACCGTCACGCCGTTGACACTCAGCGACGCCTCGCCACCCGCGCCAAAGCCGCCGTCGTGATGATAGGTCAGGGTAACTTCGTACGCCCCGGCATCCAAAGGGGTTGTTGACGCAACAAACGTCAATTCATGGCCAAACCAGTTGTATAAATAGATTGGACAGCCCATCTGATCTAGATACAGACTCCAGCCGGCCATATTACCACCCTGGCACGCCATCACGCCTTCTGAGCGCGAGTCGGTAAGCACGACTTTCGCCGAAATTTGATGCGAGACATTCTTCAGATTCAGCACCGAATGCTCGGGCATCCGCACATGATGATGGTTGTAAACTATGCGATTATGGCCATCCAAAGAATGCGGCACGGCATATTCACCGCCACGCCGGGCCGACGCATCTCGAAGCGGATAAACGCTCATGGCCTCGGCTTCCGCATCAAACAATGCTTTGAGCGTTGCCAATCGTTCTGGATGGACTTCAGCTAAATCATTGGATTGCGAAAAGTCTTCGGCAATATTGTACAACTCCCAAACTTCCTCGGGCCCATCAAACTTGAATCCCGCAAACCGAATCCAGGGCAGGCGACCGTGAAAACAGCTGGCGATCCAACCCTCGTGATAAATTGCGCGATTGCCTAGTATTTCAAAGTATTGCGTTTGCCGCCGACTTTTTGCCGCGGGCTCGGTAAAGCAATACCGCATGCTCGTCCCGTGAATCGGCATTTGATCAACACCGTTCACGACCGCCGGCGCCTCAATTCCGACAACATCAAGTACCGTAGGCATCAAATCAATCACATGGTGAAATTGATCACGCAGTTCACCCGCGGCCGCGCCCATACCTTTTGGCCAAGACACGGCCAACGCGTTTCGGGTGCCGCCAAAATGAGACGCAACCTGCTTCATCCATTGAAAGGGGGCATCCAGCGCCCAGGCCCAACCGACATTAAAATGGTTTTCACAGCGATCCGTCCCGAAATCCGCCATATGTTCAAGCAGCCACTCAGGGTCTTCATGCACACCATTTTGAAACGACGGCGCGCTCCAAGCGCCATGAACCGTGCCCTCTGCGGAAGCACCGTTATCACCCGTAAGGTAAATCACCAGGGTGTTATCGAACTCACCCAAATCAACGAGCGTCTCAAACACCCGGTCGACCTGGGCATCGGTATGGGCCAAAAAGCCTGCAAACACTTCCATCAACCGACTCGCAACGGGCTTATACCGGTCTGGGTAATCGGACCAACTGGGCACTTCATCCGGCCGATCGGTTAACCGTGTTCCGGGCGGAATGACCCCAGCCGCCAACTGCTTGTCAAAGATCTCTTGCCGCAAACCATCCCATCCGCCGTCAAACTGTCCCTTAAAGGGCGTGACCCAAGATTCATCAACATGATGGGGTGCGTGAACGGCCGCGGGCGCAAAGTAACAAAAGAAAGGCCGGTCGGGCGCCGCCGCTTTTTGTTGCTGAATCCAATGAATGGCTTGATCGGCCAGGTCTTCGGTTAGGTGGTAGCCCGGTTGATTGAGGTGTGGTTCTATGGGTGTCGTTTGATCATAAACCGGCGGCTCCCAGTGACTGGCCTCGGCTCCCAATATCCCGTAAAAACGTTCAAAGCCTTGCCCAGTTGGCCAGCGATCAAAGGGCCCAGCGGGGTTTTGCTCCCAACTTGGCGTCAGATGCCACTTACCAAAACAGCCGGTGGAATAACCGTTTTGCTTTAGAATCTCCGCCAAGGTCGCACTCTCTTTTGGAATCGCACTGTCGTACGCAGGAAAGCTATTCGCAATCTCGGTAATACCGCCCATATGAACACTGTGGTGGTTCCGTCCAGTGAGCAGGGCCGCCCGTGTCGGCGAGCATAGGGCCGTCGTGTGAAACTGATTGAACTTCAGTCCTTCAGCTGCGATCCGGTCAACGCCAGGCGCTGGAATGGGGCCTCCAAATGTCTCGACACTTCCAAAACCCACATCGTCCAACATGACGATTACGACATTGGGCTTTCCTTGCGCTGGCTGAGACAGCTTTAAGCGTTGGGGCGTTGCATCTTCAAACAAACGCTCGATCTTGCCTGCGAACGGTGGTTTCTGTTTTGCTGTCATTATTTTCACCTATTGTCAGTTGCGCTACCGCGATTGGGACTCGGACAGCCTCGACGCCAAAATTGATGCCAGGAGGAACATGACCCATCGATATTGCAGCCTCTATCGCCGCCCAACGTCCTTTATTGATCGATGTCCCGAGACCCTATCGGATCTGGCCGTTCGACTATCACGCTTTAAAGCTTTCGATATCAAACCGCGACAGCAGCGCTTGCATCTTCGCCCTTTGGTCTTGGCTCAAATTAGATTGCTCAGCCAGAACACTAGATAACGTCATCTTACCCGCCAGTAGTTTTGCCCAAAGCGCGACAGTCAAGGTGATCTGTAGATCACAGATCTGCTGCGGCACCGGCACTGCAACAGAATGACGAATCAGTAGGCCCGCACTTGACCCGTCATCAAAGGTGAAGCCAATACTGCCGTAAAAGTCGGTTGCAGCATCCGCATCCAGCAGCACCCTTAAGATCGGTACCCAACGTGCACCCTGCCCTGCCAACACTTCTTGCTCACGGAATCGGTGGATCCGAAATCGACTCAAATCAAGATTACCCTCAAGCTCAAGCGCTCGTGTTAGGCACCAATTCCGGATATTGGCGGCCGGCGTGCAGAACGCGACCTGGCGTAATCCCGCAGCCAACCGCGCCTTGTCTGACTGCGTGTCCTGAGCCGCTGGATCGCTCACAAGAAGTTGACCCAGCTCCAATGCCCATCGGTAGTCGTCCGCTGCAAGTGCCTCGTCAAAGGCCACTCGCATCGCTGCCCGCCCGCCAAACGCTTTGATCATCTTGGTCGCACGCTCGCCGGGTGCCAGCGGGAATAGCTTTCCTGGGTCTTCATCGAACCAACCAAACAACCCTGTATAGACCTGACGCACATGATGCTCAACCACACCATACAGTTGCTGAGTGTGAAAATCCGTCTCGAAAACTATCGGTAATTTTATTTTGTGAATCATCTCATCGAGGCTCAACCCCAAGTTCGCGTGGCGCACGGTTTGGTCCCAGATGAATTGAATACTATCGCGATAGCGATGTATGCCTGAGAGAATTTCCGGGCGGCCCGACATCGGCGGACCATGGGCACAAATTTGATGCTCAACATTCAGGCTGGCGAGATGATCAAGGCCCGTTAAAAGCACTCTAGGATCACGGTATTCTTCGCCTCGAATCGCGAAAATATTAAACAAAGTTGGCCAAAAGATATTGTTTACGGCCAAATCAAGTTCCGGAAAGTGGATCGTTGCAGAATCAGTCGCATCGGATGGTGCTGGATGAAAAATCACCTTCAAGCCGGCAATGACCGTCTCATGATGCTCAGAGAAAGTGTGGGTCGCAGGAATATGCCCCCCGGTATAGGGTGCATGTTTCGGATTACGGTAGAACAGACCAAGTCCGATATTTACCCGAGCATCATCGCCAGCCTCCGGCAGCATCATGGCAAATTGATGCACCATGCCTCGAGAACCCCGTGGGCCAACCTCACCCCCAAATCGGGTCAAGTTCGCGGCGATGCCCTCGTGCCCGTAGATCGGAAAGTCATCATCTCCGCGCTCGCTGACAATAGCCGATGTTCCAGCGACATAATGGAAATGACTGTAAATACACGCAACAATGGGTTCATCCGTATGCAGCCGGAGCTGCTCGATCGCTTGCATCATCTCTTCATGGCATTCGCCAGTATCAACGGCGATTATGCCTTCAGGGCCACGGATAAAGGTTTGATTCGACAGGCCATTACCAACGTAACACCAAGCCGCCTCCCCGACAGCATAAAAAGTTTCGGCCAGCCGGTCCGTGTGGGCAAGGTGCTGCGCGTGGGCAATTTGCCCGTAGGGACCTTGAGATTGCTGGTCAGGTCTAAAAGGATTAGTCACGGTACGCTCCAGAATCGCTTAAACAAGCAAGATACCCTAAAGTTGTAACGAGCCAAAGCAATGCGTCGCCGTTCGATCGGTGTCTAAACCCGTAACCCGTTCGATGGCCTGGCAGGCCTACGCTTCACGCTCCGCCTGAACAGGTCAGGATCTCGCCGGTAATATAATCAGACTCTGGTAGCGTCAGCAGATAGATTGCACCCGCTGCCTCATCAACCGTTCCAGCGCGCCCAAGAGGCACCGTTTGTGCAAGCGCATTTCTTTGCTGGTTCGACAGACCCACCCGGAACTGCTGATCGCCAACCTTAATCTCAGGAATCGAGTCACTGTAACCTTGGGTTAACCGCGTTTCGATGTGGCCAAACGCCACTGCATTAACGGTTACATTATACCGGCCCCATTCCTTTGCCAGTGTCTTCGTCAAACCAATGACCGCCGCTTTACCGGCTGCGTACCCGACCTGGGTTGCGCTGCCTTGCGTGCCACTTACAGAGGAGACATTAACGACTTTCCGGCAGCAAGCGAACCCATTGCTTTGTATTTCTGCTTTCGCGGTAGGCCGTAACCACTCAGAAAAGGCCTTCAAAATTCGAAATGGCACCGTTGCATGAATATCGAGCATTGCTTGCCATTGCGTCTCAGAGTGATTGTGCAAAGCGCCATTCCAGATATAACCCGCGTTATTAATAATAATATCAAGTCCGCCAAAAGCTTTGACGCAATCCTGAACCACTTGTTCCGGTACATCAGCTTCCGTCAGATCACCTGTCAAAGTCAGGACGTCAACGTTAAACGCTTTCAGGTGCAGCATCGTTTCCGACAAGGCGTCTGCATCGATATCTTGAATGATGAGATTCGCACCCGCGCGGGCCAAACGTTGTGCGGTTGAACGTCCAATGCCTTGGCCTGCGCCGGTAACAAGCGCAGTTTTTGAGATTAAACTCATGGAGCGACTCCTTAGCAACAAATGAGATTCTTGACGGCTTTTAACTTGTGAACGCTAGTTTAAGCTTTTCGGAAGCGCCGATTAAGAGAGGACCCATCAACCATCCGGCTAGGAAGGCCTGCGTTAGCCGCCTCGAGACCAGGTCCAATAATTTGCCGCGATTAGCGGTTCATCCAATTAGGTCGATCAGGGCCAATCTAGTGCAGGCTAGCAAGCCTTCTTATAGAACCCTTTGCGTCCAACTCACGGCGCATACCTCGCCGAGCTAGCGCCCAGTATACTGGGGTGGCCGCTTTTCGATAAATGCGCGCATGCCCTCACGGGCATCATCCGTTCTGGAGCAGAGTAACTGGTTTCGGTTTTCTATGGCGATGGCGGACTCAAGGCTTGCCGCATCGACCGCCAAGTTCAAACCTTCCTTCGTGAGCCGAAGCCCCATCGGAGACGTCAGCAGCATGTCATCAGCGAAGGCTTGCGCCGCCGCAACCAATTGGGATTCTGGTACAACCTGCGAGACTAAGTTCGTCGCAAGCGCTCTGTCGGCTTCAATAAACCGACCAGTGAGCATCAATTCTGCTGCAACCGTTGTTCCCACCAGGCGCGGTAAGAAATAGCTCGTTCCCATATCGCAAGCTGACAGACCGAGTTTAATAAACGCAGCATTCATTCGGACGTTACTCGCCGCAATCCGGACATCTGACGCTAATGCAAACGCAAAACCGCCACCGCAGGCCGGCCCCTGCAACATGCTAATGATCGGTTGAGGGCACCGCCGCATCTTTACATAGACCTCAGCTAAATAGCCTTGGAAGCCCATCCCTTGCCCAAACGGACGAACATTCTCGGGGTCACTGGCGGCTTTGATATCAAGTCCAGCGCAAAAAGCCCGGCCGCGCCCCCCCATCACAACGACGCGGGTATCTGGGTTCTCCATAAGCCCGTCAAAATATGCGCGCAATTCGGTCACCATCTCGGTCGTGATCGCGTTGAGCGCGTCGGGCCTGTTTAGCCACAACCAATCAACACCGTCTTTATGTGTAACCTCGATCGTTTTAAATTGACTCACAAACCGCTCCTTTATCCCTAACTGTCACTGATTCGCTCAACTGACGCCGACTAGCCAGTGTTACGCAACAAACCCGACGACCGCGAATACAACGAGCCCCACCAAAAGCCCGACGTTTTGACCCAAACTATTATCCGCCGTTTCCTTTAACCGTTGTGCTACGGTTTCCGCCGGGTCTGCGCCGTAACTTACTCGGCTGATCACCGGGAACTCAAAAACACAGACATTTACGGCAACGCCAGCAACCGTTGCCAACAGCGCCGCGTGCGCCAAAGAACCAACCGGTAGTGCCAGCAAAACCAATGCAACGAGCAACCAATTCGCAATCGGTCCGCCAAGACTCATAGCCAAAAACTGCGAGCGGGAATTCACAGTTGTTTTAAAATTGAACATAAAAAACGATTTTCGTTCTTTAAGAACAGGCGACACTGCGCCACTCAGTCTTGCGCCACTGAAATGTCCCCATTCGTGTGATAAAAAAGCGAGCGCCGTGCCTCCAAAGAAACCACTGGCAATTGCGATCACAGTGACCAGCAACCCCCCATTCGCTTGGGACCAAGCCTCGGCACTGCCCCATAAAAGTACGATTGCAGTCGCCACAGCACCATGTTGAAAGGCCACTGCCTTAAGCCGTGCAAGGTCTCTTTTTTGCTGCTGGTGCTTTTCATCTACCTGCCCGCCGTCGAGCCCTTCTGATATTGCTTCTGACATTGATGCTCTCCTGACTTATTTACCTGCTGAATAATAATTGCCGCTATCCTATCGCGACTGGTTGCCTCCTATTTCGGATTCGAAAGCAAACCACCCACTCAGTTCGCATCAGGATGCGCCATTTTCATCCCGGTACTCCGCTACCCTTTTTTTTAAGGGATGCGCTTTGCTAAGCCTGCCTTGTGAGCACGATTTGAGCAACCCTCAAAATTCGTCATCTCCGAAGGTGACTTAGTAATGCCTACTCTCAAAGGATTTGCGATGGGACTCGTGTTCGGCGAAATTCTTCAGGCGGCGAGATGCCGAGCGGGTCGATGGCACAAAGTTTCTTATCCGTTTTATCAACTTACCTTGCAGCATCAGCAGTTCCTAACGTAATCGCCAGAGGCCGATAACGTAGCCGGAACGTCAAGCGGACAGCGATTCGGGTTTCAGCGAGACCCACGGCAGACGCAGATGAATTTCAAAGAATTCTGGCCGACCATCTAGCGTAAACAGACCGCCTAATTCCTGGGTCATGGTTTTTGCCGCAGCCAAGCCAATGCCTTGCTGCTGCGCGACCACATCGTTCGAGCTAAAAAAGTCCATGACCGCAGCTTGTACCATTGGCTCAATCGTCACACCTTGACATCGAACGTTTACCAAAAGCGCGCCGTCTGCGGAGAGCCCAAAGACATCAACCGCAGGCGAGGCAGCACTCGAACCCAGTTGCTCTGCCATAAACTGGGCAATCGACAAGAAGATCTTACGTAACACTTGGGGCGCTATCTTGAGTTCATTCACGCCAACACTGATATCTCTAGACAACTCAGTGCCCGCTGGCATGACCACGCCTAAAGCTTTTACAAAATCCATTATCAATCGATCCGCCGTTTCTAACTCACTGGTGGTTTCCTGATTCACCCCAGTAAAAGACTGCATCTTCTCCAGTAATTCCGTACACGCACCAATCGCCGAAACAATCTTCACAAGAGACCCACTAGATGCTGCATCAGAGTCTTCCAACAGTGCGGTTGCATGACCTTCTGCAATGCAGAGCTGGTTATTAAAATTGTGAGACATAGACCCAATTAGCGACGACACCGCTTGGTATTTTTCTTGTGCAATCAATTGGGCTTGGGAGGCTTCTAGCCGCGCCATCAGTTCCACTACTTTCATTCGCTCAAGATATAGGTCTAGAAAAACCTGCACCTTCGCTCGCAGCCTTGCTGCCTCAAGCGGCTTATACATCACATCTACGGCGCCAATGCTGTACGCCGATCTCGGGATCTCAGAGGCAGTAGTATCTGCGGTTAGGAAGATAATCGGCGTCAAACCGTTACGGGTTTCAGCCCGAATTGCTTCAGCGGCTTCAATGCCAGTCCGACCCGGCATGTGGACGTCCAGAACAATCAAGAGGAACTCATGCTCGGTGCATAAGGTTTCTGCTTCAAAGCCATTATGGGCTTTAACGATATCAACATCGAAGGCCTTTAACGCAAACGCCAACAGGATCAGGTTCTCTTCAACATCATCGACAATAAGGACTTTGGGACGGTTCATACGGCTTCCTGATTCGCGCATTGCAGACGACTGGTACTAGCGCGCTTTCTGAAACGCAATAGTATCAGAGTCGCACTCTAATTTGAGCCCTGAGCATCTCTCGGTTCGGTTTACCAAAATTGCTCGCATCTTTTGAGTAATCGACATCCACTTGGAGATGGTTTGTCGGCTCAAAACGAACCCCTAACGAATGGGTTTCTTGGTCAAACTTTTGATTGCCGAGTTCAAATACAAAACGCTGCAAATACACTGTCCATTCGCTGTAGCCATAGGTCCATTCCGCCTCGAGCAGACTTCGGCGAGCGTCAACCCGGCCATTGTGCCCTTTAGAAATCTGACCTTTAAGGGTCCAGCGCCTCAGGTCAATCCGGCCATCAACCGCCACGCGATCTCGCGCGCTGGTTATCCCACCGCCCTGCCAGAGCTCGCCCTGAACAACGGTCAGACCTATGTTGTACCAATGATTCATAACGGTTGAAAACCGCGCAGTCAACAAATAGGGATCGCCGTTATTGCGCCACTCGTTACCACTACCACGGGTAAGCGTTACATCATATTTCATTTTTCCTGCGGTACCATCGAGCATCAATCCCCAATCTGTTTTATGACCGCCATCCACCGCGTTATTAAACTGTTGAAGCGTTTGATTCGTTTCGTACTCCCGCTCAAGCCCATACGGCAACTCAACATGACCGATCGACATCTGCATCGACCGATTGAACATCGGCGGTAGCCGGTAATACAGATTGCGAAATTGCAATGCAACATCATTTGGGTCATCAAACAAGCCGGGATGTGGACTCAGGTGTACCGCGCGGATCAAGTAGGGTTGCAGCAGCAAAGTGCCAACATCGCGACCATTGACAGAAAATGTTTTAAAAAAATCGACACCCAGAAAGTGCAGCATCGAACTTCGATCATTCACTTGATTAAGGTTAATCCGAGTGCTGACGTCAAATGCCAGGCGCGTTTCCTCACCAACCAGATCAGCACGCACGCTGACCGCGAGCGCAGCGAGCGCCAAAGCACACCCGAGGCGTTTAACGTAAGCGCTTTTAACGTAGGCGCTTTTAACGTAGGCGCCTAAAACGTGAGCGCTCTTAAAGTAAGCGCTTTGCCAAAAATAAAGCGCTTTTCTGTTACCCTTTCCCAAAAATGCCGTCATCAAATCACCCCTTCACTATTAGGTATACCGGTCGTGCTCATAAGATCCTGTGCCACTTGACTCATTGATAACGGCAACCGCCATACCCGCCAGCGGGATGCATCATACGCATCCTCGACCGCCGCATCTGCCGCTAAAACCTGCACCCATCGAGGGCCCAGACCATTGCCAGCAGCCGGAAAAGCACTTTCCCCAAGCGGCTGCATTGAGAATTGATCGGACGTTAATATAAATGCCGTGTCATTCGACTCCTTTTTAAGTAAAGCCCTAAGCGCATCGGTGGATTCATAACTCAGCAAGCGTAATTCAAGCCGATCAAACAGCGATTGAACGTTGCTAACGCTTAAGGTTTCTTGATCAATGTAAAAAGCCCATTGATGCGATGCGCCGGCGGCGCTTAGCCACTCTAACAATTCAAACTGCTCAAGCAGTGGCGGCAGAACAACACAATTTAATGCCAGCTCAAATCGGCTGCCGCCTTTCGACAAAGCGTGATGCGTAATCAAACCACCCAAGAGCCGAGCATATCGCTGCGCGGTTGCCAGCCCCAAGCCGAGCCCACCTTGCGCAACCTCACCGCCCTGGACAAACGGCTCAAACAGCGCTTCGTTTGATGCATGCGAGATGCCGGGGCCTTGATCGGTGACTACAAGGCGTAAGAGACTGCGGTCGATCGCCAATGGACTGGATTCAATCGTGCAAACGACGGGCTTACTCGCGCCATATCGCAGCGCGTTGTCGATGAGGACCTGCGCGATTTTCCGAACAGCTGTCAAATCCGTCTCAACCTCGACACCTTTTAGGCCCTGCACTTCCACCCGAAAGTCACAGCCCACCCGCGCAGCTTGCGCCTCAAAACTCGAGCTAATTTCATTAGCAAAGCTATCGATAGAAAGTCGATTCCAAAAAATTTCAGTTTTTCCCGAGTCAAGCATTGCATATTCGAACATTGTGGAGATGACCTGCAGCAATCGATCACTTCCCTTTAAAATCGAATTAACGGCGGCTTCCTGCTCCGCATCTAACGCACTCTCCGCGAGCATCTGCGCCATCCCAGAGAGGCTGTTAAAGGGTGTTCTAATCTCATGTGACAGCGTCGTTAGGAAACTAGACTGCGCCCTTTGAGCGGCCTGCGCGATATTGGTTTGCTCGCTCAAAGCGCGGGTCCTACTGAGTACCCGTGCCTCAAGTTCCCGATCAATCAAAGCCTTCTCATAAACCAAAGCGATGATGTCGGAAATCTGCTGTAGCGCCCGCAAGTTCTCGACGGAGAGCGCCGGCACCCGTAAAGCCGTGATCTGCAAGAAACCAACTGGCGTCTCGTTCGCACACACGCACACTAGAACATCTGAGCTAAAGACGTTTTGAGAAGGCCCTACTGTTTCCTCTGCCGACAAAGCAGACGTGCTCAGAGGCTGATCTCCCATGCTAAAGCAGCATCTAAGTTCCTCGAAAAAAGGCAGCGAACCAGCCCAGCCCGCACGTCCATTTTCGGTGTCTTTCACGCGAAGGTCCTTTGCCTCGGGGCGAGCCGCTGTTGTTGGACCAGAATCAACGCGCACCCAGACGACTGCATCACAAGCCAACAAAGACCGGGTTGTTTCGACGACAACCTGAAGGATCCGCTCCGAATCAACATTCTTCATCAGCTGTAATGAAAGACTGCTGACTAAACGCTGAATCTGCATTCTAAAATCAAGTCGTCGATCAAAGGCTTCTAAGGAGGAAGAAAGCGCTTGGTACTCTGTGGGGCCTTCATAGGAAACTTCAAGGCTCCCCTGATCTAAAATGGCTGCCCGAGCATTTTGACTCAGGTTCCTGATCGGTCGCACGAACTGGTTCAAATGCACCCGCAGGATAATGAGCAAGTAACCTAAATAAATGAAGCCAGACAGCCACTGTTCACGAGCCAACCTTAATCGCGAACGATCAAACCCCTCGCGCGCTTTTAACTGTTGAACGTCGCTTTGGGCGCGTAATGAGGCCATCGCACCAATTAGAATCTCGAGCTCGGCATCATAGGTTGCTAGGTACTCGTTGATGTGCCGGCTCAGAGCGATTTCATCCAAACTTGGTAAAGATTCAAGATCATCCCGTATACGAGACATTGCCGAACGCGCCATTATCACTCCGACGTTATCCAGTTTTAGCCCCTCAAGCCGCTGGGTAACGAGCGCATTTTGTCTGAGCGCACCTGCGACCAAGTAAACCTCACCAGTGGTGTAGATCAGGTCCGAGGTCGTCATCGATTGCTGAATAAACACCTCGAGTTCGTCGACATCTCGCACCAAATTATTAGCTTGGGCCAGACTGCCTGACTGAGACTCAATCAAGGCCAATTCCAAAACGAAGTAATATATAATGCCTGCTGCAGGCAACATTAAAGAAGCCGTAAAAACCAAGATATGTGTCAGAACAGACAACCGCTTCAGAATACTCATAGCGGTAAGACGCTTAGCTTACTTAAAGACACTCGATTAAAAGCACAGGTGCGCGACATTAAGAATTGCACCACTGGCAACGCTTAATCATTTCGTTGCCAAAAAGCATCCGTCAAAACCAGTGTTTTCACAGCCGATAGCACCATGGTTTGATACAGGTTCTGATTCAAGACAGCCTTGGGCGGCACGATCTCTCCAGTCTCGTTAAAAAACTGAGATAACCCTGCTGTCGACAGCCCCTTGAAGTATTCTCGAAACTCGGGCTCTTCTGCTTCCGCGCAAAAGCCACCGCGGCAACGTTGAAAGGTGTAATCGACGATTTCACCTTCGGGATTCAAGGCCCAGGCAATTTCAACTAAACCCCAATCACCGGGTTCACTGCGCACGTGCACAAGACCTAACAGGTCTTGTGCATCGCGGATGTAAAACAACGTGTGCTTACCGATCTCCTTGGCATGCAAAAACACGGGGAGACCCGTTTTAGAAAGTCGCTCATTCGCTTGGGACGCTTTAATATTTCTAACTTCGGATTCGTAAGCGACGTAGTTCGGATACAACGTTTTAATTTGCGCAACGGGATCCCGAAGAGCGCAGAACGCAACCCCATAAGCATTCGTCGACAGCAGGACACTCGCTATTATAAGCAACCATTTCATAGACCGACCTTCTTAACCAAATTTCTTTATGACGAACCGATTACCCTGCCTTACTCGATGAAAAAGGCTAACCTAGGCCCGACCCACTATTGCTTTGAAAGTTAAGTTTAAGTCTTAGAAGCCAGAACAACATCGGACTTAAGTACTAGAAAAAATATTAACGCGCACTACGCTTTACTCATGCTGCAACGGACAATTCCAGAACTGACTAAGTCAGCAGACACCAAAGTTTATTGGCCTGCCAGTTCACATCATGGATTCGCCCCACTGCAGCAGAGACACACCGGTGGGCTAGCAGGTTTTAACGGCAACGCCCCCGTTTCGCGGAGACGTTGAAATATCAGATTTGGCTTGGCGATTGCGGCACCCACCAGTTGACCTAACAAGACGTTAGATGCTCCACTCAGCAACGGCCTCGACGCGCGTCGGCGTCGCGCCCTTTACGAAAGTGCCAGACAAGTCCCTTCCGGGCCCAATACTCGAGGAATGCGCCATGCGAACAATGGATCAAAGACCAAGCACCCGTTATTACCACACCGATTTTCTGAGCGTTTGTTGGGTGCTTGCGGTGCTGGTCTTTGGATCGGCGGGGATAAAAGCCGATGAAAATGCTTTCAAACAGCTGCCGCTGATCGATAACAGTGGCACTTATAGCCGCCCAATTTCGACCAATAATGCCGCAACCCAAGCGTATTTTGACCAAGGTTTACGATTTGCCTGGGGATTTTATTTTCCAGAAGCGATCGCCTCGTACCAGACTGCCAGCCAACTAGACCCCACCCATCCGATGCCCTACTGGGGACTCGCACATGCCATGGGACCGAACCCGAACAGTCGTTATGCGCGGATGCCAGATGATCCGAAGGGCGAAGGCGCGAAAGCCATTGCGGCCGCGGTTGCCCGCATAGCCCGCGCGACACCGAAGGAAGCCCAACTCATCACAGCGCTACAGAAGCTGTACGACCAAGCGCAATTTTCAAGCGCACAAGATCGTGATACCGCCTACTTAGAAGCCATGCGAGCCTTAAACCAGCAGTATCCAACTGATCCCGATATTGCGGCACTGTATGCGGGCGCCTACATGTCGATCGGACGCTGGAACTACTGGGACTCCGCGGGCAACCCAAGGTCCGAAACAGCAGAGGTTGCGGCGGCGCTAGAGCGCGTCATCGCAACCGGCAGACAACACCCTGGGGTATTTCACCTCCACATACACCTCATCGAAGCCTCAAACGAACCCGAGCGAGCGCTCGTTTCAGCCAATGCTCTGGAGGCGACGATGCCCATTGCTGGGCATGTCGTGCATATGCCCGCCCATATATTTGTTCGAACCGGCGACTTTCAGCGCGCAATCACCAACAATCAGCGCGCCCTCGCAGTGGATGAAACCTTGAAAGGCCTCTGGGGCGATCATCCCCTCCCCAATCTTGGCACCTACCCGCTGTCTCATCGTATTCACGCCCCCCATGCCATCGACTTCATACGCTATGCAGCGACAGTTCAAGGTAACTATCAAACAGCCATTGAGGCCGCCAATCAAACGCTCGCACGTCTGCCCAAGGGCGCCGCGCGCAATCCTCGGAGTCAAAAACAAATCGCGGCGCCCTGGTTAGTGCATAAGATTTTTGGTCAGTGGTCCCGAGTACTGGAGACCAAGCGCCCATCGGATGCCTCGCCCTATTTAACCGGCATGTGGGCCTACACCCAGGGCAGCGCGCGCATCGCTCAGAATGGTTTTACCCAAGCAAGTGATCACCTCACGCAGCTTGAGGCCCTCGTCGAACTCAGCCGCAAGGACACCAGCCAGGCTGGGGCAACCCCAAATGCGCGGATATTGGAGTTGGCGGCTCTGAGTCTTCGCGGCGAACTACTCGAGGCGACCGGTGATCTTGACGGCGCCATCAAAGCCTTTGAGGCGGGTGTTGCGCTGGAAGATTTGAACAACTACACCGAGCCACCCGATTGGCCCCAACCCCTTCGCCATTATCTCGGCGCCGCGCTGCTCAAAGCTGCACGCCCAGCAGATGCCGAGGCGGTTTATCGCCGGGACCTACAATGGAATCACAATAATGGTTGGTCGCTCCTAGGATTACACCAGGCGCTCCTGGCACAGGGCAAGACTGAGCAGGCGAAAATCGTAAAGACAGCTTTCGATACAGCCTGGCAATATTCAAATATCGTTTTAAAACGCTCCCACCTTTAAACGGCTGGCTGTTTTGAGGAGACCCTACCGTGGCCGGTTGGGCAATTCATGATTGCTGCACTATTGATGAGGTTAGTCATTCATCTACAAGTCGATTACAGGTCGATTTCGCGGACCTCAAAAACGGGCACGCTCCGGGGCGCGGCGCTCGCCAGGTATTGCTGCAGTTGCTCGCTGTCTTGTGCCCGCAGCGCAAGGCGCGCATCGGCCTCAACTCGCGAGAGCGGTTCGATCATCGCGTCGAAGATCCGAGCATCGTATTCGACAACGACACGGGGATGTGCAAGCAGGTTGAGCGCCCAGTTCGGTTGTTTAGGTGATCCAGCATTCGTCCCAAATAAAAAAATACGACTGTCTTCAAGCACCGGAATTAAAGGCACATCAAAGCGATTACCCGACCGTGCACCCTTGGTTTGCAATAGGATCAACGGTAGCCCTTCAAATCCTGCCACTTTGCCAGCATTCTGGCGAAATTCTGCAATAACTCTTGGGTTTAACGCACGCCAATCCATTGCTTACCCCCCAGCCAAACCCCCTTTTTACCAGATCTTAAGGTCACGAGCCTAGCCCACTTTCAAAGCGACAACTCTTTTTAAGAGCATCTAAGGCTGCGAAATTACAGGTGATGTTGTCAGCGATCTAACCCCTAAACGGCGTCAATGGCGTTACAGCAGGTCTTAGCCAACCCCTTTAAACAAACATCCCTGTGGGTCATAGAACAACTGATAGTGGCCGCCAGCACCCAATTCGAGGACCGCATTTTCAACGAAAGTCGGTCCATCAGTAAACCACTTGAGCGGTTTGCAATTTTCTGATTGCGGGTTGATAGTCTTAAGCGTCTAGCAATAGACGCGCTCTTATTTCTCACGCGAGGAACCTGCAATGAAAATCGGCTATATCAACATCTTTGTCTCAAACCTTGCGCGATCGGTCCAGTTTTACACCGAGGTACTTGGTTTCGAACTCGGCGCCTTCGAGCCAGAATTCGGTTACGCCCCACTTAAAGGGGCCACAGTGCCCATGGCGCTGGCAGAGGATCTGTCGGGTCAGTTCGTTGGCGGTCATACGGGTGTTGGGATGATCGTTGACGACCTCAACGCCGCATACCAAACCCTTTCGGCAGAGGGCGTTCACTTCGATATGGTTCCGACCCGCCAGCCTTGGGGCGGCGACTTAGCCTTGTTTCAGGATCCCGATGGCAACGTCTTCTATCTTGACGATGGGGCACATCACGCCTGAATCCAATTCAGAGACGTTAGATCCCCGGAACGACCTTTGAGCCTACCTTTATGCTGGGCAATCGAGATCACTTGAACCGTTAATTTTACAGCATCCTGCCAAACCCTGATTTCATTCTGGGACCGCGTCAATCGCCTTATTTCATCAACCAGCCCTTCGCAGCCGTTGTTTACGCCAGCAGACTGACATCAATCAATTCTGCTAACGATCTCGCGCCCGAAACAATCCACGCGCAATGGTTGTTGATTCCCATAAAAAAGGGAGATCGCGATTTACCCTAAAAAGCGGTTATGCTTGACGCCAAGATCGATTCAGAGCGCTACATGGACATTGAATTTCATTGGGATCCTGGCAGTACCAACACTTACTTCGCTTGGCACCTACTTAAACCCATTGCCAGAAATTATGGCGCCCGAATCCGACCACACTGCTTTAATTTAGGGTACGTTTTTCGGCAGAACCGTTATGCCTTAACCGATGAACCGATTGCCAAAATGCGGAATCGAAAACGAGACCTGATGCGCTGGGCCGCGCACTATGAGCGGCCCTTTAGGATTCCGGACCGGTTCCCAATCAAAACCAGCCGGATTCTACGAGCCGCCGTCGCCATGCGGGCCTGGAATCAAGAAGCCGCCTTTATCGATGCTGTCATGACCCAATACTGGGAGCAAAATAATGACAGCATTGCAGAGGATGATGGTCTGGTGGCGCTTGCCCAACAGCTTTCAATTCCGGAAACCCCATTTCGGGCGGCGTTAACGGCAGATGAAACGGGCCGAACCGTCGTCAACGAAACACAATCAGGGCTGGACCGAGGCGTTTTTGGGGCGCCAACCATTGTGATCGAGGATGAGATCTATTGGGGCAAGGATCGAATGGAATTCATTGCACGGCATTTAAAGACCGGGCAAAGCCAACTCGCATCAAATTAATAAACGGGCCCAAAAACGCAAAAACCTAAAACGCCCCCGGCCTAATATACCGCGCCTTTGGATACCAGATCGCGTCATCACGGTGCTCAGCTCGACGTGGGCGCCTTAAACAATCGTTCGAGCGAGCATGCAATTTAGGAACTTTATTCGATTGAAAATCTCGCAAGCAGCCCAGCAAATGCATTATCGAGATCATTGCGACCAATTATGCGCGCCGCACTGCCTCGAGCCACGATCTGGGTTAACACGAATCTTACGGCATCACCTACGCCAAGCCCTGCTCGTCCTGCTTTGGGCGCTCCTACTGTCTTGCCAAATCTTGAGGGCAGAGTCAGATAACCCGCCGAGCATGATGCTCGGCACGTTAACCGTGACAGGCGAAAACCTAAACGAGGACACTATCGAGGTCTTTCGGGGCATTCCATTTGCAGCGCCGCCCGTTGGCCCATTGCGGTGGATGCCGCCCCAACCCCTACCGGCAACCCTCCAACCGTTAATGACCACGCGCTTTGCACCGGCCTGCTACCAAGGCGAGCACATCACGAAATGGTACCAAGGCGTCGTACAAGATTTTGGCGGAGACCCAAATGTCATTGAGGCGCCCCTGGTTAGTGAAGACTGCTTATACCTCAACCTTTGGCGACCTAAGGGCGCGACCCAACCTTTGCCCGTCGTCGTCTTCATCCATGGCGGCAGTAATCGAGGCGGCTTCAGTTATGAACCCAATTACCTGGGCCACCATTTGGCCGCGCAAGGCGTGATCGTCATTACAATCGCTTATCGCGTAGGGGTCTTGGGCTTTTTCACGCATCCAGGGCTCGCTACCAGCAATTTTGGACTGCTGGATCAAATTCAAGCCTTAAGGTTTATCAAACAACACAGCCGGGCCCTGGGCGGAGACCCCAATCGAATTACGATTATGGGTGAATCTGCTGGCGCCAACAGCATTAACTTCCTAATCGCGTCGCCCTTGGCCCAAGGTCTCTTTCAGCGCGCGATCCACCAGAGCGGCGGCTCGGCGGTCGATCGAGAAACTGACCCAGCGCCGGCCCGAAAATTAGGGTCTCGCTTAACGCAGCAGCTCACCGGTCTAAGCGGGCCGGCTGCGCTGGCGGCCGCAAAACAGCTGCCGCCCAATGAGGTGCTCGCGGCTGCTGAATCGGTTTATGCCGGTTTTTATTTTGACCCGGTTGAGGACGGCACGAGCATTGTGATGCCGCCAAGGCAATCACTGGATACGGGCGCTGTCGCGCCTATCGACCTGCTCATCGGGACCAATCGAGATGAATGGCTTATGTACTTAGATCCTGAGCAAAAACTCGATGACTGGCTGACCGAGCATCTGAGCAAAACCCAGCGCGCTGCCGTCCTGCCGCTGCTATCCCAATTTCCATCGGCCACCCGAGCGCTGGATGTCCTCATCACGGCGCGCGTCTTTGTTTGCCCGTCCCTGCGATTGGCCTCATATCAAAGCGATATTGCAAAGTCAGTGTATGTTTATGAATTTAATAAGGTTCGTCCGGGAAAGATGGCCGCGTCGATGGGCGCATACCACGGCGCAGAACTGCCCTATGTTTTTGATACGCATGACGAGTGGCTGCCTACCGATGAAGCCGATCGCGCCCTCACGGCCTTGATGCAGCATTACTGGGCAAATTTTATCAAAACCGGCAACCCCAACTCGAGCAAGGCGGTGCCTTGGCCGCCGTATCAAGCCAGCACAGAGCAAGTTCTACGTCTTGATGTGAACAGCGACGCGGGACAGCCTGCTAGCGCGGCAGTTTGTCGCGCACTTGCGAGTCATTAAGCGCCGTTGAAAGCGGCTGCCGCCGATTAATTAGCGCCCTTAATCCCGCTATTTTGGCGACAATATTTGTAGCCAAAGCACTTTTATCAAACCTCAGGATGCATTACGATCAGAGAAGACTAGAAAAGCTGTTTACCGCTCGGTCGGCATTGATCAATGTTCGCAACCAATTGATCACCTACTGTCCCAGCCTCATCATCATGAACTCGGATCACGATATGACTTATAAAAAGCCTACAGTTCCCAATCATCCCTTTCGTCGAAGAATGCTGGTTAGCAGCATTGCCGCGGCCCTTGGCACCACCAGCGTTGGTTTCAGCTACGGTGCGGAAATCGAAGAAGTCGTGGTCACGGCACGACAACGCGCTGAGTCCTCACAAGACATTCCGATGATGGTGCAGTCTATTTCCGGTGAGGAAATGGAGAAGCGTGGCATCACAACCTTGGAGGACTACGCTCGATTTGTCGCAGGCCTCAATATTTCAACGACAACGCCTGGCCAAAACACCATCGTCTTCCGGGGTGTGAGCGACGGCGGGGGTTTCCTCGTTGACCCAACGGCGGCCATTTATCTCGACGAACAACCGATGTCCGTCACCTCCGCAGCACCGGATGTCTACCCAATCGATTTAGCCCGAGTCGAGGCCTTAGCCGGACCGCAATCAACACTTTATGGCGCCTCATCACAAAGTGGTGCCGTCCGGGTGATTACCAACAAGCCAGATGTGACCGAGTCCTCTGCCAATGTCGGCTTTGGGGTGGGTCAAACGCGAAATGGCGGCAGCAGTCATGAGGTTGACGCCACCATTAACGTGCCACTCAGCGACAAAGTTGCAATACGCTTATCTGGCTTTAAATCCGAAGATGCTGGTTACATCGACAATGTGCTCGGCACAACAGTCTATGACGACCTTTTTGGAACGGGTCTTGGCGGGACTAAAACCAACAGTGGTCTCGAAGCAGAAGATGTTAATAATATCGAGTGGCAAGGTGGCCGAGCCGCAATCCGCTGGCTGGTGAATGACGCTTGGACGGTGACCGGCACTGCTAACTTTCAAGATTTGGCGGCTGGCGGCTTCAACGACTATGACCCCAACATTGGCGATCTAAAAACCGTTAAGTTTGCTGAAGAATTTCGTACCGATGAATGGCTGCAAACCAGCCTGGTGATTGAAGGCGATTTAGGTTTCGCGCAATTAGTCTCAGCGACTTCTTATTACGATCGCGAGATTGTGTATCAGCATGACACCCAATCCTATGCAGCCTACTTTCATTATGCCTTTGGTATCTATTACGGTTATCAGACCTATAATTTTGGTGAGGAGCCAACCGGGTTTTTGAATCAACCCTATGAGTTAGATAGTTTCACTCAGGAACTTCGATTGACGGGCGGTTCAGACCGAACCAATTGGACGGTTGGGGCTTTTTATCAAAAGAGTGAAGAGTTCTGGGATTTCTATACCTATATTGACGGTTATCGCGACTCACCCGCTTTCGAAGCATGGAGCTACTACTACCCAGGGATTGCGCCAACCGATGCCTGGTGGAACTCCTTCCAAGGCACCAAGCGAACCGACAAAGCCGTTTTTGGTGAAATGGACTTTGACATTATCGAGGACAAGTTAACGGCCCTGGTTGGTGGCCGCTGGTACCAAGTCGATCGAGAACTCAGCTATACGGTGGAGAAGCCCGATTCAAGGGTCGATCAGCAGCTCCCCAATCGAGAAGCCGAGGATGACGGCTTCATTCCAAAATTGGGCCTTGAATGGCACATTAACCCAGATGTCATGCTCTACGGCGTTTACTCCGAAGGCTACCGCGTCGGCGGCACCAACCGAGGGCGAACGAATGAAAATGGCGGCGCGACGCTACCGGTCGATTACGCGTCTGATATTCTTGAGAACAAAGAGCTTGGCTTAAAGTCTCAATTCGCGAACGGTCGGGTCCAACTGAACGCCGTCCTGTATCAAATGAATTGGGCCGATATGCAGCTTGAGGTAATTGATCCTAGCAATGGCTTGAGTGCCTATGGCGGAGAGGGCAATGTCCCCTTTCAAGTTGTTGTTGGTAACGTTGGCGATGCGGTGGTTAAAGGTTGGGACTTCGATCTCAAAGCCCTGTTAGGCGAGAACGTCGAAATCGGTTTCAACATGACCAAAATCACCCAAGCCTATGTTGAGGGCCAAGCCTTTTATGATGAATCGCGGGTACCGGGTGGGCAAATTCCATCTGGCCTAGAGCCGCGCTCCTCACTGCCTTTATTTGCAGATAAGTCGTGGTCCGCTTATGTCGACCTCTCGGGTTTTGACTTGCTGGGTGCCAGTGGCAATCTGCGCCTTCAGCACAATAATGTGGGCGAGTCTTATAATCAGCTAACCGGCGGATTTCCGTCTTATAAATTGAGTCAAGGCGACTATCACGTAACGGACGCCATCTTCACGCTTGAAACAGACGGCTGGAGCGCCCGAATCTACGTCAATAACATTGCCGATTCTCGAGGAATATCCTACGAGGACACGCAAGACTTTGACCAAATTTGGGGGGGTAATAGCTCGAGCGTAATCCGCCCGAGAAACTTCGGGGTTTCTTTTAGGAAGTACTTTTAAAAAAACCACCCGGATAGTCCAGGCATAAAAACGCACGCTTAGGCGTGCTTTTTTATGCCTGGACCAGATCCCCGGTCGAAGCAGGTGATTCCCAAATAAGTACCCTAAGCGGGCGCCTTTACAAATCCTGCAGCCCTCTCTTTTTGCCTATTTTTATAACGAATAATGCTTCATTCCCTTGAGTTGGCAGTAGGCCCCGAAGTTTGCAATGATCCAAAATCATCAAGCAAACACGGTCACATTGTAAACCAGCAAACAACCTGGCCTGATGCTCTAAAAGGGCCAAACTTCCAGACCGTGAATCGCATTTCGAATATCCATGGTCAAGTTAACGCCTGTCAGTCGGGAGTCAGCTTGCACATCAAATATCGTAATTGTTGAGGGCGAACTTCCCACAGCGACCAATTGATCATCCATCACACACAGTCCGCGGGCAAAGCCTTGCCGCGCGACTTTACTGTTATCAACGCCCGCATAATCTAATTCCTGCTCGGGATACATCATGACCTTTTGAGCAAATGATTGACCCAACCGATCAACAGCGCGCACCACATTGCTAGCCGTGTCATTAAACAAAACCCCGCCCCTATACGGTTGCGCATTGTGACAGCCCGTTGGCAAGCTACAAACCACCGCGACCTGCATTTCAGCATTGACTCGCAGCAACGCGCCGGTATTCAGGCCGCTAAAGAAAATGCCTGCATCGGAGACCGAAACCATATTGATATGATAATTATTGGCAAAGGGCGGTCCGCCCCGTGCGTTTGGATCAAAGCGCTGTCCGATCCAATCCTGGCCATTTTTACTGATGTACAAACCCCATATGAATGCTCGAGTATTGAGATTAAAAACAAGCAGCGAGTCAAAACCGGTTGAAGTCAAGAATAACAGGTGATCCTTGCGACTGATCTCATGACAATGTTTTAAGTATTCGTTGCGATAGGATGCAATCAGCTGAAAATCGGGTGAATAGCAAAAGAGCTCATCGCTAGCGGCGATCCAAACCGCCTCCTCCGTGGTTTCAATCCCTCGTAAGCCCCGATCCCAACCCCGGCCACTGAAATCAATGTCACCGCTGTTCCAATCGATAACCTGATCAACCTGCTGCGCGCCAAAGTCCACAAGATAAACACCGCCGTGACTTTGACCTTTCTGGCTGCCCCGAACCACTGACGTTGCAATGAGCTTTGGCAAGGTCGTGGTCACGATCTTTGTACCCACTGATCCTCGGCCGGCAAGACCGGCGAGAGCACCTGACGCAATTCATCCAGATGTGTCCCAAAACGTTTCCAGGTTGCAACAGAGCCCTGATAGATTGGCTGACGAACCTGCTCAGAACTGGCGGTACGAACTGCCCGCTTTGTTTCATGAAAATTAACGCAATTGTCTTCAAATTCAAGACCACAAAAATCGAGAATTCGACGGACCTGGGTCTCAAGATCGGCGACAACGGACTCGTATTGCACCTGCAGCACCTGCCCCGGCAGCACATCATCCCAATGCGCCATCAACTGCTCATACTCTAAATAGAACTCACCGAGTTCAAACAGGTCATAGGTGAAGGTTTGCCCTTTCGCAAAGTGCTGCTTGAAACAGCCTATGCAACTGTCCATCGGATGCCGACGGGCATCGATAATTTTTGCCTTCGGTAGTATGGCTTTTATAAAGCCAACATAGGCGAAGTTGTTTGGCATCTTGTCTGTAAAAAACGGGGCTTGCCCCCTGTGCCGCTGCGTTTGGGCAAGGTATTGTTCGCCAAAGGCCGTTAATGCGTCAGCAGAAAGCTCCGGCATCGACAGCGGAAAGGACCTTCCGGAACCTTTATCGGTAATCGATTGCGCAATCATACTGATATCAGGTAGTTCACTCGTGCCGTCAACCAAACTGTGGCTGGCGAGGATTTGCTCAAGGAGCGTCGAGCCCGATCGTGGCAGACCCAGTATAAATATTGGATCCGGTCGCTGGCATCCTGCAGCGGTGACCGCTCGCTGGTCAAAAAACGTCTGTCCAAACGCTTCTTTCATTTTTTGGTGAGCGATTTCGGTTTGTACCGGATCATAGGCAATACTGTTGCGATGGGTCTGGTTTGCCAGCGCGTAGTAATGAAAAGACTGATCAAAATCCTTCTTGTCCTCATAGGCCTTGCCTAAAGTGAACGCGAAATGGACTTGGCAGTCGACGGGTAATCCGGCGCCTTCCAATCGAGACGCCATGTCCGCAATCTCCGCATCATTGAATTGAAACGTTTTTAGGTTGGCCAAGCTGTAGTAGGTCTCTCCAAAATTCGGTCTAAGCGCAATCGCCCGCCGGTAGGCAGCTATCCCCCCCGCTTGATCGCCCACGGTTTTGAGGACATGCCCCAAGCCAATATGAGCGCCCGTAAGATTACGATCGAGCACCACGGCTTTCTGGTAGGACTCAATAGCACGCTCAGGCTGCGCCGCCATTGCGAGCGCAGCGCCTAAAAAGTAGTGTGTTACAGGATTATTCTGATCGAGCGTGGCCGCATGCTCTAGGGCCACAACCGCCTCTTCGTAGCGGTTCAGCTCTTTAAGCACAGAACTCAAGTCATGCCAGGCAGCCACAAACCTAGGCGCAATCTCAGTAATTTTCAGCAGCAACTGTTCCGCATCCTCAAAACAATGCGCGTTAATCGCAATCCGCGCCAGTAACAGTGCCGCATTGACATCCATCGGATTGGCTTGAAGAATCTCCTGCGCAAGTTGCTCGGAGGCTCGAAATTTACCTTCGGCAAACAGCCGGGAGGCTTGCTCGAACTTCGCCTGCGTCGGCGACAACGCGGACGCTTTTGCCAAGACCTTTTGAGCCGCCTCCGGACGACCTAGCGCGGACAAAGCCCCACCGAGCTTGGTGAAAACCGCCGGATTATTCGGCATCAACTCGGCCGCCTTTTCTAAAAAGGGTAGCGCCTCGGCATGCTGACCTTGATTCAACAGCACCGTCCCCAGATCCTCATGCGCACGGGCGTGGCCCGGGGCAACTCGTATGGCGTGACGCAAACATTCCTCGGCTTCCCGCCATTCATTGCGCTCCGCCAAAATGGTGCCGAGGAGCGCCATAAAATTAACGTCTCCCGGGTCTCGCTGAATAGATTCACGACACAGGGACTCTGCCTCTGCGCGAGCACCACTTTTGAGTAGTGTGATAACGCGCTCAAAAACCTGACGGGGATTTTTATGATCAGACATTGATTTTCCATTTCCAACAGGGGGTGCAATTAAAACCCTGACCTTTAGCAGAGTTTGCCACAATCCGGACCCGCCAGCACATTATCAGAAGCTTGCCTCTAAACCGTGGTAATTCTAAAGTACTCGTAGCAATTGATGTACGCGAGCCTTTACGACCGCCCAGCCCACAAGGACAAGCGATGACAACAACAAACCCTTTTGACAATACTCGATCACTGCTGATCAGCCTTTACATGACCCTCGTGGGTTACGGCGTGTTAGTCGGTATTCCGGTGATTAGCACCGCTTGGGTCACGCTCCTGGGCTTCTCAGAAGTTGAAGTTGGCCGAGTCGCCGGCGCAGACTTGGGCGGGCTATCTGCCGGCGCCGTCTTTACGGCCATCATTATTGCGCGCATGAACCGTCGTCTGCTGATCGTGCTTGGGATCAGTATCGCGGTGCTTGCTAACGGTCTATGCATCCTCTTTGTCGATTACGACCAAGTCCTGTGGTTGCGCTTACTGGCCGGTTTTGGAAGCGGCATTTATACGGCAACAGCCGTGGCCGCCTTAGGCGCCCGCTCGAATCCGGCCTTTGCCTATAACATGATGCTATTTGCATTCGCTTTTTCACAAGCCCTTGAAATGCAGGTGTTACCGCTGCTCAGCATGAACGGGATTTACTTAACTTTCATTGGCTGTTTCCTCGTAACCCTTGGATTCTTGAACTGGATACCAGCCTACGCCAACCAAGCGCCCACAGAAGTCATGCAATCTGACAGCGCTCACGATTTTGTCAAGCCATTGGCCGCATACTTACCCTGGCTTGGCCTCACCGCAATTTTCGTAACTTACATCAACATTGGTGCTTATTGGACCTACATCGAATTGGCCGCTCTCAGTGCAGAGATCGACCCGGTCTGGATTAATCAGGTCTTAGTATGGGCGTCCTTTTGCTCCATTGTGGGCTGCTTGTTCGCAACCCTGCTCAGCAACCGCTTCGGCTTGGGCCGCCCGCTGTTAGTCACCCTCGTTCTGATGTCCGTGATTGTTGGGATGCTGGCGAGTGGGATTACCGATACCAAATTGCTAGTGAGCGTCTTCACCTTTAACCTACTTTGGATCTTTATCGATGTTTATCAAATGTCGACGGTTGCAAGCGTTGATGCCACTGGCAAGTTTGCGGCGCTCATGCCGGGCGCCCAAGGCCTGGGTCAAATTGTAGGACCCAACTTGGCCGCAAGTTTATTGGGCGAAGATTTGGGATATCAGGCAGTGTTCATCATGTGCTCAGGTGCCGCATTACTCGGCATGCTAATTTATGCGGGTTTGTACCTACGGCTTCGATCAATCCCGCAATTCAGCACGCCCGTGACCTAACTCGACAGGTAACCATGCCATCCTAGGCCGTGTTCACGCGACAGGCCCCGCCGGCCTCGCCTCATTGCACTGCCTTGACCACTTTGCCTGACATCATCACAAAACTTGGCGCCTCCAGCACAGTAATATCCTCAAGAGGATTACCCGGGACCGCAATGAGGTCTGCAAATAGACCGCTTTGAATCCGGCCAACTCGGTCCGACCACTGCAACAGATCCGCTGAGACACTGGTGCCGGCCTGAATCGCTGCCATGGGGCTTAGCCCAGCTTCGATGAGCGCCGCAAACTCACGGGCATAGGCCTCAGGTTCAATGTTGTAGCCGCCAAGATCTACCCCCACCACCACTTTCACGCCGGCGACATGCGCACGCCCAATTTTTTCGAGCCACTCATCTCGATAGCTCAAATAAGCATCGTCATTCTTTTCTTGGGCGAGCAACTTATCCGTGCCGGCGTAGTAATCTCCCACGTAAATCGTCGGCACATAAAACGTGCCGTACTCAACCATTAAGCGAATTGATTCGTCATCGAGATACGTGCCATGCTCAATCGATCGAACGCCAGCCCGAATCGCTTGATTGATCCCGTCGGTCGCGTGGGCATGGGCGGCGACTGGCACATTGTGCCGAGCCGCCTCAGCGACGGCCTCAGCGAGTTCATCTGGGCTAAAAGCGACATTGCGCGGATCATCGCCGACGGAATGAAAGGCGCCCGTCACCAGCAGCTTAATCCAATCCGAGCCATACTTAATCTCAGTCCGTATGGCTTTGCGAATCTCAATGGGCCCATCCGCAATCAGTCCATCGGCAATCAGCGTTTGTTCTGGCGAGCCATAATTGATATCGCCGCCGCCGCCAGTAATTGAAATATAGTGCGCGGCACCAGTAATTCTGGGTCCCACAAAGACCCCTTCGGAAAATACGCGTTGCAGATCTTGGTTGCCGTAAAACACGTCCCCATCGCCCATCACTCGAATCGTTGTCCAACCATGGGCCAGCCACCGCTGCATCACAGCAAGGCCTAATAGCGCTTTATAAGCAGAGGATGCAGTGAGATGTGCGGTCTGGTAGTTATCGTCATACAAAAGGGGATGCTCATGCGCATTAATCATGCCGGGCATGAGCGTCATTCCCTGTAAATCAATGCGTTCATAACCAGCTGGGATGTCACTTTTGGCCACCAGAGAGGCAATGCGTGCGTCCTCAACCAAGACGGCAACATCAACCTGCGCGGTCTCCTGAACGCCATCGATCACCTGATCCGGCATTAAGGCATAGCGCCCGGCGTGACTATCCAAATGCAAACCCAAAAACGCAAGGCCCAAACATGTACTCACAATCAATCGATTCATAGCACCCCTCATCCTTTGGCCCAATTGGCCTAATTTTGACTTCATAGTAGCAAGCCCGGCAACGCCTCCTAAAGCTGATTCATACCGTTACTGTTCTGTGGCACACTAGAACCAAAATACAGCGTTAAAACCTATGGACATTGGCGTGCCGCTCAAGGAACTCGGATCCTACGATATCGAGCCCCTCAAAGAATTGATTCTGGCCCAGCCGGAGGCGGCTTGGTGGGGCAATCAGTACCGACAATTAGAATACGAAGTGCATGAGCACACCCAGTCAATTGTGATGGTTTTTACCGACGGCTCGGGTTGGCCGAACATCGAGGTAAAGCAGGAATCTGGCTGGGATCTCTTTAAATCCGCAGCCCTACCACTGATGCATCAAATCCTTGAAGATCACTATCCACCTGGTGGCACGATCATAAGGGCCATGGCGGCGCGTTTGCAAGCTGGCGGCATTATCAAACCCCATCATGACGGCCACCCTTCTTTTCATCATGGTCACCGAATCCACATCCCCATCTACACCAACCCAAGGGTGCGCTTTATGATCGACGGCCGTCCCTATGCGTTCGAGGTCGGGAAGGTGTATGAGATCAATAACCAAAAGCGTCACAGCGTGATGAACAAGGGCGATGAGGGTCGGGTTAACTTTATTTTCGACTACATCCCACCAGCTCAGATCGCACGCTGACAGCGCTGAGCCGACAGCATACTCAGCAAAGGTCTCTAACCCGGCTTGTTGAACGCCTTACACTCAAACTTTAATCGATGGAAAAACCCCTTCAAGAAACGTCCGCGCTACGCGCTTGGCTTTAGCGCGAGTCATTTTTTGCGGCGCTAATAAAATATTGAGCCAGAGACCATCAATGAGCGCAATGTAGCCGTCGGTAACAGCGCCAACATCGACCAGAACCTCTTGCGCCGCACCCAATTGCGTAAACAGCGCCCGGACCGATCGTGCAGCTCGAGCATCGGAGTCGGCGCAGATCTTTTGATAGGTTGGGCGAGACGTCGCCTCCCCATAAAAAGCGAACCACACCGCCATCTTGGTCGCCTCGGTCACCGAACGACTAAATTGAAACTGCACCAAAGCTGCCAGTTTTTCTGCGGCGGATGAAAAGGTCGTCGCATCCAAGATCTCAGCTTGACCTCGATTATATTCATCTGTGACAAATCGTAACGTTTCGATCAGCAAGTTTTCTTTGCGCTCAAAGTGCAGATTCGCGATACCACGGCTAAGGCCCGCATCCTTTGTAACCTGAGCCATCGTGACAGATGATAAACCCACCTTCGAAATACAGCGCATGGTGGCAAGGATCAATTGCTGGCGTCGGACCGCACGCGGCAGAATTACCCGTTTATTTTTAGCCACACTCTTGATTGATTTCGTTTGCATACAGAACGCCAAGCCAGAAAAAATCTCATAGCCGACTAATCTAGAGCAGTGCCCGGGCCAGAACAAGCCAAGAATGAACCCGCGTTCATTCGTAGCTTGTTCTGCCGCAGCCAACGTGGCATCCTTTTGCCTTTATACACCGCCTCATCGACTCAGGAGACGCTATTGAATAACTATGATGCGATCATCATTGGCGCCGGACACAATGGGCTAACCAATGCCGCCTATTTGGCCAAAGCTGGACTCAAAGTTGCTGTTTTAGAACGCAACCCCTACATTGGCGGCGCCACCGTGAGCCGAGAACTCCATAAGGGATGGTATTACTCCAACTGCTCCTACGTTTGCAGCCTGCTTCGCCCAGAGATCGCTCGTGATTTAGAACTCCCACGGCACGGCCTGCAGGTCGTCCCTTTTGGCGGTGGCGCGACCTTTATGAGGAACGGTGATCACCTTGGTAACTACCACGATCACGATCGTCATTACCGAGAAATGGCCCGGCACTCCAAACGCGACGCCAATGCCTATGACCGCTACACGGCTGATGTTACGAAGCAGACTCGGCTTATCCGGCCTTTCTTAATGCGAACACCGCCGGACCCTACGTCTATGAAACCCAGGGACTTATCCGACCTTCTAGATTTTGCAAAGGCATTTCTGAACATGGGAGAGGCAGGCCTTGCGGACACCATCGCCTTTTGGACCAAGAGTGTTGGCGACTACCTTGGTGAGTATTTTGAAACCGATGTGATTAAAGCCCACATGGCTGGCAGCGGCATTATCGGCACCGCCCTCGGCGTCTACTCCCCTGGCACTGCTTACGTACTCCTGCATCACTATATGGGCGATGTGGATGGCAACGTCGGATCCTGGGGCTTTGCGCGGGGCGGTATGGGCGCTGTCGCGGACGCCATTGCAAAAGCCTTCAAATCCTATGGGGGCGAGATCATTTGCGATGCCGATGTTGATCAAATTATGGTTCGAGGCGGTAAAACGACCGGCGTCGCCCTCCGCAATGGCGACGAATATCTCGCGCCCATTGTGGTTTCGAACCTGGATCCAAAACGCACGTTCCTCGACATCATGGATGCCAAAGATCTGCCAGCTGCCGTGGTCAAAAAAGCTGAGAACTTCAAGATACGTGGCTCTTCCGGAAAATTAAACATTGCGCTAGACGGACTGCCGATTTTCAACGGCCTAGATCCTCAGAACCCCATGATGGCGGGCGACTTGCACTTTACTGACTCCTTGGAGCGACAAGAACGCGCTTACGATGATTGGAAGAACGAAACTTGGTCGAAAGATCCTTACCTCGACATGATGATCCCATCGCTCACCGATCCCACTATGGCGCCTCCTGGCAAGCACATGATGTCCGTATTCGTACAATATGCACCGCCAAAAATAGATGGCCGTGACTGGACCGCCGAAGACAAAGCAGGGTTTGAGAAGACCGTGATCGATCAGATCTCAACCTATAGCCCGAACTTCAAGGACCTGATTCTGCACTGCGAAACGCGAACACCTCAAGACATTGAAGCCGAAGTAGGATTGACGGAAGGCAACATCTTCCAAGGGGAGTTAACCTTTGATCAACTACTCTTTAACCGCCCCTTTCCGGGCTACGCGCAGTACCGCGGGCCTGTAACCGGCATGTATATGTGCGGCTCCGGGACCCATCCCGGTGGCGGTGTGATGTCTGCGCCTGGCGCGAACGCAGCAAGAGAAATCTTGCGCGACTTGAACAAACCCAATACTGTCCCGGGAGGCTACGCCGATGACTGATTTTGATGCCATCATAATAGGGGCCGGTCACAATGGCCTGGTTTGCGCTGGCTATCTCGCCAAAGCGGGTAAAAAGGTCTTGGTGCTTGAGTCCCGCGCGGTGCCCGGGGGCTGTGCCGCAACCCACGAATTCGCGCCAGGGTTCAATGTTTCAAGCTGCGCCCAATGGTTGTATCAACTCAGTCCGAACGTTGTTTCAGACTTGAAATTGACGCAACACGGCTTGGCCTATGCAGCAGAAGGCCTCGCCACTATCGCGCTCGATGAAGCTGGTGATCACTTGCGTTTACAGGGTGATTCAGCATCAGGCGGTGGGGTCTCCAGCGAAGATCAAAAAGCGTACGGGCTGTTTCGCAAGAAAATGCGCAAGTACGCAAAACTGATGAAAACGGCTTATGGTACACGCCCCCCGAAACTGGTTGAGCATGATCTGCACGACAAGATAACCTTTGCCAAACTTGGACTGGGCATGAAGCTACTGGGCAAAGACGACATGAGCGACCTCATGCGTCTGATCTTGATCAACATATTCGACGTTATGAAAGAAACCTTTCAGTCGCCAAAGCTACAGGCGGCCCTTGCGCTTGATGCCGTTATCGGCACCCCAATGGGCCCGCGATCCCCCAACACCGTTTTTACCTATCTGCATCGTTTCTTCGGCGAAGTGCTCGGCTTCGAGGGCGCAACCCAAGTCAAAGGCGGCATGGGGATGTTAGGCGCAGCCTTGAGTAATGCCGCCACCGACCTCGGCGCGGTCGTTCGATGCGATACCTCAGTTGCGAGCATCGACAAAACCTTTGATCGGGTCACCGGCGTCACTTTGAGCTCAGGCGAGCACATAACGGCCAAGCTCGTCGTGTCCAGCGCCGACCCCAAGACAACGTTTAAGTCCTTGTTGGGTTATCAACATATGGAGGCGGGCCTGGTTCGTCGAATCGAACAGATTCGCTTTAAAAGCGGCACAGTGAAAGTTCACCTTGCCCTTTCCGGTCTCCCGACCTTCGCCGGGCTGGATCAAAGCGCACTCGGTCAGCGCCTGGTGATTGCACCGAGTCTGAACGCCCTGGAGTCAGCTTTTAATCCATTGAAGTATGATGAAAGCTCTGCCCGGCCGGTCATGGATATCAGCATTCCATCGATTAACGACCCAAGTCTTGCGCCGAATGGGCAGCATGTTTTATCCGCTATCGTGCAGTATGCCCCGCTGAACCCTAAAGGCGGCTGGGAGGCTTTACGTGCGCCCTTCATGGCCGCCGTGATTTCGGAACTTACGCGCTATGCGCCTGACATCGCGTCATTGATCACGGCTGAAGAACTGTTAACCCCCGCTGACCTTGCGGCCACCTTCGGTATGACCGGCGGCAATTGGCATCACGGCGAACTCACCATGGATCAGGTGCTAATGACCCGCCCAGCAACCGGCATTAGCCAATACCAAACAGGCATCGACGGTCTCTACCTTTGCGGCGCCGGCAGTCATCCTGGCGGCGGCCTAATGGGCTTGGCTGGAAAGAATTCAGCTCAGGAAATTATTCGACAGGGAGAACTGGCATGAACCAACCCACGCGCGCCACCATGCTATTAGAAACCCCTTTCCACTCACGGGTTGCCGAGCGTTGTGAGATCAATGATTGGGGCAATTGGATGGGCTACACGACCCCCAACGCCTTCTTCGATGTTGAGCTTGAGTACTTTTCAATTCGAAGCACGACCGGCGTGTTTGATCTCTCTCCCATGAACAAGTATCGGATTCAAGGGCCCGATGCTGAGGCCTATCTCAATCGAATGGCCACCCGAAACATCTCCAAAATCGGTATCAACCGAGTGGGTTATACCGTTTGGTGTAACGATGCTGGTATGGTCATGGATGACGGCACTATTTTCAGACTGGGGGAATCAGACTACCGGTTGTGCTCTTACCAGCGCGCCATCGACTGGCTGCTTTGGTGCGCCATGGGCTTTGATGTCACCATTACGGATGAGACTGAAGATCTAGCGGCGCTAGCCGTTCAAGGTCCGACCTCCTGCACGTCGCTAACGGAAATGGGCCTGACTGATCTCAATACACTCAAACCGTTTGGGATGCGCACTTATGATTTTGAAGGCGAAAAACTGATGGTGAGCCGCACGGGCTTTACCGGAGACCTTGGGTACGAGGTTTGGGTTTCACCAGAGAAAGCCGAAACCCTTTGGGATCAACTCTTTGATGCGGGCAAAGAATACCTTATTAAGCCATTTGGCAGCTATGCGTTGGACATCGCACGTATCGAAACCGGATTTATTCAAGCTGGCGTTGATTTTGTCCCGGCTGAAGAAATGGTTCGCCCAGGCCGCGCGCGCAGCCCCTTTGAGCTGGGACTTAGTTGGTTAGTGGACCTTGAAAAGCCCCTATTCAACGGCAGGACTGCCCTGCTCAAGGAAAAAGCCAATGGCTCACGGTATCGATTTGCCATTTTAAATGTCGACGGCAATAAGCCCGCCGAGCACTCCTTTATTATGAAGGGTGATCGCCAAATTGGCACGGTTACCTCAGCGGCTTGGTGCCCAACGGCAAAATCGAATATCGCCTTTGCTCAGCTCGAAATGCCAGAAGGCGATATTGGCGAAGAGTATGTCGCTGAGATTTACTACCAGCGTGAACTCCATTGGACACGTCTACTCGCGCCCTGCACAGTGATTGATGGACCCATTTTTAATCCGAAGCGACGTCGAAAAACACCGGCCATTTCGCATTAAGATCATCAAGCAGAACCTGAACCAACGAACGCCGGGAGGCACCTAAGCGTGACTTTGATTGCGACGGATGTTGATGACTCAATCGAAAAACTAAGCAGCAAGCTCGCAGCGGAGCTTGCTCGCCCCAATCACGCGATCGATTCCTATTTTTATCGGTCGCACTTGGTGCATGAACGGGAACTCGAGCATCTCATTTTTCGAAGCTGGGTCTATGCTCTGCATGCGAGTGAAATCCCAAATAAAGGCGATTATCAGCTGCTCGAGATTGGCGAAGACTCCATCATCATCGCTCGCGATGATCAGGGCAAGCTCCACGCCATGCATAATATCTGCCGGCATCGCGGTGCCGCGGTCTGTGAAGCGCCTTGCGGCAATCGCAGTACCTTTGTATGCCCCTATCATGGCTGGGTTTACAATTTGGACGGCTCAATGCGCGCGGCTCGAGAGATGCACGTGTCGACCGATTTCGACGCCCAAGATCATGGTCTGAAGAAGATTCGGCTGGTGAGCTACATGGGGCTGGTTTTCATCAACTGTGACCCCAATGCGGCTGATTTTATAGGTCCCTTGTCGAACTTGGACAAGCCCCTCGGCGCCTACCAACTCGAGTCCGCGAAGGTTGCTCACAAAAAAACCTATCATATTCCCGCCAACTGGAAGCTGGTCCTTGAGAATTATCTTGAGTGCTATCACTGCGCCACCTCTCACAGAGCCTACGCAAAAATGCACACCCTCAAAGACTTAGAGGAAAAGGTTGAGCCGGTCGTTAATGCGATGCTCGCTCGCAGCGATGCGGTGACCGGCGTCGATGGAATGAGCACCAGCTATCGCAAGATCTACCTTGATGCGGAAGGGTTTGGCGCCTGCAGCTATACCAGTCGATACGGTTTGTTTGACGGGTATGTAACTGGTAGCCGAGATGGGCAACCCGTGGCGCCGTTGATGGGCGATATCAAGGGTTATGATGGCGGCGCTGGCGACTATCAGATGGGCCCGCTCACCTTCATGCTGAATTATCCCGATCACTGCGTCTTGTACCGTTTTCTACCTAGGACCCTTACTACGACCGACGTAGAGATCGTTTGGTATGTCAATGGTGATGCACAAGCGGGGGTTGATTATGACGTCGAAGACCTAATTTGGTTATGGGACCATACGACGCAAGAAGATGAGTACATTATTTTGCGTAACAGCAAAGGCGTAAACTCGCGGTTTTTTGAACCAGGTCCATACCACCCTGAATTTGAGGCCACGCTGCAAGATTTTGTCCATTGGTACCTGCATACGCTCAGACAAAGTTTACCGAATCAAGCAGCTTCGTAATCGACTGGGCGCGCCTTATTAGTTTGGCCGGACCCCGAGGACAATTCTGTTGTTGTACGATTCCAAGCGGTCGCGCGAATATTACGATTACCGGTTTCAGCGCGCCAACGCTCGTCACAGACCTGCCACTGATCCTTGCCCACCAGATTTTGGCAGAGTAATTGCGTCCTACTACCTGCCTAATAGATCGTAACTGGGCGAGTTGGAGACAATGCGTCCGTGCGTCCTAAGCTTGCAGGCAGCGCTAACGATTCAGACCAACAAGCCCGTTTTTCCACACTCTGCAGCAAAATCTGCGCCCCATTCAGCGTCACGATTTTATTTTGAAGCTGACAGGCAACTGGCGCGGCATAGGAGCCAGCGCCGCACCACCTACAAATCCAGCACCTTCATGTTTTTTAATTTGCTGCTCTGGCGCTAAGGAAACCGCAATATCAAACGCCAAAGCGCCGGCGCTTGATTGGCTGATACGGTATTTTTTCAAATTGTGGATATCTAAAGTGCTATTGCCATGACAATTAGGACAGGCCCTGTCTTGGCTCACAATCGGCTACTTACACCCTAAAAAGAATATTCGGGGGAGACATGATCGCCCTGAAACTCGGCTCTGATCAACACGGCGGGAACTGAACACGGCATTGTGCTGCGGTTCTATGCTGGCCCACCCATTACGCTCTAACCTCATCATGATTAGAGCCGTCCGCGATCGCTGCCCGCCATTGCTTGAGATTCCACTCGATTGCCCAGAAACCACCGATCCACAATGCTTGATCAAAGGCGTAAAGGTAGTGACCCGTAACCAGCCAAAAGAGCCCATCGAAGATCAGTACGCCGTAGCCAAATCGAGCGATGGTCGCGAGTAAGACCAATCGACCTTCTATCACCGCCGCATTTTGAAGCCGCACAGATAGCTCTATCGCACAAACGACTAAGAGCCAGAGAAGCGCATCTTGTAAATTGATCCAAGTGTGCCAGCCCGCCATTTGATAGCCTGACGTATCCGTCACCACGTTGGTTGCTAAATGAAAGAGCCTCTCATCAGCGGTCAAGGCATTGCAATTGTCTTGGGTGATGCGTTGATACGCGAGATTCTGGCTATAAAAAATGTCTTGATCGGCTAGGGTACAGGCGCCCACCATTTTCGGCTCGGGATCAGTTGCTAAATAGCTTTTCGCGGCACTGAGATTGCTCACAATGGTGTGCGCCAAAAGCACATAGCATATCAATCGAAGCCCTTGAAGACTGAATCGCACCCAGCGCACCGACAGCGCCTGATATGACAACCAATAGGTTTCAAACTCAAAAGCCAAAAGCAAACCAATCCAGCCCAACTCATCGATGGTGGTAACAAAAACACCCGTCCAAGCTAGCAGCGGACTTTCTGCACTGAGCATCAACCTTGCTTGTTGCGCTTCTTCGAAAAAATACTGGACGAAATTCAGAAGCAACACGCCATAAATGACAAATTTCAGCGTTTGACCATTCAATAAGGCTTCGAACGCACGTTTTGCCCTACCGCCGTCTCCTCTTTTCGTTGTCATTTTTCCACCATCATCAAGCCCTGATCGTTGAGCCTTAGCACGAACCCTGCTGTCGTATCTCAAAGACACACCACACTGGGTTGAGTCTGCAACCGCATCCCTGCCAAAACAGGCGTTCTGAAACCTTCTGTTGCGTCATCGCAAACCCACCGCCTGCCAACACTTGAGGCCAGGGAGCTACCGTGCACGGCACGGCATCAGACGTCCCCCATAAACATCGCATACTGAACAAGACCTGTAAAACCTTATCCTCAGACACAAAAAACTGGCACCATCGCTATGCACCATCCGCATTCGACCTAGGCCCCGCAGCCTCAATCGCCATCATCAAGTCCCCTCGTCAGTACTTAGACCTCGACGGCTTTCAACTTAAACTCGTTCATACCTAGCAGATGCATTGCCTATATTATGAACACTTGGATGTTATGAACGGCAACGAAGTCGCAGATGCTAAAAGCTTCCTCAAATGATCTACAAAAACCTCGATTGACACCCGGTGATTCCGGCCGCAAGGTACATCTAAACGGATTCCAAAAGGAACATCATGAACGCACCCATTTTGGCCCCAGCTGCAATTTTAATTCTTTGGTCTTTAATCATGTTAGTTTGGATGGTCGCAACCCGGCTTCCAGCCCTTCCCAAAGCCGGCCTCGACCTTTCTGGCGCCGGTGGGCGCGGACAAGATATTGACCCCCAATTACCACCGATCACCGCCTGGAAATCCCATAACTATGCACACCTTATGGAACAGCCAACGTTGTTTTATGCAGTTGTGGTCTTACTCACCTTAGTGGGACAAGGCGATGGCCTTAATGCGCAACTGGCGTGGGCCTACGTGAGCATCAGAATCGCCCATAGCCTTTGGCAGGCCTTGGTGAACACCATACCGCTTCGGTTCGGCCTATTCGTTTTATCAACGCTCTGCCTGTTCGCGCTGAGCCTTCAACTGGTGATGGCGACTTTGTCATAACATTCGGTGTAGATGCGCATCCTGAGGCTGCACGCAGCAAAGTGCCACGAGCAGGTCACACAGGGCGTAGAGGACTAACCTCAAGCCTGCGCTCGGCGATCCAACTCAGCTCTAATCGACGCGTGCACGGCGCGCGTTATTTTATACCGGGTCACCAAAGCAATCGGGATCAAGTACAGCAAGGGCAACAAAACCCCAACCGCGAGCCCAAGGCGAAATATCATGTCGTCCGGAACTTGACTCGGGTCAACTTGTGTTGGGAATTCGATAAGGGTCATTAAAAGCCCGCCCAACATAATCCCAATACCGCTAACTGCCTTACCCGAAAACGACAAGGCCGCATTAAACATACCTTCCTGACGATAACCCGTAAGCAGTTCGTGCTGATCTAGCACATCAGCCAACAGCGATGCCGAGATGACCCCTAGAATCACCGCGATGGCAACGGCCACAACACCCATTCCAACTAGAATCATCAGCAATCTTGGGTCGCCATTCTCTGGCAGTAGATCGAAAAATCGAAGATTAATCAGGGTAATACCATCGAGCACAGAAACGATCATGCAAACTAAAATGATCGACTTTTTTTCCCACCGCTTTTGGACCAGAGCGATGAGCGGAAACGCAATAAAGGCGCCCAGCGCAGACAACGCAAACCAGCGTAAATCTGCAGTATTGAAACCCCAAAAGTAGGTATTGATGTAGATTGTAAGATTGACCGTGGTGCCGCCAATGGCCGAAATCATAATCACGATCACGAAGAGTAAAACGAACTGTCGATTCTGCAGGGACCGACCCAAATCCCGAAGGATAAGTGACAGGCTGAAGGACTCGCTAACGTCGACATGTTGTCTCAAATACGGCACTTGATTCAGCGTCAGCAGGCTCGTCGCCAACGCGCCGCCGGTGAGCAACAACCCTGCAGCAAGCCCAACGAGCGGATACCCCGCTAAGTTCATCTGACCAATTGGAAAGGCGTCCGTGCTGGGGAGCAAAAAGCTATACACAAACAAAGGAAAGCACACCCCAATACCCCAGCCGACCGCGTAGCGGTACGCCATGACCGAGGTTCTTTCACTATAATCATCCGACATTTCTGAGGCGATGGACAGCCAAGGCACAAGATACAGCGTCATCATACCGCGCGTGAGCACCATGCAGACCAGCAGCCACGCCATAAGGCCCAACTCAGACAAACCCACGGGCGGCGAGAAGGTGAGATAGATCCCCAAACCAAGTGGCAAGGCCGCAATCAGCATCAAGGGATGCCGCCGCCCCCAACGACTCTGTAAATTGTCGGAAAAGGCGCCGATGATCGGGTCGGTTACGGCATCGAAAACCATAGCGACGGCTAGAATGGCGGAGACCTGAAAGGCATCCAAACCTAACAATTGACTATAGTAAAACAACACCAGTGTGTTGATGACCCAGTTCTTCACCGTGTCCGGGATTGATCCTAGACCTTGATAGAACTTAACCTTAAAGGTTAACGGCCCAGATCGTTGCATTCTTGAGTAGGTTGGTCCCACAGGCATCCTTGCGTCAGCTCTCAGGCTGTAGTGTTCGTTACGTTCATTCGTGCCAATACTATTTTTCCAATACTTTCAGCCCCGAAACACGGTTCCCAAAATCAGCATAGCAACCATCATCCTTCTTACAATGTTAACCGCCAGCCTTACTCTGGCTTATGTCCCGCCAACGTATCAAAGGACCTCAATTCTCGTTCACCGAGACCCGCCTCAATCGCATCACGCCGGAGGGTTTGATAAGCAAACGGCGTAAGCACTTGCCGACGCGTGTGCAGGACATTCACCAAAATCCCCCAAAGATTCAAGCCGAGACACAAGCCCACTACCCAGGGTTGGATCAGCGGTAAAAAGCATCCGAACATCAAAATCTGCAACCAAAACTCAGGCTTCGTTAGAATGACCGTCAGCCCCAAGCGACCCGGCATTAGGGTCATCCAGATGGTCATCATGAGCAGTGCGAGGCTCACGAAACATAACTCCAGTTCAAACCGGGTGACCGCGCCTTCAATCAATCCATTCAGAGCTATAAAGCCCAACAAAAAACACAAACCGCCATGCATCTTGTGCCCAACTTTCTCTTTAATCATCAAGTAGCTGTTCGGCGTACTGCCGAGGGTCATCCACGATTGAGGCTTTACTCGAAAGTCATCTAATATTTCGTACACACCAATCCCGAGATAAACAATTACTTCTACCCACAAGATCCCCTTCAGCAAAGGTGTCAGAGCGTATAGTTCTGTTGCAGATAACATATGTGGCTCCTCCTCAGCACCATCGATCGCTTTGGCGTGCTGATTTGTTTCTAGGCGATGAACTTACTTTAAACTACTTGCCTTCGAATAGTATATTTTCGGCATTTTGATTCTAATTTTTATCATTTGAGCGACTTCAAGACCCTCTAAAGTCAGCTAACCCGCCTCTAAAAGACTAGCGCTGTCCGAGCGTTAGGTCAAAGCCATGTTTTTAATCAGGCGCGCCTTGCTTATCGACAATTTCAAGGGACTAACCGCGCCGGCGCAAACTACGGCAAGATGCCAGCCTGAAGCGGCGGCACGACCATGTTTAACACTCGCCGGCAGAAAAGTTCCGCCATTGCCGGCGCGCGCTCAAAGCCGTAACCGCCCTGTCCAGCGAACCAAACATATCCGGCTAGCCTAGGATCAGCACTGACGACAAAGTTGCCATCCGATGCAAACGTTCGAAGGCCTGCCCAACGAGACTGAATTTGGTTTACCGGCAGACCGCACACATTGTGAAATCGGTCAATCGCCATTTGTCGGCCTGACTCGGGGAATTTATTTCTGGCCTTTAGCACGGCAAATGAAATGGCTAACCAAAATGTGGATCAACTCGCGACCACTCAATTCATGCCGAACACTCAGCTTGACCCGCTCTTCGAAGCTGTCATCCGGGCGGTAGATGAGTCTATCCTCAACACATTGGTTACCAACGAAACGATCATTGGATTCAAGGCGCAAAGGTAAAAGCCCTGCCCATTGACCAAGTCCAAGACCTGATGGGCGCCGCTGAATAATTCCGAATTAATTTCTGAAATAGGTTTGACGCACCAGCGCTCCTTAAGGCAGGATTCGCCCGTCGAAGACTGAATATCCCCGAAATAACCTTCACAATTCATCAAAACAACAGAGAGAAGCAAATGCTGACGTCACATCAACTGGGTACCAACACCGGCCTGAGAGTTTCCAAACTGTGTTTAGGCACCATGAATTTTGGTGAGCCCGGCCAAGGTCATCAAGGCGACTGGACGCTGGGAGCCGATGACGCCCGCCCGATTTTCCAAGCTGCCATCGAACACGGGGTGAACTATTTCGACTGCGCCGATATCTATGGGATCGGTGCCTCTGAAATCGTCGTGGGCAAACTGTTGAAAGAACTCCTCCCCCGGGATGAGTACACGCTCACCACCAAGGTCTCGATGCCCATGGGGCGCGCGCCCAACCAAGGCGGGCTGTCTCGCAAACACATCATGGAAGGGATTGATCAATCGCTCAAACGCTTAGGACATGATTATGTTGATCAACTGATTATTCATCGTCATCCTCATGGTATTCCGGGCCTTGCCCAGACGCCGATCGAAGAAACCATGGAAGCCCTGAACGATGTCGTTAAAGCTGGCAAAGCGTTGTATCTTGGCGCTTCTTCCATGTTTGCCTGGCAGTTTGCAGAACTTCAAATGACCGCCGCCCACAACGGCTGGACGAAGTTTATCTCCATGCAGAATCACCTCAACCTGATATACCGTGAGGAAGAACGCGAGATGATCCCCTATTGCGTTAAAACGGGTGTAGCCGTCACGCCTTGGTCGCCCTTAGCCCGAGGTATCCTGGCCGGCGCCTATCAAGGTGGTTTTGATAAGGGCTCTACCACTAGATCTTCAGGCCAAGACCGAAAGCGCACCGAATCCCTGTATCAGGGCGACAACATCTTTAAGATCGCGGGCCGGGTGGTCGAGATAGCTGAAAAATATGGCAAAACCCCGGCCCAGATCGCAGTGGCTTGGTTGTTTACCGTTGAGGGTGTTGTTTGCCCGGTTGTTGGCGTATCAAAGGCCTCACAGCTTGCGGACTTGGTTGAGGCAACTACCATTGAACTCGCAGCGGATGATGTCGCCTACCTTGAGGCCCTGTATCAGCCGGTTGAGAACCTCTTATCGACCGGAATGTCTTAGGAGGCAGGCTAACGCGACGCCTTACGCGTCCATTCAAGCGGGTCACAGGCGC
>Ga0233426_10000152_pt1 | contig 79496 bp, 67 predicted proteins | sample SI_118_April2016_6_FD_179875 | JGI IMG/M metagenome (GOLD analysis project Ga0233426, IMG submission 179875) | Seawater microbial communities from Saanich Inlet, British Columbia, Canada - SI_118_April2016_10_MG | ecosystem: Environmental > Aquatic > Marine > Inlet | place: Canada: British... | reverse complement strand
GCTATTTTTTGAGCCAATTCTGTTGCATTTTGGCCAATTTCTATCACTTTTAGCCCATTTTTCTCTAAAATAAATTTTGTTTTGTGACCAACACAAAAACAGTTTTTAATACTCAAAACCCCTTGGCTTTTCTCTAAAAAAGAACGTACCGCTTGTTGGCTAGTGAAAATAGCATTATCAATAACCTCTGGGGCTTCAAAATCTAAAAATGTTATAGCAATGGCATCATAATCTACCACACATACACCTTCCTGCAAGAGCTGGTCTTTTTGAATGGTACTTAGTTTTTTTGTAGATAAAATGCTTTTCATTTCTAGCTATAAATTCACGGCTGCTTTTATTTCTTTGAGAAGCACATCACCCCCTTTTTGCAATACTTCTTTGGCAAAAGCATCGCCAGCTTTGGCGGCTAAGTTGAGTGAAATGGTTTTTTCTATTGCTATTTTTTTAGTGCCATCAAGGGAGAGTAAACATCCTTTAAATTGTATGGTTTCACCTTCTATTTTCGCAAGTGCGCCTATGGGAGCAGTACATCCGCCTTCCAGGGTTCTTAAAAAGTCACGCTCTATTTGTGTACATATTTGTGATGGAGTGTCGTTTAGTTTTTGAGTAGCCTCTATGCAAAAAGGATCTTTTTCTAATGCAACAATTGTCATTGCACCTTGCGCCGGGGCAGGTGTCATCCAGTCAAGTGATGTATATCTGCTTGGTAATACATCGATACGCTCAAGACCTGCTTTGGCAAAAATAGCGCCTTGCCAAGAATTGTCTTGTAGTTTTTGTAAACGGGTATTTACATTACCGCGCAAATCTACCACTGTGTGAGTAGGGTATTTGTGTAGCCATTGCGCTTTGCGACGTAAAGACCCTGTTGCAATGGTAAGGGGCATTTTGTAATCAATAAGCTCTTTGGTAACTATAATATCAAGGGTGCTTGCACGCTTTAGAACAGCCGCCTGCACAATGCCTTTAGGTAGCGCTGTAGGTACATCTTTTAATGAGTGCACTGCAATGTCAACGGTATTGTTTAACATGGCAACATCTAGTGTTTTTGTAAAAATACCCGTGATACCCAACTCATACAAAGGGGTGTCTAGCTTTAAATCTCCTGCAGATTTTACAGGCACAATTTGTGTTTTATACCCCAAGGCCTGTAATTGATTCTCAACGGTGTGCGCTTGCCATAAAGCAAGTTGGCTATCTCTGGTGCCTATTCTAATTACTTTATTCATGATGCTCCAGGTTTAATTTAAAAATTTGCTCAATCAAACCTGCCGTTTCTGTGGGGTTGCTAGTGGTGTTTTTTAAGTGGTTGGCAACTTGAGTTGTTATTTTTTGGATGATCCTATCGCTAATGATTTCTGCCTGCTCTTGGTTAAAATCAGAAATTTTACGGCGTTGATTATCAATTTCGCCGATTTTTATTTCACTTAGTTTGTTTTTTAACGCTTTTATTGTTGGCGCAAAACTCCTGTGTTGTGCCCAAGTATCAAACTCTGCCTCAACTTCTTTTATAAGGTTTTGGGCTAGGGGTATTTGAGACTGTCTGTGGGCAAGGGTAGCGTCTGTTACTTTTGATAGCTCATCTAAGTGTATCAGTGTTACGTTAGGGTTTTGTGTAACGTTATTGGCTACATTTTTTGGAATAGATAGATCCAAAATTAAAAGTGGTTTTTTTAAGTAAAGCAACTCTTTGCTTATAGTGGGCTGCTGAGCTCCTGTTGCAACAATCATGATGTCGCTTTGAGCAATTTCGCTCTGAATATTAGCATAATCTTTCACAACCAGATTAAATTTTCCAGCCATCACCTCTGCTTTAGTTTTGGTTCTATTGATAAGGGTAATATGCTCGTTTTTGGTATGTTTAATGAGATTTTCACAGGTGTTACGGCCAATTTTTCCAATACCAAAAAGCAGAATATTTTTTTCGCTCACATACGGTACTCTTGCCATAATGTATTGCACGGCGGCAAAACTCACAGAGGTTGCACCAGTAGAGATTTCGGTTTCATTTTTAATACGCTTACTGGCTTGTATGACAGCATTTCCAAGACGCTCCATATACGGGTTTAACATGCCCATTTTTTTGGAACGGCTTAGGCTTTTGCGCAGCTGGCTTATAATCTCAAAATCTCCTAATATTTGACTATCTAGACCAGTGCCAACTTTAAAAAGGTGCGATACCGCCTCATGGTCCTGGTGCACATAGGCCACTTTTTCAAACTCAAGAACACTTCCAGTGGTATGCTCACATAATAACACAACTAAGTCTTTGGCCTTTTGGGCAAACCCATAAAGCTCTGTTCTATTACAAGTTGATATAAGGGTAAGTGAGCCAACACCCATTTGTTGAGCAGCATTTAGGATGTCTTTTTGAGCATTTTCTGAAACACTAAAACGCCCTCTTACTTCTGCATCAGCCTTTTTGTAATTAAGGCCAATGGCAAAGAATGTTCCTTCAGAAGATGCCCCATACGGGCTTTTAGCGTTGTTTTTCATAGGCCACAAGTAGCTCTTGTACTAAAAAGAGAAATTGTACCGCAAAAATAGGAGCATTGACAATCAAAAAACAACGCAAGAGGCATCATTAATATCGATACCCGTTATTTTTACTGGATATTCTATAAAAAATCGCTGTAAGTCACTATATTGCTATCTTTACAAAACAATGGCTGTTTGTTATTTATATCAATTCTAAATAAAATGAAAGCACAAGACATCTCAAACCTATCAAAAAGTATCGCTCAAGGGATCTATAAAGAAACCATGATTGAGCCTGGGTTTTATATTTTAAAGTTCAACAATGAAACACCTGATAATCAGCTATTTAAAAGAGATGTAAATGCAGACTTTATTCAATTTCATTTCTGTGTGAAAGGCTCAGGATCTTTTGGTTTTAATAACGGAAATTACAGGTTGCCCATTCAGGAGAGCGGCTCTTTACTTTTGTACAATCCTCAAAGAGATTTACCAATTGAAGTAATGGTGGCTCCAAATTCTTGGGTGATTTCTGTCTTACTTCCAATCAAAAAATTTCACACACTGTTTTCTAATGAAACGAACTACATTCCTTTTTTAAGCGGAGAAAACAAAGAAAGGAAGTATTATAAAGATGCCCAAATTTCTCCCTCAATGGCCATAGTGCTTAACCAGCTTATGAACTACAACCTACACCGGTCTATCAAACCCTTATACTTTAAAGGAAAAGCCTACGAGCTGTTGAGCCTCTACTTTAACAGAGAGGAAGACGTGGATGTTGAGCAGTGTCCCTTTTTGGCAGATGAGCTAAATGTTGTTAAAATTAAAAAAGCCAAACAAATTATTATTGCCCGCATGGCAGAGCCTCCTACACTTCAGGAGTTGGCAGATGAAATACAGCTTCCCATTAATAAATTAAAAGAGGGGTTCAAGCAAATTTATGGAGATCCTGTATTTGCTTTTTTGTTTGATTATAAGATGGAAGTTGCCCGGCAATTATTAGCCTCGGGTTCTCATAATGTCAACGAAGTTGGCCTTAAAGTTGGCTATTCAACAGCAAGTCATTTTATAGCAGCCTTTAAGAAAAAATTTGGCACAACCCCTAAAAAGTTTATTGTGGCTCAGGGGGCATAAGCTTTAATAATGGCTAGGGCTACTTTAATTTAACGCCGCGAGAGCATACATTTTCTTATTATTATGTTAATCTATTCTGCCTAAATTTAAGAACCCACATTTTAAAGTTATTTTTGTTTAAGGTCAAAATATATAGGTGTTTGTAGCGGGTTTTTATCGCTACAGTATTAAAAAATTAAAACAGTCTCACGCTTTAGTCTTGAGAAGTTATTTAAGAAATTTTATGAAAGGAGTTCTTTTAGTAAACCTAGGATCACCAGATAGTACAGATCCTAAAGACGTAAAAAAATATTTGGGTGAGTTCTTGATGGATGAGCGCGTTATTGACGTGCCTAGATGGGCAAGAATATTACTTGTAAGAGGTATTGTTTTAAATACAAGACCTAAAAAATCTGCGGCGGCCTACGCGAAAATTTGGTGGGAAGAAGGCTCACCTCTCATTGTGCTATCTGAGCGCCTGCAAAAAAAGGTGCAAGAAAAAGTAAATATTCCTGTAGCCCTAGCGATGCGTTATGGCTCAATGACTCTTAAAAAAGGATTACAAGAACTCGTTGATAAAGGGTGTACAGAAATAAAAACCATCCCGTTATATCCTCAATTTGCGATGGCCACCACAGAGACCATTGATGTAAAAGTTGATGAGTTGGTTGCCGCCCATTTTCCAGAGGTAACCATTACACGCACCACTGCTTTTTATCATAAACAAGACTACATTAAAGTCCTTGCAGAAAGTATTGGAGAGCAGCTTAAAACTTTAGATTATGAGCATTTACTATTCAGCTATCACGGGGTTCCTGAGCGTCATATTAGAAAAAGTGACATCACTAGTGGCGCCTGTAAAATGGATGGAAAGTGTTGCTTTAAAAAAGGCTCCAAACAACATGAGTTTTGTTACAGACATCAATGTGAAATTACGACCGTTAATGTAGCGAAATACTTAAAACTAGAACGCGGCACCTATTCTACCACATTCCAATCTCGTCTTGGTTTTGACCCTTGGTTACAGCCCTACACAGATAGAACAATAGAACGTATGGGTAAAGAGGGGCTTAAAAAAATGGCAGTAGTTACTCCGGCCTTTGTGAGTGATTGTTTAGAAACCCTAGAAGAAATAGCCATGGAGGGAGAAGAGATTTTTCACGAAGTTGGCGGAAAAGAATTTAACACCATACCGTGTTTAAACGATAGAGACTCCTTCGCCCAGTTGTTGGCCAATTGGGTTGAAGACTGGCAAGCAGTAAATACGGATACCGCCATTGCATAAACGCTCCATAAAGAGAAACACAAGTCCTTGAAAAAAAACTCAGATTCATTAGGAACTAAATCTATTAGCAGCCTGCTAATAAAACAAGCAGTTCCTGCCTCTATTGGTATTTTAGTCATGTCATTGAACATGATTGTAGATACTATTTTTGTGGGCCGCTGGATTGGCCCATTGGCAATTTCTGCTATCACAGTTGTTATTCCTATCACTTTTTTTATAGCAGCACTAGGTCTTGCCATTGGTATAGGTGGAAGTTCTGTTTTGTCTCGCGCACTGGGTGCTGGGCAAGAAACCAAAGCGCTTCGTGTATTTGGAAACATGAGCACCTTGACCTTTTTGTCTTCCGGGCTATTAGCGGTACTGGGGCTGCTTTTCCAGGATACCCTCATTAACTTTTTTGGCGCAGATGATAGCTTTAGAGACTTGGCATTAACCTATTACCGTATTGTATTGTATGGTATTGTCATGCTAGCCATGTGCATGATGGGTAATAGCGTGATACGTGCAGAGGGCAAACCAAAATTTGCGATGTATGCCATGATGCTTCCTGCGGTTGGAAACATAGGTATGGATTATCTTTTAATCAATGTCTTGGGTATGGGCATGGAAGGAGCTGCCTGGGCCACTTTTATTAGTTATGGTATTTGCTTTAGCTTTATTTTGTGGTTTTTTGTCTTTAAAAGTGAGCTTCGTCTTACACTACAAAGTTTTTTATTAAACAATACAATTGTAAAAGAAATTAGCGGTCTTAGCTTTGTCACCCTAGCCAGACAAGGGGTGATTGCAGTGTTAACTATTTTAATAAACAACATACTCATTAGAGTGGGTGATGCTATTGATGTAGCTAGTTATGGCATTATAAGTAGGGCACTCATGTTTGCGCTGTTTCCTGTTATTGGAGTAAACCAAGGTTTTATGCCTATTGCGGGCTATAATTATGGTGCCAAAAAATTGCAAAGGGTGCGAGAGGCCATTAATATTTCTATTAAATATTCAGGGATATTGGCGCTGCTTATTTTTACCCTTATCATGCTTTTTGCAGAATCTTTTGTGGGCGTTTTTATTAGTGACAAAGCTATTGAGGCCAACAATATTCGAGACAACATAGCCCTTCTAGAAAGAACACCTAATGCACTGCGCTGGGTGTTTGCAGCCACGCCCGTTATTGTAATACAACTCATTGGGTGCTCTTACTTTCAAGCTATAGGGAGGGTTACACCGGCATTACTTCTAAGTTTAACAAAACAAGGATTTTTCTTAATCCCCTTAATTTTAATATTGCCCACCTATTTTGGCGTTTGGGGTGTTTGGGTTTCATTCCCAATAGCAGATGTTTGTTCTACACTGGTAACGGGCTATTTTTTAAGGCGCGCCATCAAACACGATTTAACAAAAACATAGTTTTTTTAGGTATCTTTAATTTCCAAAAAATAAGTTATGAAAGCAATTAAAACAACTTTACTGCTTATTGCGGTTACTTTTTTTAGCCTCCACAATCAACCCCTAGTAGCCCAAGAGTATGACCAGGCGCTTTATGACGCTTTAGAGTATCGTCTTGTTGGTCCTTTTAGAGGAGGTAGGAGCGCTGCTGTAACAGGCGTGCCTGGAAAACCAAATTTATACTATTTTGGCGCCGCAGGTGGTGGTGTTTGGGAAACCAAAAACGGAGGAAGAAGTTGGAAAAATATTAGCGACGGCTTTTTTGGAGGCTCTATTGGAGCCATAGAAGTTGCCCAAAGTGATGCCAATGTAATTTATGTAGGTGGCGGCGAGAAGACCGTACGTGGTAATGTTTCTTCGGGCTACGGTATTTGGAAGTCAGAGAATGCAGGAAAAACCTGGGCACAAGCAGGCCTTAAAGATTCACGTCATGTACCAAGAATAGTAGTACACCCCACAGATTATAATACGGTGTATGCTGCCGTTATGGGAAACATCTACAAACCAACTCAAGAGCGTGGTATTTATAAAAGTACAGATGGAGGTGCCACTTGGCGAAAAACGTTATTTGCCAATGAAAATGCAGGAGCGGTAGATTTAATTATGGACCCAAACAATCCAAGAATTTTGTACGCCTCTACCTGGAATGTAAAAAGAACTCCTTATAGCCTTAGTAGCGGTGGTGATGGTTCTGCTCTTTGGAAAAGTGAAGACAGCGGAGAAACTTGGAAAGAAATCTCAACCCACCAGGGCTTTGCAGAGGGTACCCTAGGAATTATTGGTGTAACGGTATCTCCAGCAAATAGCCAGCGCGTTTGGGCTATTGTAGAAAACGAAAAACAAGGCGGCGTTTATAGAAGTGATGACGGTGGAGATTCTTGGACTAAAATTAATGATGAGCGTAAATTACGCCAACGCGCATGGTATTATACCCGTATTTATGCAGATCCTAAAGACCAGGATATTATGTATGTTTTAAACGTTAGATACCATAAAAGTACTGATGGCGGAAAAACCTACAGCACCTATAACGCCCCTCATGGAGATCACCACGATTTATGGATAGCCCCAGAGGATCCTAATAGAATGATTATTGGAGACGATGGCGGCGCACAAATAACCTATGACGGCGCCCAGACCTGGAGCACGTATTACAACCAACCTACTTCACAATTTTATAGGGTAACCACAGACAATGCATTTCCTTACAGGATATATGCCGCACAACAAGACAATAGCACCATACGTATTGCACACCGCACAGAGGGCCGTGGTATTGGAGAAGACAACTGGGAAGCTACCGCAGGTGGAGAAAGCGCCCATATTGCTGTAGACCCACTGAACAATGATATTGTTTATGGCGGAAGTTATGATGGTTTTTTAACGCGGTATAACCATCAAAAAAATACGGTACGCAGCATTAGTGTTTGGCCAGATAACCCAATGGGGCACGGTGTTGAGGACATGAAGTATAGATTTCAATGGAATTTTCCTATTTTCTTTTCTCCTCATAACCCAAAGAAATTATATACCGCGTCCAACCATCTGCACGCAACAACCAATCAGGGAGAAAGCTGGGATTTGTTAAGCCCAGATTTAACAAGAAATGATCCAGAGAAACAGAAATCTTCTGGAGGGCCTATTACCCAGGACAACACCTCTGTAGAATATTACTGTACCATTTTTGCAGCAGCAGAGAGCCCCTTAACAGAAGGCCTGCTCTGGACTGGAAGTGATGATGGGCTTATTCATGTCTCTAAAAATGGCGGTAAAGATTGGAGCAATGTAACCCCTAAAGGCATGCCAGAGTGGATGATGATTAACAGTATTGAGCCATCTGTCTTTGACCCAGCAACGTGCTATGTGGCAGCAACCAAATACAAGACGGGAGATTTTAATCCCTATTTATATAAAACCACAGATTATGGAGCTTCTTGGAAAAAAATTACAAAAGGGATTAACAAAGAGCACTTTACAAGAGTAGTAAGAGAAGATCCAAATCAAAAAGGACTCTTGTATGCAGGTACAGAAACGGGCATGTATATTTCTTTTAATGATGGTGATTCTTGGCAAGAATTTCAACTCAACTTACCCATTGTGCCCATTACAGACTTGACCATCAAAGATGGAAATTTAATAGTGGCTACCCAAGGGAGAAGCCTTTGGATTTTGGATGATTTAAGCGTGCTGCACCAACTAGCCAATGCAAAAAATAATGGCACGTATTTATTTACCCCAAAAGACACCTATAGAATGGGCGGAGGCTCAAGGGCAGGATCTTTGACAGAGGGAGCCAACCACCCAAGCGGGGTGATGACCTATTTTAACCTTGCAAATAGTGAAGATAAAAAAGTAACATTGAGTTATTTGTCTATGGCAAATGATACTATTAAAAAGTTTAGCACTAGACCAGATAAAACTAAAAGCAGTGATGCCTTTAGCGTTTCTGAGGGCGCTAATTATCACTCTTGGAATATGCGCGGAAAAGGAGCTAAACGACTTCCCGGCATGATTTTATGGTGGGCAAGCACCAGTGCGCCACAAGCAGTTCCGGGACAATACAAAGTTGTACTTGAGGTTGCGGGGCAAGAGCCGCAAGCAAAAACGTTTAGAGTCTTGGCCGATAAAAATGCAGAGACAGACAGCGCAGGCATGCAAAAGCAATTTGATTTTATCACAGATGTAAACAATACCGTAGATAGCGCCCACAGATCTATAGAAAAAATACGGGCAATAAACAAGCAGTTAAAATCATTTAAAAACCAATATAAGGAAGACCCCGCAGTCAAAGACTTGGTTTTAAAAGCAGATAGTTTAGGCCAGCAGTTTAGCGACATAGAAAAAGCCTTGTATCAAACCAAAAACAAAAGTGGGCAAGATCCTTTAAATTTTCCTATTAGGCTAACCAACAAACTAGCGCATTTAAACAGTTTGGTAGGCATGGATGATTTCCCGCCTACAAGCCAAGATATTGCCGTTAAAGATGTACTAACTGCTGCTATACTTATAGAGTTAGGTAAGCTAGATGCGCTTATTGCTGGAGAAATAAAAACCTTTAATGCTGCCTTTAACAAAAACCAACTTAATTATTTATTCATAGAAGAATAACTGAACGCTTCCCTTAGCTTTGTATCATGGAATACGATTATATTAAATCTCTGCACTTAATTTTTGTGATTACCTGGTTTGCTGGGTTGTTTTACATTGTGCGTTTATTTGTGTATCAAATAGAGGCCTATCAAAAAGCGTCTCCTGCAAAAGAAATTCTAGGAGATCAACTCAAGATTATGGCAAAGCGGTTGTGGTACATTATTACTTGGCCTTCGTTGTTTTTGGCAGTTGGCTTTGCAATTTGGCTTCTGGCGCTGCGCCCTTTTTATATAGAAGAGCCTTGGATGCAGGTTAAGCTAGGCTTTGTGGTGGCGCTTATTTGTTACCACATAAAGTGCCATCTTATCTTTAAAGACTTGCAAAACGACGTGGTTAAGCACTCCGGAAATTTTATGCGAATCTTTAATGAAGGAGCTACTATTATTCTCTTTGCTGTTGTTTTTTTAGTGATACTGAAAAATGCTGTAAGCTGGGTGTACGGCACCCTTGGTATTATCGTTTTTGCCATACTACTGATGTTTGGTTTTAAATTATATAAAGCCATACGAGAGCGTTAATCCATTTGTTTACATAAATTTTAGGCCTGTAATTACACCTGTTTATATAAAAGCGGTCTAATTATTGTTATCTTTCGATTGCCATAACATTTTACAACTAGCACTCTTGAAGTTTTACACACAATCACTGCGAAATAGAATCTTTCTCTCCATGTTAATACTCGTGGTACTTGCCTCTATTTTAATTGCTGCCGTAACGGTATATCAGTACAGAGAAGAAGCAGAAGATTATCACCACGATAGGCTAGAGCGAAAACAGCAAAATATTAAAAAGCACATTAACTATGTACTTAATGATGCTTCTTACCCAATACAAACAAAGTATATTCCTATTATTTTTAAAGATGAGATTTATGAAATTAATCGCATCCACAACCTGGAGCTAAGTTTTTATGACTTGCAGGGAGGATTGCTTAAAAAATCTAAAAATTCTATTGGCAAAGATACCGTAAGCAAAAATTTGCAAGCCTATGTGCTAGATGCCTTACTAAACTCCTCTGAGAAAACATTTATTGAAGAATTTAAAGCAGGAAATCAAAATTATCAATCTTCTTATAGCTTTATTAAAGACAGCAACCAAGAGCCATTGGCTATTTTAAATTTATCTTATATAGAAGAAGATGGCTTTATAAAAGATGAGTTAAAAGAGAGCCTTTCTAGACTAGCAGTTGCTTATTTACTTATGTTGGGCATTGCAATTGCTTTGGCTTACTTTTTATCAAAGTACATCACAAAGTCACTCAATGTAATTTCTCAAAAAATCATTGACACTAGGCTAGATAAGCGCAATAAGCGCATTGATGTTTCACAGAACACAACTGCAGAAATCACAAACCTAGTAAAGGCCTACAATGGTATGATTGATGAGCTAGAGGTTAGTGCCGCTCAATTGGCTACAAGTGAGCGAGAAGCTGCATGGCGAGAGATGGCAAAACAAGTTGCCCACGAGATTAAAAACCCCTTGACACCCATGAGGCTCACTGTGCAGAGTTTTCAAAGAAAATTTGATGCTAATTTGCCAGATATTAATGAAAAATTAAAGGAGTACAGTAATACCCTTATAGAACAAATTGATACCATGAGCTCGATTGCTTCTGCTTTTTCAAACTACGCTCAGATGCCAGCGCAAAAAGACGAGACCTTAAATGTTGTAAAAATTACCAAACTGGCGCTCGATATTTTTAATGAGGATTATATTCATTTTACCCCTGGGCAGGATCAAATAATGGCCAGATTTGATCGTTCTCAGCTCATACGAGTAATTAATAATCTAGTTAAAAACAGCACTCAAGCCTTGGAGCAGTCTATACAAGAAAACCCAAGAATTGATGTGCGCGTTTATATGGAAGATCGCTTTGCTGTTATCACCGTTGAGGATAATGGTATTGGTATTTCCAAAGACAATAAAGACAAGGTTTTTGAGCCTAAGTTTACCACAAAAAATAGCGGTATGGGTTTGGGTCTAGCAATGGTTAAGAGTATTGTAGAGGCCTATGGCGGCAGTATTTCACTGATGTCCCTCCAAGACCAAAACACAATTTTTAAAGTATCAATTCCTGCCTTACCCTAATCAATTTTAGTATTTTTACGCCGCTATTGAATACCAACACATTATGAGTTACACAAACATTCTATCCCAAAGTCAAAGTGGTATTACCACCATAACCATTAACAGGCCTTCAAAGTTAAATGCTTTAAATAGTCAAACCATAGAAGAGCTTCACACCGCTTTTGAGAGGGCAGATGCAGATACACAAACCAAAGTAATTATCATTACCGGAAGTGGAGACAAAGCTTTTGTTGCTGGCGCAGATATTAGTGAGTTTGCAGATTTTTCTGTTGCAGAAGGTCAGCAACTAGCCGCTCAAGGACAAGCGTTGTTGTTTGATTTTATTGCAAACCTGCAAACACCAGTAATTGCCGCTGTAAATGGATTTGCTTTAGGAGGCGGTTTGGAGCTGGCAATGGCTGCACACTTTAGAGTAGCTAGTGACTCGGCAAAGATGGGCCTTCCTGAGGTTTCTTTAGGGGTTATTCCTGGCTATGGCGGTACACAGCGTTTGCCCCAATTAATTGGTAAAGGACGCGCCATGGAGCTTATCATGACTGCAGGGATGATAGATGCAGCAAAGGCCTATGAATATGGCTTGGTAAATCATGTCACCACTCAAGACGAGCTGCTTGTTCTTGCTCAAAAAATAGCAAGCAAAATAGCGCGCAATTCTTCAGTAGCAATTGCAGCTGCAATTAATGCTGTAAATGCAGGTTTTGTGGACGGAGAAAATGGTTTTGACACTGAAATAACAGAATTTGGAAAATGTTTTGGCACTGAAGATTTTAAAGAAGGAACACAAGCCTTTTTAGGGAAAAGAAAACCTGTTTTTCCAGGGAAATAAAGTGTAAAAATTACTTTTCACCACCCCACTCTTGGTAGAACTGTTCTAGAAATTTTTCCATAAACCCATGGCGCTCTTGAGCAATTTTTTTGCCTGAAACAGTATTCATTTTATCTTTCAATAACAGTAATTTTTCATAAAAATGATTTATGGTAGGAGCCTTAGAGGCTTTATATTGAGCCGCGCTCATATTTAAATCTGGCTTTATTGACGGATCATAGATGGCTCTATTTTTAAATCCTCCATAGTTAAAGGTGCGAGCAATACCGATGGCTCCTATTGCGTCTAGACGGTCTGCATCTTGTATTACCTCCAGCTCCTTAGAGTGAAATGTTTTAATGGTATTTCCTCCTTTAAAAGAAACGTTTTCAATTATTTTTATAACCTGTATGATTGTGTTTTGCGATACTCCTTGGGTTTGTAAAAATGCTTTTGCTTTTCTAGGCCCTATAGATTCATCTCCCTGATGAAATTTACTGTCTGCAATATCATGAAGCAATGCCCCTAGCGCTACGATGGTTTTATTTGTGTTTTCATTTTCAGAAATTAAAAGGGCATTTTTGTAGACCCGCTCTACATGAAACCAGTCATGACCTCCTTCAGCACCGTTTAATTCTTGCTTTACAAAGGCAGTTGTGTTGGTAATTAGAACATCAAATGGCAAGGTGTTTTTTGGCATAATATGTGAGTGACAATGTTTATTAAGATTTTTAACAGAAAATAGACGCCAAAAACTGAAACAAATAGGTCTCTTTGTCGTCTAAATATAAATATCGGTAATTTTAGTTACAACCAAACCAAAGCTATGAAAAGTGTTTTTAATTCAGTTACAAAATTTTTTATTCTAGTATGTGTGTTTTTTAGCACATCTGTGCTCCTAGCTCAGCAAAAAACAGTTGTTACTGGTGTTGTTGAAAGCGCAGATGGTCCCATTCAAGGAGCTTCGGTAACTGTAAAAAACACATTTAACGAGGTGGTAACTAACCAAAAGGGAGAGTTTAGCATCAAGGTTACCCAGGATGACACGGTATTGGAAGTAAGTTCATTTGCCATGGAGTATAAAGAGCTTATCATACAACGTGACACTCCAATGAAAATCAAACTGGACTATGACGGCCAACTCCTAGATGAGGTGGTAATTAAAGGGCAAAAAAAATCAAAAGATGAATTTGTAGAAACGGCCTATGGCAGAAAAAACAAAAAATCTTTAGGCTATAGCACTGGTCAGGAAATAACAGAAGAGGATATTAGAGACACAGATATTACGGTTTTTGATATTTTAAGAAAAATGCCAGGGGTAGAAATATTTGGTATGCCTGGATTTAATCAATCCATACTCTTTACTCGAAATAGAACCATCACATCACAGGCTCCAAGAGTTGTTTTGGATGGCGCACTGTTAGACCAAAGCATACTCAACTCTTTGAGTCCAAGTGAAATCTCATCTATAAAATTACTAAAAGGATTAACTGCCACTCTGCGTTACGGGCAATTAGGTTCTGGAGGTATAATCTTTATTGTCACAAAATTGGGCAAAGGAAACAACGTGTCAACAAAAGAGAAAATAAAATCATTGCAGGTTAAAGGCAATGAGTATGTTGAAACAGTGCCTTCATTGGCTACTGTAAACAACAAATCTACCACCCTTAGCGCCCTAGAGAAGGCTACTTCATTGGCCCAGGCAAAAGCCATTTTTAAAAAACAAGAAAAGACCACCACCACCATTCCTTTTTATATTGAATCTTCTGAATATTTCTTAAAATGGGACAAAGAATACTCTTTTGAAATACTCTCTACTATTGCCTCTTTGGCCCCAAACAATATAAAAGCCTTAAAGGCTTATGCTTTTGTTCTTGAACGCAGAGGAGCGTATAAAAAAGTAGTAAACATCTACAACAGGATACTAGCCTTAAGACCAGATAGCTCTCAAAGCTATAGAGATCTTGCCCTGGCCTATGAAGCCGCAGGAGATTATGAACTAGCCCTTACCTTACTATACCAAATTGTATACAACACCATACCTAATGTAGACTGTTCTGGCATACAAGAACTGGCCTATAATGAGCTTAAGCATTTACTTGCCTTTCATAAAAACAAAGTATCCTTTGAAAAATTGCCTAATGAGCTGCTAAGTCTTAATTTTAAAAAAGACATTAGAATTGTCTTTGAATGGACCCAACCCGACGTAGATTTCGATGTTCAGTTTGTAAGTCCAGAGCGTAAGTTTTTTAACTGGACACACACCAGGTTTGAATCAAAAAGTTTGCTTCAAGAAGAGGTTTCTCAGGGGTATGCAATAAAAGAGCACATTATTGATGACGCTCAAACGGGGCCTTGGATTGTTAATATGGAATTTTTATCTACTGAAAGACCTAAAAACCCTACGTATTTAAAATATACGGTATTTCAAGATTATGGTCTCCCAACCCAGACAAAAAACACTAAGATTATTGCCATGAAAGATCTTCAAAACAAAGTAACTATAGACCGCTTTGTAAACAAGTAATTATTTTGTGATAATATTTTTTGTAATGATTTGCTCTGTAGCAATGACAAGTTCTTGCGGGGCGTGATCTGAAATTTTAATTGCAGGATGCACATGATGTTTTAAATGCACGCCCAAGCCCATTGGGAAGAATCCGTAGCGCTGTAACTTCCATGAATTATTAACGGTAATAGGCACTACGTATCCCCCTGGCATTTGCTCAAAGAGCGTTTTTAATCCGCGAGCTTTAAAGGCTCTGGGAGTTCCGTCTTTACTTCTAGTTCCTTCAGGAAAGATGACAACACTTCTATTATTTTTTGCGGCGTATTTGCCTAAATCGATGATTTGCTGGGTGGCCTGTAATGGATTTTTTCTATCTATAAGTATTGAGGCTCCATGGGTTAGGTTATAGGATATAGAAGGGATCCCTTTACCGAGTTCTTTTTTAGCAATAAAAGCAGGGTGCAATTTTCTTAGATGCCAAATAATTGACGGGATATCCCAAGTGGTTTGATGATTAGAGACAATTACTAAAGGGACATTTTTTGGAATTTCTTCTTCAATAGTAAAACTAAAACGAGTGCCCAACAGATTTAAACAGCGCATCAAAAGCCAGTTTAAAGCATCTACAGCGTTTTTATGACCTTGATACCCGAAAAAGTTAAACCCCACCCATTGGAAAAAATGAAACACTACTGCAGCGCATGCAAAACACAGGTAAAACAAAATACTAAAAGGATAGCTTATGATTTTTAACAAGAGTGTGTGGTTTTATAATTTTGTTGAAGGTATAAAAATAAAAAATTCCGCCCACTAAAAAATAGAGAACGAAATTTTAATAGGATGTTTTTTATAGACTAACAGTGCTCGTTAAAAGCTCCTTTTAGGTTTTCTGCAATCATGTCTGCATGGCGCCCCTCGATGTGATGACGCTCTAACATATGAACAAGCTCCCCGTTTTTAAATAAAGCCATAGAGGGAGAACTTGGAGGAAATGGCACCATTTGTGCGCGTGCTGCATCTACTGCATCACGATCAACTCCTGCAAATACGGTTACTAAGTGGTCTGGTTTGCTGTCATTTTGTAAAGACATGCGAGCCCCTGGGCGAGCATTTGCAGCAGCACAACCACAAACAGAGTTTACCACCACAAGGGTAGTTCCTTCTTTGCTTAATGCATCTGTAACGTTTTGTTGTGTATGTAATTCTGTAAACCCAATGCTGGTTAGTTCTTCACGCATAGGTTTTACTAATTCTGGTGGGTACATAATTTTTAATATTTAATTTGTTTATTGAGCCACAAAGATACTCAATAACTTCGTTAAAATTTGCTAAACTTTCTGGCACCTCAAGAATTTCAATTCCATATTATGTAACAATTTAGCGTATTGCTTTACTTATATTTGTATCATAATTAATTATATATGTTTAGCATTTTTGGAGCAGTAGTTGGGTGGAGTATTTATAGGTTTCCGGGAGCAATTGCGGGCTATTTCATAGGATCTTTTATTGACCAGTACAATGGCAAGAGAAAAAATTCTGATGGACAGCGAGATGTTTTTAGAGATTTGTTTGATCAACAACGTGGTAAAACAGTAAACCCTGCAGATTTTGAAATTAACCTTTTATCCCTGGCATCATTTGTTATCAAAGCAGATGGCACCGTGAGCCAAAGTGAGTTAGACTATGTGCGCCGGTACTTTGTTCAGGCCTACGGAAAAGATAGGGCTAATGCTACCTTTAAAGTGTTTAACGATGTCATAAAAAAAAGCGACATATCTGCCAAGGGTATTGCCAGTGATATTCGCTCTAAAACGCGGTATGAATCTAGATTGCAGATTTTGCATTTTTTGTTTAGCATTGCCAATGCTGACGGAACTGTAACAACCAGCGAGGTTAATATGATCAACCAAATTGCAGGATATCTTTCTATACAATCTGCAGATTTTCATAGCATAAAAGCAATGTTTTTTAAGAACCCAGATAGGGCCTATAAAATCTTAGAAATAGACAAAACAGCTACCGTTGCTGAAATTAAAAAAGCCTACCGTACCATGGCTAAAAAGTACCATCCAGACAAACTAATAGACATGGATGAAGCCTATAAAAAAGGCGCCGAACAGAAGTTTAGAGAAGTTCAAGAATCTTACGAAAGCCTTCAAAAAGAGCGCGGATTTTAATACCTGGATTGTTTAAGTGTTGGTGTTGAGCGTGTTATTTTTTAGCCTAGACTAAAAAATAGTTGAGGTGTATTGAAAAAATAATTTTACCTTTGCCTTATGTATTCATTAGCAGAAGAAAATTATATTAAGACCATTTTTCATTTACAACAAACCAAAAGCGGTGCGGTAAGCACAAATGCTATTGCAGATAGTATGGACACCAAGGCCTCTTCTGCAACAGACATGGTGCAAAAATTAGCCGATAAAAAAGTGCTCTCTTATGTTAAATATAAGGGCGCTCAGCTTACCGAAAAAGGAAAAAAAATAGCCACCAGAATTGTTAGAAAGCATCGTTTGTGGGAAGTTTTTCTTGTAGACAAACTCGGTTTTCATTGGGATGAAGTTCATGAAATTGCAGAACAATTAGAGCACATTCATTCTACAGAGCTCATCAAACGATTAGATACATTTTTAGGTAGTCCAGCCTTTGATCCTCACGGAGATCCTATTCCAGATGAGCACGGAAATTTCATAAAAACAGAAAAAAAGTTACTTTCTCAATTAAACAAAAGCCAGTCTGGTGTTTGTGTGGGGGTAAAAGAATCTAGCCCAGAATATTTGCAATACTTAGACAAAAAGAGGATAAGTATTGGCACTAAGATTAATGTATTGGGTAAAGAGTTTTTTGACGGATCGATGGTTATAGAAGTAGGGAGAGATCAATTTTTTGTTTCAAAAAAAATCGCAGACAATTTATATGTACAAACAACATAATTATTACAATAATATTTCAGAAACAATGAAAAAAATAGGACTACAACTTTTAATGACATTGCTTAGCTTGCCATTATTAGCGCAGGAAGAAAGACCTGAGTTAATTACAGACAGACCAGATGCTACAGAGGCGCCGAGTGTTGTGCCAAAGGGAGCTTTACAAATAGAGACAGGCGCTTTGTTTACTTCTTTTGAAGAGGATGTTTTGAAAACCCAAACCCTAACATATAACACCACACTGCTAAGGTTTGGTGTGTTAGATAATCTAGAACTTAGGCTAGGTTGGAATGTTGTTGAACAAAGCAATAAAGTTACCGACGTTGCCCCGGCTGTCATAGAAAACGGATTATCTCCTTTGCTATTAGGGGTGAAAGTAAACATTGCCCAAGAAAAAGGATGGTTACCCACCATTGGCCTTATTGGTCATCTTTTTTTACCATTTACCGCAAGCGAATATTTTAAACCCCAATACACAAGTGTTGATTTTAGATTTGCCTTTGACCACACGCTTTCAGAGAGTTCTAGTATTGCATATAACTTAGGCGCGCAGTGGGAGGCAGATAGCCCTGGAGCGGCCTATATTTATACCCTTGCATACGGTTATAGTATCACAGATAGCTTTGGTTTTTATGCCGAGTTGTATGGTGATTTACCAGAAAAAAACAGCTCGAATCATTATTGGGATGCAGGTGTCACCTACCTTATTTTACCTAACCTACAGCTAGATGCAACCATTGGCACTAGTATTACAAAAGGCCAAGACCTTCTTTTGAGTGGCGGTTTTAGCTATAGAATATTTAAATAAATAACCCATGAGAAAAAGTATTACTTGTCTTTTTGTGATTTTCTTGGTTGCCTGTAAAGCGCCAACAAAATCCTCTGGAAAACTAAAGGTGGTTGTTACAACCTCTATGCTTACCGATCTAGTAAAGAACATAGGTGGTGATCTTATTGACCTACAGGGATTAATGGGAGCAGGCGTAGACCCACACTTATACAAAGCAAGTGAGGGTGATGTCTCGAAACTATTTAACGCAGATGTTATTTTTTATAACGGATTGCACCTAGAAGGAAAACTAGTAGCGGTTTTTGAAAAAATGGAAACTCAAAAAACAACCGTAGCTTTGGGTGAATTTTTAGCAAAAGAAGGCTTGATTGGGTCAGACTATTTTGCTTCTAATTACGATCCTCACGTGTGGTTTAACATCCAATACTTTAAAGAGTTTTCAGATAAAGTAACAAGTGTATTATCAGAGGAGGACCCTAAAAATGCAGCCAGTTTTACAGCAAATAACTTAGCGTTTCAGCAAAAATTAGATCTCTTGCACACGGCGGTTGTAAACACTATTGCAACCCTTGCTCCAGAGAAAAGAGTTTTAGTTACGGCTCACGATGCATTTAATTACTTTGGGAAGGCTTATGGCTTTAAAGTAGTTGGGCTTCAAGGGCTCTCTACCGCTACAGAGGCAGGTGTACAAGACGTGCAAAAACTATCTGAATACATTATAACAAACAAGGTAAAGGCTATTTTTATTGAAAGCTCTGTTCCAAGAAGAACGATAGAAGCTTTGCAGGAGGCTGTACTCTCAAAAGGGCATCAGGTTTCTATTGGCGGCTCTTTGTATAGTGACGCACTTGGAGATGGGGGTTCTGTAGAGGGCACCTATGTTGGAATGTTTCTTTACAATATAAAGACTATAGTTAATGCCTTACAATAACATATGACACAAAAAATTGCCATACAAGTAGATGATTTAACCGTAGCCTATAACTACAAACCAGTGTTGTGGGATATTGACTTGGTAATTCCTGAAGGAGTCTTAATGGCTATTGTGGGGCCTAATGGAGCAGGGAAATCTACCCTTATTAAGGCCATTTTAGGAATCATAGATCCAATTGCCGGTAGTGTTGCTATTTATGGAGAACCTTATAAAAAACAACGAAAACTTGTTGCCTATGTTCCTCAAAAAGGGAGTGTAGATTGGGATTTCCCTACCACAGCGCTAGATGTAGTGATGATGGGAACCTATGGTAGTTTGGGCTGGATTAAAAGACCCGGTCAAAAGCAAAAAAAGGCGGCATTAGAAGCCCTTGAGAAAGTAGGGATGCTCTCTTTTAAAAGCAGACAAATTAGCCAGCTTAGTGGCGGCCAACAACAGCGTATTTTTTTGGCAAGAGCATTGGTGCAAAATGCATCAATATATTTTATGGATGAACCCTTTCAAGGGGTTGATGCAACAACCGAGATAGCGATTATCAATATTTTAAAAGAATTACGTAAAGCAGGAAAAACAGTAGTTGTTGTTCACCATGATCTACAAACTGTCCCAGAATATTTTGACTGGGTTACCTTTTTAAACGTAAAGAAAATTGCCACCGGAGCAGTAAAAGACATTTTCAATGATGACAATTTAACCAAGACCTACGGTATTAATTATAAAGTAGCCGTTAACAAATAAGCTTAATGAGTATCACCGAATATTTCAACCTGTTATTTACAGACTACACACTACGCACCATTAGCCTAGGGACGGCTGTATTGGGAGCAATTTGTGGTATGCTCGGGAGCTTTGCTGTTTTAAGAAAACAAAGCTTGTTGGGAGATGCTATTTCTCATGCTGCCTTGCCCGGCATAGCTATTGCGTTTTTAATAACCGGAGCTAAAGACACCAATATCTTGCTCTTGGGAGCCTTGGTAAGTGGTTTGATTGGCGCCTTTTGGATTCGTGGAATGATATCTAAAACACATTTAAAAAGCGATACTGCTTTGGGTCTTGTTTTATCGCTGTTTTTTGGTTTTGGAATGCTACTTCTCACCTATATACAAAAACAACCCAACGCCAATCAAGCAGGGCTGGACAAGTATTTATTTGGTCAAGCAGCTACTTTAGTAGAGAGTGATGTGTTTCTTATGGTGCTTGTTACAGGTGTTGCTCTTGTGGTTGTACTTTTGTTTTGGAAAGAATTTAAACTTATGCTATTTGACCAAGACTTCACTAAAACTTTAGGGTTTAACACAAAATTTATAGACATTTTAATTACTTTTTTTATTGTTTTGGCTATTGTAATTGGGCTACAAACGGTGGGAGTTGTTTTAATGAGTGCTATGTTGCTGGCTCCAGCCGCAGCTGCAAGACAATGGACAAGCAGTTTGGCTATTATGGTTTTTCTTGCCGCTTTAATTGGCACATTTTCTGGGGTCTTTGGCACTGCTATTAGCGCCAGCCAAGACAATCTCTCTACAGGTCCAGTTATTGTATTGGTGGCTAGTTTTTTTGTTGTGGTTTCTTTTATTTTTTCTCCTACCCGCGGGCTTTTGTTTAAACAAATAAGACTTATAAAAAACAGGCGTGATTTACAACTTAAAAAAACCCTGCAGTTCATGTATGGTATAGCCCAAACTCATGAAAATATAGACCACCCTCACACCATAAGAATATTAAATAATTTTCAAGGCTTTACCAAAAAATCCTTGCGTAAAATGGAACAGAACCAATGGATACTCCTAAATAAACAACAATGGTCTCTCACTTTAAAAGGCTTTGCAGAGGCGCAAAATCTTTTTAATCAACAAGAGCAACATGATTAATCCTCAAATAGAAATACAGCTTATTGCTGCTCTAGTTGCAGCAGCTTGTGCTATTCCAGGGGTGTTTTTGGTGTTGCGTAAAATGGCTTTAATTAGTGATGCCATAAGCCACTCTATCTTGCCAGGAATTGTATTAGGCTTTTTTATAACCCAAGATCTTAATTCTCCATTGTTAATTATATTAGCGGCCGGCACTGGAATTATTACAGTTGTACTAGTAGAGCGGATTCAAAAAACAGGCCTTGTAAAAGAAGACACAGCTATTGGTCTTGTTTTTCCTGCCCTTTTTAGTATTGGGGTATTATTAATTGCTAAAAATGCCAATGACATTCATCTAGATGTAGATGCTGTTTTACTGGGTGAACTGGCTTTTGCCCCTTTTGACAGGCTTTTGCTTCTGGGTATAGACGCTGGGCCAAAAGCTGCCTGGATTATGGGACTTATTTTACTTATCACCCTTTCGCTGCTGTATTTATTTTTTAAGGAATTAAAAGTAAGCACATTTGATGTTGGCTTGTCTTCTGCCCTTGGTTTTTCTCCCGCTCTTTTGCATTACGGACTAATGTCTGTGTCTTCTATTACTGTTGTAGGCGCTTTTGATGTGGTAGGAGCCATACTTGTGGTAGCCCTAATGATTGCTCCTGCTGCCGCTGCGTATTTGCTTACCTCGGATTTAAAAAAAATGTTGTGGCTCTCTGTATGTTTTGGAGTTTTTGCCGCCATTAGCGGATATTGGTTAGCGCACTGGCTGGACGCATCTATTGCAGGGTCTATAACTACCGTTCTTGGCTTGGTGTTTTTGCTAGTATACTTTTTTGCTCCTAAAAAAGGGCTGTTGTCTGTCATGTATCGCCAAAAACAGCAGCGCACAGAAGTATCGCTACTTACCTTTTTACTGCACCTTAACAACCATCAAGAAACAGAAGAAAGACATATTAATCATTTGAGAGAGCACATTAATTGGCAACAGGTAAAGGCAAACACAGTTGTAGGGTTAGCCCTAGACAATAACCTGATTACCATCACCAATGAGGTTATTTCTCTAACAACAAAAGGGCTAAGTTTCACCCAAACGGCTCTGGAGTATATTATTACAAATAAAGACGACAAAATAGAACACCTTAAGGACGACTTCTTTCTATTTAGAGGTTAATTGTGTTTTTAAAACCTGCACACTTATGAAAAAATTACTGCTTATTTTTAGTATCGTGAGTATTGTTGTTTCTTGCCAGGCATTGGCTCAAAAACAAGATACCCCAGAGACTGTTTTTAATGTTCCACTTACTAAAACTAGCACACACGACGGGGTTTCTATAACACTGGTTGCCGTTGTGGAAGATTCTAGATGCCCTAGAGATACCACCTGTATTTGGGCCGGAAAAGCTGTAGTAAAAATTCTTGTTAGTGGAGCCGATCAAGAACTCCAGGAAATCACGGTAGTTTTTCAAAACGAATCTCAAAGCGTTATTGCTACCACAGAAGACACTGTTTTTACAGCCCTGAAATTACTTCCGTATCCTGGTGATTCTACCGGCAAAGAAGTAGGATATCAATTACAAGTTTCTAAGAAAGGGATTAAGTTTTAAAACAATAGTGAAATCCCACTTTAATGGCATCCACAATTATCATTTCCGCATTTGGTGTTACCACCATCTAGGGTGCCAACAGTTTTTCTCTTTTTAGAGACAATCGCAGACCATACAAACTTGTTAACCAAATAACCAGCTGCTGCCAAAAATGTAAAAAGCACAAAGAGTTCTTGCATTGTTAATTATTTAAACCATTGATATGCGCCAAGAGCAGTTATATAAGCAATGGCTGTCATTATTATTAATTGCCACATGGGCCATTTCCAACTATTGGTTTCTCGTTTTACCACAGCCAGGGTACTCATACACTGCATAGCAAAAGCATAAAATAGCAACAGAGAAACACCACTGGCAAAATTAAAAAGCGGTTTTCCGGTTTTTACATTTGTTTCTGCAGCCATTCTATTTTTGATGGTTTCTACATCATCATTTCCTACACTATAGATGGTTGCTAAGGTACCCACAAACACTTCTCTTGCTGCAAAAGAACTGATTAGTGCAATACCAATTTTCCAGTCATAGCCCAGGGGTCTTACGGCAGGTTCAATCAATTTGCCTGCATGACCAATATAGCTATGTTCTAGTTTAAATGCGGCTATTTTTGTTTCTAACTGGGTTTGAGAAATAGGAGCTTCTAAGTTTTCTTGTTGTATGATGGCTGCGGCATTGTTAAAATCTCCAGGGCCGTAAGAGGCCAAAACCCAGAGTATTATTGATATGGCTAAAATAATTTTTCCTGCACCTAGCACAAATGATTTTGTTTTCTCTATTACAGTAATTCCAACATTTTTAAAGAGAGGTAACTTGTAGTTTGGCATCTCTATCACAAAAAATGTTTTACTGCGTATTTTTAATACTTTATCCAGCATCCACGCAGATATAATCGCCGCTCCAAAACCTAACAAATACATAAACATTAATGTAAGCGCTTGCAGGCTAAAGATGCCTAGAACGCGCTGATCTGGTATTACTAGCGCGATGATAATAAGATATACAGGCAATCTTGCAGAGCAGGTAGTAAAAGGGGTCACCAAAATAGTGATAAGACGTTCTTTCCAGTTTTCTATGTTACGGGTTGCCATAATTGCGGGTATGGCGCAGGCAGTACCTGCGATGAGCGGCACCACACTTTTGCCGCTTAATCCAAAACGACGCATGACACGATCCATTAAAAACACGACTCGGCTCATATAGCCGCTTTCTTCTAGTACAGATATAAAGAAAAATAAAAAGGCAATTTGTGGTATAAAAATAATAATACCACCCAGCCCAGGAATAATACCCTCGGCAATAAGGTTGGTAAAGTCTCCAGCAGGCAGGGTGTTTTTGGCCCATTCGCCTAGAGAGGCAAAGGTGCTATCTATAAAATCCATAGGATAGCTGCTCCAGTCAAAAATGGCTTGAAATATCAGCAATAAAATACCTAAGAAAATTACATAACCCCAAAACTTATGCATTAAAACACGATCCAAAACGCTTCTAAAATCTTTGGCATTTGCCTGGTCTACCAAAAGGGTTTGTTTGAGTACCTCATTGATAAACTGGTAGCGTTTGATGGTTTCTTTTTGTTGTAACCTTTTTAGGTTGCTAATACTTTCTGTTTTAAAACTAGCTACACCCTTGAGTTGGTTTCTGTCTAGCTTTCCAAAATTTACATCTTGGGTAATAACAAGCCAAAGCTTATAAACATCTTGATTTGGAAATGTTTTACGTAGCCTGTCAAAATACTCTGGGGCAATACTTGAGGCGTTTAAACAAGGTGCAACAGATAGGCTTTTGTAGTTTGTGATGCGTTTTTTTAAGGCCTCAAACCCCCTGTTTTCACGAGAACTAATAAGGGCTATTTTTGTTTCTAGGCGCAGCTCTAGAGCGGCAATATCTAGCGTTATGGCTTTCCGCTTCATGCGGTCTGCCATGTTAATAACCAGTATAGTAGGGATGCCTAAATCTTTAATTTGAGTAAAGAGTAGTAAATTTCTTTTTAGGTTTTCTATGTCTGTAACTACAACGGCTACATCTGGGAAATCTTTATCATTTTTGTTTAGCAACAGTTCAATAACTACATTTTCATCCAAAGAAGATGCGTTAAGGCTATAGGTTCCTGGTAAATCAAGCACATGTGCTTTTACTCCGCGGTCTAACTTGCAGATACCTTGCTTTTTCTCAACAGTAATTCCAGGATAGTTCCCCACTTGCTGGTTTAGCCCAGTGAGTCTATTAAATACAGATGTTTTTCCTGTATTAGGATTACCAATTAATGCAACGTTAAACTGTTTGGCCATTTTATATTTGAGCTTGTGCTAAAGTCTTGTTTATTGTGATATAATTTCAATCTCAATTTGAGCGGCTGTTTCTTTACGAATAGCCAGGTGCGCTCCATTTACGTTGAGGTACATCGGGTCTTGAAACGGTGCGGTTTGCACAAGAGCCACTTCATTGCCTGGTAGGCAGCCCATTTCCAAAAGCTTTAAAGGAACAATATCCACAGAAAACTCTTTTATAATACCGCGCTGTCCTTGTTTTAATGAAGCAATGGTTGCCATTTTTATTTAGATTGATTTTAAACAAGCAAAAATAATTATTTGAAACCTACCCACAAAGCTTTGAGGGAGGTATTGTGAAATTTTAACGTAACTATGGGTCTGTGGGGGGAGTTAATAATTGATAAGCCCAAAGAATATAGACTTTTTACCTTGATTTTGCAGCACATCAATATCATGCAAGATACGGTCCATCTCTTGGGCCTGGGTGCCATCATAAAACCCACGGATTCTTTTTTGGGTATCTATTAAAACAAAATTTTCTGTGTGCACGAGCCCCAGAGGGTCATCAGGGTTTTCTTTAGCTACCAAGTATTGTTTTCTAGCAAGATTGTAAATCTCTTGTTTACTACCGGTAACTAGGTTCCATTTTGCGGGGTTTATGTTTTTTTGAGTAGCGTATTTTTTAAGTTGGGATACCGTATCAATCTCTGGCATTACAGTATGGGAGAGCAGCAGTACTCGTGGATTGTCTTGAAGCTTATCTTGCAACACTAGCATATTGCTGGTCATTACAGGGCAGATGGTCTGGCATGTGGTAAAGAAAAAATCTGCCACATACATTTTACCCTCATAGGTATCTTGGGTTATGGTTTGACCCTCTTGGTTGGTCAAGCTAAAATCTGAGATGGTATGGTATTTTTTTTGGTGTCTTATATCTTGGGCTACTAGTGCTGCGCTTACTAAAGAGGGCTGGTATACCGGTAGTACCTCTAAGGGTTTAAGCACGCTGTAAATAACAGAAATTATAACCACAGATAACCCCGTTAAAACAATAGCAAGGAGTTTATATTTTGAAAAAAAGTGTAGCATAGACTCTAAAACAATAGGCTACAAAAATACGACCTAAAAATGATTTAAGCTGCTTAGGCTCCTGCTATTTTGGCGCTAGAGGAAGTCTGAAAACAACATTTTTTTTGCACTATATAATAAGTTACTTTTGTGCCCAAGAGAAAGCCTGCATGTTTTACAAAGGGCTTTGCTTTTTTTTAGTCTGGTTTTAGACAAATAAACCAGAAAATAACAATCTATTTTATTGAGCTATGAGTCCATTTTTCGTTAAAGCGATACAGTTACTACTAAGTCTATCTTTTTTGATTGTTCTTCATGAACTAGGGCACTTTATACCCGCAAAATTATTTAAAACTAGGGTAGAGAAATTTTTCTTGTTTTTTGATGTAAAGTTTGCGCTTTTCAGTAAAAAAATAGGAGATACGGTGTATGGTATAGGTTGGCTGCCACTAGGAGGATATGTAAAGATATCTGGAATGATTGATGAGAGCATGGACAAGGAACAAATGGCCTTGCCGCCACAGCCATGGGAGTTTAGATCTAAGCCGGCATGGCAGCGACTTATCATTATGCTTGGTGGGGTTACGGTAAATATTATTGTTGGATTTGTGATTTACATGGGAATTTTAAATTTCTATGGGCAAGACATCACAACCAATGAGCAGTTGCCAAATGGTTTTGCTGTGCACGAGTCATTTAATGAATATGGATTTAGTGACGGAGATCAAATTCTTAGCCTAAACGGAGAAGCGTTTGAAAATGTAACGGCAATCAACAAATATTTGTTTTTACGTGATGTAAACACCATAGAGGTGTTGCATACTAATGGACAAAAACAAACCATAGAGATGCCAGAAGATATTGGCGCTATAATGTTTGAAAACGATGTGCTAAGACCCTTCACCCAAAGAGTAGCGCCAGTTATGGGCGTGATTGGAGACGAGAGTTTTCCTGCGGCTGCGGCCGGGTTTAAACTAGATGACACTATTTTGGCAGTAAACGGAACACCCATTGTATTTTGGCATGAATTCCAGAACCTGGTAAAAGAAAACGGACAAAAAGAAAATGTTTTTTTAATATCTCGTGATGGAGCGCAGCTCACTTTAAAAGCAACTCCAAATGAGACAGGACAAATAGGGCTCCTGCCTTACAGCACCTCTATACGTAAAGAATACACTTTGGGAGAGAGTATCACCGGAGGTGTTGGGTATGGTATGGATGTCTTGAAAGATTACGTAACACAATTTAAGTATGTGTTTACTAAAAAAGGAGCCTCACAAGTTGGCGGCTTTGGCGCCATTGGCGGCCTGTTTCCAGACACCTGGGACTGGACTAGTTTTTGGCAAACAACAGCGCTTATATCTATTATTTTAGCCTTTATGAATATCTTACCGATCCCGGCGCTAGACGGTGGGCATGTGATGTTTTTATTATATGAAATGATTAGTGGCCGTAAGCCCAATGATAAATTTATGGAGTATGCCCAAATGGCTGGGTTTTTCTTGTTAATTGCCTTGGTTTTATTTGCCAACGGAAATGACATCTATAGATACTTCTTTGGAGGTTAAAAAAAACAAAAAAAGTATTTGCCACAGATAAAAATTAATTTATATTTGCACCCGCCTAAGTATCGTAAGGGTTTTAAACACTTTGATATTGGGTATCGCTAGAGACAATAGTCTTTATTTTTCTATATGAAATTCCTCTTTAGCTCAGTTGGTTAGAGCATCTGACTGTTAATCAGAGGGTCCTTGGTTCGAGCCCAAGAAGAGGAGCGAAAATTAGAAGCCTTCACAGCAATGTGAGGGCTTTTTTTATAGCCTCTAACCAGTTGTTAAACCTTCTAAAAGGCTTATACTACTTTTATCTATACAACTCAAAGAACAGTATAAAACTACTAAAAATTGACAGACTTTTGACAGACATTTATGTTCTTTTCGCCTTTTACAATCTTTAACAACCTATGTTGTGCCAACATATCTGCTTTAATCGGGTAGCTGCCTACTGATGTAACATTAAAATTCGATGTTAACCAATAATGTGAAATATCTGCTGAGTAAAAAATCCAACCACTATAAGAATATTAATTATTGTATAAATTCTTTCTTCTCTCATCTTTTGTTTTTGGGGTAACATAAAAACATTATCCCAGTAAATCCGAATCCAATTAATGAATATAAATCATTAGAATCCCAATCCCATTGAGTACCGAAGTACAGTTTAGTTAAGAACATAAAGATTGCCCCGGCAGCAGCTCCACCAATAAAATATTTAGTAAGTAATCGTTTTTTTAATTTCATCTCTCTTTGGGTTTGAACAAATATAGACAAAAGGATAAAGTTGAATTTAAAAAAGAAAACCCCTACTAAATAGTAAGGGTTATTGGGAGTTATTAAAATCTTAAGGAGTACAGTTAGTAAAGTTAGGTTGAGGTAGTGTCCAAGAGGTAGTGCCATCGCTAAAGTTATTACATTCAGTAACACCATCAACACTCCAAGAACTTAAGTTTTGATTGAAAGCAAAAGCATTATAAAACATAGCCGTCATATTAGTCACACTACTTACATCCCAATTCCCAATAGGTTGGTTGAATGCTTGTGAATTTTGAAACATTCCCCTCATATCTGTCACATTGCCTACATCCCAATTGCTTAATGGTTGGTTAAAGGCTCCATTGTCAAACATCCTACCCATATTAGTCACATTGCTCACATCCCAATTACCAATTGGTTGATTGAAAGCAGTAGAACCAGCAAACATCTCAACCATATCAGTAACACTACTCACATCCCAAGAACTTATATCTTGATTAAAAGTAGCATTTATAAACATCCTACCCATATTAGTCACATTGCTCACATCCCAATTACCAATTGGTTGATTGAAAGCAGTAGAACCAGCAAACATACCATACATATCAGTAACATTACTCACATCCCAAGAACTTATATCTTGATTAAAAGTAGCATTTACAAACATCCTACCCATATTAGTCACATTGCTCACATCCCAATTACCTATATCTTGGTTAAATGCAGAAGCATTATTAAACATATCTCTCATATTAGTCACATTACTAACATCCCAATTACCAATTGGTTGATTGAAAGCAGTAGAACCAGCAAACATACCATACATATCAGTCACCTTCGTTGTTACTACTTTAGTTACATCCTCTTCATTAGCAACCATTGCTCTTAACATAGCCTCATCAACAACAGTATAGGTAACACCATCTATCACTCCCGTATCTCCAACATTGGCATCATCACAAGCTTTTATAGTAACTCCGTTACTGTCTAAATAGATAGGACAAGAAGATTGGTTGTTATTGTTTTCGTCATTATCTCCATCCTCACCACTACAAGCAACGATAAGTACAGTTAAAAGTAAATAGAGTAGTTTTTTCATAATATTAGTTAGGGTCACAGTTAGTAAAGTTAGGTTGAGGTAGTGTCCAAGAGGTAGCGCCATCGCTAAATTGAAGACATTGAGTAACACCATCAACACTCCAAGAACTTAAATCTTGATTATAAGAAGTAGCATCTCCAAACATATATGCCATATTAGTTACATTACTCATATCCCAATTACCAATGGGTTGGTTGAAAGAAGTAGCAATTGCAAACATACCACTTGTATAAGTTACATTACTCACATCCCAATCTCCAATGGGTTGGTTGAAAGAAGTAGCAATTGTAAACATACCACCCATATTAGTTACATTACTCACATCCCAATTACCAATGGGTTGGTTGAAAGTAGAGTTATAAAACATAGATGCCATAGAAGTTACATTACTCACATCCCAATTACCAATGGGTTGGTTGAAAGTAGAGTTATAAAACATATATGCCATATAAGTCACACTACTCACATCCCAATTACCAATGGGTTGGTTGAAAGTAGAGTTATCAAACATAAACTTCATATCAGTCACATTGCTCACATCCCAATTACCAATAGGTTGGTTGAAAGTAGAGCCTGTTGGAGAATTGTCTCTAAACATATATGCCATATTAGTTACATTGCTCACATCCCAATTACCAATGGGTTGGTTGAAAGTAGAGTTTTCATAAAACATAAACTTCATATCAGTCACTTTAGTAGTCGCTAATTTGGTCACATCTTGTTCGTTTTCAACCATCTCTCTTAACATAGCTTCATCAACAACAGTATAGGTAATGCCATTAATCACTCCCGTATCTCCAACATTTGCATCATCACAAGCCTTTATTGTTATCCCATTATCTGCTAAATAAATTGGATTATTTCCATCACACACAGCTTGTTCTTCAGTTGTCATAAAACTCACTTCATTACCATAAAACTCCCCTAAAGCATTTGTTAGAAATGTTCTAACATAATAAGTAGTGTTAGGGGTTAAACCCTCTAAGTTTATAGAGATATTAGTCCCATCAACATTAACTTGAGTATTGGCTATGGTTGGTTGTATAGTAGTTGCATATACAAACCCTTGCTCTGTATTGGTAGGCTCTTCACAGTTCTCTGAAACGATACTTATAACGCCATTTAAAGTAGCTGATGTTTCTGTTATATTGGTAACTGCAGAAGTAGTAAGTGTTGGGTTATACAAACAAGGATTATCAACATCACCACTATTGTCTCCGACATCTGTATTTCCATCATCACCACTACACCCAACGATAAGTACAGTTAAAAATAAATAGATTAGTTTTTTCATAATGTAAAGTGTTTAATGTTTTGTACAAATATAACCAAAAGGATAAAGGGGATCACATTAACAATACAGCCTGTTATGTCCTATTTCCAAAAAGCTCATTAACATTAGTTAACACTGCTTAACACTGTAATCTAATAAAAAAAAATAGTTTTGTCGAAAACCATAAAAAAAGCAAAAATGATTAAATTAAAAAGTTTAAAAAAAGTATCTGTACTGTTTCTACTGATCCAAATTATTTCTTTCTCAACTTTAAATGCCCAAAGCAAAAGCCCTTTAAATGTTCAACAAAAGCTAGAGAGTCTTAAAACATCCCTTACCGAAGTGACTATTATGGATCTTGGAGGAATGGTAAAATTAAGCCAAGAAATCGAGGGTTTTGAAAATGATAAATTTTTAAGTTTAGATGAATTCCAGTCTGAACTTCAGTTTTCATTGATGGATCCTGAAACAAAACTCTATGAAGACCAAAAGAAGGAGATTCGACTTATTATTTTTCCTGGAAAAACATCAATTGAAACTAAAATTCATTCAGAAGGATTCATCGCAATCAGTAGTGAAGAATTCATGTCAAGAAAAATTGTTTTTGACAATGAAAATTATGCCTTTTACGACAGTAGTAATAAAAAATTAACCCCTAAAGAAGCCGAAGAAAAATTTAAAAGTGGCATGTACAAGGTTGAGGCATTTGTTAATGACAATGATGTTTTTAAATTGGCTTACCTCACAAAAATGACCCAACAAGAAATGCAAGAAATGATGGAGACGTATCAGAAAGAGTCAGCAAGTTTTGACGCAGCATTAAAAGGTAAACCATTGCCGGATTTCGTGTTTAAAGATATTTTAGGCAACACATACACCCCTGAAGATATTAAAGGAAAAGTGGTAGTCATTAACTTATGGTTTACTAGCTGTGCGCCCTGTATTGAAGAAATGCCAGAATTAAATAAATTGGTAAAGGAATATGAAAATAATGATGCTGTTTTGTTCTTAGCACTGGCACTGGATGAAAAAGGTCCTCGGTTAGATACCTTTTTAAAGACTCACGTTTTTAATTACAATATTATTCCTGGCGCTCAAGATTATGTAGTGAAAAAACTTCCCCCAACTCCTTTTCCAACACATATAGTTTTAGATAAAAATTCAAATGTAGTGTTTACCCTAGCCGGTTATACGCCGCAAGTAGGTGAAATAATAAAAAGTAGTATTAGTTCATTTTTAGAAAAATAATGGTTATTATGTTATCGACACATCCAACTATATAAAAGAATCTAAACCTAGTCTATAATTTTTAATTGTGAACGCATTTAGGCACAAACAAATCATCTATCTAATCTCTATTACAATAGCGGTAACAGTTGCTGCTCAGGTGTATTCTAATTTTCAAAATTATCTTGACAATAAGCAACGATTTAGCCTAGATGTTCAGGGGGCCCTAGATTTGGCAATTGAAACGTATTATACTAAGCTAGCGATGGGGGAGGCGATTGTTTTATCACAATCGCCTTTTTCGCTAGATTCACTATTTTACAATGAGGATATTGCCATAGACACAACCAGCAATTTGTATTTGGATATACAAACAAGGGAAGCTGGGGATATGAATTTTAAAAAAAATGACAGCCTTACAGAGTCACTTAAAATCAATTCTTTCCAAACCCTACAAATTATTCCAGATTCAATTAACAATGTTCAACAAACAATTGATTTAGCCTCTATTGATTCTTTAGAGATTCAGCTAATGACAAAAAAAATATTTTTAACGTTAACAAATTCGAGTTTTGATTTTGATTCGATTGAATATTTTGTCAAACAAGAGCTTAAAAGAAAAAATATAGATATTGACTTTGCTCTTATTTATAAAACTCCCGAGCAAACCCTTAAATCTAAAGAGCAGGATTTTGAATTGTCTTCTTTTTCAAAGTCTACCTATTTACTGCCAGGGCATAGTATAGAAATTAGATTTGAAAATGCAGCTTTGAGCATTATCAAAAGAGGTGGGGTTGACCTATTAATTTCCTTACTAATTATTTTAATAATAGTTGGTTCTTTATTATACCTCTTCAGGGTGATTACTGAACAAAAACAATTAACTGAGATAAAAAATGATTTAATTAGCAATATAACCCATGAATTTAAAACACCAATTACAACCATAAGTACAGCTATTGAGGGAATTTCATCATTCAACCATGCTAATGACCCACAAAAGACTAAAAAGTATTTAGGCATTTCTTCCGATCAATTGAAAAAACTGAACACTATGGTGGAAAAGTTATTAGAAACAGCCTTATTGGATTCAGATAAGATCGTTTTATCTAAAGAGAGGGTTGAGGTAGTAGGGATGACAAAGGCTTTGCTTGAAAATTTTGATATTCTTAAAGAAGATAAAGAGTTAAGTTTTGAGGCAGATTTTAAAGAGTGTTGGATAGATATTGATATTTTCCATATGAGAAATGCCATTAATAACTTGATTGACAACGCAATCAAATATGGAGGGCAGCAAATAGAGGTAAGTTTAAGTAAAGAAGGAAAACACGTTGTTTGGGAAGTTTCAGATAATGCAGGTGCAATAGACAAAAAACAGCAGGCACATATATTTAAGAAATTTTATCGCATACCAAAGGGTAATATACATGCTGTGAAAGGTTTTGGAATTGGGCTTTATCATACCAAAACCATGGTCGAAAAACACGATGGGAATATCAACTTGACTGTTGTTGGGGGTATAACAAAATTTAAAATCACCATTTAATGGCAACAAACAAGATTTTACTAGCAGAAGATGAAGTAGTTTTGGGTACTATCGTAAAAGAGAGTCTTGAGTCAAGAGGGTTTGATGTTATTTTTTGTACAGATGGCGACCAGGCCAAGAGACAGTATGAACTTCATAAACCAGAACTTTTGGTTTTAGATGTGATGATGCCTAAAAAAGATGGATTTACTTTGGTAAAAGAAATTCGTCAACAAAACAAAAGAATACCTATCATATTTCTTACCGCCAAATCAAGAATTGAAGACGTAGTAGAGGGTTTTGGTTATGGTGCTAATGATTATCTTAAAAAGCCTTTTAGTATTGAAGAGTTGATTGTTAGGATTGAAGCCTTACTTAAAACAAATACAACCAAGAACAACCCTAAACCTGGATTAATGCAGATTGGGCTGTATGAGTTTAATCTGGAAAAACAAACTTTAAAACTAGGCGAAGCCCAACAAACTTTAACCCATCGAGAAGCCTGTTTACTAGATGTGCTTTATGAACATAAGAATACTCTTGCAGAGCGCAATTATATACTTAAAAAATTATGGGGTAACGACGATTTTTTCAATGCAAGAAGTATGGATGTATTTATTTCAAAGCTTCGTAAAAAGTTGGCAGCAGATCAAGGAGTTCAGATCTTAAATGTTAGAGGCTATGGATACAAATTAGTTTGCAAAGAATAGTTGAAGTCCTTGAGTGTTACCTTGTGTTTGTAAACAACCCAAGAGGTGCTATTATACAGAGCAGTCTCAGGCCAGTTTCTGACAAGAACCATGTACCCTTCAGGGAAATGTGATTGTCTGCTTAAGAGAGTTATGAGTATATTTGGACAAAACTATTTATACTATGAAAAAACACCTGCAACTATTTTTATTTTTCATTTTATTTTTTCCCTTAACACTACTTGGACAGCAGGAGAAACCTGAGGCTAAATTGCTTATTGACAGTTTTATTAAAGCCTATAATTCTCAGGATTATGAGTCAGTTTTTTCATTGTTTTCAACTGAAATGAAAAAGGAATTACCTCTTGAAGAACTAAATGATTTTCTTAAAAATTTAGATGCTGGAGCCGGTAAAATTATTCAAAATGAATTTATCAGATATGAAGAAAATGTAGCTATCTATAAGCTAACTTTTGATCAATGGGTTTCACAGTACAGTTTTTCAATTAACGATGCCAAACAAATACATGCTATTTTTTATTTTGCCCCTTATCAAGAAGATATTTTTTCAGGCTCAGCGGTTAATAGTTTACCTGTAATTGACAAATTAATATCTGAAGATCAAACAAAACTAATTTTTGAAAATTCAAAATACTTTCCAAATAACACCCAATTTTCATTGGCATTCATCAATGGCGACAACGTAAATTTTTATGGAATAATACGTCAAAATGATTCAATTATTTATACAGATAATAGCCAGCATATTTTTGAAATAGGTTCAATCACAAAAGTTTTTACAGCACATTTACTTGCTAAAGCGGTACTTGACAACAAGGTAAAACTCAACGACACTATCAACGACTATTTAACTATAAAATGTAAGGATGATATTCCAATTACATTTAAGAGTTTAGCAAACCACACCTCAGGGCTTCCCAGAATGCCAACCAACTTTGAGATTGAAAAGCTGGACTCCGCAGATGTTGTTAAGGTTAGACATATTTTAATTCCTTACAAAGGCGCAACATCAAGTGCCCAAACCCTTGAAAGAACAAGGCTTTCTGCAGAAAAAACCGCTGATAGTATATACCATCAAATTACATCAAATAATGTAAAGTTTGAATCGCTGCTATCCTTTTCTTCTGAGAGGGAAGTTAGCAATGAGTTTGGAGAAATTGAATTCACCCTTTTTGACGGATTTGCGCCACCCTTTAGAGATTTCTCTTTTAACAACCAAGTTGGTTCCATTGATGTTATTGAAACGACTTTTGGTTTTCATATAATCGAAATACTAGCCAAAGCTCAGAAGAAAAAGCTTGTTAATCTGAGGGATTTGCCTGATAACCCCTATAAATATTATGATACGTATGATTTAGAGGATTATCTTAAAAACTTTTTAGAGATTGACCAGAAAACAAAAGGAGTTTCAACCTATTCGAATTTGGGATTTGGCTTATTGGGGTACACAATAGCTAAAGTATATGGCAAGAGCTATCAAGACTTACTTCAGCAATATATTTTCTCGAAATATAAAATGAACAACTCATTTCTAAACGCAGATTTAATTGATAAAAGACGTGTCAATGGCCTTGATGAAAAAGGAAGAGAGACCGCCAATTGGGATCTCTCTGCAATGGAGAGTGCTGGGGGTATTTTATCGAATACTGAAGATTTAGTAAAATATGGAGTTGCCTATTTTGATGATTCAAACCCTGAATTAAAATTATTGACAAAAAAGACTGTAAAACTAGACAAGCAAGTTGATATTGGCATTGGTTGGCATATCATAAACTCAAGCCAATCAGATAATAAATGGATATGGCACAATGGAGCAACGGGTGGATATTCCTCTTCAATGGCATTAGACATTAAAAATCAAGTAGGGATCGTAATTTTATCAAACGTTTCGGCTTTTAATTCCTTCCAATCCAACATAGATCAACTTTGCTTTGACCTTATGATGACGCTTAAAGATGAAAATGGCACGCTTTTTTATGACTAACCCCTAGGCTGTATCTTCCCTGGATTTGAGTTCAGCTAATCTAAACCTTTTAAATAGGCTACACTTCCATTTCTTATATTTCAATTATGAAAAAAATTATTTACCTAATCCTATTTGTATCCTTCACTTCATTCTCGCAGAGTAAAAATGAAACAGGGACAAGTACTGTTGTTCCAAAAACACTATTAATTCAAGACAATATAGAACGTACTATTTATGATTATACCCAGACAGACGAAATGGGATTAATTGAAATGCACGCCCCATTTGGTTGGACAGAACCTATTATTGAAGCACAGTTTGAGATTAGGGGAATAGTGGTAACTGGATTACTTGGTTTAGAATACGAAAATAGCGAAGAACATATTATTAGTGGCAATGGGTTTGTTATTCCAAAAAACACTCGGGTTAGAATTTATAATGCTGGTGAAGTAGAATTAATCTTGATAGAGGTTTTAAGACCTGCTTATAAAAAAGAATTAGTGCAAGAGTTTAAAGATTTTAATTAAACCATAGGCCGTATCTTCCTCCTTAAGTTCAGCTATTTCTAAACCTCTTACAAAGGTTACACTTACATTGATTATATTTGATAAAAAGCATTGGTAAATGGAATGGTATCTTAAAAACAGAAAAAAAATATTTATAGCCACCTTAGGCTATGTTGTCTTTAGATTAGTTTATATATACGTCCTTTAATTTAGCAACTACTATTTCTTAAATAGCTTAGGCTTACATTGTTTTTTTTGATAAAAAGCAAACACTACTTCAAATGAGTAAAAAAACAAAAGCACTGCTTGCATTAATAATTTGTGTAGTGCTATATCTGTGGGCAGAATTGGCTGTTGGTATTTTCTTCCAAGACAGCTGGGGAGGTAGTTAATAAGGTTTAATTAAGTGTGAAATTAACGGTATAGTTGCTTTTTTCGTCTCCTATAGCTCTATCAAATAACATGGTATAATCTCCCGGGGTTTGGGTTTGTTTGTTAAAATCTGCAAATTTATCCTTGTTAACAATCCAACTCTCCAAAAGATGCCAGAGGCAAATTTGATCTTTTTCACAAAATTTCCCTTTGCTAAAAAACAGCGCTCCCTTTTTTGTAAAAAACACACGTTTTATTTTGGCTATATTGCCATCTGGTTTTGTTAGAACAACATCTTGAAAACTCGCTTGACTTGTTGATGGTACTTCAGTATTGTACTCAAATATCTTGACCGTTATTGACGCCTCATCTTTAATGAATATATACGAGGCTTCTTGATTTTTTGTTTGAGCGTTTGAGAAGCTCCCCCTAGCACTTAAGCTCTCATAAGAATCTTTGGTTGGTACTCCATTTTCATCCACATAGAATTGTTTTTCCCATTGCCCAAATACTGTATGGCTTGATAAAAATAGTATTAGTATAAAAAATATGTTTTTCATGGCAGCGCGTTTTTGTTCTTACTCGTGTAAAATAATCAAATAAATCGATATAACGCTATTTTTATCGATAAAGTGCATTATAATAAAGTTAATATTCTACTTAAAAGTATAGTTAAAACTTATAATTTCCTAATTTATAGGTATTGTTTTTTATAAAAAACAATAGTATACCTCAAAGAAAATGAGGTAGTTATGATTTTTATTATCTCTTACATCAGTCTAGCACTGGGTTTTAAGACCATTGTAGTAAAGTGAATATAATTCGTTTTTTATTGCCCCCCCAAAATCCAAAACCTATAAGCACAAAAAAGCCCTCAATTTTAATTCATTGAAGGCTTTTAAATTTATTATAAGAAGAGTTTATGCATTTGCTAATCTAGCATTTACAGCATCCCAATTAATAACATTAAAAAATGCGCTTACGTAATCTGGACGTCTGTTTTGGTAGTTTAGGTAGTATGCGTGTTCCCAAACATCAATACCTAAAATTGGTGTCCCGCCACAACCAACACCTGGCATCAGTGGGTTGTCTTGATTAGGGCAACCACATACCTCCAAAGAACCATCTTTAGCTACACATAAAAATGCCCATCCAGAGCCAAACTGAGTTTTAGCGGCCGTTGCAAAAGTTTCTTTAAAAGCATCAAAACTCCCAAAAGAAGTGTCAATAGCAGCTGCTACTGCTCCTGTTGGAGCACCGCCACCGTTTGGTGTCATTACTTCCCAAAACAAAGAGTGGTTGTAAAAACCGCCACCATTGTTTCTTACTGCTTTATTGTTCATGTCAAGGTTTTGAAGAATCTCTTCAATGTTTTTTCCTTCCATGTCTGTACCCTCAATAGCTGCGTTGAGGTTGTTGGTATATCCTTGGTGATGTTTTCCGTGATGGATCTCCATGGTTCTTTGGTCTATATTTGGTTCTAATGCATTGTGAGCATATGATAATTGTGGTAATTCAAAAGCCATAATAAGAAATTTTAAAATTATTGTTTTTAATCTTATGCAAAGTTACACATTAAGGGGTAATTATTCTGTTATAGAAATATTAAGGTTTTAATACCTCCAAAGAAAGCTTTTATTGGCATCTACTTTTGCGTAATTTAGTGCAAAATATTAATCTTGAAAAACGACACTCCTTTTTTAATTTATGACGCCGCAGCGGGCAGCGGTAAAACATATACCCTGGTAAAAGAGTACCTGGGGTTTTTGTTGAATCAACAAAAAAACAACTATTACCAATCTCTACTAGCCCTTACCTTTACCAATAAGGCTGTTGCAGAGATGAAAGATCGCATCATTGAAAATTTGGTGGCCTTTTCTTCAACATCTTCTGTAGCAACCCCCCCACAAATGATGCAAGATCTTGCATCAGAGCTGTCCTTAGGGCTTCCTAAAATTCAGGCAAATGCAAAGGCAATCCTCAATCATATATTACATAACTATGCCGGGTTTAGTGTAGAGACTATCGATAAATTTAACCACCGTCTTATTCGTACTTTTGCAAAGGATCTCTCCTTGCCTAGTAATTTTGAGGTGGTGCTTGATCCAACGGCATTACTTAAAGAGGCAGTAGATAAACTCATAGACAAAACAGGGGTAGACCAAGCCATCACAAAGGTATTAGTTGCCTTTGCCTTAGAAAAAGCCGATGATGACAAATCCTGGGACATCTCTAAAGATATTTTTAAAGCAGCAACACTCTTAAACAATGAAGATGACGCGGCGCATATCTCCCATTTTAAAGACAAAACACTTTCAGACTTTGGAGAATTTAAAAAAGAACTTCTCAAAAACAAACACCTTGGTGAAGCTACTATTTTAAAAGCGACCAAAGTAGTTTCTGATATTATACAAACCCATGGCCTGGACAAAAATTCCTTCTCAAGAGGTTCATTTATCACCTTTATAGAAAGATTAAAAAACAAAGAGTATGGCAAGATAGATTTTTCAGCCAAGTGGATACAAGACCTTGCACAAAAGCCAATGTATGGCGTCACCTGGGCAAAAAAAAATGAAGCCCTTGCAGCTATTATAGATCAAAACCAATCGGTCTTTGAAGCCTTTATTGCTGCTGCTCAAAAACAAGTAAACAATCTTAGGTTTATTGCCGCCATTTTAAAAAACCTCACCCCGCTTTCTGTAATTAATTTGGTGAGTAAAGAACTCGCCACACTACAAGAGGAGCAAAGCCTTGTTCCCATTGCACAGTTTAATGCGCTTATACATAAAGAAATAAAAGACCAGCCGGCTCCCTTTATCTATGAGCGCCTAGGAGAACGGTATAGCCATTTCTTCATTGATGAGTTTCAAGACACCTCTGTCATGCAATGGCAGAACATGATTCCTTTGTTGGATAATTCTCTATCCCAGGCCCAAACCTCCAAAGAAGGCTCACTTCTTTTGGTAGGAGATGTAAAACAAGCAATTTACAGATGGAGGGGCGGTAACCCTGAACAGTTTTTATCACTCATCCATGAAAACTCTGCCTTTGACACGGCACTTCCTGTGATAGAAAACCTGCCTAAAAATTACCGCAGTTTAAAAGAGGTTATTGATTTTAACAACAACTTTTTCACCTACGCATCCCAATTCTTAGAAGATCCCCAGCATGAAAAATTATATATAGATGGCAACAATCAAGGATGTAATGAAAAAGCAGATGGATATGTTAATTTAGAATTTATTGAAGCCCAAAACAAGGAAGAAAAAAACCAATTATACGCAGAAAAAACCCTTGCCATTGTCACGCAATTAAACCAGCAAGGATTTGCCTACAGTGATATTTGTGTGTTAACCCGCAAGAAAGATGACGGGGTGTTTTTAAGTACCTACCTTATGGAGCATGATATAAATGTTATCTCCTCAGAGACTTTATTGCTAGAAAATGCAGATGTGGTTAAATGTATTTGTAACACCATTTTACTCAGTGTACAACCCACAGACACACAAACCAAAATACGGGTGCTAGATTTTTTGCACGCTCATTTTAAAATAGCCATAGATAAGCACGCTTTTTTCACTTCGTTTTTGGAGCAAGGAGCTCTTTTTTCTGAAACACTAAAAAAACATGGTATCAATTTCGATCTTCAGCAGGTGGCGCAAAAATCTTTATATCAGGGCGCAGAGTATATTGTAAAACACTTTGGTTTAGATAAAATTGCAGATGCCTATTTATATGGTTTTATGGATCTTATTTTTGAATACCAACAAAAACCACAGGCAGACACCTTGGGCTTTTTAGACTTTTGGGAAACAAAAAGACAGACCGCCTCCATTGCCTGTGGAGAAAACACTAACGGTGTGCAGTTCATGACTATTCATAAGGCCAAAGGGCTAGAGTTTCCGGCGGTTATATTTCCATACGCCAATATAGAACTCTACAAAGAGCAGGAACCCAAGACTTGGATTTCGGTTCCAGAGACTTGGAGCCAAGACTTTGATCAAACACTTATTAATTACAATAAAAGTATTGCCGATTACAACCCACAAGGTGCGGCTATTCATACAAAAAGAAGACAAACCATAGCCCTAGACAATTATAACCTATTGTATGTAACTCTTACGCGCGCCGTAGAGCAGCTATATATCATTACAGAGAGCCCCAAAGAGGTTAAAGACAACTTGCAAAATTTTCAGCAACTTTTTTCTGAATTTCTAAAGCATCAGGGCAGATGGGATGAAAATCAAAAGGTGTATACCTTCGGAAATTTCAGCCCTCAGGCTCATGGTAAGACCAAACAAACCAGTAAGAGGGTGTCTCCTAAATTTATAAGTAGTAATCCCCAAGGACATAATTTGCATATTATAAACAACAGGGGAGTTGGTACAGATATAAAAATAAAGGAGGCTATTGTTGAAGGAAATCTTTTTCATGACACCATGCAGGAAATTAAACACCATGGTGATGAGGCATTTGTTTTTCAGAAATTAAGACGCCTAGCCACTATCTCTGAAGAAAAAATAGCCGCTTTGCAATTAAAGGTGCAAACCGTATTACAAGATCCAGCTCTGTATCCCTTATTTGAAAATGATGCCCAGGTATATAATGAGCGAGATATTATCACTAAGCAAGGGCATAGCTTAAGACCAGATAGATTAAACTTTCATCCTCAAACAAACTCGGTAACTATTGTAGATTACAAAACAGGTACTCCTAGTTATGAGCATGAAGATCAAATTAACGGCTATGCCACCGCGCTTTTTGAGATGGGGTACACTATTAAAGACAAAATTTTGGTCTATACAAACCAAACAATACTAATAAATAAAATTTAACTTTGCTTTTTTAAAATCATCGTAAACCACACACATGTACGGAAACATTAAGGAGCATTTACAAAAGGAAATACAAGACATTAAGGATAATGGTCTTTTTAAAACAGAGCGAATCATCACCTCCCCTCAAGGCGCAGAAATAACAATCAGTACCGGAGAAACAGTATTAAATTTTTGCTCAAACAACTACCTAGGGCTTTCTTCTCATCCAGAAGTTGTACAGGCGGCAAAAGACGCTATGGACACCCATGGTTTTGGAATGTCATCGGTTCGTTTTATTTGCGGCACCCAAGACATCCATAAAGAATTGGAATCTAAAATCGCAGATTTTTATGGCACCCAGGACACTATATTGTATGCAGCTGCTTTTGATGCTAACGGAGGTGTTTTTGAACCTCTCCTAGGTAAAGAAGATGCTATAATTAGTGATTCTCTAAATCATGCCTCTATTATTGACGGCGTGCGTTTGTGTAAAGCAGCACGATACAGGTATGCAAATAACAACATGCAGGAGCTTGAGCAAAGACTTATAGAGGCAAATGAAAATGGCGCTCGTTTTAAAATTATTGTAACAGACGGGGTCTTTTCTATGGACGGTGTTGTTGCTTCTCTAGATAAAATTTGCGATTTAGCAGATGCCTATGACGCACTTGTGATGATTGATGAGTGTCATGCAACTGGGTTTATTGGTGAAACAGGTAGAGGAACCCTTGAGGATAAAGGCGTTATGGGCCGTATCGATATTATTACCGGAACCCTAGGAAAAGCGATGGGTGGTGCCATGGGAGGATATACTACTGGTAAAAAAGAAGTCATTGAATTATTGCGTCAACGTTCTCGCCCGTATTTATTTTCAAATTCATTAGCCCCTGCAATTGTAGGTGCCTCTATAAAAGTGTTTGAAATGCTCGAGAGTGATACCACATTAAGAGATACTCTAGAGAATAATACCAATTATTTTAAAAAAGCAATGAAGGAAGCTGGTTTTGATATTGTAGATGGTGACTCTGCTATTGTTCCAGTAATGTTGTATGACGCCAAGCTTTCTCAGACCATGGCAAACATGTTACTGGAAGAAGGCATCTATGTGATAGGCTTCTTCTACCCAGTGGTACCAAAGGATAAGGCCAGAATTAGGGTGCAGTTATCTGCAGCACATACCAAAGCACATCTAGACAAAGCCATACAAGGATTTATTAAAGTGGGTAAAAAACTTGATGTTATATAGCCTTTAGTGATATATAAAGACACAAAAACATCTTGAATTTATTAAAATTTTAATAGATTTGTTTTTGTTAATAAACTTTAACAACTTACTTTTGCATTAAATAATACATATAACTAAACAAATAATTATGAAACATCTTAAAAGTATCTTAGTTGCTGCCCTTGTTCTATTAGTAACAGGCGTAACAAATGCTCAAGATAAAAACAATCCATGGGCTATCGAGGTAGGTGTAAACGCAGTTGATACATTTCCAACAGGTCTTAGAGACGGACAAACAGAGAAAGACCCTTTAAACGGTAATCTTTTCGATGAATACTTTAATGTAGAAGATCATTACAATGTTCTTCCTTCTGTATCTAGAGTTGCTGTAGGATATTACTTAGGTGATGGATTTACAATGGGCGCAGTAGGTACTGTAAATAAAATCGAAAAAATAGGTCGTGTTGAGGTTGAAAGCATGACATACTACGGTTTTGATGGAGAAATAAAATATAGCTTTAGAGAAATGCTAGGTAACGGTTGGGTTGATCCTTCTATCGGTATTGGTGGAGGTTACACTTGGCTTGGTGATGCAAGATTTGGTACTGCCAATGGTATCGCTGGTGTTAAGTTTTGGATGTCAGAATCTTTAGCTGTAAACTTCCAGTCTACCTATAAGCATTCTTTTGAGGACTACGGAGCTAAGCATTTCCAACACTCTGTTGGTGTATTGTTTAAGTTTGGTGGAAAAGATACAGACTCAGACGGTGTATATGACCACGAAGATGCTTGTCCAGAAATTGCAGGTCTTGCACAATTTAACGGTTGTCCTGATACAGACCTTGACGGTGTAGAAGACAGAGAAGATACCTGTCCTAATACTCCAGGTCTTGCAGAATTTGCAGGTTGCCCAGATACAGACGCTGATGGTGTTGCAGATCCACAAGATGCTTGTCCTACTGTTGCAGGTCTTGCTTCTATGAATGGTTGTCCAGATGCTGATGGTGACGGTGTTACTGATGCAGATGATGCATGTGCAGACCAAGCTGGTGATAAAGCTAACAAAGGATGCCCATGGCCAGATAGTGATAACGATGGTGTTTTAGACAAAGACGATGAATGTCCTGCAGTAGTTGGTACTGTTGCAAACAAAGGATGTCCAGAAGTTCCTCAATTAACTATTGAGATCATGAAAGACCTTAATGATATGTCAAAAACGATTTTGTTTGATATCGGAGAATCTACAGTACATTCAGATTCTTATGATACACTTCAAAAAATGAAAGATATCATGAGTATGTATTCAGATGCTTCTTTTGTAATCACTGGTTATACAGATAACACTGGTAGCGATACTAAAAACCAAACACTTTCTGAAGAGAGAGCAATGGCTGTAAAAACGTATTTAGAAACACTAGGGCTAGCTGCAGGTAGATTATCTACAGAAGGTGCTTCAACTTCTAACCCGGCTGCTTCAAATAACACAAGAGCTGGTAGAAAGCAAAACAGACGTGTAGAGATTTCTTCTAAAGAGTAATCTTCCACAAATAAATACTAGAAAACGCCTCCTTTTAAGGGGGCGTTTCTTATTTTTATAACATGCATACTTTCCTTGAAGAAACAATTCAATACCTCACAAAAAAACACGGCTCTTTATCGCAGCTCACTATTATTCTTCCAAGCAAAAGAGCGGGTGGGTTTCTCTTAAATTACTTAAAGAAGCAAGCCCTGAGTACTAGCTTCGCCCCTAAAATTATTAGCATAGAAACATTTATTGAAAGTGTTTCTGACCTTCAGATCATAGACCCAACGGCGCTGTTATTTAAAAGTTATGAAACCTATCTCAATCTAGATAGCATCCCAGAGAAAGAAAGTTTTGACACCTATAGCACATGGGCCGCTACATTACTGGGAGATTTCAACGAGATAGACCGCTACCTACTAGACACCCACTTGTTTTTTAATTACCTCAATGATATTCAAGATTTAAATCATTGGTATCTTAGAGACGATAAAACCCCGCTTATAGAAAAATACCTTGCTTTTTGGAATAGTCTCCATGAGTTTTACAAGACACTAAAAGACAGCTTATTAAAAGACCACCAAGGCTACCAAGGGCTTGTGTATAGAAAAGCTGCTCAGGACATCTCTCATTACATGGAGGCCAACCAAAGCACCAAGCATGTTTTTATAGGTTTTAACGCACTTAATACCGCAGAGCAGAACATACTCCAAGAACTTCTAGAACTAGACCAAAACGAGGTTATTTGGGACACAGACAGTTATTTCTTTGAAGACACGACTCACAGTGCGTCATTGTTTTTAAGAGGGTACAAAAATAATTGGAAGCACTACCAAAAAAACCCATTCACCAACATCGCTAGTAATTTTATAAAACCCAAGACATTTTCATTTGTTGGGGTTCAAAAAAATATAGGGCAAGTTAAATATGTAGGCAATCTATTGGCTACATACACCAAAGAACAACTAGCCCACACTGCCATTGTTTTGGCAGATGAAAACCTATTAGTGCCTTTATTACACTCACTACCACAAAACGTTGATCAGGTAAATATTACCATGGGGGTAGCCCTAAAAACGATGCCTTTTGCTACTTTTTTTGAAATTCTATTTTCAGTAAAAGCAAAACCTGCTGGCAGTTATTACTATAAAGATGTACAATCTATTTTAAGCCATCCTTTTATTAGCAACTTGATGGTTAGTGCCGGCGCTACTTTAGCCCAGATTAAAAAGGAGAATATAACCCATAGCACCCAGGTGTATTTACAGTCAATTTCAGACCCAAAGGATCATGAAATTTTACAGTTGCTATTTCAAGACTGGGGCCTTGACAGCGGTGTGGCTATTGCCTGTTGTAATAAATTACTGGAGCGTGCAACCTCGCGCAGATTAAGTTCTATAAAAGAAGTTTGTGTATCCTACCTGCAAGAGATCTTTTTAAAAATTGCAGCTCTTAATGATTCTTATAGCTATGTAACAACACTCAAGACAGTGCAACAGTTATACAGAGAACTCATAGCAAATACAACCCTAGATTTTAAAGGAGAGGCCTATCAGGGGCTTCAAATTATGGGGGTGTTAGAGTCAAGGGTTTTAGACTTTAAAAATGTAATAATGCTCTCTGTAAACGAAGGTACTTTACCCTCTGGAAAATCAAACAATTCTTTTATTACCTATGATTTAAAAAAGCAATACAACCTGCCAAGCTTTACAGAGAAAGACGCAATTTACACCTACCATTTCACTCATCTATTACAAAGAGTAGAAACCGCTACCCTACTATATAATACCCACACAGAGGGATTAAATACAGGGGAGAAAAGTAGATTTTTATTACAACTTGAAGTGGCCAAAGTGGCCAATCATACCATCACTCATACTACCGTGAGCCCAACGATAAGCATGGGCCAAAAAACAATGGCGCGTATAGAGAAAACCCCGAAAATTTTAGAGCGTTTGCAAGAAATAGCTTCTGTCGGTTTTTCTCCGTCTTCTCTTACTAGTTATATTAGAAATCCTATAGATTTTTATTTTCAGAAGGTGTTAAAAATCCAAGAGCTTCAAGAAGTAGAGGAAACCGTAGCGGCCAACACCCTAGGAACCATAGTGCATGATGCCCTCGAGGAGTTATACACCCCCTTTGTGTCTAAGGCATTATCGGTAGCTGCTTTAGAGAGCATTTACCCTAAAATTTCGGCAGAGATCACTGCACAGTTTATAAAAAGCTTCAAGGGTGGAGATTTTAGTGTAGGTAAAAACCTGCTCATTTTTGAAGTTGCAAAAAAGTATGTATCCAATTTTATTGATTTTGAAATCAAAGAGATAAAGGCAGGCCATGAAATTATAATTAAAGCACTAGAGGCAGATTTAGGCATTAGCGTTGAGGTGCCGGGGCTTGATTTTCCGGTTCGTGTTGGCGGGAAGGTAGACCGCATAGACCACTACAACGGCCAGATGCGTATTATTGATTACAAAACAGGAAAAGTAGAGCAAAAGGATCTGGTAGTTTCGCACTGGGAAAAAATTAGGCAAGAATACTCCTTTAGTAAAGCGTTCCAGGTACTAACCTACGCGCTTATATACAATGATACAGCGCCAATTACCGAGGCATTTGGAGGTATTATTTCTTTTAAAAACTTGGGAAGTGGGTTTTTAAAATTTACAGAAAAAACAGACAAAAAAGATACTACCATCACTCAAGAAACACTGGTTTTATTTAAGGAGCAACTCGTTGCTCTAATTCAAGAAATATGTGATGTGAGCATCGATTTTCAAGAAAAAGAAGTGTAGATGCAGGGTATCAAAAATCAAATATTGGCCCCGTTACAGCTAGCCCAAAAACCTATTGTATATGACGCCTATTTTAAAAATGACGGCAAGGCTAAAGCAGTTGTAGTTTTTTGTCACGGTTATAAAGGTTTTAAAGATTGGGGTCCTTGGCATTTGGTTGCAACCGCCTTTGCAAAGGCAGGGTTCTTTTTCCTGAAATTTAATTTTTCTCATAATGGCGGAACTGTACACCAACCAATTGATTTTCCAGATTTAGAGGCTTTTGCGCAAAACAACTATACCTTAGAGCTTGATGATGTTGATAGGGTGTTAGACTTTATTTGCTCAGATTCCAAGTATAGTAACCAGATAGATGTCTCAAAAATAAGCTTAATTGGCCACAGTAGAGGCGGGGGTATTGTACTTATTAAAGCCCAAGAAGATCCAAGGGTAAATAAGGTTGTTACCTGGGCAGGGGTGAGTGATTATAGGGCGCGTTTCCAAGAAAATACGCCAGGATTTTTAGCATTTAAAAAACAAGGGGTTTATTATGTGCAAAACGCCAGAACAAAGCAGCAGATGCCTCACTATTGGCAGTTTTACACCAATTTTATAGAAAACCAAAAGCGCCTTACTCTACAAAGAGCTGCGCAAGAGTTGACAAAACCACTGCTAGTTATTCATGGAGAGAAGGACACTACGGTGGGTATGCAAGAGGCCCAAAATTTGCACCAATGGAGTAGTTTTAGCGAGCTTTTTATAGCCACAGAAGCAAACCATGTCTTTAATGCCAAACATCCCTACCACCAGGCTAGTATGCCAAAGGCGCTTACTGATGTTGTAGCAAAAACAGTTTTGTTTTTAAGCCAGAAGGGTTAATTTGTGACGTCGGGTTTCTGTATCAAGGTTGTATCATACCGCTTTATCCTTTTTATTATATTTGTTTAAAACATACATTATGAAAAAACTAATCTACCTTTTTTTAATAATAATTTTATTAGTGCCAAAACAATCTAAAGCACAAGATGGTGCTGGGGCTGCTGTAGCCGGAGCTGCTGTAATTGGAGCTATAATAGGCGGGGCTGCTGCGGTAAAAAATATGAAAGAAAGAGCAGAATTAAGGGCTACAGAATATTTGTTGTCAAGTGGCTTTCAATCAAGTTCTTTTTATGTTAGAACATTAGATTTTAATGGTAAAAAGGCTTCAGATTTATCTATGGCTTCTTTAATTACTTTTAAAGTGCGTGAATACTCAATTGAGAATAAAGAATATGTGTACGGTGACAAGTGGATATTATATGGTTTTACAAGTCACGGCTGGATAACACAGTATGGCATAGACTTTAGTAAAGTTCGTTGGAAATTATATCGCCCAAATGAATGGATGGATATGATGGTTGAATATGTCAAACTTGCATCACTTACAGCACGTACAGAAATGAGTGATGAAGAAATTCGTCGACATTTAACAGATGGTTTTGTTACAGATAAAGGTATTATAGTTGGTAAAGAAAAAAAAATAGGGTTTTTAAGTCTTGAAGGGGATATGTATAATGTTTCTGATTATTCAGATGAAATAAAATTAGTTTATAATGAGGGTTCTCTAGGTATCTATTTAAAAGAAACAAGAGACCTAGTCCAAATAAAAAGAAAAACAGTTTTAAGCAGTCATAATTTTCTGTTCTACAAAAAAAAATAAGCTTTTTCAATAACTCCCTATAACCCTTACTATTAATTTAGTAGGGGTTTTTTCTTTCTTAAATTCCTCTTTAAAGCAGATATGTTGGCACAACATAGGTTGTTAAAGATTGTAAAAGGCGAAAAGAACATAAATGTCTGTCAAAAGTCTGTCAATTTTTAGTAGTTTTATACTGTTCTTTGAGTTGTATAGATAAAAGTATTGTAAGCCTTTTAGAAGGTTTCACAACTGGCTAGCCCCCACAGACCATAAAAAAAGCAACACCGACAAGATGTTGCTTTTACGTGGAGAATATCGGATTCGAACCGATGACCCTTTGACTGCCAGCCAAATGCTTTTTTCAGGGTCCAATTTATAGTTTTACTTGCTGGGCAAATTATTTTTTATTTCTATCTATTCTTACACCTTTTACTCCATTGCCTCCACCAAAACCTGGATTTGGTGGCGGAGATTGTGCTTGCGCCTTTTGAGGGTTTAGCATAATCATGGTTCCTAATGCTGCAAAAGCTGCATAAGACCCCATCTTTTTTAATGCATCTTTTCTAGTAATATCTTTTTTGTTGGTTTCTTTTTGTGACATACTATTTTTTTAAATTTCTCTCCAAGTATCTTCATACTTGGAGAGAATATTATAGGTTAATTATTTGACTATTATTTTCTTAACAGTAGTTTGATTTCCAGATTTTATCTGCACAATATAAAAACCACTTGCCAAGCCTTGGGTAGACACTCTCTGAGTTGCAGTTGCTGAGCTTAATGCTTTTTCACGCACTGTTTGCCCTAGTATGTTATAAAGGCTAACATTTAGTTTCCCTAACTCTGGGCTAATGCCGGCTATGGTAACAAAGCTGTCTGTGTTTGCCTTATAAACATTTAAAGCGTTTATACCAAGTGTGTCACCATTAGATAGCACACTGTTTGATTTAAAGACAATAAAGAATCTATCCACTCCGCTTAAATCACTTTGAGCTGTTAGCTCAAAGTCCTGATCTTTTAATGAGGTAAGGGTACCGTTTAAGGTATCTTCTAGATATACATAGATGTCTTCAGGCAGCTCCATATCTGCAATACTAATAGTAAAGGCCTGTCCTACATTTTGGCGTATCTCTAGCGGCACTCTAGTGTTTTGCATAGCATCCATACCCATTGCGTTTCTTGCAAATGCTGTTTCTTGGCTCCCCCCAGGTAACCTTGTGCTTAATTTTGTTGACTGGTTAAAGGCTCCTGCATCATACCCAGTATCAAGCCCTAGAGAAAGTCCATCTCTAAAGTAGAATTTGGTCGCTGCTTTTTGCGTCTCACCATTGTAGAGTTTTAATCCTACATAGTAGGTAAGAGGCTGAGGGCCTGTAACAAAATCTCCACTGCCGGTAGTGGTTCGCATAGCGGCTGTAAAATCAAGAGCAACCTCAGATTCACTTGCAGCTGCAATCCAAAATCCTTGACCAGGAGCTATTGAAAAGGCAGCATCTAGCAAGTTATAAATAGTATAACTAGATCCATTCCAGCCATAAACAGCTCCATAGTTACCGTCAATAACAGCGAGATTTGTATCTATAAAGTTAGTAGCTCCTGCTGCAGTATTTCCGTTAATATAAGATGGGAAAGGGTTTGAAACCAAATTCCATCTTCTTCCAACACCGTTTAATCCGTTATTATTTATAACATTGATACTTTGAGAAGTAGTTTGCATAGCACCAGTGAAGGCAACTGTAGCTCCTGCTGCACCTGGTGGTGGAGGAGATACTTCAACAGTTGCCATAGAGTATCCTTGGCCAGTGGTAAAGCTTCCAACTTGTGAGCCTGTTGCATACCTTATCCAATCGCCTGCTGCATTGTCATACTGGCTAAAGGCATAATCATCACCAAGTACTTGGATATTTGCTCCGTTTGCCGTTATAAAATCTTTAATGGTCATAACAGCGGGTGACCCTACTAAATCCCAACCGCCACCAAAACCGTCGTTATAAGAATTAACAAATCTATTATATGTGATATCTCCAGTTACTGCACCTGATACAATTAAAGAAGAGAAATCATCTGAAGTAGAGTTAAGGGTAACTGTGCCACTATTGGTAAAGTCTCCAGTAACTGTTAAGGAAGATGTTCCATCTACAGTAAGGGTGTTTCCTGCAGTAACTAAAATTTCACTTATTGCTGTATCTGTAGCAGTGTCTATAGTCATATCTGCATCAATTTGCATTATACACGCGGTAAGATCTCCATTAGTGCCTGTGCTGTATGTGCCGTTAATTATAGCATAAGCATTTGCGTCTGGAGCACCATTGCTCCAAGCAGCTCCATCCCAAATTGTTGTGCTAGAGCATGCTGATGATTTCCAGAAATAAATATTGTCTACATATATTGCATCTGTAGTCCCGTTACCACCATCGAATTTCATCTGGATGACATTATCCCAAGTCATACCTGTAAAATCTCCTATTGGGATATCTACACTTGTCCAAGAACCAATGGTATGTGAAATTGTTTGTAAAGCATCTCCTGGACCCTCACCTGAATTTATAGGGCTTACTTTAATTGCAGAGGTAGACAATGTCCATAAGTCTACATGAAGGTACTCCATATCTGAAGCATCATGTCCACCCACTAACTGTATTCCTTGGTAGTTGAAATTCGGATAATACAATAGTGTACTTCCATCTCCAGGGTCATAGCTGGTATTGGCAGAACCAAATCCTGCTTGACCCCAGTTTGGATTATAATTATCAATAGGGACATTTGTATAGGTATCACCAAATATAGAAATTACATCACCAGCATATCTCGATGGGGGTGATGGAGCTCCTGTTGTAGGGGCATCATAAAAGTAAGACACTGTATAGGTCTGGGTATTTGTTCCATCTTGAGCCGTCACTAAAACTGTAGCGTCTCCAGGAATTGATGTAGCCTGAGTGATACTTGTATTTGCATTTGCATCTGTTGGAGTAGCTGCTGTAATTTGAGGAATCGATGCGCCTACTGCAACTTCATAAGTATAGGATGTAGTAACAGTACTAAACCCACTAATAGCTGTGCTATCAACCTCCAAACTACTTAGGGTTGCGTCAGATCCTGCTGCTGCTTGCTTAGTGAGAAGAAAACGCCACCATGCACCACTAGTTAACTGAATATCTAGGGTCATGTTAGTATTTGTAATAGATGTAAGAGTGTAGGTGATTGTATCGTCAACTGGGTCACCTAGTTCATTTGTGTTGGTTACTTTAGCCAACCCTAGGAAAGCTCCATCACCAACAATTGTGATGGTGCCAGAAGGATTAAAAGACCAAGTTGCAGGATTTGTTCCATCATGTGGTGCGATTGGAGTACCGCAACCCTCAGCCGGAGCGCCAGCTTGCCAAGATTCTAACCAGGTATCACTACCCAATACATTTTCAAACGAGCCATCTGCGTTAAAGACATACTCATCATCAAATAAACAATCTCTTGTAGTAACGTCGGCTAAACTAGATGTGTAATAATTTCCAGTTCCTTGCCCTGGCCCTACCATAAAGGCACCAGCTGTGGGTGTAAATGACCAAGTACCTTCTGGGCTAGACACATATGCATAGGACACCGTGTAGGTCTCGGTTGTTGTTCCATTTTGAGCAGTAACTACAACTGTAGCATCTCCAGGAATTGCTGTAGCTTGAGTAATGGTAGTTTGTGCATTAGTATCTGTTGTAGTTGCGGCTGTAATTTGAGGGATATCTGTGGTTCCCTCTAATATGTTATAAGAGTAGGATGTAGTGCCTGAGCTGAATCCGCTAATAGTTGCACTATCTATCTGCAAGTCACTTAAAGTGGCATCCGTTCCTGCGGCAGCAGGCTCTTTCCAGAAGTAAATGTTATCTAAATAAACATCGGAACGAACAGCTCCATCTGGTGTGGTCCCATCTGCGGCAAACTGTCCATCAAACTTTAATTCAGGAACACTTCCAAAAGTCAAACCAGTAAAATTACTTAACGGAATATCTACACTGTTCCAAGCTCCTGAAGTAACAGGAACAGTTACTAAAAACTCACCGCCCGCATTTGGAGTAACTTTTATAGTTCTTACACTTGCATCTGCTACCCAGATATCAATGTGTAAATTTTCCATTGTTGTAAGGTCTGTTGCAGGAAATATTGTACCTTGATAATTAAAGTTGGTATATACCATTACATTGTTACCATCTCCTGAATCATAAGTAGTATTTACAGATCCTGATTGAGCCCAACTTGGGTTGTAGTTTGTTGTAATGTCTGTATAGGCATCACTATAAATAGATATTACATCTACAGCATCATTAGTTGGGGCTGAAGGTGAGTCTGATGGTACTGCTGGCAGCGCAGATCCTTGAACTGCCGTAAGATCATCAAAATAAGCTGTTAATACTGATGGGGGGTTAATAAATCCACCACTTGCATTTACATTTGTGAAAACAACCATTTCTCCCCACTCTCCTGTGGCGGCTGGGAATGTAAATGTTAATGTTTCCCACCCAGATCCTGTATGAGCTTCACTTGTTGTTAATTCTATAGCGGCTTGACCGCTTTGACCTACTTGTATTTTTCCTTTAAAATACGACGCAGTAGTAGTATATATTTTCAAAGAAACAGTTTTTGTAACCGTTAAGTCTATGTAGTTGGTTTGTGGTCTAAAAAACACACCTTTCCATACATCACCTGTAGCGGTAGTTGTAACTTCTCTAACTGTATTAGAAGTTAAAGGGTTTGGATCATCGACTAGTGCATTTGTAGCTGTTTGGCCTCCGCCAAAACCACCATAAACATCTGCATTAGAGGTGTTTTTCAAGGTTGAGAAGTCTTGTAAAACCACTTGTGCTTGTAATGAAGCAAAAGAAACTAGCATTAGACAGACCAGCAATGTAGTTTGACCTAAAAACAAACTAACTTGATTTAATAGTGAACTATTTTGAATTGATTTTTTTGTAATATTTTTCATCTAGATTAATTTTTTGGAAATATAATAGAGATAAAATGAGATTATGACAATTATTGACATACAAAACAACTACATGCAAAATTTTTGGGGTAATAAATTATTAATATCGCAATAAAAGCCTTTAAATACTAGGAGTTTTGTGTCCGGATATCAAATGTCACACACAAATAAATAAAAATTAAACATTGCGAAAAACACATATGTTGTGTTAATGTTGTACTTAAAGCTCTTATTTAAGGCCCTCTGTAGGTTATGAAAGCAACTAAACTAGATTTGTTATGCTAAGGTAGACACCCCTACAATGAAAAAAAGCACCCATACCCTTTAAAAAGAGCTTATTATTAAGTGTACTGATTGTGATGGTATTTGTTATAAAAAAAAGCAACACCGACAAGATGTTGCTTTTACGTGGAGAATATCGGATTCGAACCGATGACCCTTTGACTGCCAGCCAAATGCTCTAGCCAAGCAAACACTTAATTTTTAACAACTTAAGAACAGATAATATAAATGTCTGTCAAAAGTCTGTCAATTATGAGTGTAAAGTATCCTAAAATCAAGTTCGACAATAAGCAACGTGTCTTTGTTATTTTTTATCATAATAACAAAAGGTATCGCCTATCTAATGGAAGTAAAGTCAATATAGATATTTACCCTAATTCTTATCCCATTGGTAAACGTGAAGAAATAGCTAACCTATTAGCAGCAGAAGTATTTAAGTATATATCAAGTGGTTTAAATATAAGTGAAGCTAAAAATAAACTTCTTTATAAAACAGATTTACAATACTTGGAGATAGCCTTGAGTAACAAATTAAAAGAGAATTACTCTGGCACATATAAAACAATGTTGAGGTTTGTATATGATGGATTTACATCCAAGTTAAATAATACAACACTATCATCTAAAGCAGTTAATTTATATTTAGATAAATATACGTTAGGAGTATCCTATAACACCATTAAAAAGCACCTTAACGTGCTTATAAATGAAGCAAGGAGTTTGGGAATGCAAAGTAATCCTATGGTGTCTATAAAGGCTAAAAAGAGTAAAGCTAAACTTCATAAACCTTATCCTAATATTAAAGAAATACTGGATGAGGTAAAGCTGTTTAACAGCAATCTTTATTTGTGTTGTTTAATGACTTATGGTTGTCTTTTAAGACCACATAGAGAAATAAGAGAACTTACTTGGAAAGACTTTTCTGATGATTTAAGTTTTATTCATTTGTCCGGTAATAGAAATAAATCTGGAAGAAATAGAATAGTTCCAGTACCCTCTTACATAAGAGATATACTTGTAAAAGGAGAAAGAGATAATAATATCTTTTCTAATAAACGGCAACCATTAAATCAAGACTATTTTAAGACCCTTTGGGGACGTTTTAAGAGACAATCTAACTTGCTTGAACAAGACCAAACATTGTACTCTTTTAGGCACTCTGGTGCTATAGAAATATTTAAGAGAACTGGTTCTATAACCAAGCTACAGAAAGCTATGGGACATTCATCTATAAATGTAAGTTTAACCTATTTAAGAGGTTTAGAAATAGCTGAATTGAAGGAGGAAGATATGCCTATGGTTTAGTTGTTTTCTTTTACCAATAATTATGAGTATTTGTTTTAGATGATTTAATTTGATAAAATATTATAATCTAACTGCATTAAACTCTATTCTTATGGGAACTGGAATATCATATTCTCCAGTATCAATTGAACGAAAATATACAACCTTCTCATAAGAAGCCTTTAGGGTTTCTCCGCCATAATCTGGAAAACCGCCTGCAGTTCCTAAATCTGTTATATTAATGTTAGATATTTTACCCCTCTGACCAAATCCATCTCCAATATTTTCAACAAATTTACTGTCATTAACACCTATTGATTGTAAATATTTATTTATATAAAATCCATCAAAAAGCAACATATTACCAGAGTTATTTCCTAGTTGGGCATTATCAAAATTTATCACAAGTTCCATATTTTGGCCAGAAACATAACTCTCTGCTGTAACATCCGTTATAGATAAGTTAACACCATCTGTAGTAGCGAAACAATAATTATAAAGAAACAAAGGACCCCCATTAGGAGCAGTTGATGAACTATTCCCTTGTACCCTATTAATTAATCCACCAAATTCTACTTCAAAAAAATAGTCAACTCCATTTTGGTTATTTGATGATGAGTTGTCATCAGAGGAACAGCCAATAAAGGTAATTGCTAAAAGAAGGTAGACTAGTTTTTTCATTTTGAGTTGTTTTACCCAAATATAACATTACTACCTAAAACATACAATCACCTTTCCTCTAAAGAGTATATAATTCTTATAAGAAATAGGTTTAGTATAGCTTCTCTTGGGTTGTTAATTTCTAATAGCATTATCAAGTTGTTTATCTGAATAATCACTTAATCTATCTATTATTTCTACTGTGAAGTTTTGTTGTTGTTCTACCTCCTCTTGTTGAGGTTTTGTAAGCACATAAGGCATTGCTAATTGTATTAGTTTTAGTCTTTCAGCCTTTGTCATATCTTCTATATCAAAAGAGGCTATAACCTCATCTATTAGCTTTGACAGCTTTTCTTTTATCTTATTACTTAATTTATTAGGTGTCCCTTTTTGTCTACCTCCAAATTTCTTTCCAGTTGTATTCATATCTATTTCAAACTACTTTTAATAAACTATTTTACTAGACACTTTCTGTTATCTAAATATGTATTCTGCAAACCTCACCTAAAAAAGATATTACTCTTTTCATATGAAGAACCTCCATCAGTATCAAGGCAGAAAACCTATTCACGCGTTGCCTATTACTACTGGCAAAGGAAAAACTGCTGTGCTTACCCACTTACACACTCTATCCGAGTTTATAACGTCAAACCTTACTAGGAAACTGTAAGGATTATTGTAGAGATTGTCTTGGCTCTCTAAACGTCTTTAGTATTTCTATGTACCAAGTTTAAATACTTCCTATTTATATAACGCAGATATGATTAAGTTTTGCGTTTTCGATATTAGAATACTTGCAATTAACTAAAACAGAAAGTTAGAAATAGAAAAAGAGGTAAAACGTTTTCAACAAAGTTTTCAAGTTTTTAATTTAAGGCATACTATAGTTTCTTTTCACAACCAATAGCATTTATTATCTTTATTCAATAATTTAAACTCACAATTATGAAAAAAATATTTACAATTTTAGCATTAACTATCGGATTTAGTATGAATGCGCAATTTTGGAATCAAGGAATTGGCGGAGGTGCTATCCAAACCAATTTCGCAACAGCAAATGAAGATTATTCTACAGCAATGGGATATTACACAACAGCAAGTGGATATGCTTCTACAGCAATGGGATTTTTCACACAAGCAAGTGGAGATGTTTCTACAGCAATGGGAGAAAGCACACAAGCAAGTGGATATGCTTCTACAGCAATGGGTTTTTTCACAACAGCAAATGGAAATTATTCTACAGCAATGGGAGGAGACACAACAGCAGATGGAAATTATTCTACAGCAATGGGAGGAGACACAACAGCAGATGGAGATTTTTCTACTGCAATGGGAAGATACACAACAGCAAGTGATTATGGATCTTTAGTTATTGGACAATACAATTCAAGTGGTTCTTCTGTTACAAATAGTGCTACTTCTTTTGACATAGCAAACACAGCTTTTGTAATTGGAAATGGTGTAGATGGTTCAACCACATCTGATGCTTTTAAAGTGATGTTCAATGGAGATGCTACGGTTGGTAATGACTTAACAGTAGAAGGTGATGTAGTCATAAATTCTGATATGCGTCTAAAAGCAAATATTCTTTCTTTAGGAAGCACACTTTATAAACTATTGCAAATAGATGGAAAGACCTACACAATGAAAAGGGATGCCACAAAAAAACAAAAGATTGGGTTATTGGCGCAAGACATCGAAAAAGTATTTCCCGAATTAGTAGTAGAAAATAAAGGTGTTAAATCGGTTAACTATCAAGGTCTTGTTCCCGTTCTTATTAATGCATTGAAAGAACAACAATCAGAAATAGACGAGTTAAAAAAACAAGAAGCAAAGATGATAGAACAAGAAAAAAGATTGGAGCGATTAGAAGCAATTATTTCTAATATGGATAAATAAAAATAAAAGGTTGTTTTATTTAACAACCCTAGTATTTAACTTTGCAAAAATTAAAACAATGAAAAAAATAGTTACACTTTTAGCCTTAGTACTAGTTACATCAGGCATTTTTGCCCAAGGAAACTTAACTGTTAATTCTGGCGGTTCTCTTACTGTAAGCGAAACAAGTTCTCTAACTGCAGCTGGAAACCTAAGCAACACAGGGACAGTTACCCTAAACTCAACAGCAGATGATTTTTCTTCTATAATTGTAGAAGGAACCGCTACGGGAGATGTTATTTACAACAGATATGTAAATGCATATAGCGCTAGTGCTGGCGGTGGCTGGGATGGTACAGGCTCGCCAGTTGCAATGTCTATTGCAGATTTTATTACAGATAATACGGGTGTTATCTACCAAGTTGGTGATACCTATGCCCTTGGACCTTTTAATAATTTCACCAACCAATACGAGTATTATACCACTACCACTGGGCCATCTGCAGGAGCCTACACTGCCGCAAAAGGATATACTATGGCAACTACAAATACAAATGGTGCTACTGTAAAATACACAGGAACCATTGCTACAACAGATCAAAGCATTGATGTTATAAATAACAACGGTGTAAATGGCGGGGTTGGTAGAAGATGGAATTTTGTTTCTAACCCATACCCATCATATATTAATGGCAATACTGCTGCAGGAGCTGCCAACTTTATGGATGTAAATAGTGCTGTTATTGACGATAGTTTTTTAGGGCTCTATGGTTGGAACGGCTCTGATTACGATATTTACAACAATATCAATGCTGCTTTTTCTATAGCGCCAGGACAGGGGTTTTTTATAGCAGCAGCTAGCACCTCTAATACAGCGCTTAATTTCACAGCAGCTATGCGTACCACCACAGGTACTGGATATTTTGTTTTAGGCCCTCAGCCTCTAATTTATAGATTAGAATTAAAACTATTTAATGAACAGACGCAAAAGGGAAGAACAAATTTCTACTTTAAAAATGGTCTTTCCTTAGATCTTGACCCAGGGTATGACGCAGGCGCCATTAACCAGTCAACAAAATTAAGCACAAGATTACCTCAGGGCAGTCAAGAATTTGCATTTGCTATAAACGCTATGGGTATAGATGCCTTGCAAAATGCTAGAGTACCTCTAGAGATAAAGCAAAATGCAGGACAGGCCTTTAGGGTAAGTATTGCAGATATGGATCTGCCAGAAAACACCTATGTGTTTTTAGAGGATACCTTAAACGGCACTTTTACCTCTTTAAAAGATGAGGACTTTGAGCTAGTAGCGCAAAGTGATCTTAGCGGGGCAGAAAGGTTCTTTATTGTTTTTAAAGACAACAGCGTACTCTCTAGTGGGGATGCTTTAGGGATAAGCGCACTCAATGTATACAAGGTAAACAAAGACAACTTTGTTACTATAGCGGGCATAAGCCCAGATTTAGGGCAGATAGATGTTACCCTATACAACATTCTTGGTATGTCCGTACGAGAAAAAGCATTAAACCCAGCAACTGCAACCCAGACTATCTCTACAGATGGCCTAGCAAGTGGTTTATATGTTGTGCAGCTAAGGTCAGCAAATCAAGTATTCAATAAAAAAATAATTGTAGAGTAGTACTATCTACAACTTGAAAAAAAATATAATTATGTCACAAAATAAAGAACAACATTCTAAGGATATTTCCAGAAAAGATGCATTAAAAAAGATGGGGAGTTATGCCGCCTTTGCTGCCCTTGGTACAATGATGATTCTAAATCCTCAAAAGGCGCAAGCACAATCTCCACCCCCTGGACAGGGTAGTGGGTTTCCTAACAGTGGTGGTTTTAGGAGTACCAGAAGAAATAGAAATAAAAAGTAACATCAATAAAACAATAAAACAATAAAACAATGAAAAACATATTCACATTTTTAGCGGCAGTATTACTAACTGCAACAACCTTTGCCCAAGTGGGTATTAATAATGAAAACCCAGACGCCTCTGCGGCTTTAGATATTACTTCTACCACAGGGGGGTTACTTGTGCCAAGAATGACTGCAGCCCAGCGTGATGCTATTACAGCAACACAGGGTCTAATTATTTTTTGTAGTGACTGTGCATCTGGTGAAGGCGAACTTCAGATTAAACTTACATCCAGTTGGAAAAATACAATAGGTGGTGATGTAAATGACCCACTAGCAATAGGAGATACTTATCAAGGTGGTATTATTTTTTACTTGGATGGAAATGGCGGAGGCTTAATTGCAGCATTAGCGGATCAGAGTTCTAGTATACAATGGTATAACGGTAGTTATGTTACTACAGGGGCAACAGGGACAGCTGTAGGCACAGGAAGCGCAAATACAGATGCTATTATAACTGTACAAGGCGCAACCGAAACATCTTATGCAGCAGGACTGGCAAGGGCATATACTGGAGGAGGATATACAGATTGGTTTTTACCTTCAATAGATGAATTAAATTTAATGTATTCAAACATTGGTCAAGGTTCTTCTTTAGGAAATATTGGCAATTTTAGTTCACATTTCTACTGGAGTTCTACGGAGATCAGTATCAATAGCGCGTTGAGACAGGGTTTCTCCATTGGTGCTCAGGGCAACGGCGTTAAGTTCTACGAAGACCATGTGCGTGCTATTCGGGCTTTTTAGTTATTTAATTATTTATCAATTTAACCCTTACTATTAATTTAGTAGGGGGTTTTTCTTTTTAAAAATTCCTCTTTAGAGCAGATATGTTGGCACAACATAGGTTGTTAAAGATTGTAAAAGGCGAAAAGAACATAAATGTCTGTCAAAAGTCTGTCAATTTTTAGTAGTTTTATACTGTTCTTTGGGTTGTATAGATAAAAGTATTGTGAACCTTTTAGAATGTTTCACAACTGGCTAGCCCCCACAGACCATAAAAAAAGCAACACCGACAAGATGTTGCTTTTACGTGGAGAATATCGGATTCGAACCGATGACCCTTTGACTGCCAGCCAAATGCTCTAGCCAACTGAGCTAATCCCCCTTATTTATATTAATTACTCGTGCTCTTTTAATATTAGCAGTGGCTTTGTTGTAAAAAACTGCTCTTTTAAAATAACCTCGCTTTGGCGCAGTAACTTTTTAAAGAAGCCGCCTGTGTCTTTTCTTCTCAACACACATAACATTTCTGGACTTAAGGCGTTAAAATGCTCTACAATACCTTGAAAAACTGTTGCGTTCTCTGAGGTGATATCTCTGCTCATCAAGGCCTTTAATTCTGGCTTTATCTTACGATCATTACCAGAAGTATCTGGAGTAACTACCTGCAATAAATCCAGCTTGGCATGAAACATATCTATAAGCGCCTTTAATGTTTGTGATGCCTTTGTGGTTTCTATCTTAGAGTTTTTAAATGCAAATAGTATGGTATCTATTTTCCTGAAAAGATAGTTTGGGGGCACAATTAAAAGCGGAATATCTGTTTGGCGTATTATTTTTGTGGTAACCTTACCTAAATACACCTCATCTTTAATCTCAACACTTTGAGGAGACAGCACAATTAAATCTATTTTAAGACTCTTTGAGAGCTGAGAAACCCCTTCAAAAATATCTCCGCTGATGGTTTTAGAGACTACTTGAACATCTTTGGTGCTTACATTTTCTAACACCTCTTTTAGAATAAGCTCTGTGGCGAGTGTTTTGATACAAGTAACATAAATGCGGGCATTGGTCATGGCAGCAAAGCTGGTTGCATACCTAAGATTGTTAATGCCATTTTCAATAGATCCAATAGGAACAAGAATATTTTTCATTTAATATTTTTATGACTGCAAAAGTACAATTAATCTAGTTATTACAAGTGTTTTTAGTGTTTTACAGCTACTACTGAGCAGAGAGCACTAGCAAAGGTTTTGAGGTATGAAACTCCTTTTTAAGCACCGCATTTTTACCCCATAATTTTTTAAAGAAACCCTGCTTGCGCCTAACAACACAAAGCATGTCTGGATTATGACTTTGGAAATGCTCTAACACCCCTTGAAACGTAGTAGCGTTTTCACTTTTGGTGTAAGATGTTTGTAGCTTTTGAAGTTTATTGCTCACACGCTGCATCTCTGGCGTACTCTCAGGGGTAGAGACATGCAATAATTTTATTTCAGACCCGAAGTGAATCATGAATTTTTTTAATGGCTCTAACATACTTTTATGTTTAAAATTTCCGTCTTTAAAGGCCATTAAAATAGTTTCAGGACCTTTAAATACATCGCCCTCTGGCACGATAAGTACAGGAATGTTGGTATTTTTAACTAAGTTGCCAGTGGTTTTCCCTAGATATACCTCTTCTCTAATACTATTAGATTTTGGAGAAAGCACCATAAGGTCTATAGAAACATGCTTGTTAAAACGCACAACTGTTTCTAAAACACTCCCTTTTACAGGATGATCTATTACTGTAACTCCCTTTTTGTCTACTTTATCCAACACCTCTTGCAGTCTGTTTTCACAATCTTCCTTGATAATAGCATTTACCTTGGCAAGACCTCCAACTTTAGAGAGCTCCCTAAAGGCAGAAAAAACATACACGTAGGCATCCCAATGGTAGGCAAGATCTATTGCATATTGTAAATTGCCTACAGCATTATCATTGGATCCAATAGGTACTAATATATTTTTCATAGAAATAGGTATATTTAAAAAATCGGACAAAACTACATTATAAATATGATTAGAAAAGCCAAAGCATCAGAAATTGTTCAACTTATTTCTATTACCAAATCATGTGCCGCTCACATGATAGCAAATGACATCTATCAATGGAATGAAAGCTACCCCAACATTACAGCCTTTGAGCAGGACTTTAATAGGGGAGAACTATATGTTTTATACGCCCAAAACACCTTAGTGGGCTGTATAACAATATCTAGTGTCAAAGACAGTGAGTATGATGCTATTTCTTGGCTCACTCAAGATACAAAACACTATTATATCCATAGATTGGCAATCTCACCGGCATTTCAAAAACAAGGCCACGCAAGAACCCTCATGGATTTTGCCGAATCTTTTGCAAAATCAAACGCGGGGGTATCTGTAAGATTAGACACCTTTAGCCAAAATAAACGCAACCAGCGCTTCTATGAAAATAGAGGCTATCAACCCCTGGGCAACATTTACTTTCCAAAACAAAGTCAGGACCCTTTTTATTGTTATGAACTTATTTTATAATGTACTTTTACTCTCACAATGATTGACATTTCTTTTAAGCGCATACAGCAGCTAGCCATACCAGCTATAATTGCAGGTATTGCAGAGCCCATATTATCTAGTACAGACGCTGCCGTGGTTGGTAATATCCCTGAGTTTGGTACAGAATCTTTAGCGGCCGTAGGTATTGTTGGCGTATTTTTATCTGCTCTTATCTGGATTTTAGCTCAAACCCGAAGCGCCATTAGTGCCATTGTATCTCAAAATGTAGGCGCAGGAACCCTTGCAGATTTAAGGAGTTTTCCAGCCCAGGCCATTTTTTTTAACATACTATTGAGTCTAGTGGTGTTGGGCTCGACCTATTTTTTTGTGGAAGAAATTTTCACCTTGCTCAATGCAAAGGGTATGATTTTAGACTTAAGTATAGCCTATTACAACATCAGGGTTTGGGGCTTTCCTTTAACGCTATTCACCTTTGCTGTTTTCGGACTCTTTAGAGGGCTGCAAAATACTTTTTGGCCCATGATAATTGCCGCCATTGGAGCCGGTGTAAATATTGGTCTTGATTTTTTACTTGTTTATGGTCTAGATGGTTTTGTAGCTCCTATGGGTGTTGTTGGTGCAGCTTGGGCAAGTTTAGTTGCTCAAGGTGTAATGGCACTACTATCTTTACTACTGGTATTAAAAAAAACCCAGGTGTCTTTACGCCTAGAGTTTCCATTACACCCACAAATTAAGCGTCTTGTAACTATGTGCGCTAATTTGTTTTTACGCTCTATAGCCCTAAACGTTGCTCTTATTCTCTCCACAAGAGAGGCTGCAGGGCTTGGCAAAGAGTATGTTGCCGTGCACACCATTGCCATGAATGTCTGGTTGTTTACAGCCTTTTTTCTAGACGGCTACGGCGCTGCTGGAAATATTTTAGGAGGCAGGCTTCTTGGAGCAAAAAACTATACTTCTCTATGGAAGTTAACCCAAAGAGTTACCGCCTATAATACCATTGTAGCTATAGTTTTAATGTTAGCAGGGGTGCTTTGTTACAACTATGTGGGGCTCATTTTCAATAAAGACCCTCTTGTGCTTAGTCTATTTACAGGGATGTTTTTTATGGTTTTAATTTGTTTGCCCTTTAACGCAATAGCATTTACACTAGATGCAATTTTTAAAGGCCTAGGAGAAATGGCCTATTTAAGAAATGTATTGTTAGGGTCTACCTTTTTAGGTTTTATTCCTGTGCTATTACTATCAAACTACATGGGTTGGGGCCTTATAGGTATTTGGGCAGCAATAATTGTTTGGGTAGCCTGGAGAGCATTGGCTTTAATTATCAAGTACCGTAAAAAGTACCTGCCACTTGCTTAGTAAGTGTTCAAGGGGTTATTTAACACAATATTAAGTCGGTTTAGGAAACAGACTTGATTACTTTTGTAAAAAAATTGAATTATATGAGCGATTTTCATGCCTTAAAAATATCAGAAATAAAACAAGTAACGCCCACCTCTGTAGCAGTTACTTTTGAAGTTCCTCAAGCGCTTAAAACAACTTTTAGTTTTATTGCAGGACAATATATTACATTAAATCACATCATAAACGGTGAGCAGGTAAGGCGCGCCTACTCTATTTGCAGCGCTCCTTCAAGCGGGGTGCTTACAGTAGGTATTAAAAAAGTAGAGAATGGTACATTTTCTGTCTATGCCAATGAGCAATTAGCAGTTGGTGATGTTTTAGAGGTAATGCCTCCTCAAGGGACATTTACCTTTAATCCCAATTCTCAAGAGGCGCACCATATTGGCGCCTTTGCCGCAGGTAGTGGTATTACCCCAATACTATCCATTGCTCAAACAGCTCTGGAGCAGCAGTCTAACAGCACTTTTTTATTGGTCTACGGAAATCAAACAAAGCAGGAAGCTATGTTTTATGAAACTGTAGAGCAATTAAAGGCGCAGTTTCCAGAACGATTCTTTGTAGAATATATTTATAGCCGCTCTCAAGAAACCAACGCAGCTCGAGGCCGTATTGATAAAAACGTTGTTGGTTATTACCTAGCTAATAAATACAAACAAACTTCTTTTGAAGACTTTTATGTATGTGGTCCAGAGGCCATGATTGATGAAGTTTCAAATACACTTGTAGCCTCAGGAGTTTCAAAACAGCACATACATTTCGAGCTTTTTACAACAACTCAGGCAGCTGTTCCAGAAACGGCGCAAGATGGCACAACGTCTATTTCTATTATTGTAGATGAAGTAACTGAACAATTCACAATGCCTCAAAATAAAACAATTCTAGAGGCTGCTTTAGAAAAACAATTGGATGCTCCATATTCTTGCCAAGGAGGTATTTGTAGCTCTTGTATTGGTAGAGTTATTGAGGGAAAAGCCGAAATGCGCCAAAACCAAATATTAACTGATAGTGAGGTTGCAGAGGGGCTCGTGCTTACCTGTCAAGCACATCCTGTTACTCCAACGGTAGTATTGGATTATGATGATATCTAGTAGCGATTTACTTTAATACAGACAGTACTTTTTCAACAATAGCGCTGGGAGAGATGGTTTCTATGGCCTTTTCATATCCATCAGGGTAGGTGCTGCCATACACTGAGGTTGGCACCAAAGGGTATTTTGTTCTATCTGCAAGGAGTTGGTTTTCATTGGGCTGATTAAATGGCGCAAAACCTAAAAAGGGATGCGTAACTCCCCATATGGTAACAACTGGAATATCGTATAAAGCAGTAAGATGACCATTACCACTATCCATAGCTAGCATGACATCTAGATTTGATATGAGCTGCAGTTCTTGACTGAAAGATAGTTTCCCCGCCATGTTTGTAACCCCTTTAAAATCACTAGCAAGTTTGTCTAGTTTTGCCGTTTCTGTGGCGCCACCTCCAAATAAAAAAATAGCATAATCTCCAGTGTTGTTTAATTGCGCTATCACTTGTTTGATAAGCTGTAGCGGATACACTTTACCTCTATGAGCGGCAAAAGGCGCCACGCCAATAAACTTTTTAGAACTAAGACCTATGAGGTCTTGTGTTTTTGCAGACATCACTTTTCTTGCAGGATATTGGTGTTTTGTTAAATCTATAGGGTAGCCTAGTTTAGCAAAAACATCCGCATAGCGCTCATGGGTTTTTTTAAGAGCTTGTAGCTCGCCACCTTTGGTCTGTATAAGTTGTTTTTTCTCGCCTCTTGCTTTATCTATGCTTGCGGTTTTTATTGCTTGAAGCCATAACAAGGACCTGACTATTTTAGATCTTAAAACATTGTGAGTGTCTGCAACACAGGTAATATCTAACCCTTTTGCGTCTTTGGCTAATTGAAACAAACCTAAAATCCCTTTGTGGGCACCCTTAACATCTGCAGGTAAAATCGCCACGTTTTTAAGGTCTTCAAATAATGGGGATAAAAAACCTTTGGTAACAACAGTGACGTTGAGCTTCGGGTATGTTGCTGTAAGTACCCGCAAAACAGGAACCAACATGGCCACATCTCCCATGGCCGAAAGGCGTATTACCAGAATGTGTGCTGCTGTCTTCAATATAATTAACTTAGGTAAAAAAGGGATTATTTTTGCCCTCTCAATACTGGGTTTAGCTCATCATCATTATACATTTTCATTTGCTTGTATACCTTCATGTACTTGTCTCCTGTCTTGATATCATGCAGTAACTGGTCAATGGCATCGCTGAGGTCAACGCGCTGTTCTAACAAGATATTTAGCTTTGCCTGACACCCATCGCGGTGGGTCTGTGAGGCATCGGCGCGCGTAGCTTCTTGGTGCATGTGATATACTTTTAAGGCCAAAATAGACAATCTATCTACTCCCCATGCAGGGCTTTCTGTGTTAATAGTTGCATTTGGACTAGTTTCTATGTCTTTATTTGTATCCAAGAAGTAGCTGTCTATGTATTCTACCATATCTGTGCGATCTTGATTGCTGGCGTCAATTTTACGCTTTAAGGTCAAAGCGGCAACAGGATCAATTTGCGGATCACGAATGATATCTTCGTAATGCCATTGAACTGTGTCAATCCAGCATTTACGATACAATAAGTGTTCTAATAAATGAGTCTCTTTGGCATAACGATTTGTAAAAGGTTGGTCTACAGTGTTTATGATGTGATAGGTGTCTATCACTTGTTTAAAAACGGTGTTTGCAATCTCGCTAAAATTCATGGGTATTGTGGTATAAAGTGTTAGTATCTAGACTACAAAGGTATCATAAATTTTTCATAGCATAGGAGCAATTATACATGGTTTTACTGGAGGAAGCTAGAAAATAACACTGCTTGTCATATCAAAGGTAAAACTAGCACTAGCACAAATAAAGACCATAAAAAAACTTCACTGACCACTCGGCGGATTTTTGATGTTCCAGACTCTATATAATTTGAGGTAATGGCCGCTATAGGGGCAAAAAGGAAAAATAGCTCACTTCCATTTTTTTGTGTTTTAGCCAAAACGATACCCACACTAATAATGGCAATAAGCAATATGGTAATGGCAGAGGGCCTTTCTTTTTTTGATAAAGAGGCTAGTCTTGAGAGTCTAGCCCCGCCCATCCAAAGTAATAGACCTAGTAAAAAAACAGTTGTAATAAAAAGCCCTCTATCTCCATAGCCGCTGAGGTCAAAATCTCTTTCTGGGATCCAGTGGTAAAGCCAAGAGTAAGAATCTGTAACAACAAATTGATATGCTACGGCAATACTTGTGATGCCTAAAAATCCAATAATTGGTATAAATAAATAGGTTAAAGTAAATTTAGTTTTGTTTGTGATTGCGGGGTATAGTACCACAAAAAATAAGATTGCCCATCCATAGCAAAAAGATGCCAAGGTGATGTACATAGTGGCATCAAATATTTTTTTCACGGTATTTTTTTCTGTGGTCAAACTCAAAATCCTTCTTGTAGCTAATAGCACGAAGATATTTGCCAAAATAAGCTTCGGGTCATTGTAAACTTCAGGAACTAGTAATACAAAAAGCACGAATAGTAGAATAGCAAAGGTGTTATTTTTTGTGACATTGTTCTTTCTAATGATAAAATCCAACAATAAAACAGCAAATACCATTAAGAAAATAACAAGTCCATGTGAAGACAAAGAACCTAGGCTAAGTGATAGGTCTTGGGTTGTTAGAAGCCCAAAAAAATAGCCAATTATTATGGCGATACTAAGCAGTATGTAATTTATGGGTTTAGATTTACCGAAAAAGCTTGTGAGCATATGGGGTATTTTATACTTTTGCGAAATAAATATAAAGATATGGCTTTAAGAGATATTTTCTACGCAATTCAAGAGTTTACAGAAGAAGTTTTATTTGCTCCTTTTAACGCATTAAGAGCTTTAGAGCTTGAAAACTGGACTGCGGCAAATGTTATGAACTGGTTTTTTATGCTTATTGGTTCTGTTGCATTTGTATACTGGATGCTGCAGTTAAAGAAATTTAATGACAACAACGAAGAAGACACTTCTTCTACATCTCACTCTTATTTAGGGGGAGATAATTAACGCTACTAGAATTTTTTACAAATCAAAACCAATATCGGTTCTGAAATTCATCCTGTTAAAAGATAGTTTTTCTATGTTTTGGTAGGATTTTTTTATCGCTTTTTTGTAGTCTGCATCTATTGATGTTACGGCAATAACACGCCCTCCACTGGTAACAACAGCGTCATCTTTTAAAGCAGTTCCTGCATGAAACAATAAAGAGCCTGAAACATTCTCAAGACCAGAAATTACCGCTCCTTTTTCATAAGCCTCAGGATACCCTCCAGAGACCAACATAACAGTTGCGGCGGCTCTAGTGTCTATTTCAAAATGTAAGCTGTCTAGGGTTTGCTTATAGGTAGCTTCAAATACAGCTACCAAATCTGTTTTTATTCTTGGCAAAACAACCTCGGTTTCTGGATCTCCCATACGCACATTGTATTCTATTACAAAAGGGTCATCACCTACTTTTATTAAACCAATAAACACAAAACCCTTGTAATCTATATTCTCTTTTTGCAGGCCTTCCACAGTTGGTATTACAATGCGCTGCTCAATTTTTTGCATGAGCACATCATCTGCAAAAGGCACCGGAGAAATGGCTCCCATACCTCCTGTATTTAATCCTTTGTCTCCCTCACCAATGCGTTTGTAATCTTTGGCAGTAGGCAATACTTTGTAGTTTTTACCATCTGTGAGTACAAAAATACTTAGTTCTATGCCGTCCAAAAATTCTTCAATAACAACCCTATTACTAGCTGCGCCAAATTGGCCCGCCAACATTTCTTCTAAAGAGGCTTTAGCCTGGTCAAGCTCTTGAATAATTAAAACACCTTTCCCGGCAGCTAGCCCATCTGCTTTTAATACATAAGGCGCTTGTAAGGTTTCTAAAAACTGTTTTCCTGCGGCTAATGTTTCAGGAGTAAAACTCGCATACCCTGCCGTTGGAATGTTGTGGGCCATCATAAATTCTTTAGCACGCTCTTTACTTCCTTCTAGCAAAGCTCCTTTTTGTGAAGGACCAATAATTTGAACGTCTTGTAACTCAGGGGTGCTAGCAAAATAATCTACAATGCCCTGCACAAGTGGATCTTCTGGGCCTACCACGACCATGTTAATGTTATTGTCTACCACACACTGTTTTATGGCTTCAAAATCTGTAACAGATAGGTTAATGTTTGTTGCAATTGCTGCAGTTCCTGCATTACCAGGGGCTACAAAAAGATTTTCACAACGGCTACTTTTTGCTAATTGAAAGGCAAAAGTATGTTCTCTCCCTCCAGATCCTAAGACTAATATATTCATGAAATATAGATTTTATGCATCACAAAAATAGGCCCTTTTTTAAGGCTACTAAAATTATTTTTAGCATCAAATTATTTTTTTGAATTAATATATAAAAATACCAGAGAACTTATTTTAAAGCCTGAAGCAATACGGTATATTTATAGATATTTCTCTGTGAGAGAATCCATTTATTTTTTAGTTAAAATTGATTAAATTTGCTGCCTTAAACAATTCATAGTTTTACTAACAAGCTTCCTGTTTTTTGGAAACTTAATTACTCGCTACCGCGATCTTGCAAAATGAGCACAAAATTTAAAGAATATAAAGGCTTAGATCTCCCAAAACTAGGAGAAGAAATACTCGATTTCTGGAAAGAACAGCACGTTTTCGAGCAGAGTATTTCCATTCGTGAAGGAGCAACACCTTTTGTTTTTTTTGAGGGGCCTCCCTCTGCAAATGGATTGCCGGGGATTCATCACGTAATGGCCCGTGCCATCAAGGATATTTTTTGTCGCTATAAAACTCAAAAAGGATTCAAGGTAGATCGTAAGGCAGGATGGGATACCCATGGCCTTCCCATTGAGCTTGGAGTAGAGAAGCAACTTGGGATTACCAAAGAGGATATTGGCACTAAAATTTCTGTGGAAGATTATAATACTGCCTGTAGAAAAGCTGTGATGAAGTACACAGATGTCTGGAACAAAGTAACCGAAAGTTACGGGTATTGGGTAGACATGCAGGATCCTTATGTTACCTACAAGCCAAAATACATGGAGAGTGTATGGTGGCTATTAAAGCAGATTTACAATAAAGATTTATTATATAAAGGATATACCATACAGCCTTATTCTCCAAAGGCAGGAACCGGTCTAAGTAGCCACGAGTTAAACCAGCCCGGAACCTATCAAGATGTTACAGACACCACCGTTGTGGCTCAGTTTAAAGCGGTAGAGCGTTCCCTTCCAGATTTCTTAAAGAAGTTTGATCACCTTCACTTTCTTGCCTGGACAACCACTCCATGGACATTGCCTTCAAACACGGCATTAACCGTTGGGTCAAAGATTGATTATGTGGTTGTTGCAACCTATAACCAATACACCTTTGAGCCAATTCATGTAATTCTAGCCAAAAACTTAGTAGCAAAACAATTTACCGGAAAATACGAGCAAACTCAAGATGCTGCTGTAGTATCAAATTACAAGAAAGAAGATAAAAAAATTCCTTACTTGATTGCTGCTCAATGTAAGGGGAGTGATTTATTAGAAATTAGGTATGAACAGTTGCTAGACTACGCAACACCAGATGCGGGCGCAGCAAACGCCTTTAGGGTCATTGCTGGAGATTTTGTAACTACAGAAGACGGTACAGGGATCGTGCATACAGCTCCTACTTTTGGCGCAGACGATGCTATGGTAGCCAAACAAGCGGTTCCGCAGGTGCCTCCTATGTTGGTGAAAGATGCCAATGAAAACCTAGTACCACTTGTAGATTTACAAGGAAAGTTTAGGCCAGAGCTACGAGAATTTGCTGGAAAGTATGTAAAAAACGAATATTATGATGATGGCCAAGCCCCAGATAAATCTGTAGATGTAGAGCTTGCTATTAAGTTAAAAATAGAGAATAAGGCTTTTAAAGTAGAAAAATACGTGCACAGTTATCCCAACTGCTGGCGTACAGATAAACCTATATTATACTACCCTCTAGACTCTTGGTTTATTAAAGTGACCAACTTTAAAGACCGCATGCACGAATTAAATAAAACCATTAACTGGAAGCCAAAAGCAACTGGAGAAGGACGTTTTGGGAATTGGCTAGCCAACGCTAATGATTGGAATTTATCTCGTTCACGTTATTGGGGAATTCCTTTGCCTTTATGGCGCACAGAAGATGGCACAGAAGAAATTATTGTGGGTAGCATAGAGGAGCTGAAGACCGAAATGCAAAAGGCAGTCACGGCAGGGATTTTACAAAAAGATATTTACCAAGATTTTGTTGTGGGTGATTACTCTGAAGAAAATTACAACAAAATAGACCTTCATAAAAACATTGTAGATAACATTACCCTAGTCTCGGCCAGTGGTAAACCCATGAAGCGAGAGGCAGATTTAATTGATGTCTGGTTTGATTCTGGCTCTATGCCATATGCTCAATGGCATTACCCATTCGAAAACAAAGAAAAAGTAGAAAATATTTGGCGTAAGGCAGATTTTATAGCTGAAGGAGTAGACCAAACACGTGGATGGTTTTATACACTTCACGCAATTGCTACCATGATTTTTGATGATGTTGCCTATAAAAATGTAGTTAGTAACGGATTGGTCTTAGATAAAAACGGACAAAAAATGTCCAAACGTCTTGGAAATGCCACAGACCCTTTTGAAACCCTAGACAAATACGGACCAGATGCAACACGCTGGTACATGATTAGTAATGCCAACCCCTGGGACAACCTTAAGTTTGATATCGATGGTATTGGAGAGGTTCGAAACAAGTTTTTTGGTACCCTGTATAACACCTATAATTTCTTTGCTCTATACGCCAATTTAGATGGTTTTACTTACAGTGAACCAGCTATTGCTATAGAAAAACGTCCAGAAATTGACCGCTGGATACTGAGTGAACTCAATACACTTATCTCAGCCGTTGATCAAGCTTTCACAGAATATGAACCCACTAAAGCCGCAAGAGCTATACAAAATTTTGTTGGTGAGAACTTAAGTAATTGGTTTGTACGTTTAAGCAGAAGACGTTACTGGAAAGGAAGCTATGGGGAAGATAAAATATCTGCCTACCAAACACTGTATACTTGCCTAGAGACTGTTGCCAAATTGGGGGCGCCAATAGCGCCGTTTTTCATGGACAGGCTTTACAAAGATTTAGTGGCTGTGGTGTCAAAAAATGAAGTAAAAATTTCTGTTCACTTAACAGATTTCCCGGTTGCAGACACTTCATTAATTGATAGCGCCTTGGAGGCAAGAATGCAAAAAGCCCAGACGATATCCTCTTTGGTTTTATCATTAAGACAAAGAGAAAAAATAAAAGTACGCCAACCGCTACAAAAAATAATGGTGCCTGTTTTAGACGCCATGGCAAGAGAAGAAATTCAAGCCGTTAGCGATTTGATTAAAAGTGAAGTGAATGTCAAGGAAATAGAACTTATTGATGAAGATTCTGGGATATTGGTCAAACAAATTAAGCCAGACTTTAAAAAGCTAGGACCTCGTTTTGGAAAAGACATGAAGGCGGTAGCGGCTGTTATTATGCAGCTTGGTCAAGACCAGATTAATTTGTTAGAAAAAGAAGGCCAGATGGCTATTAAAATTTCAGAAAAAAGTACTACATTGACCTTGGATGATGTCATAATTAGCTCTCAAGATATTGAGGGATGGTTGGTTGCCAATAGCAACGGGATAACAGTTGCGCTAGATGTTACTATTTCTGAAACATTAAAAAATGAGGGAATAGCTAGAGAAATCGTGAACCGTATTCAAAACCTGCGTAAAGACTCTGGTTTTGAAGTAACCGATAGAATCCATGTAAGTTTGTTGTCTTGCGAAACGCTAGATACCGCAGTTGCGCAAAATCTTGAATATATTAAAGAAGAAACCCTAACCGATACCCTTTCATTTAAAGTAGAAATGGAACACGGCACCGAAATTTCGTTTGATGGTATCCAAACAAAATTGAGTATTAATAAATAAATTAAATCCTTATGGCAGCAGATGTTAAAACTAGATATAATGACGCAGAGTTAGAAGCTTTTAGAACTCTTATAAAAGAGAAAATTGTTACCGCTCAAGAACAATTAGAGCTTATGAAAAGTGCGTACAGGAATGACAGTAATAATGGTACAGATGACACCTCTCCAACATTTAAGGCATTTGACGAAGGGAGTGAAGTAATGAGTAAAGAAACCTCATCTCAACTAGCCATACGTCAAGAAAAATTTATTCGTGATCTTAAAAATGCATTAATTAGAATAGAAAATAAAACCTACGGAGTTTGTAGAGTTACAAAAAAACTAATCAACCCTGAGCGTCTAAAACTAGTCCCTCATGCTACTCTAAGTATAGAGGCTAAAAATATGCAGTAGCCATACTTGCACACAATTAACTAATACAAAAGACCTTACCTGCCAGTAGGGTCTTTTTGAGTTTAAACCAAACAATTGTAACTATTTTAAAAGGTGTGCTCAGTGCTATAAAAGGAGGGCTTGCCCCCATGATTTAAATCAAATAATAATGTTATTTTTGTCTACGTTATTTAGCTGCCATGACCTTAAAAAAATCCATACTTCTTATTATTTTGATCTTGTTAATTGATCAAATTTCTAAAATATATATCAAAACAACCTTTCAGCTTCATGAAGAAGTAGGCGTGTTTTCTTGGTTTAGGATTTTATTTGTTGAAAATGATGGTATGGCATGGGGAGCAAAAATACCTGGAACTTACGGTAAATTAATACTCACATTGTTTAGGCTTGTTGCCATATGTGGAATAGGGTATTGGCTTTGGGACAGTGCCAGAAAAAAAAGTGCAGGGATACTTCTTTGTGCTGTTGCCTTAATCTTTGCTGGCGCTCTGGGAAATATTATTGACTCTGTATTTTATGGACTTATCTTTGACGCAAGTTATGCCAATGTTGCAACTGCCTTTTCAGATCAGCCATACGGCACGCTGTTTCATGGTAAAGTTGTAGATATGCTTTCATTTCCGCTATACGACGGTGTATTGCCTAACTGGATACCTATTTGGGGAGGAGAACGCTTTACTTTTTTTGATCCTGTATTTAATGTTGCTGATGTTGCCATTAGCACTGGTGTTGGAATGCTCATTGTGTTTAATAAAAAGACATTTCCGAAGTAGACGGTATCCTTGTCTAGAAACTTTTTTAAAATATTAAAAAGTATAGGTGTTTTTTGGAGTGACACAGTAATCAAGAGCAATATCATGTGAGTCGCTTGGTATCTTGTTTTCTGCCTCAAAAAACGAAAGTCCAACAAAGCGGGCCTGTGGAGCACACTGTTTTAAAAACCGATCATAAAATCCTTTTCCATATCCCACCCTATGCCCCTTTTTGTCAAAAGCAAGTAGCGGCACAAAAACTACATCTATGCTAGGGGCCAAAATTTCAACACCTTGTTGAGGTTCTGGAATGCCAAATTTTGAGAGAGCAATACGGGTATTTTCTTGCAACAAAATGTGTTGCAAGGTGTGGGTGTCAAAATTAGATTTTGAAAGAATAACACTTTTATCTTTTCCTTGCAAAACACTCAGCAAATAGCTAGTATCTACCTCTATTTTATTTTCAATAGGTAAAAAAATATGGTAATTGGTGTACTCCCAAATTGGTAATTGTAACACCCGGTTTGCAATGGCAAGGCTTTGATCTGCAACAGCTTCTGTGTCCAAGGAAGCTCTAAGGGTTTTGTAGTGTTGTCTAAGTGTTTCTTTGGTCATTGTTTTTTGTCTTCTTGTAGGGCCTGTTCAATAGTGTTGCTTTTTGTAGATATATGAAAAATGGCATCTCCCTGATATACAATAGGGGCCTGGTTTATATTTATAATATACCCACCGTTTGGCGCCAATACCTTAAAGCGCATTGTGCCATAAGGATCTGTAATGGTAGCTAAAAATTCTCCTTTCTCAACATATTTATTGCAAGGAATTTTAAGATGTAATAGCCCACTTTTTTGTGCTCTAATCCATTTGCTGGTCTTAATAACTATAGTAGGACTCTTTTTTTTAGGCACTTCAATGCTTGAGCTTAGCATCCCTAGATGGTCTAAAACGCGCATTACTCCATTTACACCTTGCGTGACAATGTTTTTATTACTGCTTTGTGATTTTCCTCCTTCAAAAAGTAAAATAGGAGTACCTTTTTTATGACAGGTTGTTCTGTATGATTTTGAAATATTTGACACATGCACCGTAAAAGGAGCATTGAATATGGAGGCTAATTTTAAAAGTTCAGGGTTCTTTGGAGTGATGCGTATCTGAGGAGCGTTAAAGCGCTGTGCACCTCCCGTATGAAAATCCAGACAATAATCTGCAAAGGGCAGTATTTCTTTGGTGAAATAATAAGCCACTCTACTGGCCAATGACCCTGTTTTAGTGCCAGGGAAAACCCTGTTTAGGTCTCTACCGTCTGGGAAAGCTCTATCTGCATTTAAAAATCCAAATGTGTTTAAAATAGGAATACAGATGGTAGTGCCAGAAAAAGGAATGTTGATTTTTCTTGCAATTATTTGCCGTACAATCTCTACTCCGTTAATTTCGTCTCCATGTATACCTGCTGTGATAAGAACCGTTGGTCCAGGAGTTTTAGCGCGCTGAATGATAACAGGAATTTCTACTTTGCTTGAGGTGTAGAGTTTTGCAAAGCTGAAATTGATGGTTTTACTTTGTCCTAATGCTATTTTTTCACCAAGAATAACCAGATCTGTATTGTTATATGCCATAAAAACGAGAACGAATTATTTTTTTTGCTGTTCTATAAATGCTATAATTTTTCCTGATACGTCAACCCCTGTAGCAGTTTCGATACCTTCTAATCCTGGGGTAGAGTTTACCTCCAATACCAAAGGGCCTCTTTTTGAAGACAATATATCTACACCACAGACATGTAAACCTAACGCTTTTGCTGAGGCAACTGCCAATTGCTTTTCTGGCTGTGATAATTGTATGATACTTGCACTGCCTCCCTGATGCAGGTTAGACCTGAAATCTCCATCTTTAGATTGCCTTTTAATAGACGCTACCACTTCTCCGTCTACAACAAAGGCTCTACTATCTGTGCCTTGAGACTCTTCAATAAATTCTTGCATTACAAATTTAACCCCTGCGACTTGGAGGGTCTGGGCCGTAGCTAGTGCATTTTTAAAGTTTTCGCATAAAATAACTCCCTGGCCGTGGGTGCCTTCAAGCATTTTAATAATAATAGGTTTGTCTCCAAAATCTTTAACAAAATCTTCTAGATAGGGGTGAGCGCCTAGCGTAGTTTTAGGCATTGCAATGCCTTTTTGTGCTAGTATTTGAAAACAGGTCCACTTATCTCTAGAGTTAATAATGCCTTGTGAAGATGCAATACTAAAAACACCCATAGATTCAAAATGCCTCACAATAGATGCGCCTCTGTATGTGTTTGATGCGCCAACTCTAGGAATAATAGCATCCAAATCATCAATGATTTGATCGTGGTACTGTAAAACAGCTTTGTTGTTTACGATCATTAAATTACAGTAGGCAGGATCAATGATTTCTATATCATGATTTTGAACCTCTCCCGCTTTTAAAAGGCTTTGTGTAGAGTACAGTTGTTCTGCTCGAGAAAGAATAGCAATATTCATCTATGGTATCTTGGTTGTTGCAATGTACTAAAAAATCAGCTTTCATTTTCTAAAAAGCAACCCTCTAGGGTTAAAAAATAAATGGGTTAATTTCATAAGAGAATACCGGTCATTATCATAAAATGCTTTTATCTTTACCCTATGGCACAAGCACCTGTAGCGCTACAAGTTTCTACTCTACCCCAAACCCCTGGTGTGTATCAGTATTATGATAAAAACGGGCAACTTTTATACATCGGGAAAGCAAAAAACTTAAAAAAAAGAGTGGGTTCTTATTTCAATAAAACCCATGAAATTGCTCGCACGCGCATACTTGTTAAACAAATTGTTGACATTAAACACATTGTGGTTGCCACAGAAACAGATGCTCTGTTGCTGGAAAACAACCTTATTAAAAAATACCAACCCAAGTATAATGTCTTACTAAAGGATGACAAAACCTACCCCTGGATTTGTATCAAAAAAGAACGTTTTCCAAGAGTGTTTTCTACTCGTAGACTCATCAAAGATGGCAGTGAGTACTTTGGGCCCTACACCAATTTTAAAACAGTACACACCCTTTTAGATTTAATAAAGGGGCTATACCCTTTGCGCAGCTGTACCTACGATTTAGCGCATGAAAAAATTACCAATGGAAAGTACAAAGTTTGTCTAGAGTACCACCTAGGTAATTGCCTTGGTCCTTGTGAAAATTTACATTCTGAAATAGCATATAATGAAGCCATTGATGCCATTAGAAACCTTTTAAAGGGAAATTTTAAAGAATCTTTGGGAGGGTTTAAGCAGCAAATGAACCGTTATGCTACCAATTTACAATTTGAAGACGCCCAGCGCATAAAAGAGAAGATAGAAACCCTACAGAACTATCAAAGTAAATCTACGGTAGTAAACCCAAACATTAATAATGTAGATGTCTTTAGTGTCATTAGCGATGAGAGCTATGGGTATGTTAATTTTCTGCAGCTTTCTTTTGGGTCAATTATTAGAAGTCATACCCTAGAGATAAAGAAAAAACTAGATGAGACAGACGCCCAGCTATTGGAGCTTAGTGTTGTGGAGCTGCGCCAAAGATTTAACTCTCAATCCAAGGAGGTGTATGTACCCTTTACCATTAACGTTGAGGCAGGGGTGAAGTTACATATTCCTAAACTAGGTGATAAAAAGAAAATTTTGGACCTATCAACGCGCAATGCTAAATATTTCAGAATGGAGCGCTTCAAACAGGCTAAGATTGTAGATCCATCTAGACATGCAAACAGGATTATGGCGCAAATGAAAAAAGATTTACGCCTCTCTCAAGAGCCTCGCCATATAGAGTGTTTTGATAATAGTAATATTCAAGGAACCAATCCTGTTGCAGCTTGTGTGGTTTTTAAAGATGGCAAGCCAAGTAAAAAAGACTACCGTAAGTTTGCTATTAAAACCGTAGTTGGCCCGGATGATTTTGCTTCTATGGAGGAGGTTGTTTTTAGGAGATACAAGCGTTTACTAAAAGAAGATCAGCCCTTGCCACAACTTATTATTATCGATGGCGGGAAAGGGCAATTGTCTTCCTCTTTAAAAGCCCTTGACGATCTTGGTTTGCGGGGTAAAATAGCAATTATTGGAATTGCAAAAAGATTAGAAGAGTTATTCTACCCCGATGACCCTATACCCTTGTATTTGGATAAAAAGTCTGAAACATTAAAGATTATTCAGCAACTAAGAAACGAAGCACACCGTTTTGGAATTACATTTCATAGACAAAAAAGAAGTAAAGAAGCACTAAACACTGCTCTAGAAACCATTGAGGGTATTGGC
>Ga0233426_10000151_pt1 | contig 79519 bp, 82 predicted proteins | sample SI_118_April2016_6_FD_179875 | JGI IMG/M metagenome (GOLD analysis project Ga0233426, IMG submission 179875) | Seawater microbial communities from Saanich Inlet, British Columbia, Canada - SI_118_April2016_10_MG | ecosystem: Environmental > Aquatic > Marine > Inlet | place: Canada: British... | reverse complement strand
TGAAAGTAGTCCCATGTTAGTTCAATTGATTTTTTAAATTTTTAAAGTATGGTAAATACAATTTTAAATCCTTTTTTATCATTGCAGATACTCCATCTCCTGTAATTGTTGCCCCGGCTAAAGCGTCCACTTCATAGTCGTCTTTAGTCAAGTTTTTAGGATCGTTATTTCCTTTTGCTACCGTGATGCCTTTAAAAGCACCACTTTCAGTCAGTAATTTTTCACCAACAAAATCATCCATAAAATAACGTTGTTTGATGTTGGCTCCTAAACCTGGTGTTTCAGCAGCATGATCAAAAAAGGCGCCTTGAATAACCATGTCTTCATCCAATGCAACATAACCCCAGATGGCATCCCACAATCCTTTTCCTCGAATCGGGATAATGTAAAAAGATTCTCCTTCTTTTTCACCTAAAAACAAGGGTAGTAATCGAGTGCCTCCATTTTTGGCTTTGGCTTGTTCTTTTTTGACATCAATAAGATAAGCTTCTGTATTTTCTTCAGAACTACCATCCGCATCAATTATTAATTGTTTTGAGATGTATTTTGAAAATTCTCCTGCAACTTTATCGGTTCCAATAAACTTGATGTCTGAAGCACCGTTTTCATTGATTCCCATAGCATATAGAATGTTTTGCTGTGTTTCCATACGCTTGTTCTCTTGAATATTGGGTTTCAAAGAAGAGGCTGTAAAGGCTAACAAGGATCCTACAATCACTACCATTGCGATGGCAAATAAAATCGTGTATTTGTTTGTGTCTGTATTAGTACTCATAATTATGCAGTTTTAACTTTAAGACGTTTCATTCGTTTTTTGACATTTCCTTGAACCACATAATGATCGATGGTTGGAGCAAACACATTCATCAGAAGAATGGCTAAAAAGACACCTTCTGGATAGGCTGGGTTAAACACACGAATCATAATGGAAATGAATCCAATCAAAAATCCATATATCCATTTCCCTTTGTTGGTTTGAGCTGCTGTTACAGGATCAGTTGCCATAAATACGGCTCCAAACAAGATACTTCCTATAATTAAATGTTGCCAGAAAGGGACACTCATTAATCCGAAGAATTTACTTGAACTTGTAATCCAACCGGCATCAACGACGCCATTAAAAATAAGCCCCATTGCAAGTGCTCCAATCAGCGTACTAACAATAATTCTCCAGCTTCCAATTTTTGTAAATATCAAGAATAGGGCACCAAGAATAATCAATAATTTAGACGTTTCTCCAACAGAGCCTGGAATGATCCCCCAAAACATATCCCAATAATCATAGATTACAGAGTTATTTTGAGCATAACTTCCTAAAATAGTTTCTCCAGAGATGGCATCTGCTGTACCAGCGCGTTCAACTGCTCCGTGTACCCAAACTTTATCGCCACTCATCCACGTTGGATAAGCAAAGAATAAAAAGGCACGAATGGTGAGAGCAGGGTTTAAAATATTCATTCCTGTACCTCCAAAAACTTCTTTTCCTATGACCACACCAAAAGCGACGGCAACAGCAAGCATCCAAAGGGGTAAGTCGATAGGCACTATAAGTGGCACTAACATCCCTGTTACAAGATAGCCTTCTTCTACTTCGTGACCTTTAATAATTGCAAATACAAATTCAATTGCCAATCCAACGCCATAAGATACGACCACTAAAGGCAATACTTTCCACATTCCAATGACTAAATTGCTCCAAGTCCAAAACGATGAACCTAAAAACCCTTGAGCGGATTCAATAGTTCCCAATGCCAAGTGGTGTTGGTAGCCTGCATTAAACATCCCGAAAATCAAACAAGGAACCATGGCCATAATAACCGTGTTCATCGTACGCTTTAAATCATCGGCAGCCTTGATATGCGTACCGTTGTGAGTGGTTTCGTTTGGTAAATATAAAAAGGTATGCAAGGCATTAAAAGCCGGAGCCATTTTTGTGCCTCTATACTTTTCTTTAATAGTGTGTAATTTACTTTTTAAACTCATTTTATCCTATTTCTTTAAGCATTAAGTCTAGTCCTTCTCTAATTATTTTTTGATGTGGTTGTTTAGACACACATACAAATTCAGTCAACGCAAAATCTTCGGGCGCTACTTCGTACATTCCAAGTGCTTCCATTTCGTCAAGATCTTGATACATACAGGCCTTTAAGACTTGCATTGGAAAAATATCTAACGGGAATACTTCTTCATAAGATCCTGTAATTACAAAAGCTCTGTGTTCTCCGTTTGTATTTGTATTTAGGTCAAATTTTTTGTTTGGAGTCATCCATGAAAATGTCAAAGCTCTAGATGTAGATACTTTATCAAATACCGGTTTGTTCCATCCAAAAAATTCATAATCATCTCCTTCTGGAATCACTGTTACTAAGTTAGAGTAGTACCCTAAATAACCGTCTGGTTTAATTTCTTTTCCGCTTAAAACATTCCCTGAAATAATTCGAACGTGCGCATCTTTTTCAATCCCACGATCGTAAACCATCGTTGCAATTTCACTACCAATTTTAGTAACTAAATAGCGTGGCTCTTTGACACCCGATCCTGCAAGTGCCACAATACGTTCAGCATTGAATTTACCTGTTAAAAGCAATTCTCCTATGATAACTAAGTCTTGTGGTGTGACAGTCCAAACCACTTCCCCTTTGTTAATAGGATCAATTTTATTGATAAGCGTCCCAACATTTCCTGATGGATGTGGACCCGAAACTTTATGAGTCACCACATCTTCTAAATTGGTGAAAGGAGAATGTGAATCCTTAGAAACACTAACATTTATATTTCCGCTAGTTAATTTTGAAAGTGCTGACACTGCAGCTTGTAATTCTGCTTTTTTACCCGTCAAAACAAAATCATAATCCGCTGCTAAAGGAGCTGAAGCATACGCAGAAACAAAAATCCCTTTTGGTGTAGTTTCTGGGTTAGCAATGACGTCATAGGGACGTTGCATGATAAACGGCCAACATCCTGATGCAAGTAATTTGGCTTTAATTTCTTCAGCCTTCGCACTTTCAACTTCCAGTTTTTGGTGGTCCAAAAATGTTTGCGTTTTGTCTGCTTGTATTTTGACTTCTAAGATACGACGTTTCTCACCTCTTAATATTTCAACAATTTCTCCCGAGACAGGAGAAACAAATTGAATAGACTCGTTGGATTTGTCATAAAAAATAGGCTCACCTGCTTGGACTTTAGCGCCAGCTTTAACTAATAATTTAGGTGTGAGTCCGTGAAAATCTTCGGGTTTGATGCTATAAAAGTTACTTTTGATGGCATCGCTTTTTATCAAGGCTGCCTCCCCTACTAACTTGATATCTAACCCTTTTTTAATTCGGATGTCGTTTGACATAGGTATTTTTTGTTGAATTATTATCTAAAAAACGCTGCAAAATTACAAATTTAATGTACAGTTTCCATCATAATTACTAACATTTTTTCAATAAAAGTCTGCAATTTATTTTAGGCACAAAATTTGTTTATATTTACCTATTATTTTATAAAATTCTCATGCTCAAACATCTGTATATTTCATTTATTTTAATGGTATCAACTGCTGGTTTTTCACAAGTAGAAGAAGTTGAACCGAATGATTTCATTAAAACAATCACTTTTAAAAGCAATACCAATCAATCTGAGTTGCCAATTTTAACTCTAAATGAACGCTTGTATTTAGAATTTGATGTGCTTAGCCCTGACGAGGACGACTATTATTATATCATTGAACATTATAATTATGACTGGACTAAATCCAATCTAATGAAGTCTGAATACCTTAAAGGACTCGATAATTTAAGAATTGTTAATTATGAAAATTCTTTCAATACATATCAGATATATTCTAACTACCGACTCCAAATTCCCAACAAACAAACACGACTTAAAGTAACTGGTAATTATTTGATTAAAATTTTTGATGAAGACGATGAAATAGTCTTTAGTCGTAAGTTTATGGTCTATGAAAACCTCGCAAATATTGGAGTACAACTAAAACGCTCGCGTGATGTAAGAGATGTAAACACAAAACAATCCGTTGACTTTGTGGTCAATACGACCAACTTTAGTTTTAACAATCCAAAACAAACCATCAACACTGTCATCCTTCAAAACAACAACTTAAAAACAGCTATTTCAGGCTTAAAACCCCAATATATTCTAGGCAATGAATTGATTTACCGCTACACTACTGAGACCTCTTTTTGGGGTGGAAATGAATATTTATACTTTGAAACTAAAGATGTAAGAGGCACTAATTTAGGAGTTCAATTTACCGACTTAGAAGACCTATATCACAGTTTTTTATATTTGGACGGCAACCGCTACAACAGAGGCTATACGTACAATCCCGACATTAATGGGAATTTTCAAATTACTATTTTGGATCGTGACAACCCTTCTATTGAGGCTGATTATACAGTGGTTCATTTTTCGCTGCTGAATCCAGAATTGTCAAATGAATCTATTTATGTTTACGGAGCCTATAATAATTACGCCTTAAACGCCTCAAATCAAATGATTTTCAATCCCGATAGTGGTGTGTACGAAAAAGACATAAAACTAAAACAAGGATTTTACAATTATAAATATGTACTTGTAAATTCTCAAGGCGAATTAGAGGAAGGCGTTATCAGTGGAGATTTTTATGAAACCGAAAACAATTACAAAGTAATCGTTTACTACAGAGACTTGGGGGCACGCTACGATCGAATTGTTGGTTTTGGAGAAGGCAGCTCTACCCAAATAGGCAATTAAAGCATCTACAACTTTTGATGATTTTATCAAACTTTCAAAATAGAACATAGCTTTTAATAAAATAATTTTTTAGTTTGACTAAATTTAGTATTTTTATACGCTATGATAGAACAAATCACCAAAGGCATAAAAATATCGATTGAATCTGAATTTGAAGGAACTTTCTACAAAGATGACAGTATTCATTATGCGTTTAGTTATGATGTTATTATTGAAAATCAGAGTCATGAAGTTGCACAACTAATAGCTAGAAAATGGAATATCATGGAAGCACTTAATGAAAATGAAATAGTCATTGGCGAAGGAGTGGTTGGCGAAAAACCTATTCTTATTCCTGGCGATCGTCATACATACAGTTCTGGATGTGTGTTAAAATCTCCTTTCGGAGCTATGAAAGGTAGCTATCTAATGGTGAACCTTTCTAACTCAAAGCAATTCAAAGTTACAATACCAACTTTTAAATTAAGTGCCTCATTTGCACAAAATTAAACTACATTTAAACTTAAACATCAAGTATAAAGTGTAATTTTACACTTTTATACCACACACCTAAAACACACACTAAAAAACAAACATCATGGGAAAAGGATTTTTTAAGGTTCCAGTCGCAATAAATGAACCTGTCAAATCATACAAGCCAGGTTCTCCAGAACGTGAAGAAGTACTAGCGACTTACAAGGCTATGCTAAAGGAAACTCTAGAAGTGCCAATGTATATAAATGGTGAAGCTGTAAAATCTGGAAACACACAGACAATGAGCCCTCCACACGATCATCAGCACATTTTAGGATCGTATCATACTGCAGAAAAATCGCATGTTGAAACCGCTATCGCGACCGCTTTAGAAGCACGAAAATCTTGGGCTCAATTGCCTTGGGAACAACGTGCCGCAATATTTCTTCGTGCAGCGGAATTAATCGCAGGTCCTTATCGTGCAAGAATAAACGCCTCTACAATGATTGGGCAATCAAAAACAGTTTTTCAAGCTGAGATTGATGCTGCTTGTGAATTTATAGATTTCTTAAGATTCAATGTTCAGTTCATGATCGACATATACAAAGATCAACCACAAAGCACCAGTGGTGCTTGGAATCGCATCGAATACCGTCCTTTAGAAGGATTCACCTATGCTGTATCACCATTTAACTTCACATCTATAGCAGGGAATCTTCCGGCGTGTATGGCTTTGATGGGGAATGTAGTGGTTTGGAAACCGAGTGACAGCCAAGCCTATTCAGCAAAAATTATTATGGATATTTTTGAAGAAGCTGGCATACCACCTGGAGTGATCAATGTCGTGTTTGGTGATCCTGTTATGATTACAGACACCATTTTGGCAAGTCCCGATTTTTCAGGACTTCATTTTACAGGATCAACCCATATTTTTAAAGAACTTTGGAAACAAATTGGAACTAACATTCACAACTACAAAACATATCCGCGTATTGTTGGCGAAACAGGTGGAAAAGATTTTATAATCGCACACCCTTCGGCACATGCTAAGCAAGTTGCAACCGGAATGTTGCGTGGTGCTTTTGAATTTCAAGGTCAAAAATGCAGCGCTGCTTCAAGAGCTTACATTCCTAAGAGTTTGTGGTCTGAAACTAAAGCCTTTTTAGTCGCTGAAATGAAAACATTTAAAATGGGATCTCCAGATGATTTAACTAACTTTATAACGGCGGTGATCCATGAAGGTTCTTTTGACAAACTTGCAGGGTTTATTGATCGTGCAAAAGAAGATTCTGATGCCACTATCATAGCTGGAGGAAACTACGACAAGAGTAAAGGTTACTTTATAGAACCAACACTTATTGAAACAACCAATCCAAAGTATGCAACAATGAGCACCGAATTATTTGGCCCTGTCATGACAGTCTTTGTTTATGAAGACTCTGCATATGAAGCCACTTTAAAACTCGTTGATGAAACAAGTGAATATGCACTGACAGGTGCTATCTTTTCAACGGATAGATATGCAGCTAATCTCGCAACAAAAATGTTAGAAAATGCCGCTGGAAACTTTTATATTAATGACAAACCTTCGGGTGCTGTTGTAGGGCAACAACCTTTTGGGGGAGCTCGTGCTTCTGGAACAAATGACAAAGCAGGCTCTGCTCAGAATTTGTTGCGATGGATCTCACCACGAATGGTCAAAGAAACATTTGTAACTCCTACAGATTATCGTTATCCTTTTTTAGAAGAATAAATAATTGTAGTCAATTAAAAAAGCCACTCAATTGAGTGGCTTTTTTTGTTTTAAATACACATTTAATCAAACGCTTGAGTTCCTCCAACATGTACTTCCTGTACATTGTAAATATCGTAGTGCGGAGAATTTGTATGGGTATTACCAAAATAATCTACAAAGGTTTTAGTGTAGGTATTTCTTACATACACAATCACCTTTAATTCGTTCATATCATCTATATTAGATGGTAAATCTAGCCCCGTAAAGGTTCGGGTGAAAATACATCCGCCACCGGTATTGGAACTAGGAATGATATCACCTAACTGATCGGTGTAAACTTCTCTTAAAACATCTCTGTGCACATAGTTGACCCCTTGAGAAGACCCCGCTTGTGGTGTTGAAGTCGTCACATTATCTTCTGCTAAATAGACCATCAACCTTACTTCTTCATCAGGGGTTGATTTGAACCCAACGTTTACTTCTAAATTTAGTTTCCCACCAACAATAGCAGTTTCTAATGCCAAACCAAGAGTTGCTTCCTCCGCTAATTCAGCATTAACTTGTGCCATTCCGGGGAAATTCCATCTCGTATCAGGCCCATTAACATAAACCGTTGGAAAGCCTGTGACGTTGTAGTAGGTGGACCAGTAAGCTGTTTCTGGAATTTCCATGGGATCTTGACTACTTGAACTGCTTGCGTGATAGCCAACTCCGAATATATTTGAATTTCCATTTCCAGCGTTTGTGACTGCCGCACCCGCAGGTGGACATTGTGAACACCAAGTCCCGGTAAAATCTTCTAAAAGGACTTTCTTGGTAAATGAACTAGGAGCAACAGTACCAGATGTAACGTTTAAAGTCTCCGTGCTGGATGTTAAACCATCGTAAGTTGCTACAAAATCGTAAGAACCAGTTGTTGTAAATTGGTAGGGATTAGCCGTCGTAACTGTTCCGTTTACAGAAACAACTGCTTGTGTTGTAACTATATTACCAAAGTTATCTTTGACTTCAAATGTTGCCGAGTCTCCGATACTGTAACAAACTCGATCAAAATCTAGGACAATACTTGTTGGTGGGGCTTCTACCACTGTAATTGTTATTTTATTAGAGGCTAAATCCTCGAACTCAGCAATAACTTCAAAGGAACCTTCTGAACTAAACATGATTGGATTCGAAGTCGTAACACCATCTACTTTAAAAATAGATTGACTGGATAAGTTTTCATTCGAATTACCTTTAACGGTAAACACTACCTGAGAGTCTGTATTAACATCAGTAACAGCCGTTGACAAGGTAATGGAGGTTACTGGATCTCCTGTAGTTCCGCCTCCGCCGTCACCACCGCCGTTATCGTCGCTCTTAGAGCAACTTATAGCTAAAAATACGAGCAAAATACATTTTAAAAGAAAAGGGGTTTTCATAATTTTATGTTAAATTAATATTAAAATAGACTTATACGTTAACACAGTATTATGAAAAAAAATATTTAAACGAGCCATTTTTAACAAAATAATGATAAGTTTGTGGAGAGTTAAAAAAAATGTTATGAAAAAATTTATCTGGATTTTAGTGTTTAATTTAAGCTTTACACTTTTTGCGCAAGAACTACTGCCAAACACCACCCTTAAAACACTTTCAGGCGCAACCACAACACTAGCTGAAATTGCAGCAGTCGATGATCTCATCGTTGTTTCTCTTTGGGCAACATGGTGTGTTCCTTGTAAAAACGAATTGGACGCCGTCGCAGATGTTTATGACGACTGGGTTTCAGAAACAGGTGTAAAATATTATGCGGTTTCAATAGACGATTCAAGAACTGCTAAACGAGTAAGGCCAATGGTTAATGGCAAAGGTTGGGAGTTTGAAATTTTACTTGATGAAAACAGTGATCTAAAACGTGCTTTTGGAGTGAGTACTGTTCCCTATACAATTATTATAAAGTCAGGTGAAATTGTTTACAAGCACACCGGTTACACCCCAGGATTTGAAGACGAACTTTACGATCAAATTGTTACTCTGAAAGATTAATTCCTTTAAGATTCTTATTAGAATGTACCAAAATGAGGAGGTCGCTTGGTGCAGTTCAATTAACATTTTATTAAAAAACTAAAACACATTAAAATGCACAAACAAATACTCACGGTCATAATACTCTTGATTACAGTGACGATCAATTCCCAAGAAAAAGAGTGGGAAAGTAGATTTGATGAAATTAGTGAACGCCTAAATGTAAGCTTCGAATCTAATGCACAATGGTATTTGAATGACAAAAAATTTGAAGATATTAAAGAAGATACGGAACGACTAAGAGCTAACAGTTATTTAAGAATCGATTATCAAATTTCAGATCGATTTTCTAGTGGATTTCAATTAGAAAGCTATGCGCCAGAGCCTTTATTAAATTACAGTAAAATATTTGATGAAGAAATAGGATTAGGAACGTTCTACCTTAACTACAATACCAAAAAATTAGATATCACGCTTGGATATTATTATGTCCAGTTTGGTAGCGGACTCATTTTACGTTCATGGGAAGACCGCGCTTTAGGCGTCAACAATGCTCTTAGAGGAGGTAAAATTATTTATGACCCTACAAACTATTTGAGACTGACAGCACTTTACGGCAAACAACGCAAGGGGTTTGACGTTTCAGACTCCAATATTTTTGGGTTTGAAACTCAATTTGACATTGCAAATGCTTTTCAAATAGAAAGCCTCAACAGTTTAAAACTTGGATTGAGCTACGTAGGCAAACAAGAAGACTACAAAAGTGACACTCCCAATCCTCAAGCTACAATTGAAATCCCTGAGTTGGTAAATTCATTTGGAGCGCAGCTTGATTTGGAATACAAAAACTTATATACCAATTTTGAATACATATATAAGAGCGAAGATGCACGACTCAATAACTTCATCCCAAACATAGTATCCTTTTCAGAAAAAGCACTGTTTGATGGAAATGCAATTACTTGGAACATTGGTTATTCACAAAAAGGATTTGGAATTGGATCCACTTTTAGAAGACTTGAAAACATGCGTTTTTACTCTGAAAGAAGCGCCCTTAACCTTAATAACAATCCAACAAGCCAGCTGAGTATGAATTACTTGCCGGCACTTACAAAACAACATGATTATACACTCGCAAATATTTATATATACCAAGCCCAACCAGGGTTAGTTGTTGAAAACTATGAATTTCCATTAGTCAAATCTGGAGAAATTGGAGAGTCTATCGATGTATTTTATAATATTAAAAAAGGATCTCTTTTAGGCGGTAAATACGGGACAAAACTAAGTGTGAATTGGTCCTATTGGGCAAATTTAACATCGACCTATTCCAATCCTTCAGGCACTCCTTATTTTGTAGGAGATGATTTAACATACGAAACAGAATTGTTGAATTTTGATGACAAGCTGTATTCGGAAATTAATGCAGAAATTCGAAAAAAATGGTCGCCAAAATTAAAATCAATTTTTACTTATATAAACTTAAATTATAATAAAGGTTTTTTAGAGTCCAAAGGAGCTAATGATTTTGTAAATGCTTGGATTGGAGTTGCCGAAAGCACCTACAAATTTAATAGTGGCAAATCGGTTCGACTGGAACTTCAGCACCTCTCTACAAATGACGATGCCAATAATTGGGCAGGAGGCACGATAGAGTATTTTTTTAATTCAAAGTTTGGGGTCTATTTAAATGACTCCTACAACTATGAGGAGAGTAAAATTACTGAAAATACAGAAATTCATTTCTTTAATTTAGGAGGAAGTTACACAAAAGGATCGACTCGTGTGGGAATCAACTATGGACGCCAACGAGGAGGATTACTTTGTGTGGGAGGTGTGTGTAGACCGGTAAGTAAAAACACTGGTGTAACCCTTAATTTAGTGGCTACTTTTTAAGATTTCAACCCTTATATTTAAGTGGAAGATGTACGATTTTTTTTGTTTCAAAAAAATCTTCTTCAAAATAAGCACTTAAATCATAGAGAGTTGCTTTTGTGTAAATCTTAAGCTCCTCTGTTAAATCGCCGCCTTTAAGATACAAAATACCATTTTTGATAGGGTGGACACTTTTTTTAGCAATTTTATTTTTGACCCATCCCACAAAATCAGGCATATTGGTCACAGCACGACTTATAATAAAATCATAGTGACCTTTAATGGATTCAGCTCTGGCATGTGTAGTTTTGATATTTTCTAAACCTAAACTTTCAGCAACGCCATTGACCACTTTTAACTTTTTATTAATGCTATCTACTAGATGAAATTTAACTTCTGGAAATAGAATAGCTAAGGGAATTCCAGGGAATCCACCCCCAGTACCAACGTCTAAAATTTGGGCCCCTGCTTTAAATTCGATTAATTTTGCTAGTGCCAATGAATGAAGGACATGCCGCAAATACAACGCCTCTATATCTTTTCGGGAAATAACATTGATCTGTGAATTCCATTCTTCATAAAGCCCTTGCAATGCTTCAAACTGTTTGAACTGAATTTCTGTGAGGTTAGGAAAATATTTCTGAATTAAAAGCATGACTTGGTATGTTTTCTGCAAAAATAGCCATTAATATGTTAAATGTTGTGAATTCTCTCGTTCTAAACTTTTTTATTATCTACATTTGATTAATATTTTTATCAGAGATAACAAAAACAACTCATGACAAAATCAACAATCACATTTTCGAGAAAAGATTCGGCTAAGTTTTTTAAAACCTTAAACGGTCGAGTTAATAATTATTTTAAAGAAAATAAAATCAAACGCTCAGGAAACTGGAAACTTTGGACTAAAACTATTGTGATGTTTTCAATTTTTTTAGTGCCTTATTTTTTGATACTTACAATTAACATGCCTGGATGGCTACAAATTTTATTTACTGTGGTAATGGGAATAGGTATGGCCGGAGTTGGAATGAATGTCATGCATGATGGAAATCATGGATCATTTTCTAATAAATCATGGGTCAATAACATCATGGGAGGAAGTATATACATCCTCGCTGGAAATGTTTATAATTGGAAAGTTCAACACAATGTGTTGCACCATACTTACACCAACATCCCTGGACATGACGAAGATTTAGACGCAGGTCGTGTGTTGCGATTCACCAAAAGTACCGAGTGGAAACGTCATCATAAATTTCAACATATTTATTCCGTATTATTATACGGTTTACTGACCATAAACTGGGCGATCACTACTGATTTCATTCAGATGAAACGCTATATGAAACGTAAACTTTCATACGGTAAATTTCCAAACCCGTTCCTAAACTGGAGCACGCTTGTAGTGTCTAAAGTAATTTATTTAGCCTTGTGGATTGTACTTCCAATGTTAATTTTAGACATTGCTTGGTACAAAGTTTTATTAGGGTTTTTTATAATGCACTACACTGCAGGTCTAATTCTTAGCATCGTTTTTCAATTGGCACATGTTATGGACGAAGCAGAAATGCCAATGCCTGAAACTGATGGTACAATGAAAAACACATGGGCAATTCACCAACTTAAAACAACGGTTAACTTTTCACCAAAAAACAAATTGGTTAACTGGTTCACAGGAGGGTTAAATCACCAAGTAGAACACCATATTTTTCCAAACATATCACATGTACATTATGGTAAGATTGCCGAGATTGTAAAGAAAACTGCAAAAGAATTCAACTTACCTTATAACGAATTTGAAACTACAAGAAAAGCAATTATAGCCCATTTTAAATATCTAAAAGAAATGGGCACAAAACCTTTATTACAAGCATAACAGAACAACAATGAACCAATTACTTTCTGAAAGAATTTTAAACATGGCCACATCAGCAACCCTAGCGATGGCAGCCAAAGCAAGAGAATTAAAAGCCGAAGGCAAAGATATCATAGGACTAAGTTTGGGAGAGCCGGACTTTAATACTCCAGATTTCATCAAAGACGCTGCGAAAACAGCTATCGATGAAAACTATAATTCATACACCCCAGTCGATGGATATGCCGAGTTAAAACAAGCCATCATCACCAAATTTAAGCGTGATAATAACATCAACTACCAACCCTCTCAAATTGTGGTTTCTACAGGTGCCAAACAATGTTTAGCGAATGTAGCATTGGTTATGCTCAACGAAGGCGACGAAGTTATTTTACCCTGTCCTTACTGGGTTAGCTATGCTGATATCGTAAAGTTATCTGATGGCGTACCAGTTGAAGTTGTGACTTCTATTGAGAATGATTTCAAAATGACCCCTCAGCAACTAGAAGCAGCTATTACGCCTAAAACTAAAATGATTTGGTTTAGTTCCCCTTGTAATCCAAGTGGATCTGTTTATAGTAAAGCTGAACTGAGAGCCTTAGCAGATGTTTTAAAAAATTACCCTAATATTTACATCGTTTCTGACGAAATTTATGAACACATCAACTTTGTTGGTGGTCATGCTAGTATGGCTGAATTTGAGGATATGTACGACCGAACTATCACCATTAATGGGGTGTCAAAAGCCTTTGCAATGACAGGATGGCGTATTGGTTTCCTTGGAGCTCCAGAAGCCATTGCACGTGCGTGTAATAAAATGCAAGGACAGATTACAAGTGGTGCAAATTGTATTGCCCAACGTGCCGTAATTACAGCCTTAGAAGCATCGCCTACGAAAGTTCAATATATGATTGACGAGTTTAAAGTTCGTCGCGATTTAATTCTCGGACTATTAAAAGATATCGATGGATTTACATGCAATACTCCTGAAGGTGCTTTTTATGTGTTTCCTGATGTAACTGCTTTTTTTGGAAAAACACTTAATGGGACACTTATTAAGAACGCAACAGACTTTTCTTTATACTTGTTAGAAGCTGCTTTAGTTGCTACTGTTACAGGAGATGCATTTGGAAATCCAAATTGTATCCGCATATCCTATGCAGCGTCTCAAGACCAAATAATTGAAGCGATCAGTCGTATTAAGAAAGCTGTGAGCTAGAAAGACGTTATTCTATCGATTTCTCCAGAAGAAAGGGGTAAATAAGATAAGAACTGTAAACAATTCTAATCTTCCGATAAGCATTAAAAAAGCTGCCCACCATTTTCCGGCAGCAGGCATTTCAAAAAAGTTGTGAGCAGGACCAAACTCACCAAGAGCAGGTCCTACGTTCCCTAAACTTGAGGCAGCTACTCCTATTGAAGATTGAAAATCGAGACCCAAAAGTGCAAACCCTAAAGACCCTACGATAAAGGATAGCATATAGAGTATAAAAAACCCAAGGACATTAAACACAATTTCTCCTGAAACAGATTTATTATTATAACGCACAGGCAGAATTGCGCTCGGGTGTAAGCTGCGTTTAAACTCTAAAAAACCATTTTTTATAAGCACTAAATGACGTACAATTTTTACACCCCCAGAAGTACTTCCGGCGGAGCCTCCTAGAAACATCAACCCAAAAAAGAATACGAGTAAAAACGGCGCCCAAAGGGTGTAATCTGCGGATACAAACCCAGTGGTAGTAACAATGGCCACTACTTGAAAAAGTGCGTGCCTAAAAGACCCTTCCCCGTCACCCCAAACCATAGGATGACCAAACGCTGAAGCACCATTTAAGAAAGAATTATAATAAATTATCCCGCCAACAATTAGGGTGAAAATTACTATAAATTTAAAATATAATTTAAATTCCTCGTCCTTTACTACTTTACTTACATTTCCTTTAAATGCGAAATAACTCAACACAAAATTGGTTCCTGCTAAAAACATAAAAAAGATAACGATATACTGAATCAAAGGAGAATCGTTCCAAAACGCCATGCTCGCATTTTTAGTTGAAAACCCTCCCGTGGAAAGAGTACTCATCGAATGATTAAGTGCATCAAAAAAGGACATACCAGCTAAAGATAAAAATAAAGTTTCGGCGGCTGTATATCCAAAATAAATAAGCCACAATCGTTTGGCTGTATCTGTTATTCGAGGGTGTAATTTATCGGCACTAGGCCCCGGGGCTTCTGCTGCAAAAAGCTGCATACCTCCAATTCCAAGAAGTGGTAAAATTGCAATTGCTAATACAATGATTCCCATCCCCCCAATCCAATGCGTCAAACTTCTCCAAAACAAGATGCCTTTTGGAAGTGACTCTATATCATTTAAAATGGTAGAACCCGTTGTGGTATATCCCGAAATCGTTTCAAAAATAGCGTTTGTGAAATCTGGAATAGCACCGGTGAATAAGTATGGAAGTGTACCAGATAAGGTCATCACAATCCAACCAAAAGCAACCACCAAATACCCCTCTCGTTTGTTCATTTCTTTGGTGTGATTCTTGGTGCAAAGCATGGCTAAAACTCCGAACAATAGTACAGATATACCTGCTAGAAATAAATTAAAAGTCGCACCATCTTTGTAACAAAAACTTAAGAACGCGGCTAACAACATAAATCCGCCATTGAACAACAGCAAGAGTCCAAAAAAGTGAAATATAATTTTATAATTGAGTTTCATTAACAGATTGGGTTAGTAAAAGTAACTCTCTATTTTTTTAATAGATTGAGGCAAACAACAAACAACAACGCGGTCGCCTGATACGATTTTGAAATCTCCTAAAGCAATGAATCCTTCTTCATTTCGTATCACACCACCAATAATAGCAGATAGAGGAAATTCGATCTCTTTAATAAATTTGTCACATATTTTGGATGTTGGCTTTACTACAAATTCAAGCAGCTCCGCCTCCATATTACTTAGTTTTGTCATCGCAACCACTTCTCCCCTCCGTATATACCTAAAAATACTATTGGCTGCAAGAAGTTTTTTATTAATTAGCGTATCAACTCCAATAGAGTGAGAAAGCTCATAATAATCCATATTTTCAACCAATGCGATAGTTTTTTTGATTCCCTTAGATTTAGCGACCAAACAAGACATAATATTAGTTTCAGAATTCCCAGTCACAGAAATAAAAGCATCCATGTCTTTGATGTTTTCCTCTTCTAAAAGTGCAACATTACGACCATCACCATTAATCACTAAGGTATCTGGAAGTTGTTCTGCCAAATCAAAAGCTCTATCTTTTAGTTTTTCGACAAGTTTAATGTTGAAATTTTTGGAAAGATCACAAGCTGTTTTAGAGCCAATCTTACCCCCTCCTAAAATCATTACATCTTTAATTTCTGTCTTTTTCTTTCCGGTGAGTTTACACAATTCTTCATCTCCTCCTTTTGAAGTGATAAAAACAACACGATCTCCATCCTTAAAAATAGTATCTCCTCTAGGGATGATAGTCAAATGAGACCCAAATCGCTGAATAGCAATGGGTATAAAATGAATGTCTGAAAGTAATTGTGCCGCAACTCTAACAGATTTGTTTATGATTTTAGCATCTTTGGAAAGTGACAATCCAAGCATAGTCAATGCACCTTCTTCAAATTCGTAAGTATCATTGAAAACCGACTGACTTAGTAGTAGTTCAATTTCAGCAGCCGCTAAAGATTCTGGGGAAATAAGCTCGTCAATCCCAAATTTGGTAAATCCAACTTCGTCTTTATGGTTTATAAATTCTGGATTCGAAATTCTTGCAATGGTTCGTTTTGCACCCAACTGTTTAGCTAAAACACAAGCTGTAATATTGGAGGTTTCAGATGATGTAACGGATATAAATAAATCTGAATTTAAAATTCGTGCATCTTTCAATACAGAAATAGAAGTTGCATCGCCTTTGATTACTTTAATATCCAAATGCGTATCTGCATACACGAGACTGTCTTTATTCAAATCAATAAGGGTGATTTCTTGTGATTCGTAAGATAAAAGCTTCGCTAAATGAAACCCGACTTCACCAGCGCCGGCTATAATGATTTTCATTAATTATCAATTAAAAAGATGTGCAAATATACGTTATTTTTAGGGATTTGTTTATGAATTGTATTTCTTTGCATTCAAATTATTAAGAAAGGTCTGACCACATATGTCTGAAAAAATTACTCCCTATAAAGATAGCGAACTTGGTAAAAAACAACAAATCGCAAAAATGTTTGATACAATCTCAAATGAGTATGATGGTTTAAATAGAGTCATCTCATTTGGAATTGATATTAAATGGAGAAACAAAGTAGTTCAACTTGTTGCTGATACCCATCCAAAAAACATTCTTGATATTGCAACGGGTACAGGCGATTTAGCGATTAATTTAACTCGAACCAATGCTACTCAAATTATTGGGTTGGATATTAGCGAGGGTATGCTGGAAGTAGGGCGGAAAAAAATATTAAATAAAGAATTACACAAAACCATTGATATGGTGGTTGGCGATTCTGAAAACCTTCCTTTTGACGATAGTTCCTTTGACGCAATTACTGTTGCCTTTGGCGTAAGAAATTTTGAAAACCTAGAAGTCGGCTTAGCCGAAATATTGAGAGTTTTGAAACCTGGCGGTATCTTTGTGGTTTTAGAAACTTCTGTTCCTACAAAATTTCCTTTCAAACAAGGCTACTATTTGCATTCTAATGTTATTTTACCACTCGTAGGAAAACTTTTTTCTAAAGACAAATCGGCCTATACTTACTTGAGTAAATCGGCTTCTAAATTTCCTTATGGAGAGGCTTTTAACAATATTTTGAATAAAACAGGGTTTATAAACTCGAAAGCCCTTCCACAAACATTTGGAGTTGCTACCATTTATACTGCAACAAAACAATAAGTATGAAGCACGTTTTATCAATCTTCTTTATTTTATGTTCTATTCAATTTTCAAGCGCTCAGCTTTTTAGTAAAGAACGCGTCCTTAATAATGAAAATTTTGATAAAGCACGATTGTCTTATGGATACTATTTAGGGTTTAATGTGTATGATTACAATTTTGATTATTACACAGACGTCAAAGATATTCAAGTATTGAAATCTACAGGGTTTAATGTAGGACTTGTTGGAAACGTTAGGATCAATGACTACATAGACATTCGTCTTGAACCAGGGTTGGTGATTTCGAGACGAGAATTAAACTACAGCAAAACCTATTTTACAGGAATTGCATTTGAAGATAAAGACCTCAGCCGTGAAATTCAATCTACATTTATACATATTCCTTTGTTAGTGAAGCTATCTTCAAAGAGAATTAACAATGTCAAGCCATTTGTAGTCGCTGGAATTTCAACGGCATTGAACCTATCGAGTCAACAAGACAATCCAGATGACAATAGCAAAAATGTTTTTAGAGTTACCAAAAATAACATGTATTATGAACTAGGTATTGGTGTTGACCTTTACTTGACTTGGTTCAAATTCACGCCCTCAATTCGGGGGGTATTTTCAATGCAGAATGAACTCGTAGAAGATATCGACCCTGACAGTCGATGGACACGCAATATTGCCCAAATGCAAACACGTGGCTTGTTTATCAATTTCACGTTTCAATAGTATTTTTCTTAAATTCACTCAAAATAATTGCAGCCGCATTTGCAACGTTGAGACTTTCTGTTTGCTTCAATTTTCCAAATCTGGGAATAGAAAGGCGCGTGTGCATCAAACCTTCTATCTCTTTAGAAATGCCATTGGCTTCATTTCCCAGAACTATCACAGCTGTTTTAGGTAGATTTTGCTCATAAACAGAAACACCTTCCATAAATGTACCCATACAATTAGAAGCAGATGGCAAGGTTTTTTTAAGATCTAAATATGAAATATTAACTCGTGTATGAGAGCCCATGCTCGCTTGAACAACCTTTGGGTTATAGCAATCTACAGTTTCTTCACTGCATGCCAAATTTTCAATTCCAAACCAATCACAAAGACGGATAATCGTCCCTAAGTTTCCAGGGTCATTGACGCCATCAAGGGCAACTACTAATGAAGACCAATCTATTGCTTGAAGTTTTGGGATTTTGAAAGTAGCCAACACTTTGTTGGGAGTGCTAAATCCACTAATTTTCGCAAGTTCTTTGGAATCAACTAAAGTGAACTTCTGATTGTAATGTGAAAAACGATCGTCTAATGCAAAAATAGCATCTAGTTCATATTCTGAGTTTAAAAACTCTTCAACAACTTTGATGCCCTCAACAACAAACAACTGATGTTGGGTTCTAAACTTTTTTTGCTTCAAACTCGTGATTAACTTTATTTGGCTTTTGGTTAACATCTAAAAAACGTACTTTTGATTATTATTAATTTAGACAGTAAAGCTAAATTTTATTTATTGATTGTTGAAGAAAACACTGATAAAAATAACCGTAGTATTTGTAATGACTTGTTTTTTTATGGCTTGTGATGCTGTAAAACGAGTTGAGGCAACCGATTATTTATTGACTGAAAATAGTTTTTTTATCAATGGTCAAAAGAAAAAATCAGAGGAACTTACCAATTTATCGTTTCAGAAAAAAAATGTATCACTGCTTGGTGCCCCTCTAAGACTACATATTTATAATTTAGCACGACCTCACAAAGATTCTATCTTTGAGGCCTGGCTGCAAAAAAACCCCAAACGAAAACAGCGTTTAATTTCTAAACTTTCAGAAAAACAACTCAATCAGTTAAAAACATCAGCAATTGGATTTAATCGCTGGTTAAAAAACACAGGTGAAGCCCCCGTACTTTTAGATTCTTTAAAAATCAATAAAACAAAGCTAAACCTAGAACGGTATTATTTTGCTAATGGATGGTTTGATCGAACTGTCAATTATAAAGTTGATACTGTTGGGGTAAAAAGAGCTGCATTGAGATTTGAAATTGAGACAGGAACCCCTTACAGTATAGGAGTACTTTCCGAACGCATTGACTCTCCAGTAATCGATACTTTATATAATAATTTAAAATCAGGCTCTTACTTAAAAAAAGGAGATCAGTTTAAAATATCAAATTTTGACAACGAACGCAGCCGTCTGACTACGGCATTTAGGAATTCTGGAGCTTATCATTTTTCGGAACAATACATTCGATACGAAAATGACACGATTGGAATAAAAAATAAGGTGAATGTTAAGATGAATATTCAGGATCGGATTATTCGAAATGACGATTCAATTGTACGCGTTCCATTTCAAACATATCGAATTAAAGATGTAAACATATACACAGATGCAACTTTTGAAAATCGCTCTAAAACTGTCTCAGACTCAGTAAGCTACAATAATTACAATGTATATGCTCATGGGAAATTAAAATACAGACCCGAAGCCTTAACCGATGCTGTCCTAATTACAAAAGGTGGCCTATTTAAAGATTTAGAACGTGCACGCACCTATCGCTACTTAAACGAGTTAAAAACATTTAAGTACCCTAATATTGAATACGTAGAAAACCCACAAGATACCACGCTGACCGCAAATATTTATCTAACCCCAAAGAAGAAATACGGCTTGGGGTTTGATGTAAGTGTCTCACAAAGTAATATCCAAAAAGTTGGACTTTCTTTCACTACTGGAATTGTCATTCGTAATATTTTTAAAGGTGCTGAAACCCTTCAAATTTCGGGACTAGGAGCCATTGGCGCATCAAAAGATGGAGCAAGTGCAGAAGATGGTTTTTTCGATATAAATGAGTTGGGTGCGGATATAAAGCTAAATATTCCTCGATTATTTTTTCCAGTAAACACCGATAAAATCATCCCAAAATACATGTCTCCTAGTACGCAGATTAGTACTGGATTTACGGGTCAAACTAATATTGGATTGGATAAACAAACCTTTAATAGTGTTTTTCGTTATAAATGGTTTCCGTCTGAAAAAGTAACAAATACGCTTGATTTAGTCAACTTACAATATGTAAGAAACCTGAATCCAACTAATTACTTTAGTGTGTATCAAAACTCTTTCAACCGACTCCAATCTATTGCACTTGATTCATATTCTACCCCAGCCGGTTTTTTTAATACAGACGCTAATGGACAACAATCACTATTAAAATCGCGAGCGGATGAATTCATCAATCTAGTGAATGAGGATGTTTTATATAAGAATTCCAATCCAAATGAATATCAAACAGTCCGAAATATCCAGGAACGTAAAAGCCGATTGGTTCAAGACAATTTTATTTTGGCAAGTAATTTTAATTACGTTCGAAACAGTCGAGAAAATCCTTTTGATACAAATTTCTCCATATTTAGAGTGAAATTTGAACTCGCTGGCAATTTGCTTTACACCGCTTCTAAGCTATTGAATCTTGAAAATAATTCTGAAGGCGCGTATAAAGTTAGTGGTGTTCCTTTTTCTCAATATATAAAATCTGAAATAGACCACATCAAACTATGGAATTTGGGACGAAGTAATGTTTTGGCATTGCGCAGTTTTTTCGGAATTGCAATTCCACTAGGGAATTCAACAAGTATTCCGTTTTCAAAAAGTTTTTTTGCAGGAGGTTCTAATGACAATAGAGCTTGGACTGCTTATAATTTGGGACCTGGCCGCTCAGACAACAACAATGAGTTTAACGAGGCAAACATGAAGCTCGCTTTTAGTTTGGAATACCGCTACAACTTGTTTGGAAATTTGAATGGTGCTTTTTTCATGGATGCTGGAAACATTTGGAATGTCTTAGATGATGTCACAGACACTAAAGCTAATTTTGATACTATTAGATCTTTGGAAGATATTGCTGTTGGTGCAGGAATTGGCTTGCGTTATGATTTTAGTTTTTTTATCTTAAGATTTGACACTGGCTTTAAAGCTTATGAACCTACTTTTGGAGATCAAAATCGTTGGTTAAATAACTTCAATTTCAGCAAAGCTGTTTACAATATTGGGATAAATTATCCCTTTTAGAAATCCCAGATTAGCTATATCGTTTTCGTACAATAAACCGCTAATCGCAGCAATAATTTGCCGCAAATTATTAAAAATCATTACTTTTACGGCTACAACAAAAACAAACAAAATGAGTCACAACATCAAACCAGGCGTTGCTACAGGACGCGAAGTTCAAGAAATTTTTAAACTTGCTAAAGAAAAAGGATTCGCCCTTCCAGCGGTGAATGTTATTGGCTCTAACACAATTAATGGTGTTCTAGAAACAGCAAAAGAATTAAATGCTCCCGTAATTATTCAGTTTTCTAACGGCGGTGGGCAATTTAATGCAGGAAAAGGACTTTCAAACGAAGGTCAAAAAGCAGCAATTGCTGGTTCAATTGCAGGAGCAAAACACATTCATGAAATGGCATTAGCCTATGGCGTTCCTGTGATCTTACATACAGATCACTGTTCAAAAAAATTATTACCTTGGATTGATGGTTTATTAGATGCAAGTGAAGTTCATTTTGCACAAACTGGAAAATCATTATACAGCTCTCACATGATTGATTTATCTGAAGAGCCAATCGAAGAAAACATCGAAATCTGTAAAACCTATTTAGAACGTATGTCTAAAATGGGAATGACATTGGAAATCGAATTAGGAATTACTGGTGGTGAAGAAGATGGTGTTGACAACAGCGATGTTGATGTTTCAAAATTATACACACAACCCGAAGAAGTAGCTTATGCTTATGAAGAGCTAAGCAAAGTAAGTGACCAATTTACAATTGCTGCTGCTTTTGGAAACGTTCACGGGGTTTATAAGCCTGGTAACGTAAAATTAACTCCGAAAATTCTTCTAAATTCTCAGGAATATATCACAAAAAAATACGGTGTTTCAGAAAACCATATTGATTTCGTATTTCATGGGGGATCAGGATCTACAGTAGAAGAAATCAGAGAAGGGATTTCTTATGGTGTTATCAAAATGAACATCGATACAGACATGCAATACGCTTTTATGACTGGTATTCGTGACGATTTTAAAGCCAACGGAGATTATTTAGCGGCACAAATTGGAAATCCTGATGGTAGCGATGTCCCTAATAAAAAATATTACGACCCAAGACGTTGGTTACGTGAAGGTGAAAAAGCATTCATTGCTAGACTTAAAAAAGCATTTGAAGATTTAAATAATGTCGATACATTATAAAATTTGTGTAGTTTTGTACTTTAATTTTACCATTTAGACACTAATATATGGCTTGGTTCAAAAGAAAAGACAAAGGAATTCAAACTCCTACAGAAGCAAAACGTGACACACCGAAGGGGCTTTGGTATAAATCCCCGACTGGAAAGGTCATTGAAACGGATGAATTAGAAAGGAATTTCTATGTCAGTCCCGAAGATGGTTACCACGTACGCATTGGAAGTAATGAATACTTTGAGATGCTTTTTGATGATAATACATTTAAAGAGTTAGACACAAACATCACTTCCAAAGATCCTTTGAAGTTTATTGATAAAAAAGCTTATTCAGACCGATTAAAAGCTGCACAATCAAAAACGAACCTCAATGACGCTGTACGTACTGCTGTTGGCAAATCAAAAGGTAAAGACTTGGTGATTGCTTGTATGGACTTTAGTTTTATTGGTGGTTCGATGGGATCCGTAGTTGGAGAAAAAATTGCACGTGCTGCAGACCATGCGCTTCATAACAATTTACCTTTCATGATTATTTCAAAATCTGGAGGTGCTCGTATGATGGAAGCGGCCTTATCACTCATGCAACTCGCAAAAACTTCTGCAAAACTAGCTCAACTCGCCGATGCAAATATTCCTTATATTTCACTTTGTACTGACCCTACAACTGGTGGAACAACGGCTTCATTTGCAATGTTGGGAGATATTAATATTAGCGAACCTGGTGCACTAATTGGATTTGCGGGACCTCGTGTGGTAAGAGACACTACTGGAAAAGAATTACCAGATGGCTTCCAAACTGCTGAATTTGTAAAAGAACATGGGTTTTTAGATTTCATTACACCTCGATGTGAACTAAAAAACAAAGTAAACCAATACATTGATTTAATATCAAACCAACCTCTTAGAGCTTAGTTCAAAATAGAGCCATCAATAAATTATTAAAAATTAACCAATAGAATGAAGAAATTCAAAAAAATCAGTGCCTTATTTGTTGCAATGACTGTACTCTTTTCTTGCGATAAATTTGATGATCTAACCGAGTTTAACATCACCCAAGAATTCAACACAACCGTTAATGTAAATGTTATTGAAGACTCCGAAGGAGCCGCTCAAAGTTGGTCTCAATCTTCAACAATAAACCTTGCATCTAACGATCAGGTTCAACAAAACATAGATTTAGTTCAAGACGTTAGAATCAATTCATTGACATTTAAAATTGTTGATTTTACAGGGATAGAAGGTGCTATTGCAACAGAAGCTTCTTTGAGTTTTGGAGACACTGTTATTGAAGTCGCTGATATTGAACTAGAAGATAACACTTCAGTTTATACTATTGGTAGTTCTTCAGAACTTAATGCGATTGCGAACGACTTAAAAAATGCTACTGAAATTACAACAACTGCAAGTGGCACGGTTACGAGTTCACCTGTAAAATTTGATGTTTTTATATCTCTAGACATTACTACAACTATGGATGTATTGTAAATTAAACTCTTTAAAATCAGTTTTAAAACGAGCCTATGGTTCGTTTTTTTGTATCACGACTGATAAATTAGATAACCACAAGGCATAAGCAATAGAAAATCACTATATTTGCCAACTAATTACGATAGACGTAGTTAACAGCATAAAAATTATTTAAATAATATTGGAATGTATTTAACAAAAGAAGCTAAAGAGAAACTCTTTAAAAAACACGGGAAAGATGCCAAAGACACGGGATCTTCAGAAGGACAGATTGCATTATTCACAGAAAGAATCAATCACTTAACTGAGCATTTAAAATTAAATCGTAAAGATTACAATACAGAACGCTCGTTAGTAAAACTAGTTGGAAAACGTCGCTCATTATTAGACTATTTAATGAAGTCAGATATTTTAAGATATCGTGCGATCGTAAAAGAATTAGGATTAAGAAAATAATATTACAAACCACGCTTTATGCGTGGTTTTTTAAGTTTTAAAACTTTTAAAGTTCATAAATAATAGAAGAAGCTAATTAGAGTTTTTCATTGGTCACACCACACAACGACAACGACACAACACCAATGTTTAATTAGAACAAAAAATTATGATACCAAAAGTATTTAAAGAGGTCATTGACCTCGGTGATGGAAGAGAAATCTCTATCGAAACGGGTAAGCTCGCAAAGCAAGCCCACGGATCTGTAGTCGTACAAATGGGAAAAGCCATGTTGTTATGTACTGTGGTCTCAAACTACAAACAATCTGATGTAAACTTTTTACCTTTAACGGTAGATTATCGCGAAAAATTTGCAGCAGCAGGTCGTTATCCAGGTGGATTCTTCAAAAGAGAAGCACGCCCTAGCGATGGTGAAGTTTTGACAATGCGTTTAGTGGATCGTGTATTACGTCCATTATTCCCTAAAGACTATCACGCAGAAACACAAGTAATGATTCAATTGATGTCTCATGACGAAGATGTAATGCCTGATTCACTTGCAGGTTTAGCTGCATCTGCAGCCATTCAATTAAGTGATTTTCCATTCGAATGTCCAATTTCTGAAGTACGTGTTGCGCGTGTAAACGGTGCATTCGTAATCAATCCAAGCCGTGCTCAATTAGTAGATTCTGATCTTGAAATGATGATCGGTGCTTCTGCGGATTCTGTGATGATGGTAGAAGGTGAAATGGATGAAGTTTCTGAAGAAGAAATGGCAGATGCAATCAAGTTTGCACATGAAGCTATTAAAATTCAGGTTGAAGCCCAAGTACGCCTTGCAGAAGCATTTGGAAAAAAAGAAGTGCGTGAATATGAAACCGCTGAAGTTAATGAAGATTTAGAGAAGCGTATTCATGACATGGCTTATGACAAATGTTACGCAATTGCTAAAAAAGGAACTTCTAAAGCTGAACGTGGTGCTGCATTTGCTGAAGTAAAAGAAGAGGTAAAAGCATCTTTTACAGAAGAAGAAAATGAAGAATTTGGTCACTTAGTAAGTGGTTACTACAGTAAAGCTGAAAAAGAAGCTGTACGTGAATTGACGTTAAGCGAAGGAGTTCGTTTAGATGGACGTAAGACAGACGAAATCAGACCAATTTGGTGTGAGGTTGACTACTTACCATCTACACACGGATCTTCAATATTTACACGTGGAGAAACACAAGCACTAGCAACTGTAACGCTTGGAACTTCAAGAGATTCAAACAAAATTGATATGCCTTCTTACGAAGGTGAAGAGAATTTTTACTTACACTATAACTTCCCTCCTTTTTGTACAGGTGAAGCTAGACCTTTAAGAGGAACTTCACGTCGTGAAGTAGGACATGGAAATCTTGCACAACGTGGTTTAAAAGGAATGATCCCTGCGGATTGCCCTTACACGGTAAGAGTTGTTTCTGAAGTTTTAGAATCAAATGGATCGTCTTCTATGGCAACTGTTTGTGCTGGTACGATGGCATTGATGGATGCAGGTGTTCAAATTGAAAGACCTGTTTCTGGAATTGCAATGGGGTTAATTTCTGATGGAGACCGTTATGCTGTATTATCTGATATTTTAGGAGATGAAGATCACTTAGGAGATATGGATTTTAAAGTAACTGGTACTGCTGAAGGAATTACAGCGTGTCAAATGGATATTAAAATCAAAGGATTGTCTTACGAAATTCTTGTGAATGCTTTAAAACAAGCACGCGCAGGTCGTTTACACATCCTTGATAAATTAACAGAAACAATTGCTGCTCCGGCTGCAGATGTGAAGCCACACTCACCAAAAATGGTGACTCGAGTGATTCCTAATGAATTTATTGGGGCACTTATTGGACCTGGTGGAAAAGTAATTCAAGAACTTCAAAAAACTACTGGAACTACAATTGTTATCAATGAAGATCCAGTAACAGAAGAAGGAATTGTTGAAATACTTGGAACAGATCAAGATGGTATTGATGCTGTTTTAGCTAAAATTGACTCGTTAATGTTTAAGCCATCACTTGGAAACACTTACCAAGTTAAAGTAATTAAAATGCTTGACTTTGGTGCAGTTGTAGAATATATGGATGCTCCAGGAAACGAAGTGTTACTTCATGTAAGTGAATTAGCATGGGAACGTACTGAAAATGTATCTGATGTTGTGAATATGGGTGATATTTTTGATGTGAAGTATTTTGGACAAGATCCAAGAACACGAAAAGAAAAAGTATCGCGTAAAGCATTGTTAGAAAAACCTGAAGGGTATGTTGCAAGACCACCAAGAGATGATAAACGATCTGGTGGACGTGACAATCGTGGACGTGATAACAGACGCTAATACACATTAAGTTTTAAACTTAATCAAATCAAAAAACCGTTTTTAAATTTAAAAACGGTTTTTTTTGTAACATTTAGTCTCTAATGCACGTATAACTTAATGACACACCCATTAACCAATTTAAAAATAAAACCTTTTAAATGAGACAGCTAAAAATTACCAAGCAGGTTACCAACAGAGAAACTGCATCTTTAGATAAATACCTTCAAGAAATTGGAAAAGTAGATTTAATTACAGCCGATGAAGAAGTAGAATTGGCACAACGTATTAAAGCTGGAGATCAAATTGCTTTAGAGAAATTAACCAAAGCAAACTTACGTTTTGTGGTTTCTGTTGCAAAACAATATCAAAACCAAGGGTTGACACTCCCCGATTTAATTAACGAAGGAAATTTAGGGTTAATTAAGGCTGCTCAGCGTTTCGATGAAACTAGAGGATTTAAATTTATTTCTTATGCGGTTTGGTGGATTCGTCAATCTATACTCCAAGCCTTAGCTGAACAATCTCGTATTGTTCGTTTGCCTTTAAATAAAATTGGCTCGATCAATAAAATAAATAAAACATATGCGTTTCTTGAGCAATCTCATGAACGCCCTCCTAGTGCGGAAGAAATTGCCAAGGAATTAGACATGACTATTAATGACGTTAAGGAGTCTATGAAAAATTCTGGACGTCACGTATCCATGGATGCTCCTTTAGTAGAAGGAGAAGATTCTAATTTATATGATGTATTGCGAAGTGGAGAGTCTCCAAATCCAGATAGAGATTTATTACATGAATCCTTACGTACAGAAATTGAACGTGCTTTAGAAACACTGACTCCTAGAGAAGCAGATGTGATCCGCTTGTATTTTGGACTCGGAAATCAACACCCGATGACTTTAGAAGAAATTGGCGAAACATTTGACCTGACTCGTGAACGCGTACGCCAAATAAAAGAAAAGGCCATTAGACGTCTAAAACACACGTCGAGAAGTAAAATATTAAAAACCTATTTAGGTTAATAACAAAACCCCTACCAATTGGTAGGGGTTTATTTTTTATATTATTTTTGTCATCATAAAACGATTCACATGAGCACAACCAAAATTGCACCTTCTATATTAGCAGCTGATTTCGCCAACCTTCAAAGAGATATTGAAATGGTTAACTCTAGTGAAGCCGACTGGTTTCATATTGATATTATGGACGGCGTATTTGTACCAAATATATCTTTTGGAATGCCCGTTTTAAAGGCGATTACACAACATGCTAAAAAAACCGTAGATGTACATTTAATGATTGTGGACCCCGATCGTTATATCAAAACATTTTCCGACTTAGGAAGTGATATTCTCACGGTGCATTACGAAGCGTGTACACATCTTCACCGAACTCTTCAAGCGATTAAAGCGGAAGGGATGAAAGCTGGAGTGGCTTTAAATCCACATACAAATATTAATGTTCTTGAGGATACTATTAATGATATTGATTTGGTATGTATTATGAGTGTTAATCCTGGGTTTGGAGGTCAAAGTTTTATTGAGAATACCTATGAAAAAGTAAAACAATTGAAGGCTCTCATCACTGCAAAAGGGGCTTCTACAGTCATAGAAATTGATGGAGGTGTGACTTCCGCCAATGCCAAGGCACTAAAAGACGCAGGTGCCGATGTATTAGTTGCAGGAAGTTTTGTGTTTAAAAGTTCTGAGCCTGTAAATACTATTAAAGAATTAAAAACATTAACAGCGTCTTAGTTTTAGACTAACTTTCTACATCTCCATATCCGTAGTTGTACCCATAATTATAATTGTAACCATACGATCTGTTCTCTTTGACCGCATTGATTACGTATGTCATATTTTTAAGACGATTCGTATTACTTAAATTCATAGAGAAAGGAATAAGTTTTTTATCCGTATGATTGGCGCGAACAGCACAAATCGTTGCATCGGCTAGGTGAGCAACCAATAAGGTGTCTGTCACTAAAATGGTGGGGGCTAAATCTACTACTATATAATCATAGAGCGATTTGGCTTCATTTATGAGTGTTTCAAAGTTACCATTGGCCAATAAATGGGCTGGATTGGGTGGGATTGCTCCTGAAAATAAGATTTCATGATTCGGCTGTTTTTCAAACACTTGCATCGTTAATGACTTCCAATCTAGAGTTGGGTTTATTAAAAAATTGGACAAGCCTTGTTGATTTTTATTGATTTTCGCATAGGTATGAAGTTGAGGATTTCTTAAGTCTGCCCCTATTAGTAAGACCTTTTTATTTAAGCTTGCCATGGCTAAAGAAAAATTTAAACTAATAAATGTTTTTCCTTCTCCTTTGATTGTAGAGGTACAAAAAACAGTTTTACCGTCTCCTTGAGAAGGTAAGACAAAATCCATATTAGTGGTCAAAATTCTAAAAGATTCTGCTAAAGCTGAACGATCATTTGGATTAGAAAACAGTGTGTTTATCCCTGTTTTGATTAGTGGGATCTCGGCAATGACTGGTATTTCACTGGCTAAAACATCCATATCACGTTTATTATGAACTTTAGTGTCAAGTAAAAAAACTATCCATGATCCCAACACTATCAAATTTGTCTAATGCGGCTACTAAGTTATTATTTGTGTCTTTTATAGCTTTCATATGGCGTGGAGCTATATAGCCGGAGGCACCAATTAAGGCAAAGTTCTTCATGATTTAGATATATAAATTTGGAATCTTAAAATCTCGTAACTAAAAAGGAAAATAAATCCAATCTAATTATTATGATGTTTTAACTTAAATGAATTGTACTAACTTATACGACTTACAGAGCTGTCTTTGAGTCTATATTCTTGATTTGTTTCGGGACATATTGCAATTCCGTTAGAATCAAAATGTAACTTATGTCCGTACTCGCTGACCCATCCAATTTGTCTAGAAGGATTGCCTACTACTAATGCATAATTTTGAATTTCTTTTACCACAACAGCCCCTGCTCCGACAAAAGCATAACTTCCGATATTATTTCCGCAAACAATGGTGGCGTTAGCACCAATACTCGCTCCTTTTTTAACAAGTGTTTTTGAATATTGGTCTCTACGACTCACAGCACTTCTGGGGTTTATAATATTCGTGAATACCATCGAAGGGCCTAAAAATACATCGTCTTCACATACAACACCTGTATAAATAGATACATTATTTTGAACCTTAACATTATTCCCTAATCTCACTTTTGGAGAAATAACAACGTTTTGACCAATATTACAGTTTTGACCAATAAAAGAATCTGACATGATATGTGAAAAATGCCAAATTTTACTACCCTGTCCAATTTCACAATCGGAATCAACAATAGCAGTTTCATGTTTAAAATAATTTTTCATAAATAAGTAATAGGTAGTGTTTTCGTGTTTGGGCAATTATTTAATAGAACCCAACATCTACCTTAAAATACGGAGAATAATCGCCCTTTAAGATGATAATGGATAGAGTTAAATTGAGTTTAGAAATTCAATAAATAATTTAAAGTAACTCGTTTGTGGTATTTTAGTCTTTCTAGATTTGGTATCTAGCTATAATAAGACTTGTACCAACCCACAAAGGCTTCTACTCCTACTTCTAAGGCTGTGGAAGGTTTGTAGTCATAGTCGGTTTTTAGATGCTCTACATTGGCCCAAGTTTGATTTACATCCCCTGCTTGCATCGGCATCAGAATACGTTCGGTTGATTTGCCTGTACTTTTTTCAATCGCTTTTATAAAATCTAAAAGCTGCACAGGTTGACTGTTTCCTATATTATATAACTTGTACAACTCCTTTTGTTTGAAGGTCTTTAAAAGAGTGTTTTCAACCCCTTCAATAATATCATCAATATACGCAAAATCACGAGAGAGATTACCCTCATTAAAAACCTTAATAGGTTCGTTATTTAGAATGGCTTTAGTGAACAGGAACAAGGCCATATCTGGACGTCCCCAAGGGCCATATACAGTGAAAAATCGCAACCCGATAGTTTCTATGTTGTAGAGATGGCTATAGGAATGTGCCATCAACTCGTTGGATTTTTTGGTGGCTGCATACAAACTAATCGGCTGATCTACAACTGCGGTTTCCTCAAAAGGAACTGCATCACTATTTCCATAAACACTCGAGCTACTCGCATACACTAAGCGAGGTACTTTATGATGGCGGCAACATTCTAAGATATTAAGAAATCCAGAGACATTACTATCAATATAGGCTTCTGGATTTTCAATAGAATACCTCACACCCGCTTGAGCTGCCAAGTTACAAACACTGTCAAATTGATGGGTTTTAAACAGTTCAGGTAACGCCTGTCTATCTTCAAGTTTCAGACGAATAAACTGAAACAAATCTCCATAAACACTACTAGAAAAAATTGTATCAAAACGTTCGGCTTCCAAACGAAGAATCCCCAGTTCTTTAAGCCGAGCATATTTCAGGTCAACATTATAATAATCGTTAATATTATCCAATCCAACCACACGGTGTCCCTGTTTCAAAAGGCGTTCACATAAGTGAAACCCTATAAAACCTGCTGCACCAGTGACTAAGATCATTTGCTGACTCATCTTATCTACCGACTGCTTTATATATGAATCCAATTGCTTCTAATTCTGCTTGATCTAAAATATTACGACCATCAAAAACAAACGCAGGTTTGAGCATGCCATCATATATTTTTTGCCAATCATATGTTTTAAATTCATCCCATTCTGTGATCACTGCCAACGCATGAGTCCCATGCAAGGTTTCGTATGGATTCTCATGAATCTCTAAAAATTTATTATTTTCTGATTCAGATCTGCTGTTCAAACCATTCAAATCTGACTGCATTTGAACCGCAGTTACCTTAGGATCATAAACCTGTATATGGGCTTGCTCTTCAATTAGCTTATCGGCAATATAAATTGCTGCTGATTCTCTGGTATCATTCGTGTCTTTTTTAAAAGCCCAACCTAAAAATCCGATTTTCTTTCCAGCAACAGTTCCGTATAAGGAAGTTACTATTTGTTGTGCAAATCGACTTCGTTGATGGTTATTCATAATAATTACTTGCTCCCAATAATCGGCAGCTTCATCCAACCCTAAAGACTTACATATATATACTAAGTTTAAAATATCTTTTTGAAAACAAGAACCTCCAAATCCTACAGAAGCCTTTAAAAATTTAGGACCTATACGCGAATCAGTTCCAATAGCTTTGGCTACATCATCAATATTAGCCCCTGTGGACTCACAAAGCTCTGTCAAAGCATTGATGGACGAAACCCGTTGTGCTAAGAATGCGTTAGCAGTCAATTTTGATAATTCTGAAGACCATAAATTTGTAGTGATAATTTGATTTTTTGGAACCCAAGTCGCATAAATGTCAACTAAGGCCTGAATGGCTTTGAATCCACTTTCTGTTTGATCGCCTCCAATCAAAACACGATCGGGTGCTTCTAAATCTTGAACGGCTGTCCCTTCTGCCAAAAACTCCGGATTAGAGAGTACTTCAAAATTAACCCCTGTACCGGTATTTTCTAAGATGTCTTTAATTGCTTCAGCTGTTTTTACAGGAAGAGTCGATTTTTCAACCACAATTTTATCAGAAGTTGCAATTTTAGCGATTTGACGTGCACAGAGTTCAACATATTGTAAATCTGCTGCCATACCTTTTCCAGCGCCATAGGTTTTTGTGGGGGTATTGACCGAAATAAAAATCATGTCTGCCTCATGAATAGCCTCTTCAACATCCGTTGAAAAGAACAAATTTCGACCGCGTGCTTCTGCAACTACTGCATCCAGTCCAGGCTCGAAAATAGGAAGCTTGTCTAAATCTTCTGAATTCCATGCATCAATACGGGCTTGATTCATATCCACTACAATCACTTTTATAGAGGGGTTTTTTTGGGCAATCACGGACATTGTAGGTCCACCTACATAGCCTGCTCCAATACAACAAATTGTATTTATACTCATTTTGGTTAACTTTTAAACTTTCTCCAATACCATTCTACAGCGTTTTCAAGTCCACTTTCGAAGTCATGGGTTGGTTTGTAATTTAATAATTTAACTGCTTTGTCAATTGAGGCCTGTGAATGCGGTATATCTCCTAACCGGTTTGGGCCATGAATCTCTTTAACGTTTGCAATCGCTGGGTCAAATTTAGATAAATATTTTTTTAAACTATGCACAAGTTGGACTAAAGTCGTGCGATCTCCCACAGCAGTGTTATATATTTGGTTTAATGCCGAGTCTGTTTTTGTGGTTAATGCTAAAAAATTCATTCTTATCACATTATCAATATAAGTAAAATCGCGGGAATTTGAACCATCCCCATTAATGACGGGTGCTTCTTGATTTATCAATTGGATTACAAATTTTGGTATGACTGCAGCATAAGCGCCACCAGGATCTTGTTTTTTTCCAAAAACATTAAAATATCGCAATCCGACCGTATCTAAATTAAAGCTGTTTTTAAAAATGGTAGCATACAGTTCATTAACATACTTGGCAATGGCATAAGGCGATAATGGTCATAAATCATGACCATAGCCAAAGTATCTAGTTCACGATATCACTTAAGTGCTCTTCCTCAACCAGCCATATGATAACCATAATATTTACAATCCATAACTTAAAATTTACAGATGATTTAACCCTCTTCCTTTGAACATTGATTTTCGGCTTATTCCAACAGTATTTTTTTAAGTTAAATACCCTACAAAAAAAATTACCCAGCAAGTTGATGCTTCCCTGTTGGAGAATTATAACATGATGCACCAGTAACAAATTTATAAGTACAAAAAATACAATTCGTACTGTCTGGCACTCCAACACATTTTCCTGACGGACTATTTTGGCAAGATTTTCCACCACCAGCCATATGATAACCACAATATTTACAATCCATAATTTAAAATTTAAAAATGATTTAACCTACTTCCTTTTAATGTTGATTTTCGGTTTATTCCAACAGTATTTTTTTAAGTGAATTTCACCCCTCTATAAGGAAATTACAAGACTTCAATGTAGGTTCATATTCTTAAGTAAAACCTTTATCTTAGAAAATATTCAGGTCTAAGCGTATGACATATTATTGTATTTGTTTTATTAATTAAATTGTACTTCTTCTATAGCTACATTAAGATGAAATGTAGTCATTGTCAAAAACATCATTGTCAATTAAGTACTCTGCAACATCATCGAAATTAACTAAGTACTCATCCCTCCAAAGGTTTTCTTCGTCTTTGTATTCTTCTAAATCAACTCCCAAACTCGTTAAGGTTTCTGATATAACACCCCATATAAAATCTCCTTGCTCAGCATCTTTTAAGTATTGGTCTTCAAATACAGAAAGTAATAAATCTACTACTTCATCTTGGCTAAAATAATCTTCAGCACACATTTTACAAATTGTACAGTACAATGTAGTAATACATGTGTGATAGAAATCATCATCTGTATCATCAATATTTTGAGCGTCGCTAAAATGCTTTATAAGTAATTCGAAAAACTCCTGCTCTTCATCTTTATCCTCATCTAATTTAAAGGTCTGACTCCTCCAACAATAAAATAAACTATATTTCTTTTTTGGATTAACATCTAACTCTTTACCAGCAGGGTACATTAAATCAATCTCATCATCCCAGTCTAAATTTTCATCATCACTTTTATTTTGGAAATCGTTTAAGCAATCAATTACAAAAGGGATAATCCAATAACAACAATTATTACTGTTAACAAAATCAATAGCTGATTTCTTAAACAATTGACAGCGTTCTTTATCTCCAGATTTAATAATATCTTCTATATGATCTCGAATATCTTCTGAATAATACATATCATATAATAATGAAAAGAATTCCGATTCATTTGAATCTGTGTTATTTTGACCTGAATTAGTAGTTACAGTGTATTCTAATTTTTCCACCAAGGTCAAAAAGTCAGCTATATTCTTAGCTCCCCATTGGTTAGATACTACAACATGAGCACCCTTTTTAATACTTAAAGGTTCTTTCATATTAAAACGTTTTGGGTCTTTTACTTCAGATTCTTTTGCAATAAAACCCTTACTGCCTTGAACTTCGTCTGGAAATGCAGCTTGTATTTCCTCTAATGAGGGGTTGTTTTTGCTTGCCCAGTCTTTTACAATTGCAAAAACCAAGTGTCTTTTATTAAGGTTTTCTCCCAAACCTTCTACTGTGTATTTTGTATAGTCTCTTGCCATTTTATTTATTTCTATAAAAATATCACTTAATTACAGTATATTTGATTCATAATTGATTCATAATATAAAACTTTTGATAGATATTTTAAAAAAAAGAGTCGAGAAAAAGATTGGAAAACCAATCAAAACTCGAGGCGATTGTGAACTAGTTTCGAATGCTGTTTTAGAAACGCTGGATATTGATATTAGTTACAGTACCATTAAACGATTATATGGCTTAGCTCCTTACACCAATCCAAATAGCAAAACGAAAAACACCTTAGCTCAATTTGTAGGGTATAAAAACTATGCTCATTTTTCCCAAAACCATGGCTATAAAGATAGAATTGATCTGACTCAACTCACATACAAAGCTGTTTCTCTTGGAAATGAACAAGCGATCCTAGAGTTGATTGTTGAAACTAAAAAAAGTTCTGAGAATTTTATAGGGTTTATTGTGATACTTACAAGAGAGTTATTTCACAATAAAAACTATAGGTTAATAGATGAAATATTTAAATTAAAAGCATTAAACTTTAATAGCTTTTCGTATTCAGAAGTCTTATACTTTGGGAACTCCATCGGTCTTTTACTTCGAAAACAAGCGGAAATCGATCCTAGATTACTGAATAATACAAATTTTCTGAGCTGTATCTATTTAACTTTTGTAGATTACTCTAATCTTAATGGATATTATGGGCAATGGACCGAAATCATTAACAGAAACCAACCTAAAACAGAGATTACCTTATTTACCACTTCATTACTTGAGTTTAGGAATTTTTTAAATAATAAAAAGCTTAAAGAACTAGATGAAGATTTAATTTATAATAAAGACTTACACCCTATTTTATGCAGTCGTTTGTTAGCCTCAAAACTAATGGTTAATGACAACGGTAATTCGATAAATACATCCAAAATTTTAGACAATTATTTTGAAGTACACTCAAAAAAATCAAGTTTGGTAGATTATTCCTATGAGTTGTTTACAACAGCCATTTTAACCAAAAATTATGTACTAATGAAATATCTTATTGAAAATACTAAATTGGATACAACTACTGAATTCTACTATCAAAAGTCTCATTTAAACTCCTATTATTTAATGTGTATGTTTTACTTTAAACAGACACAAAACAGTGTTGAAGAAAAGAGATACAATAGTCTATTTAGTATAAATGATTGTATGTATAGTTATGAGGATTTTATCACAATCTTACATCACATTTATGTGTTTGGATCGATTAAGATAGGTTCAAGAAAAGACCTCATAAAAAAGAAATACAACCAATTAAGCAACCAATTAAATTACCCCTATTTTTCAGAAGATTATTTACTGAATTATTTTGAGTAAATACAGCATTAAATAGCTCAAATCTTGAATTGGCTAATGACAAAACGCTTAGATTATCCGCATCTCTTGAGAAAATTTGGTTAGAAGGGGATTTAAAACAACGACAAAAACTTCAAAATTTAGTGTTTCCATCCGGAATGGGTTATGACAAGTCAAACGTCCGAGTTCGAACCCCAAAAGTGAACGCTATTTTTGACTCAATACCGATTTAATCGCAGGAAATTTCAAGCATAAAAAATGGAGAACCGATTCCTTTGAATCAATGCTCCGATTTAGTGACCCAGAAGGGATTGTTGCATGATCCCGCAAAGCTCCGCTTTGAAAACCAAAACACTCAATGCTATTAAGGATTAGCTGCGCTGATCCCGCAAAGCTCCGCTTTGAAAATAGTACCAACAAAAAAACGCTCAATGCTATTAAGGATTAGCTGCGCTGATCCCGCAAAGCTCCGCTTTGAAAATAGTACCAACAAAAAAACGCTCAAGCAAGCTTGGCGTTTTTTCTTATAGCACTATTTATTCGTGACCCAGAAGGGATTCGAACCCCCAACCGTCAGAGCCGAAATCTGATATTCTATCCAGTTGAACTACTGGGCCATTTTATTTAAGACAACTTCGCTTTTACTAAAGTTGATATTGTTTTTCCATCTGTTTTTCCTGCGAGTGTTTTGCTTACCACACCCATCACACGTCCCATGTCTTTCATCCCAGAAGCACCCAAAGACGCAATGGTGTCTACCACGACTTTTTCGACTTCAGACTCCTCCAACATTTGCGGTAAAAATTGACTAATCACCTCCGCTTCTGCTAATTCAGGCTCTGCTAAATCTAAACGGTTTTGTTCTGAAAATATGGCCGCACTGTCGCGCCGTTGTTTGACTAGTTTTTGTAATAACTTAAATTCATCTTCTTCATTCATCTCCGCACTAGAACCACTTGTTTGGGCTAATAGAATAGCAGATTTTACCGAACGTAGAGCTGTGAGGGCTACGGTGTCTTTGGATTTCATTGCGGCTTTAAGCGCTGTCATTACTGACTCTTGTAAGCTCATAAGTTTGAATTTTAATTAGTATGCGAATATAACAAAAACAAAATTTCTTATTCTTAAAAATGAAAAAAAAACCTGAAAATGAAATTACTTTTCAGGTTTTAAAATTTTAACATCAATAAACCTTAATCTACATTATCATGTAAATATGAATTATTAGATCGCAACTGAACCTCATCATTGTCGTCGAGTCCAATGGTTGTTCTAGAAGACTGCACATCCGAAGAATGGGCCACATCGTTCAAGTTCACCCCTTGTCGTTTATAGGCGGGTTCTTTTTCAATTTCTTCAATTTTAGAAGTATTGAATTTATAATTAAACGCTTTCATTTTTTGACGTCTTTCATCCGCTCTTTCACGAAGTGTAATTGAAATTGGACTGTCATAAGGGTTAGTTGTTTCTTCAGGTTCCGATGTAACCGTACGTTCTTTGACCGTGACTTTGGTAAAGGTCATTTCTTCATCAACCTCAACTTCATTTGATTGTTTTTTGTCTTGATATTTTTGATCTGTTTGCTCTAATACAATATGATCATCTAAAACATAACGTGTCTCCCCAGTTTCATTGGCTTCCGTTACCGGTATTAATTCGATATAATCATTCACTTTAATATCGTTTACTTCAATTTCGTTCACTGTATCTTCAAGAGTAAACACTTCGACCTCTTCAGATTCTGACTTCAATAGCTTGTTAGAAATTGGAAGGTCAAAGGTGAGCATCGTTTGATCTTCTTGAACCGCTTCAAAATCTACTTCTTCCGTTGACATTGTGGTGACTTCATTAATAACAAATTCATCCTCATTGTCGTCTATATGAACTTCTTCATACACAACCTCTATGTTTTTGATTGAATCTGAGGTCGGAATTAATTCCGACTCACTAAAAATTTCAGTAACGACTTCCGAATCAACTTCATCTAAATTATAAACCACCGTATCCTCACTCACAATTTCAGCAGTCGCTGATGGAGTTTCTAAAGGATCTAAGGGCATCAAATCATGCTGCATTGTTTGTTCGTCCTCTAACGCATGAACTACTTTTTTGACCTCTGTATTGGTGATATCATTTTGTTGATCTACATCAAATCCTGTAGCAATAATGGTGACTGAAATAGCTTCTCCAAGACTTTCATCTTCTCCAACTCCCATGATAATATTGGCGCCGTAACCAGCTTCGGCTTGAATATGATCATTTATTTCCCCTATTTCATCAATTGTAATTTCTTGAGCGCCAGAAACGATGAGCAACAATACGTTTTTAGCACCTGTGATTTTATTATCGTTAAGCAGTGGAGAATCCAAAGCATTAGTAATTGCTTCTTGAGCTCTGTTTTGACCCGCAGAAGTCGAAGACCCCATAATAGCAGTTCCACTATTACTCAACACTGTTTTTGCATCTCGTAAATCAATGTTTTGGAGGTAATGATGCGTGATAACTTCAGCTATACCACGTGCCGCAGTAGAGAGCACTTCATCGGCTTTAGAGAAACCAGCTTTGAACCCTAAATTACCATATACATCTCTTAACTTGTTGTTGTTTATAATCACCAACGAATCGACGGTTTTTCGAAATTTTTCAATCCCTTGGTGGGCTTGCGCATTTCTTATTTTTCCTTCAAATTCAAATGGCATTGTTACAATTCCAACGGTCAGGATGTCCATTTCTTTCGCCATTTTAGCAATGATTGGTGCCGCTCCTGTCCCTGTTCCGCCACCCATACCAGCCGTAATAAAGACCATTTTGGTATTCGTGGTTAACATGGTACGAATATCCTCCAAACTTTCAACGGCAGATTGCTCTCCAATCTCAGGATTAGCACCTGCTCCTAAACCTTCAGTAAGGTTCACACCCAATTGAATTTTGTTGGGAACACCGCTATTGTTCAATGCTTGTGAATCGGTATTACAGATCACAAAATCGACGCCTTTAATGCCTTGTTTAAACATGTGGTTAATCGCATTACTTCCGCCTCCACCAACTCCAATCACCTTGATGACGTTGGATTGGTTTTTTGGGAGATCGAATGTGATTCCAAAATTATTATTGCTGCTCATATACTTAATTTTACTGGTTATATATTTTTATTCTGCGTTGTCTAAAAAGTCTTTAACTCTTTCGGTTAATTTATCCAAAAAGCTACGATTGTCACGAGGTGTTTCAACAGGTATTGGCACAGGCTCATCATCTGGACCAGCTTCTACTTCTGGAATTTCAATCATTCGTTTTTCTTGGCGCATCAAACTATCCATCACGAGTCCTACTGCTGTGGCATACATTGGACTAGTAATGTCGCTATCGCTATCACCGGCCAAATGCTCGTTCGGATATCCAACTCTGGTATCCATCCCTGTGATGTATTCTACCAATTGTTTTAAATGCTTCAACTGACTTCCACCTCCTGTTAATACAATTCCGGCGATGAGTTTTTTCTTTTGCTCTTCGTGACCGTAGTTTTTTATTTCTACATAGACTTGCTCAATAATCTCAACTACTCTGGCATGAATTATTTTAGACAAGTTTTTAAGGGTAATTTCTTTGGGATCGCGACCTCTTAACCCAGGGATGGAAACAATTTCATTTTCCTTGTTTTCGCCTGGCCATGCAGATCCAAATTTAATTTTTAATAGTTCGGCTTGTTTTTCTATGATTGAACAGCCTTCTTTAATATCTTCTGTAATCACATTTCCACCAAAAGGAATGACAGCCGTATGCCGGATGATGCCATCTTTAAAGACTGCTAAATCGGTTGTTCCGCCTCCAATATCTATCAGAGCAACCCCTGCTTCTTTTTCTTCCTGGCTGAGTACTGCATTAGCGGATGCTAAAGGCTCTAAAGTGATGCCATCCAATTCTAAGCCTGCCGTTTGAACGCAACGACCAATATTTCGAATGGAAGACACTTGCCCCACAACAACATGAAAATTAGCTTCAAGTCGTTCGCCATACATCCCTATTGGTTCTTTAACTTCTGCCTGACCATCAACTTTATAATCCTGTGGTAAAACATGAATGATTTCTTCACCTGGGAGCATTACTAGTTTATGAACTTGATTGATAAGACGGTCAATATCCTCTTCATTAATGACTAATTCAGAATTTTCTCTTGTGATATAATCACTGTGTTGAAGACTGCGAATGTGTTGTCCTGCAATACCAACAGTAACCTCTCCAATTTTAAGCCCTGAGTCCGTTTCGGACTCCAAAACAGCTTGTTGAATGGACTGGATGGTTTGTGTAATATTATTCACAACTCCTCTATGTACACCCAAACTTTTGGACTTACCGATTCCAAGTATTTCTAATTTGTCATATTCATTTTTACGACCAATCATCGCCACAATTTTTGTGGTACCAATATCTAATCCTACTGAAATGTTTTGAGCTTCCATAAATTTATTTTTTTGTGCAAACAACTTGATTCTCAAATTGTAAATTCACGCTTTTATATATATCTAACACTTTATCTTTTTTTGCTTTTTGATAAAATGCTTTTAAATTCTTCATTTTTTCATCTAAATTTTCAAGAGTTCCCACTAAAACCTCAAAATCTAAGAGTCTCATTTTTAAACTAATTTCCTTGTTTTCATTTTGATGAATTTCAGTTATATAGGTTTTTAAAAAAGAATCTCTATAAACTTTTAAGGCCATCGTATAAACGGCTTCCAAGTTTTCTTTTTCCACAACCCCGGTAACTAATGGTACGCGTGCACTATGTTGAGGGGACAACGGCATCCATAAACCCTCTTCATCAATGTAAAATGTAGCATCCGAATACACTCTTGCAATCGGTTGTTTTTGTTCAATTCTAGTCCTAACTTCTCCGTTTACAGTAAGATACACTTGGGCAGATTTTATCATGTCATCCGACTCAAGTAGAAACTCCATTTCCTTCAAATCTAAATTATCTTTCGGTAAATTATAGAGTTGTTCTTGATTTTGTATTAACAATTTATTAACCATTTCTGTGGTAATATAAACGTTCTCGTTACCGATGAATTGGACGGCTACTTTAGTCACAGAACGGCTGTTGTTTTTGTGAGACGAGAAAGCATACAAAAACACCACTAGCCCTAGCAAAAACACGCCTTTAATGAGATTCCAGTTAATACGCATAACTTAATTTTTCTTTTAATTCTGAGACTTCAACTCCAATATCACCCGCCCCAAGAGTAATAAATACAGGGTATCCTAATTTTTTAATTTCACTTGCAATGTCAGATTTAGTAATTAATTTTTTAATTGGACTCTTAATTTTATCTAACAACCAACCTGAAGTAACCCCCACAATAGGAAGTTCCCTTGCAGGATAAATATCTAATAAAAAAGCAGCATCAAACTGAGACAAGCTCGCAGCAAATTCATCAGCAAAATCATTTGTTCTACTAAACAAATGGGGTTGAAATACAACGGCTACTTTTTGACTTGGATACATTTCCTTAACAGCTTGATAAACCGCATTTATTTCGGTTGGATGGTGTGCATAATCATCGATAAACACAAAGTCTTCTGTTTTGATTTGATATGTGAAACGTCTTTTAACCCCTTTATACGTACTTAAAGCTGTCTTTAAATTCTCAATCTCACACCCAAACTCAAGTGCCATAGCTAAAGCTGCAACTGCATTGGACAGGTTATGTGCTCCAGGTAAATGAAATGTTATATGCTGTATTAATCCGTGTGGAGTTTTGAGATCAAAATGATAGGACCCATTTTCAATTCGGACGTTGGTGGCGCTATAATCTGCGACTTCGTTTACGCCATAAGTAATCCCTTCCAAAGGCAATCCTTTTCGAACGAATAATTTCCCCGAAGGCTTAATCTTATGAGTAAATTGCTTAAACGTTTCAACCAAGTCGTCTTCAGAATTATAAATATCTAAATGATCTGCATCCATAGACGTAATACATGCAAAGTCTGGACTTAGCGTTAAAAACGAACGGTCAAACTCATCGGCTTCAACAACAGAAATTTCAGTTCCATTTTGAATTAAATTTGATTGGTAATTTTCCGAAATACCGCCAATAAATGCAGTGACCTTTTCATTACATACATACATCAAATGCCCTAGAATACTGCTTGTTGTTGTTTTGCCATGCGTTCCCGCTACCGCCAAACATTGTGTAGATTGGGTCACAAGACCTAAGACTTCGGAACGTTTTAAAACTTGAAAATCATGAGCTTTAAAATACTGTAGAATGACATTTGAATCAGAAATAGCCGGCGTAAATACAATAAGAGTGTCGCTAGGGTTTATAAACCGCTTATCAATCTGATCTAGAGCCATTTCAAACTGAACAGGAAGACCAAGTTCTATGAGCGACTGCGTAATCAAAGTGGGGGTTTTGTCATACCCACCAACAGATTTTCCATCCAACGCAAAGTAACGTGCAAGCGCACTCATGCCCACACCGCCGATGCCAATAAAAAATACGTTATGGATGGTTTTTAAACTCATTTATTTAATAGCTTTTCAATTTCATTAGTGATGGTTATGGTTGCTTGTTTTAAGGCTAATTTTTTAATATTTGTTGATAATTCTATTTGCTGTGATTCAGACGCAATGAGCTCTGAAAACTGTGTTTCAAAACTTGACTCTAACTCTTTTTCGCTTATGAGTATAGCTGCCTTTTTTTCTGAAACCGCTAACGCATTTTTAGTCTGATGATCTGCCGAAACATTAGGCGAAGGAATAAAAATTACTGGCTTTCCAACCACACAAAGTTCAGATACAGAACTGGCGCCCGCTCTAGAAATCACAATGTCCGCTGCGGCATACGCTAAATCCATTCGGTTTAAAAATGTATGCACTTGCACATCTGCGTAGGAGCTGTAATGACTGTAATCCTCCGCATATAATTTTCCGCATTGCCAAATCAATTGTATGCCCAACTCTTTGAAATAACCCAATTCCGATTCTATAAGTTGATTGATACGCCGCGCTCCTAAACTCCCCCCCAATACTAAAAGTGTTTTTTTATTGGAATCTAGATTAAAAAACGTTTGTGCGTCTTCCAATTTGTGACCTAGATCGAGTAAATCTTGCCGAACAGGATTCCCTGTTAAAATCAATTTTTCTTTTGGAAAAAAGCGCTCTAGTCCTTCATAGGCTACACAAATTTTAGATACTTTTTTGGATAACAATTTATTCGTGATGCCAGGATATGAATTTTGTTCTTGAATCAAGGTTGGAACCCCTTTCATTGCTGCTGTCTGCAACAATGGACCACTTGCAAAGCCACCTGTTCCAATGACTACATCAGGCTTGAACTTGTTTATAATTACCCATGACTTTAACATACTTACCACTAGTTTAATAGGAAATAACAAGTTTTTTAAAGTCAATCTTCTTTGAATCCCTGCAATCCATAGCCCTTTGATAGCATAGCCTGCTTGAGGTACTTTTTGCATTTCCATTTTATCGTTTGCACCCACAAACAAAAACTCCGATTTTGGGAATCGGGCTCTTAATTCGTTTGCAATGGCAATGGCAGGATATATATGACCTCCTGTACCTCCACCTGATAATATGACTCTATATGACTTCATTAAAGTGCTTCGCTTAATATTTCTAAAGGATGTTGTTCTTCGTTTTTATATGCTTTTTCAGCTTCTCGTTTGGTACTCACACTTATCACAATTCCAAGCGCCAAGCATGTCACCCAAATAGAGGTTCCCCCACTACTGATGAGCGGTAATGTTTGTCCTGTCACTGGAAATAGTTGTACTGCAACACCCATATTCACTAAAGCTTGAAATACAATTGGAATTCCAACCCCTATGCTTAATAATTTTCCAAAAATAGTCTCTGACTTTTGAGCTACAATCACAATTCTAAATAATAGCCACAGATAAAGAAATAGCAAAAACATGCCACCAATCAGACCATATTCCTCAATAATAATAGCAAAAATAAAATCAGATGACGACTGTGGCAAGAAGTTCTTTTGGATACTTTTCCCAGGCCCCAAACCTTGTACACCTCCAGTTGCAATGGCAATTTTAGCTTTTTCAATTTGATAATCTTCTACAGTAACCTCCGGATCCATAAAGCTAGTAATACGACTCGTCCAAGTATCCACTCTATTTGGCATCAAATCTGGAAATGCTTTCGCTGTTAACACAAAAAGCATGAGCACCATAATACCTGACCCAATAATAACAGATAAGTATTTCAATGGATAACCCCCTAAAAATGTTAGCAAAATCACCATTGAAAAAATAAGTGCAGCCGTTGAAAAATTAGCGGGAAGAATCAACCCTAAAACTACAAAAACAGGAACCCATAGTGGAAGAATAGAGTCTTTAAAGGAGTATTCTTTATCTTTTATTTTTGACAAATAACGTGCCACATAGACCATTAAAACCAAAGCAGCCAAAGTGGATGGTTGAAATGTGAACCCTACAATTGGAACCCGAATCCATCGACTTGCATTGGCTCCACCTATAGTTGACCCTTGGAGCATGGTAACTACTAATAATATTAAAATCACTGGGATCATAACCAATGAAAGACCCTTAAAATAACGGTAAGGAATTTTATGAACTCCATATATAATTGAGAACCCTAAAAACAAATGCACAAAGTGCTTGATAAAATAACTAAACGTATTACTACCATTTCCAATATAGGCTAAATTACTAGCCGCACTGTACACTGGTAAAAATGAGAATATAGCCAACAAAGCAGCAATAGCCCAAATGATACGATCTCCTTTTATGTTATCAAATACTGTCTTCATTATAACTTTCTTACAGCGGCTTTAAATTGATGACCGCGGTCTTCATAATTTTCAAATAAATCAAAACTAGCACAAGCTGGAGACAACAACACAGCTTCTCCAGATGAAGCTATTTTATAAGCAATCTGTACAGCTTCGCTCATAGATTGTGTTTCTATGATATTATCTACCATATTTCCAAAAGCATCAAACAATGCCTCGTTATCTTTTCCTAAGCAAATAATTGCTTTAATTTTTTCATTTACAAACGGAAATAATGCCTTGTAATCATTGCCTTTATCCACACCTCCTACAATCCAAACAGTGGGCGTATTCATGCTTTCCAAAGCGTAATAAGTTGCATTGACATTAGTGGCCTTAGAATCATTTATGTACTTTACTTTGTTGATTGTAAGAACTTGTTCCAAACGGTGTTCCGCACCCTGAAATCCTTCGAGACTTTCTCTTATAGTTGCTTTTCTGATTTTCAATAGATGTGCAACGGTCGATGCAGCCATCGCGTTTTTGATGTTGTGCTTTCCTTCTAAAGCTAAGTTTGTTGTTGGCATAATTATGTCTCTATTGTTAATTTCTATTATTATTTTATTTTGTTCTAAATAGGTTCCGTTTGTGACTTTTCTGCTAAGCGAAAAAGGCACTAATGTCGATTGAATTTTATGGTTTTTTATATAGGATACGATGACCTCATCATCTGCATCATATATCAAATAATCATCTGAGGTTTGATTCATGACGATTCTAAATTTTGAAGCGATATAGTTTTCAAATTTATAATCATAGCGATCCAAATGATCGGGGGTAATGTTCGTTATAATTGCAATATGCGGTCTAAATGTTTCGATTCCATCTAATTGGAAACTGCTCAGTTCCAAAACGTAGTTAGCATTGTTATTTAGAACTTGCTTAGCAAAACTGTCACCAATATTTCCTCCAATTGCTACATCCAAACCAGCCCGACTCAATATCTGATGAACCATCAGAGTGGTAGTTGTTTTACCATTACTTCCTGTAATCCCAACAATACTAGCACTTGTAAATAGTGCCGCAAATTCAATTTCAGAAATCACAGAAATAGTGGCTTCATTTAATTTTTGAATCAGAGGAACGTGATCTGGAATCCCTGGACTCTTAACCACTACATCCGCATTTAAAATTTTGGATTCGGTATGCCCTTCATCTTCCCATTCAATCTCATTATGTCTAAGAACGTCTTTATATTTTTTTGCAATCTTCCCAGCATCAGAAAGAAATACGTCGTACTCTTTTTCTTTTCCCAACAGAGCAGCACCTACACCGCTTTCGCCTCCACCAAGAACCACCAATCGCTTCATCTATCGAATTTTCAAAGTGACAATCGTTAAAATAGCTAACAGAATTCCCACAATCCAAAAGCGCGTTACGATTTTGCTCTCGTGGTACCCTGATTTTTGATAATGATGATGCAAAGGAGACATCTTAAAAATGCGTCGGCCTTCGCCATATTTTTTTCTGGTGTATTTAAAGTAACTTACTTGCAATACAACTGATAAATTTTCTGCTAAGAAGATTCCACATAACACAGGAATCAACCATTCTTTACGAACTGCAATAGCGATAACTGCAATGATTCCTCCAATTGTTAAGCTTCCTGTATCACCCATAAACACTTGTGCGGGATAGGTGTTATACCAAAGAAAACCAATCAACGCCCCCACAAAGGCGGCTATATAAATAGTGATTTCTTCCACTCTTGGGATGTACATAATATTTAAATAATCAGAGAAAATAATATTACCCGACACCCATGCAAAAATGCCCAAGGTCAATACAATAATTGCGGAGGTTCCTGCTGCTAAACCATCAATACCATCCGTTAGGTTGGCTCCGTTAGAAACGGCTGTAATGATAAAAATAACAACCAACACAAACACTATCCATGCATATTTTTCTAAACCTGGATGAATCCAAGTAATCAAATCAGCGTAATCAAATTCATTTGATTTCACAAAAGGAATGGTTGTCTTGGTAGATTTTGTTTCAGGATAAAACTGAATTGAGGATTGGGGACCCGCTAAAGATTCAACTTGAATGTGTGCTGGAATTTTTTCTTTAATGGTCACATCATTATGAAAAAACAAGGTGGCTCCGACAATGACCCCCAACCCAACTTGACCCAAAACTTTAAAACGACCTTTTAAGCCTTCTTTATCATTTTTGAATTTTTTGATATAGTCATCCACAAACCCTATCACTCCCATCCATAAAGTAGTGATGAGCAATAAAATAATATAAATATTATCTAGCTTGGCTAATAAGAGAACTGGAATTAGAGTGGCTAAAATAATAATTATCCCTCCCATCGTTGGTGTTCCTGCCTTCTCCTTTTGCCCTTCCAATCCTAAATCACGTATGGTTTCTCCAACTTGTTGTTTTTGAAGAAAACGTATTATTCGCTTTCCAAAAATAGTTGAAATCAATAATGATAAAATTATGGCGACTGCAGCTCTAAAGGTTATAAACCCAAAAAGAGAAGCTCCTGGAAATTGGTGCGATTCTTCTAAATATTTGAATAAATAGTATAACATATTATTGTTCTAGTCCTATTAGTATTGCTTGTGATAACTTACTGTCATTAAACTCGTGCTTAACCCCTTTAACTTCTTGATATACCTCGTGTCCTTTGCCTGCAATCAGAATAATATCATGAGAACGCGCTTGCTTACAAGCAGCAGTGATGGCTTCTTTTCGATCTTTGATGGATGTAATTTTATCTAGATTTTGAGGCTGAACCCCTGCTTCCATTTCAACTATAATTTGCTCTGGTTTTTCAGACCGCGGATTGTCACTTGTGAAAAATACTTTCGAACTCAATGCAGATGCAATGTGTCCCATTTTAGGACGCTTGGTTTTATCCCGATCACCCCCACATCCAACCACAGTAATAAGTGTTTGGTTTTTGGTTCGAATCGCGTTGATGGTCTCTAGTACATTTTTCAAAGCGTCTGGCGTATGTGCATAATCAACAATAACGGTGACCTCTAAGGGTGTCGTAAAATACTGAAACCGTCCACTGACATTTGTAACCAAACTCAAATGGCGAAGGATTTCAGACTTTTCAATTCCTAAGAGATCAGCAACGCCATAAATAGCCGCTAAGTTATATGCGTTAAAACTCCCTATCAATTGGGTTGACACTTCTTGATCATTCATCTTTAACAGCAGTCCACTAAATTGATTTTCTAAAATCTGAACACGGTAATCTGCATAACTTTTTAAAGCATAGGTTGATTGCTTGGCTTTGGTATTTTGAAGCATGACCGACCCGTTTTTATCGTCGGCGTTCACAAGAGCAAATGCCGTTGAAGGCAGTTGATCGAAAAATGATTTTTTAACATCTCTATACTCCGCAAATGAAGCATGATAATCCAAATGGTCATGAGAAAGATTAGTGAATACTCCCCCGTCAAACAACAATCCTTCAGTTCTGTGTTGATGAATTCCATGCGAACTGACTTCCATAAAACAAAATTCAATTCCTTGAGTATTCATCTGACTTAAATACGAATTGATCACTAAAGAATCTGGCGTTGTATGGGTCGTTGAAAACTCTTGCTCATCTACCATAATTTTTACGGTTGAGATGAGTCCAACCTTGTAACCCGCTAGCTTAAACAATTCATAAAGAAGCGTTGCCACAGTTGTTTTGCCATTGGTTCCTGTAATTCCAATAAGCTTTAAATTCTCAGACGGATTTTGATAATAATTTGAAGCCATGAGCGCCAAGGCTCTTGCTGTACTTTTAACTTTTACGTAGGTAATCTCGGCATCTAATATTTCGGGTAAGTTTTCACAAACAACCACAACAGCACCCTGATCAATTGCCTTAGAAATAAATGCATGACCATCAAAAACACCTCCTTTAATAGCTACAAAAATAGTGTCCTGCTCAACACTACGAGAATCGTATTGTATATTGGAAACCGATCGATCTATAGACCCAACGACCGACTCAACGGGAACATCCTGTAATATGTTTTTTAAACTTCTCATGATAAAACGAGGGTTATGACAGATTGAGGTTTGATTTTTTGACCACTTTTAACCGATTGTTTTGAAACAGTTCCATTACCTTCAGTTAACACCCTAAGTCCCATGTTCTCTAAAATGGCAATCGCATCCATCGCCGACATGCCTTTTAAATTAGGCATGATCGTTTTATATTTTTGGGCTACTGCATAATAATTATCATAATTAGCTTTAACTCTTTCAGACTCTTGGTTGACATCTTCAACCTCATCAATAACTGGAGCATCTGTAAATATTTTTTGTGCAATTTTTTTGAATACAGGACCCGACACATCTGCTCCGTAATACCCTACACTTTTATCTGGCTCATGAATTACAACAATGCAAGAATATTTTGGATCATCTGCAGGGAAATAACCTGAAAAAGATGAGATATAATTTAGTTGATCTTTATTTACATAATCCTTTTGACACGTCCCTGTTTTGCCAGCCATAGAAAATTCGCTTGAATACAAACCATGCCCTGTCCCATGCTCTTTTTCAACTACATTTTTTAGAAGCTGCTGTAGTTTCAGAACGGTTTCTTGTGAACAAATTCGAGGATTGATAATCTCAGTATCAAAAGTTTCTACAGAGGTTTCAATTGCTTTTATTTCACGTAAAAACTTTGGACGCACCATAACACCATCATTTGCAATTGCATTATAAAACGTTAGAGTTTGAAGCGGTGTAAAAGACACGCCATATCCATATGCCATCCACTGTAACGCGATACCACTCCATCTTCCATTTTGAATTCTTGGATCTGGTATGATTGATTTTCCTTCTCCTGTGAGTGGAAGCCCCAAAGAATCCTGAAGATTCATTCTATACAATCCGTCCACAAATTTTTGAGGATTCATTTTGTAGGCATTGTAAATTGCTTTTACAATACCCGTATTGGAAGATACTTCAAATGCTTTTGCAACAGAAATATTTCCATAACCTCCTTTTTTTGAGTCTTTTACTTTTTTGCCATAATAGGACAAAACGCCTTTTTTAGTGTCAACCATTGTGGTAGTATCAATTACTTTATCCTCTAAAGCAACTGCCAAAGCCATGAGCTTAAAAGTAGAGCCCGGTTCATGCGATTCACCAACAGCATAGTTGAGGCGCTCATAATACAAGCCTTCTTTATTTCGACCTAAATTAGAAATAGCCCGTATTTCACCAGTCCTAGTTTCCATAACAACCACAGTGCCATGATCAGCTTTGTAGGCTTCCAGCTGTTCTAAAAGTGCATGGTGTGCTATATCCTGAATATTGACATCAATAGTTGTATAAACATCATACCCATCCTGAGGTTCTACTTGGTTATAATCTTCAATGGGCTTCCATTGCCCTTTACCTATTTTTTGTTTGCGCCTCTTTCCGTCCTCCCCTCTTAAATATTTTTCTCCAAAAGCACCATCAATCCCAACACGGGTCACATTTCCTTGGTCATCAAAACGCTCATAACCAATCAACCTCTGCGCAATGGGTCCAAGTGGGTAATCTCGTTTTGTTGTTTGCTCCACAATAAGACCTCCCTTAAAAGCCCCCAAATTCAACAATGGGAAATCTCTGAATTGCAAATATTGAGAATACTCCAAATTACGTGCTAACAGATAATATCTATTTTTATTTTCTCTTGCTAAACGTAACTTACGCTTGTATTCTGTCGATGAAGAGTTATTGAAATTTGCTAAAGAATCACATAATGGTTCTATGAATGCTTCATAATTTTTATCACTTGGAGTTACTAAATCTATACGAATATCATACTTAGGCACTGAGGTCGCCAGTAAACTTCCTCCTACAGAATATACATTTCCACGATTTGAAGGAATGATATCATCTTTAATGGTTCTGTCGTCTGCAAGACTACGATACTGATCCCCTTCAATAAATTGAATTGCAACCAACTTATACACTACCAAAAGCGCAAAAATGAACATCGCTCCACTAGTGAAGTACAATTTGTTCATGATAGACTTTTCAGTTGATTGCATTGAGTTAATTAGTTTTGGATTTAATAATGATTTTAAAAGGGGGATTGGACGAAGGCTTAATCCCTTGCCCTGACAAGCGTTTTCGAATCACTGATTCCATTTTAAGCTCCATCAATTGCGCACGAGTTTCTACGTAGGCTGAACGATAGGCTTTCACCTGCTCATTGAGTTTAGCAATCTTATAGACTTTACTATCTGCATTATGAGAACTTGCAATCATTCCAAGAGCAAGTGTTAAAAAAAAGAAAATCAGACGCCAATTTTTAAAAGCTCCATCGCTTACGAGAAAGGTTCCTTTTAAAATATTATACATCTTGTTTTTCATTAATCTTTTTTTGAATTTAACTTTTTAGCAATTCTTAATTTAGCACTTCGTGCTCTGTTATTTAGTTTTATTTCTTTTGCATCTGGAACAATCAGACCACCTACTTTTTTTAAAGGAACTTCAAAATTTCCAAACACATCTTTTTCTGGCTCGCCTTCAAACAATCCATTTCTTATAAATCGTTTCACCAAACGGTCTTCTAAAGAATGGTAAGAAATAACGCTCAATCGCCCACCTTCACTCAACAGTTCTGGAGTCTGTAATAAAAACTCTTTAAGAACCTCAATTTCCTGATTCACTTCAATTCGAATCGCTTGGTATATCTGGGCTAAAATTTTATTTTCTCTTCCATTCGGAAGGTGTTTATTTAAAACAGCTTTCAACTCAAAAGTGGTTTCTATTGGTTTTTCAGCTCTCGCAGCAACAATAGTTCTGGCTAAGGCCGGTGCTGTTCTTAACTCTCCGTACTGCCAAAAAACACGCTTTAAATCTTCTTCTTCATAGGAGTTTACCAACGAATGTGCTGATAATACATCTTGTTGATTCATCCGCATATCTAACTGAGCATTAAATCGGATTGAAAACCCTCTGTCAGCTTCATCAAATTGATGAGAAGAAACTCCAAAATCAGCTAAGATTCCATCGACAGATTTGATGCCGTGAAATCTCAAAAAACGTTTTACATATCTGAAATTCTCATTGATTAATAAAAATCGAGAATCTTCTATAGTATTTAATAGAGCGTCCTTATCCTGATCAAAGGCAATCAACCTTCCATTAGGCCCTAAAGATTCAAGTATTTTTCTACTATGACCACCGCCACCAAATGTCACATCTACATAGACACCGTCTTCTTTAATATTTAATCCCTCAACAGTTTCGTTGAGCAACACAGGGTTATGATAATCCATCTGCATCGTCTTGCCCCATTACATCTTCTGCTAAGTCTGCAAAATCATTTGCAGCATCATCTATAGCTTTTTCGTATTTATCCTTATCCCAGATTTCAATAATATTCACTGCTGAAGTCACCACAATTTCTTTGGTGATTCCTGCAAAACCTACAAGGTCTTTTGGAATCAATAAACGCCCAGAAACATCCAAGTCAATAGATTTTACACCTGCTGTAAATCGTCTTATGAAATCATTGTTTTTCTTTTTGAATCGATTGAGCTTATTAATATTTTGCATCATTGACTCCCACTCTTGCATTGGATATAATTCCAAACAAGGCTGAAAAACGGCACGCTTCAATACAAACCCTTTTTCCGTGACGGAAGCAAGTTGCTTTTTGAACGCAACAGGCAACATGAGCCTCCCTTTTGCATCTACTTTACATTCGTATGTTCCAATTAACGTATTCACGCCGCAGTGTTATGATTTAATAAATTCTTGAATTCAAAGCTAAAAAATATTTACCACATTTTACCACAATTTACCACAATGTTAATAAATTTCTATAAACGGCATATTAAACCGACAAACTGCAATAATTTTAATGATAGATTGAACAAAACCAACGACTTACAAAGTGGTAAGTGCTATTAACAAAAGACTGTTAATTACTTTATCAGGGCTAATAACTGGCTTTAAAGCAGCCTTAAAAACGCTAAAATCAATTGAGACATCCCTTTGAAATATTCAAAATATTTTAAATTAATTTGTGTAGATTTGCCAGAGACCAATTTTTTGTATCAATATGAATTATAGTTTAAAACAAGAGGGTAAGTTCAACTATGTTGAAATCGGTGAAGGACAGCCAATTATAATTCTTCATGGATTAATGGGCGGCCTGAGTAATTTTGACGGCGTTACTGAGTTTTTCAGCAATAACGGCTATATGGTTGTTCTTCCTGAGCTTCCTCTATATTCCTTGTCTTTACTTAAAACTAATGTCAAAAATTTCTCAAACTACCTTAACGACTTCATCGAATTTAAAGGCTACAAGGATGTTATTCTAATAGGAAACTCTCTTGGAGGTCACATAGGACTGTATTATACAAAACTATATCCTAAAGAGGTAAAGGCACTCATAATTACAGGCAGCTCAGGACTCTACGAGAGCGCAATGGGCAGTGGATACACAAAACGAAGCGACTACGAAGTCATGAAAGCAAAAGCACAAGAAGTGTTTTACGACCCTGAAGTAGCCACCAAAACTATCGTTGATGAAGTTTACGAAACCGTAAATGATCGCAATAAACTTATAAAAATACTAGCTATCGCTAAAAGTGCCATACGTCACAATATGGCCAAAGACCTTCCAGAAATTACAACACCAACTTGTGTTGTATGGGGTAAAAATGATATTGTTACCCCTCCAAATGTTGCTGAAGAATTTGACAAGTTACTCCCTGACTCAGAATTATTTTGGATTGATAAATGTGGACATGCAGCGATGATGGAGCACCCAGCCCGATTTAATGAAATCGTCTTTGAGTGGCTTAGCAAAAGAGGGCTCTAAAATTTAATAATTATGCAAATTAAAACTGCTGAGTTTGTGGTAAGCAACCAAGAAGTTGCAAAATGCCCTACAAACAAACTCCCTGAATACGCTTTTATTGGACGCAGTAACGTTGGAAAGTCATCACTTATAAACATGCTTACCAACCAAAAAAACTTAGCTAAGACATCTGGTCGTCCTGGAAAAACACAATTGATCAATCATTTTTTAATAAACAAAGAATGGTTTTTGGTAGATTTACCTGGCTATGGATATGCACGTGTTTCAAAGTCCGCAAAAAAAACATTCCAGAGATTTATTACAGCTTACTTTAAAGAGCGTAAACAACTCATTTCGGCATTTGTTTTAGTCGATATTCGTCACGCTCCTCAAACGGTTGATTTAGCGTTTATGCAATGGCTAGGAGAACACGGAATTCCTTTTTCAATCATTTTTACAAAAGCAGATAAACTACGACCCAAAGCAATTGAAGACCATATTGATACTTATAAAAATATTCTATTAGAAACTTGGGAAGAATTTCCTAATTACTTCATCACCTCTTCTACAAATTATACTGGAAAAGATGCGTTATTAAATTATATAGATACAATTAATGAAGACCTCATCACTTCGACTAATAAATCACCTCTTCAATAACAGTTCCAGTAGCACCGCTTGGGAAAGCGATTCCTAAAAGTGCCGAAATTGTAGGAGCAATATCCGTTACACTGGTACGTTCGTAGGTTTTTCCTGGCTGAATTCCATTGCCATAAAACAATAATGGAACGTGCGTATCATAGTTAAATCCAGACCCGTGTGTTGTTCCTTTTGGCCCATATGAAATCACCCCCGATTCGAGTGTGAATAGTACATCACCAGACATTTTTTGGTTATAACCGTTCTGAAGCATTTTTTCTACACCCTCTTTGAAATAACGTGTTTGCATTGTAGTAGCAGTGTAAGCCTTCTTAATATGCGGATAGTTAATGATTTCATTTACCACAAATTTTTGCACATCTTCTAGTTCGACTTTAAGTGCAGTAATACGCTCCTGATTTAAAAACACTTGATTATTACTGATTTTTTTAATTAAATCCGAAACGCCGTATTTTTTTTGGAGACTCGCATACAAGGATGTAAAACTATTTTGTGGTACATATCCACTAGGAATATGCATATCAGTTAGAAAAGAGGGCACATCTGCAGCTCCGTGATCAGAAGACAAAAACAAGGTGTAATTGCCCACCCCAACATTGGCATCTAAATAGTTAAGCAAACGTTCAATCTCTAAATCTAAACGCAAATAAGCGTCTTGTAACTCCACAGAATTGATTCCAAAATTATGTCCGATATAATCTGTAGACGAATAACTTACAGTCAAAAAATCCGTGTAATCGTCAGCACCCAAATTCTCAGCTTCTATCGCAGACAAAGCAAAATCAGTAATCATTGTATTTCCAAACGGCGTACTTTTAATAATATCATAGCCTTCATTTAATTCCATCAATGCATTTAAGTCGTAAGGAAACTCAGCCGTTGACTTCCCTTTAAATCCTTGTTCGTAATTCGACAAATCAGGACCGCTTTCATCATAAAGATTGATGTCATAGAGTGTACTCCATGGCTTTAAATAAGATGCTATTTTAGAAGGGGCATTAAAATCCTGTACCCATTGAGGAAGCGTATCCATATAATAAGTACTTGTCATCCATTTACCTTCATTTAAACCTTCAAACCAATACGCTCCATTAGCAGTGTGTCCTGAGGGAAATACAGCTCCACGGTCTTTGATGGAAACACCTATTGTTTTACCTTTCATTTGGGTGAACAACCTGTTTTGATCGGCTAGCGTTGTCACTTTCATCTTACGAGGAGATACTTGTCCATATTTTGCAGCTGCACCAACAGGGAAATATGCTTTATCCGTTGTACAATAAACGGTCGAATTTGTTTTTTTATCATACCAACTATTCCCAATGATTCCGTGTACACTTGGAGTGGTCCCCGTGAAAATTGAAGCATGACCTGGACCTGTGTAGGTTGGAATGAAATTGAAATGATGATTATTACAGCTGTAGCCTTGGTTAATTAACTTTAAAAAGCCGTTGGAAGTGTATTTATTTTTGAAACGATTCAAATAATCAAAACGCATCTGATCTACAACAACACCTACTACCAGCTTTGGTCGCGAGGCGCTTTTATCTAAAGTACTAGCAGTTGAATAATCAGAATTATTTTTACAAGAAAAAACAACTAAAAATAAAAAGAGAAAAATAACTTTTGAAAACTTCATAATAAGATTTGTTGAGCATCAAAAATACATTTTTTTAATGATTCCATTTTAATTAAGATAAATTAATGGTTAGATTTTTTTACTTTAGCGACAATTATAATTTCATGAACTACCTCCACAATATTGGGTCTTATTTTTTAATGATTGGTGAAATGTTTCGCAAACCGACGAAATGGTCTGTTATGAAACAATTGATTCTAAAGGATGTCGAAGATTTAATTGTCGGCTCAATTGGCATTGTTGCGTTCATATCCTTTTTTGTAGGCGGAGTTGTTACCATACAAACAGCTCTTAACATTAACAATCCATTGATTCCAAAATATCTTGTTGGTTTCGCGACAAGACAATCTGTTATTTTAGAATTTGCACCCACTTTTATTTCTGTTATTATGGCGGGGAAAATGGGGTCTTTTATCACATCGAGTATTGGAACGATGCGCGTTACCGAGCAAATTGACGCCTTGGAAGTAATGGGGATTAACTCCGTTAACTACTTGGTTTTTCCAAAAGTTATTGCTCTTTTCCTATACCCTTTTGTGATTTCGATTGCTATGTTTTTAGGGATTGTAGGTGGAATGGCTGCTTGTGTCTATGGCGGGTTTTCAAGTTTTGAAGATTATGTAACTGGGGTGCAAATGGACTTCATTCCTTTTCACATGGCTTATGCTTTTATCAAAACATTTGTATTTGCATTTTTACTCGCTACCATCCCTTCTTTTCATGGCTATTACATGAAAGGCGGTGCATTAGAAGTTGGTAAAGCAAGTACCACGGCTTTTGTTTGGACGAGCGTATCCATCATCCTCTTAAATTATATTTTAACCCAAATGTTACTAAGCTAATGATTGAAGTCAAAAATCTACATAAATCATTTGATGGCACTAAAGTCTTAAAAGGAATTTCTACGATCTTTGAATCCGGAAAAACCAACCTGATCATCGGACAAAGTGGTTCTGGAAAAACAGTTTTGTTAAAGTGTTTACTTGGACTTTTTGACTACGAAGAGGGCAGTATTGCATATGATGAAAAAATATTTTTAAGCCTTTCAGACAACGAAAAAAGAACACTTCGTTCTCAAATAGGCATGGTCTTTCAAGGAGGAGCACTGTTTGACTCCTTAACAATCGCTGAAAATGTAATGTTTCCTCTTAGAATGTTCACAAAACAATCGAGAAGTGAAATGGAGGATCGTGTGAACTCTGCCTTGAAACGTGTAAACCTAGAAGACGCACACAATAAAATGCCCAGTGAGGCTTCTGGAGGAATGCAAAAACGAGTGGCAATTGCAAGAGCAGTTGTAAATAATCCTAAATATTTATTTTGTGACGAGCCCAACTCTGGGTTAGACCCTAAAACAGCTATCGTTATAGATAATTTGATTCAAGAGATTACCCACGAAAATAATATTGTAACGGTCATTAATACTCATGACATGAATTCTGTGATGGAAATTGGTCAAAATATTCTATTTCTAAAAGATGGACTCAACGCTTGGGAAGGCAGCAAGGATACTATCTTTAAGACTGACAACGAAGTTGTAACGGATTTTGTGTATTCTTCTAACTTATTCAAAAAGGTACGAAAAATGTACTTAGAAGATCACTAGACCTTAATTACTTATTATTTCTACATTTTCTATATTGAGTTCTTGCTCAATCCAAGTTTTTAAATCTTGTTTTCTAAGCACCACAAGACTGTCTGACAAGTTCGAATTCCATTGTGTTTTGACCAGCGTAATCGTATCGGCATATCTAAAATTTGAAGACGCCAACATTTTTGCATAACCAAAAGATTCTAAGTCAGAAAACTGAATTTTAGCGTCTTTCGAAAGATTTAAAAATAGATCCGTATCCATTTCATTTTTGTGAGAACTGAGCGCTAATTTAAGACTGTCAATATCAAATTCACGTGCTGCAATAATACTATCTCGTTTTTCTATTTTATTGATCGCAATATCATAGAGCTCTAAAATCTTATCTGCACTTCTATTTTTATTTCCGTTAATAACTAGGCTGAAATCTTGAAGATACTCATACCCTTTTAACTCATTAATTAAATCTGATTTGGTTGCCTCTGTTATTTCACCATTAAAATTCAGAGTTATTTTTCTAGCATCTGTATCTATTTTTTCGCGTTGAAGCCAAAGATTATCGTTTTGATTGATTTCGGACTCTAAATATGACCTATAATCTAATTCGTAACGTGTTTCTTGTAAAACATCATAAAAAGTCCAACCAGCTGGAAGCATCGCGGTCACAGCTAATATGGTCACAATACGGGCAATATTTTTTCGACGTTGAGAATTGGCATACTTCAACATTGGAAAGCGTAGAATCTTTAAAACAATAAAGGTGGCCAAGGCAATAAAAATAGTGTTAATTGTAAATAAATACATGGCTCCAAAAAAGTAATCGAAATTCCCTTGAGACAAGCCGTAACCTGCTGTACAAAGTGGAGGCATTAATGCGGTAGCAATTGCCACGCCAAAAATTACACTTGCAACTGTTCCTTTTTTGGTTCTGGCAATGATGAGTGCAAGCCCCCCAAAAAACGCAATAAGCACATCTCTAATGTCAGGCTTTACACGTCCTAGTAATTCCGAATTATCTTGACTTAGCGGGAAAAGGTAAAAGAACAAAAAGGCGGTCAGTAAACTCAATACAAGCATGGTTGCTAAATTGACTAAAGACTTTCGTAGAGTATCAATATCATTAATTGCAATTGACAGTCCAATTCCAAGTATTGGACCCATAAGTGGCGAAATTAACATCGCTCCGATCACCACTGCGGTCGAATTTGCATTCAAACCAATAGATGCTACAAAAATAGAACAAATTAAAATCCATGCGGTTGCTCCTTTAAACGGAATATCAGCCTTAATAGCTGCTACAGTCGCATCTCTATCCGTATCATGTCTAAAATCTAAGAGTTCTACAATGAATATCTTTAACGATGCCCAAAGTCCTTTTGCATCTTCTTTAACCGCGTTTTTTGATTGTTCGGTTTTCGCTTCTTCTAACTCTTGATTTAGATTGTTGTCCATACTTAAATGTGTTGATCTCCAAATTTTTGCCTCACGCGTTCGCGTAATTGCTTAATATCTTGTTCTTTACTCTTTGGAAAGATAAGTAAAATTTCTTTTTCTTCCACAACTATAAAATCATCTAAACTGTCAATTACTACTATTTTGTCTGTGTCAGTTTTAATCATATTTCCAGTAGCATTTTCTGCTAATAAACGAGCATTAACCACAGCATTATCTGTTGAATTATCTGAGATTTTATCATACAAACTCCCCCATGTCCCTAAATCATTCCAGTCAAAAGTAGCAGGAATCACATATACATTTTCACTGGGTTCCATAATCGCATAATCCACAGAAATATTTTCTGCATTTTTATAATTCTCTAACACAAAAGCGGTTTCCGTTTCAGAATTATAATCGTTTAATCCATTTGCAAAAAGCGTATATAATTTTGGTTGATGTGTTTCAAAAGCTTTCAGTACACTAGCCGTAGACCAAATAAAAATACCACCATTCCAAAGAAAATTTCCTTGTTCCAAAAAGCCTTTGGCAGTTTCATAATCTGGTTTTTCTCGAAATTGGAGGACTTTCTTTTCAGAATTCTGACTTTCTTTGTTAAATTCAATATAACCATATCCGGTATTTGCAAATGTTGGTTGGATTCCTAAGGTCATCAATACATCTGATTTTTCTGAAAAATCAAACGCACTTTGAAGATTGGAAATAAAAGCCGATTCATCCTCAATCCAGTGATCACTTGGTGCTACAACCATAACAGCCTCTGGGTTTTGTTTGTGAATTTTTAAAGATGCCATTAAAATACAAGGTGCCGTATTTCGCATAGCAGGCTCAGAAATAATTTGATTTTTATTAATTTGAGGCAATTGCTCAAGCACCAAATCGCAGTAACGCTCATTGGTTAAAATGAATATATTTTCTTTTGGAATCAAGCCTTCTAAACGAGATGTGGTTTTCTGTAAAAGCGTTTGACCCGTTCCAAGCATATCGTGAAATTGCTTTGGAAAGGACTCTTTACTGACTGGCCAAAATCGAGAACCAACCCCTCCGGCCATAATAATTGCATAATAGTTTTTGTTCATCTTCATTTATTCATTTATAAGTTCAACTTCAGCATTGGGGTTAAAGACATACAATCGGCCTGAAGACAATTCTGTACATTCAAATCGCGTTCGTCTTTTGGGGCCTTTACGGAACATTTTTCCATTATACAATTGAAACGTAGATCCCTCAGGCACTTCAAAGATAAATGTTTTTCCGTTAGGAGCATCGTATTGCTTGAGCTTCAGAGCTAAAACAGGGTCTGAGTCGCTACTTGCTTTTGGGTTTTTGAAATGGATTGCCAATAAAGGCAAAACATCATTTGGGAATACTTCGGGACGTATAAAGGGCAGCATTAAATGCTGAAAAACCAATTTCCATTCAAGTCCGTGTGGCTTGATCATTTTTCCATAGGCTTTATACGTTTCAAAGTGTGCAACCTCATGGATTAAAGTAATTAAAAAACGATAGGCATTTAAATTAGAGTTGATTGTGATTTGATGTTTTCCATTTGGCAAACGTCGATAATCCCCATGACGTGTTTTACGTTCTTTCTTAATTTTAACCACTAAATTATCGTGTAACAACAATTGTGTTACCTGGTCAAAAGCAGCGCTTGGAATAAAATCTTGTAAAGCATCTACCATAAAACTTTAAATTACATACGCTCAGGCACCTGAATTCCTAAGAGACTAAACGCATTTTTGATGGTCGTAGCGACAGCTTGTGAAAGCTGTACTCTAAATCTAATTTCGGAAGTATTATCAGCACCTAAAATAGAAACATTTTGATAAAAAGAATTAAATTCCTTAACCAGGTCATAAGCATAATTAGCCACCAAGGCAGGACTGTAATTAGCAGCTGCTTGTTGGATCACTTCTGGGAATAATTGTAGTTGTTTTAGAAGCGATTTTTCTTTGTCATGCAACGCATATTCTAAAGAAATATCTCCCTTTGTTTCTAGAGGTGACTTTCTTAAGATAGCTTGAATTCGTGCGTAGGTATATTGTATAAATGGCCCAGTGTTTCCCTGAAAATCTACAGAGGCTTGTGGGTCAAATAAAATTCGTTTTTTTGGGTCAACTTTCAGAATAAAATATTTCAGTGCGCCCAAGCCAATTGTTGAATAAGTTTCCGCTTTTTCACTTTCTGAATAGCCTTCTAGTTTTCCTAATTCTTGCGAAATATCTTTTGCGGTAGATGCCATTTCAACAATTAAATCATCTGCATCCACCACAGTTCCTTCGCGACTTTTCATCTTTCCACTCGGTAAATCAACCATACCATAGCTTAAATGTGTCAGATTTTTAGCCCAATCAAAACCTAGTTTTTTTAAGATTAGAAACAGGACTTTAAAATGATAATCTTGCTCATTTCCAACGGTATAAACCATTCCTCCAACGTCTGGAAAATCTTTCAAGCGTTGGATTGCTGTACCAATATCTTGGGTCATATAAACGGCTGTTCCATCCGCTCTTAAAACAATTTTTTCATCCAATCCATCTGGAGTTAAATCACACCAAACTGAGCCGTCTTCTTTTTGAATAAAAACCCCACTTTGAAGTCCTTCTTGAATAAATGATTTTCCCAGTAAATAGGTTTGACTCTCATAGTAATAGCTATCAAAATTGACCCCTAATGCATTGTAGGTGACCTCAAATCCAGCATACACCCATGCATTCATTTGTTCCCAAAGTGAAACTACAGCAGTATCACCAGCTTCCCACTTTAACAGCATTTCCTGTGCTTCTAACAAGATAGGGGCTTGTGCTTTCGCCTCGTCAGCTGATAGACCTTTTGCTTCTAAGTCTCTTATTTCTTCTTTATAAACTTGATCAAATTTTACATAGTAATTTCCAACCAGCTTATCACCTTTAAGCCCTGTAGACTCTGGAGTTTCATTATTACCATAACGCTGCCAAGCCACCATGCTTTTACAAATGTGAATTCCGCGATCATTGATAATTTGAGTTTTATAGACCTTTTTACCTGACGCTTTCAAAATCTCAGCCACACTGTAGCCTAAAAGGTTGTTTCTAACGTGCCCTAAATGGAGAGGTTTGTTTGTGTTTGGAGATGAATACTCCACCATCATCGCTTGATCCATTGAGGGTTTTACAAAACCATAGCTAGGATTTGCACATACCGTTTGAAAGAACGTCATAAAATAAGCTTCAGAAAGCACTAAATTCAAAAAGCCTTTGACCACATTATAACTAACGACTTCATCAACATATTCGGACAAGTAAGCCCCTAAATCTTCACCCAATTGAGCTGGATTCATTTTGATGGTTCGTAGCATTGAAAAGGTCACAACCGTGATATCGCCTTCAAAATCTTTGCGAGTTGCCTGAAATTCAACCGTTTCTAAAGGGGTGTTATAAAGCGCAACAAACGCTTGTTTTATATGTTGTGATAAAGATTCCTGAAGTGTCATTGCATATCTGATTTTCAGCTACAAAGATACATTTTTTTTAATCCTAATTTGAAGCTGTTTTAGGTAAAAACACTTCAGCCATCATACAGCGCGCACTCCCACCACCACATGTTTCGATCGTATCTAATGAACTTGATATGATTGTCGCATGTGCTTCTAACAACTGTACTTGAGCGGGTCGTAACGAATCAAAAGCTGACTGACTCATTACCAAATAGCTATGGTCATCTGTTCCTTTAAGTTGTAGCATATTTCCTGCAAAGTTATTCACTTGATCTTCTGATATTTCGATAACTTTTTTCCCATCTTCATGAAGATGTTTAAGGAGATTTTTTCGTTCTTTTTTGTCGTCAATACTTGCCAAACAAACCACTGCAAACGTAGTACCTAAACACATCATTACGTTTGTATGGTAGATGAGTTCACGCTTGTCATTGACTGTTTGATAAGCTGAAAAGACCACTGGAGTATATTCAAAATCTTCACAAAACTCGATAAATAACTCTTCATCAGCTCTTGCAGAAAGTGCACAATACGCTTTTTGATTTTCACGATCTAATAAAATACTACCTGTTCCTTCTAAATAAAAACCATCGGCTTCTGCTTCTGTATAATCTACAACTGTTTCAATTTTGAAACCTTCAGCTTCTACAGCTTCTAAGATCGAATCCTTACGTTCGAGACGTCTGTTTTTGGCAAACATAGGATACAACCCAATCGTACCATTTCCATGAAATGAAATCCAGTTATTAGGGAAAATTGAGTCTGGCGTATCAAAGTCTTTGGTGTCTTCTACCACAATCACATGAATACCTGCCTTTTTTAGTTTGATAACCATGGAATCAAATTCTTTAGTGGCCTTTGCATTCACTGTGTCTGGAAGGGTGTTTTCTGTGGATTTTTGGTAAAAATTATTCACAGCTGTTTGTTCGTTCATACGAAATTGGACAGGGCGAATCATTAGAACTGTATTGGTAATTTGTGACATGTTAATTTCTGTTTAAAGGAAGGGTTGAACAACGAAGTAAACCTCCTTGTTTTGATATTTCGGCATAGGGAACTTCTTCTACTGTAAATCCCTGAGCTACAAGCCAGGTATTTAAGCGTGTAAAATTTTGTTCGGAGATTACTACGTCTTCTGATATAGAAAACACATTGCAATTCATTTGAGACATTTCTTCTTGAGTTGCTATAAAAACATTGTCTTTTCCAAAAAAATCAAGCAACCATTCGAAATCTGATTTATCTAAAAACCCTTGATCGTGTATCAAGGCTTTTCCGTTTCCTAAGGGTTGAAAACAACAGTCTAAATGCAGTGCATTTTCAAGTGGGTTTGAATTTGATTTACGAAGTTCAAACGTTTTAACCGTTTTTGATGGGAATAATTTTTGAAGTGCTTCTGCTGCTTTAAGGTTTGTTCGGGCGGTAATATAATTTGAATAATCATTTCCTGAATATACCCCAATAAAAATATAATCATTACATAAAATAACATCACCACCTTCGACATGACAGTCTTGTGGAAGTTCTATGAGATCCTCTGGATCGATTTTCTCTAGAAGCGTTTCTAACGCATGGTACTCTTCTGCACGATCGGGAAGTATATTGGATTTAATAAACTTGTTATCAATCACAAAGGCAATATCTCGTGCAAATATTTGATTGCAATTTTCAATAGTGGTTGGTCGAAAAACTTCGACTTCATATTTTTGAAATACAGCCAAGACAGACGACATTTCGCGTTGCATATCAGCTTCAGTCGGATAGGTACCTGATAACACGTGAGACAAACTACTGGGATCATAACAGTTTTCTGCAGATGGCATAGAACCATTGCTCTGTGCCGTTCCAAAAAGGACCGCTTTTAAACGTGCATACTCATTATTTACGTGAAGCTTCAGCATTTTTATAATCCTTTGATAAGGGTTTATTTGGCTACAGATTTAAACGAACGAGAGGTACTCCCAGTATAAATCTGACGTGGTCGGCCAATAGGTTCTTTACGTAAACGCATTTCCCTCCATTGTCCAATCCAACCCGGAAGACGACCTAAGGCAAACATTACTGTAAACATTTCTACAGGGATTCCCATTGCACGATAAATAATTCCTGAGTAAAAATCGACATTTGGATATAGTTTTCTGTCAATAAAATAAGCATCTGTTAATGCTTCTTGTTCAAGACCTTTGGCGATGTCTAAAATAGGATCTTCAACTCCTAAATCGTTTAAGACTTCATCCGCAGTTACTTTAATGATTTTTGCACGCGGATCGAAATTTTTATAGACTCTATGTCCAAAACCCATTAATCTAAAAGGGTCACTTTTATCTTTGGCTTTTGACATGTATTTTTTAGTATCTCCACCATCTTCTTTAATAGCTTCCAACATTTCTAAGACTGCTTGGTTTGCACCTCCATGAAGAGGGCCCCAAAGCGCCGAAATTCCAGCCGAGATAGAGGCGAATAAACCTGCATGCGAAGATCCAACGATTCGAACCGTAGAAGTCGAACAGTTTTGTTCATGATCAGCATGAAGGATGAGTAGTTTATTTAAAGCATTGACCAATACTTCATTTTGAACATATTCTTCATTGGGTTGCTTAAACATCATTTTTAAGACATTTTCTACATACCCTAAAGAATTGTCTCCATAGTCTAATGGCAGCCCTTGTTTTTTACGCATAGCCCAAGCCACTAAAACAGGGAACTTCCCTAATATACGGACTACAGAATTATACATATCTTCTTGAGAATCTACATTCACTGAAGATGGATTAAACGCTGTTAGCGCACTGGTTAGTGACGACAATACTCCCATTGGGTGGGCCGATTTAGGAAATGCATCTATTATTTTTCGGATATCATCATCTACAATGGATTCAGATTTAATATCAGCATGAAATTTATCTAAAGCTTCTTTTGAAGGCAATTCTCCAAAAATTAGCAAATAAGCAACTTCTAAGAAGTCCGCTTTTTCAGCCAATTCTTCAATTGAATAACCCCTATATCTAAGAATTCCTTTTTCTCCATCTAAAAACGTAATCTCACTCACACAGGAACCTGTGTTTTTGAAACCAGGGTCTATAGTGGTAACTCCACTTGTTACAGATCTCAAAGAACTAATATCAATAGCTACTTCATTTTCAGATCCCGTAAATGTTGGGAATTCGTGTTTTTGACCGTTGACTTCTAAAATTGCTTTGTTTGACATTTGTTGGGATTTATTATTTATGCTTGTATTACGAGTAGCGAATTTACGAAAAAAAAATGTTTTATTGAAGAGGCCAAGAGAGAAAGTATAACCGTCAATCTGTTTTATAAATACTCCGTTTTAATAGTCTCTTGCCTTGCTACTCCTTAAAAAAAATGGCAAAAAAAAGACTGCCTTTTCGGGCAGTCTTTTTTTATCTCTCAATAAAATATATCGTTATTTTATTTTGAATGCTTTTTCTTGTGGAAAATAAGCTGTTTCACCTAATTCTTCTTCAATACGAAGGAGTTGGTTGTATTTTGCCATACGGTCACTTCGTGACGCAGAACCTGTTTTGATTTGACCTGTATTTAAAGCCACTGCAAGATCGGCAATGGTATTGTCTTCGGTTTCACCAGAACGGTGCGACATTACAGAAGTAAAGCCTGCATTGTGCGCCATATTTACAGCGGCAATTGTTTCAGTTAGTGTTCCAATTTGGTTTACTTTAATTAAAATTGAATTGGCTATATTATTTTCAATTCCTCTTGAAAGGCGTTCTACATTGGTTACAAATAAATCATCTCCAACAAGTTGAACTTTATCGCCAATTTTATCCGTAAGGTATTTCCATCCCTCCCAGTCATTTTCATCCATTCCATCTTCGATTGAAATAATTGGGTAGTTAGCTGCTAATTCTGCTAAATAATCTGCTTGTTGTTGGCTTGTGCGTATTTTTCCGTTTTCACCTTCAAATTTTGTATAGTCATAATGACCATCAACATAAAATTCTGCAGCTGCACAATCCAATGCAATCATAACATCATCCCCTAATGTATAGCCTGCATTCTTAACTGCTTTTGCAATCGTTTCTAATGCGTCTTCTGTTCCTCCTTCTAAGTTTGGAGCAAAACCACCTTCATCACCAACAGCAGTACTTAAACCTCTGTCGTGCAATACTTTTTTAAGGTTATGGAAAATTTCTGTACCCATTTGCATGGCATGTGTGAAATTTTTGGCTTTTACAGGCATCACCATAAATTCTTGAAATGCAATCGGTGCATCACTGTGCGACCCTCCATTGATGATATTCATCATTGGGACTGGTAATGTATTTGCACTGACCCCACCTACATAGCGGTATAATGGCATGCCTAGTTCAGCTGCTGCTGCTTTTGAAGCTGCTAAAGATACTCCAAGAATCGCATTGGCACCTAACTTTGATTTATTAGGAGTTCCATCTAAATCAATCATAATTTGATCGATAAGGTTTTGTTCAAAGACAGAAACACCCAATAATTCTTGAGCAATAATTGCATTCACATTTTCAACCGCTTTTAAAACGCCTTTTCCCATATAAGCTGATCCGCCATCGCGTAATTCAACCGCTTCATGTTCTCCAGTAGATGCACCAGATGGCACAGCTGCTCTTCCGATAAATCCGTTTTCAGTGGTTACGTCAACTTCAACTGTAGGATTACCCCTTGAGTCTAGGATTTGACGTGCATGAATGTTAATTATGATACTCATAGTATTGTGTTTAAGTTATTTATAGATTACAAATTTACGAAAATGAATTTTTTTAGAATTATTCTCGAGTGGATTTATGCGAATTATTAGCTAAAACGTTGTAGTAAACAAAAAAGGCATCAAGTAATTAACTTGATGCCTTTTGAAAGTTTTTATTTTAAATTTTGAATGAACTGATCAAATAAATAAGAAGAGTCATGTGGACCTGGACTTGCTTCAGGATGGTATTGTACAGAAAAACAGTTTTTTGACTTCATGGCAATTCCTGCCACTGTAGCGTCATTCAAATGTAAATGCGTTACTTCTAAATCTGAGTGTGCTTCGGCTTCTTGTCTATTAACTGCAAAACCATGATTCTGAGAAGTTATCTCCCCTTTGCCTGTCACTATGTTTTTTACAGGGTGATTGATTCCTCTGTGTCCATTATGCATTTTATAGGTAGAAACACCATTTGCTAAAGCAATAACTTGGTGTCCTAAACAAATTCCGAATAATGGTAGATTTTTTTCAATGATAGTTTTTGCCAAAGCTTGTGCTTCTACCAAGGGTTCTGGATCTCCAGGACCATTGGATAAGAAATAACCATCAGGATTCCATGCGCTTAATTCCTCAAAAGTGGAATTGAATGGAAATACTTTTATATAGACATCACGCTCAGCAAAATTACGGAGTATATTTTTTTTAACACCAATATCAAGTGCGGCGATTTTATAGGTTGCATTTTCATCTCCAAAATAGTAAGGCTCTTTGGTCGACACTTTGGACGCTAATTCCAAACCTTCCATTTGTGGAATGTCAGCAAGTTGTTTTTTTAGATTCTCAATGTTATCTACATCTGTGGAGATGACAGCATTCATAGCTCCGTTTTCACGAATATAGCTTACGAGTGCTCTAGTATCTACATCTGAAATTGCAAATAAATCATGTGCATCTAAAAAGTCAACAAGTGATCCACTCGCATCAACACGGGAATAGTCATAACTAAAGTTTTTACAAATGAGACCAGAAATTTTGATGGAATCGGATTCCATTTCTGATTGATTAACTCCGTAGTTTCCGATGTGAGGATTGGTGGTAACCATCAGTTGTCCAAAATAAGAGGGATCGGTAAAAATCTCTTGATAGCCTGTCATTCCAGTATTAAAGCAAACTTCTCCAAACGCAGTACCTTCCTTGCCTATTGCTTTACCATAAAAAATTGTTCCATCTGCAAGAAGTAAGACGGCTTTTTTTCGTGTTGTGTATTTCATTATTTTTGAAGTCTTGTAAACTTTTACAAAATTGCATAAAAAAAAGGATAAACTAAAAAAGTTTATCCTTAAAATTTCAAATGCTTATTAACATTTATTCTTCTTCTGAAGTTGCAGTCGCTTCAACAGCGGCAGCTACAGGTTTTGCAGCGCCTCCTCTACGACTTCTACGAGTGGTCTTTTTCTTAGGTTGTTTGTCTGCATTGTAAATTTCATTGAAATCTACCAATTCGATCATTGCCATATCGGCATTATCACCAAGACGATTTCCTAGTTTGATAATACGAGTATAACCTCCTGGACGGTCTCCAACTTTAGTTGCAACACCACCAAATAATTCGGTGATTGCTTCTTTTTGTCTTAGACGACTAAATACAATACGTCTGTTATGAGTTGTATCTTCTTTAGATTTTGTAATTAAAGGTTCAACGAACTGTTTTAAAGCTTTTGCTTTAGCAACAGTTGTGTTGATACGCTTGTGTTCAATTAAAGAACACGCCATGTTTGCTAACATTGACTTTCTATGCGCAGTTTTTCTACCTAAATGATTTATTTTTTTTCCGTGTCTCATGACATTTTATTTAAACCTTATCTTGCATCAACTCATTACGAGGCGCAAATTATAAAGTAATTAATCTTTATCTAATTTGTATTTACTTAAGTCCATCCCGAAGCTAAGGCCTTTTACATTGACTAACTCTTCAAGTTCAGTTAATGATTTTTTACCAAAGTTTCTAAACTTCATTAAATCGTTTTTGTTGAAAGATACTAGGTCACCTAAAGTATCTACTTCTGCAGCTTTTAAACAGTTAAGGGCACGAACTGAAAGGTCCATATCAATTAATTTAGTTTTAAGCAACTGACGCATGTGAAGTGATTCTTCATCATACGTTTCAGTTTGTGCAATCTCATCGGCTTCTAAAGTGATACGCTCATCGGAGAATAACATGAAGTGGTGAATTAAGATTTTAGCTGCTTGTGTTAATGCATCTTGAGGACTGATAGAACCGTCTGTTTGAATTTCGAAAACTAATTTTTCGTAATCTGTCTTTTGTTCTACACGAAAGTTCTCAACGCTGTATTTAACATTTTTTATTGGAGTGTAGATAGAATCTGTAAAGATTGTCCCTACAGCAGCCGCTGCTTTTTTGTTTTCTTCAGCAGGCACGTATCCACGTCCCTTTTCTAAAGTCAACTCCATATTGATGGTCACTTTAGGGTCTAAATTACAGATCACTAAATCTGAATTTAAAACTTGGAATCCAGAAATAAACTTCTGAAAATCTCCTGCAGTGATTTTATCTTGACCAGAAATTGATATTGAAACAGATTCGTTATCTACTTCATCAATTTGTCGCTTGAAACGTACTTGTTTCAGGTTAAGAATAATTTCGGTAACGTCTTCAACAACACCAGGGATCGTAGAGAACTCATGTTCTACACTGTCCATTTTGACTGAAGTAATTGCAAAACCTTCTAATGAAGATAATAACACTCTACGTAAAGCATTTCCAACTGTTAATCCGTATCCTGGTTCTATAGGTCTGAACTCGAATTTACCTTCGAAATCAGTAGAATCAATCATGATTACTTTGTCGGGCTTCTGAAAATTTAATATTGCCATAATTGTCTTCGTTTTAATTGTTAATTAGTTGCGCGATTTATAAGTTTGAAGACCACTAATAAATCCTTTGGCTAAATACCAATATGATTAATTTATTATTTAGAGTAAAGTTCAACGATGAATTGCTCGTTGATTTGTTCTGGTATTTGAATTCGTGCTGGAACAGAAACATAGGTTCCAGATTTTGTGTCGTTATTCCAAGTAATCCACTCATAAACTGTAGAAGCATTTGATAAAGCAGATTCTATAGTTTCTAAAGATTTAGATTTTTCTCTAACAGCAATAACATCACCAGCTTTCAAAGAGTAAGAAGGAATGTTTACAATTCCACCATTAACTGTAATGTGTCTGTGTGATACTAATTGTCTAGCTCCACTTCTAGAACGAGATAATCCCATTCTAAAAACAACATTATCCAATCTAGATTCACATAATTGTAAAAGCACCTCACCTGTAATTCCACGTGAAGCAGTTGCTTTTTTAAACATGTTTCTAAATTGCTTTTCTAATACACCATAAGTGTATTTAGCTTTTTGCTTCTCCATAAGTTGGATTGCATATTCAGACTTTTTACCACGACGTCTGTTATTTCCGTGTTGTCCTGGAGGATAGTTTCTTTTTTCAAAAGACTTATCTTCTCCGAAGATTGCTACGCCAAACTTACGGGCGATTTTTGTTTTAGGACCAGTATATCTTGCCATTTCGTTTTGTTTTTGAGAGTGATTGTGAATTAAGGTCTTAAGCTTATCCTTCGACAGTCGTTGATCTCTCGTTTATACTAATAAATAATTAAACTCTTCTTCTTTTTGGTGGTCTACATCCGTTGTGAGGTGTAGGAGTTACGTCAATGATTTCAGTAACTTCAATTCCGCTGTTGTGTAACGAACGTATTGCTGATTCTCTACCATTACCAGGTCCTTTGACGTACACTTTTACTTTTTTAAGACCTGCTTCTTTTGCAGGGCCAGAAGCATCCTCAGCAGCTAATTGAGCTGCGTAAGGTGTGTTCTTTTTAGAACCTCTAAAACCCATTTTTCCAGCTGATGACCATGAGATCACGTCGCCTTTTTTATTGGTTAATGAGATGATAATGTTATTAAAAGAAGCAGTTACGTGTGCTTCTCCCGTAGATTCTACGATAACTTTACGTTTTTTAGTACTTGACTTTGCCATATTACTAATTATTATTTAGTTACTTTTTTCTTGTTAGCAACTGTTTTTCTTCTACCTTTTCTAGTTCTTGAATTGTTCTTCGTACGTTGTCCACGCAAAGGAAGACCCGCTCTATGGCGAATTCCTCTGTAACAACCGATATCCATTAAACGTTTGATGTTTAATTGGATTTCTGAACGAAGTTCTCCTTCAATTTTAAAAGTTCCAACAGCGTCACGAAGTCTTCCGATTTCTTCATCGGTCCAGTCGGATACTTTAGTACTTTCATCAACTTTTGCTTCTGCTAATATTTCTTTAGCTCTACTTCTACCTATTCCATAGATATAAGTTAAAGAGATTACTCCTCTTTTTTGTTTTGGGATGTCTACCCCTGCAATTCTAGCCATAATTAACCTTGTCTTTGTTTGAACCTAGGATTCTTTTTGTTTATAACGTAAAGTCTTCCTTTTCTACGCACGATCTTACAATCTACGCTTCTCTTTTTAATGGATGCTCTTACTTTCATCTTTTACTTCTTGTTAGTATCTATAAGTTATTCTTGCCTTAGATAAATCGTAAGGACTCATTTCTAGTTTTACTTTATCACCTGGTAATAATTTAATATAATGCATTCGCATCTTACCAGAGATATGAGCGGTCACAACGTGACCGTTTTCTAATTCTACTCGGAACATCGCATTTGATAATGCTTCGATGATGCTTCCGTCTTGTTCTATTGCTGCTTGTTTTGCCATGTAGTTATATTGAGCCTATTGAACTGCTTTTCTATTTTTACCTGTTTTCATCAAGCCATCGTAGTGTTTGTTCAACAAGTATGAATTTACTTGCTGCATGGTGTCGATTGCAACTCCCACCATAATTAATAATGAAGTCCCTCCAAAGAACAATGCCCATCCTTGTTGGATATCCATCAGACGAACAATGATTGCTGGAAACACAGCAATAAGTGCTAGAAACATAGAACCCGGTAAGGTAATTTGTGACATTATTTTATCAAGGTATTCTGAGGTTTCCGAACCAGGTCGAATTCCAGGAATAAATCCTCCACTTCTTTTTAAATCATCAGCCATCTTGTTAGTAGGTACTGTAATTGCCGTATAGAAATACGTAAAGATAATGATTAAGAGTGCGAACACAATATTGTACCATAATCCAAACATACTATTTCCAGCAAAATTACTAACCAACCATTGACCAACGGTTGAATCCTTCAATATATCAAGACCACCTAATAAGCCAGGAACAAACATGATTGCTTGTGCAAAGATTATTGGCATTACCCCTGAAGCATTAAGCTTTAAAGGTATGTATTGTCTTGAACCCATGATGTTTTTTTCGTAGCCACCAGAAGCGGTACGTCTTGCATACTGAACGGCTATTTTTCTAACGGCCATCACTAACATGATAGATGCTAAAATAATAACAAACCATATAACAAGTTCAATTAATATTTTGATTAAACCTCCCTGAGATTGATTCACTGCAGAATCAAATTCTTGTGCAAATGATAGCGGCATGTTTGCAATAATACCAACCATAATTAACAGGGAAATTCCATTCCCAATTCCTTTGTCTGTAATCTTTTCTCCTAACCACATTGCAAAAACACAACCGGTTACCAGGATTACTATAGAAGAGAAATAAAACACACCACCTTGACCTAAAGTAAAAGCCTGTGTACCACCCATAAGAGCAGGAAGACTTGTTAAATAGGCTGGTGCTTGAACCAAACAAATACCGATGGTTAACCAACGTGTAATCTGTGTAATTTTCTTTTGTCCACTAGCACCTTCTTTTTGTAATTTTTGAAGGTAAGGTATTGCTATACCCATCAACTGAACCACAATAGAAGCGGATATGTATGGCATAATCCCTAAAGCAAAAACCGAAGCTTTTGCAAAGGCACCACCAGTAAATGCATTTAAGAGTCCGAGAAGTCCCGAGTCTGTTTTGGATGCTAATGATCCTAACTGTGAAGCGTCAATTCCGGGAAGCACTACTTGTGCTCCAAAACGATATACTAATAACAGACCTAAAGTTAGAATAATTCTATCTTTTAGTTCTGTAATTTTCCAAACGTTTTTTAATGTCTCTATAAATTTCATTTTATGGGGTATTATAGTGTTACAGCTTCACCGCCGGCTGCTTCAATCGCTGCTTTGGCTGTTGCTGTGAATTTATGTGCTGAAACTTTTAACTTCGCTTTCAACTCACCTCTTCCTAAAATTTTAATCAATTCGTGCTTACGTCCTAAACGCAATTCAACGATTGTATCAAAATCTAATTCAGATTTAATTTTCTTTTCGTCAACTAACTGTTGAAGGGTATCAAGGTTGATTCCTTGATAGTCTTTACGGTTAATGTTTGTGAAACCAAACTTAGGCACACGTCTTTGTAGTGGCATTTGACCACCTTCAAAACCTACTTTTCTAGAGTAACCAGAACGAGATTTAGCTCCTTTGTGACCACGAGCTGCCGTACCACCTTTACCAGAACCTTGTCCTCTACCGATTCTTTTACCTTGACTTTTAACTGAACCTGCAGCAGGTTGTAAATTACTTAAATTCATTTTTCAGTATATTTTAAGCTTCTTGTACAGAAACTAAATGTTTTACTTTATTGACCATTCCTAAAATATTAGGTGTCGCCTCATGTTCTATCGTTTGCCCAATCTTTTTAAGACCTAGCGCTATTAATGTACGCTTTTGTCTTTGTGTACGATTGATCGCACTTTTTTGTTTTGTTACTTTTATCTTAGCCATCGTGTCGTAAATTAACCGTTAAAAACTTTAGCAAGAGAAATTCCTCTCTCACGTGCTATTGACTTCGCATCTCTTAATTGAAGTAAAGCATCAAAAGTAGCTTTTACAACATTGTGAGGGTTTGAAGATCCTTGGGATTTTGATAAAACATCATGTACTCCAACGGCTTCAAGAACAGTTCTTACAGCTCCACCAGCAATAACTCCTGTACCAGGTGCTGCAGGGATAATGTTTACTCTTGCTCCACCGTATTTTCCTTTTTGTTCGTGTGGAAGTGTTCCTTTGATTAAAGGAATTCTAACTAAGTTTTTCTTAGCATCTTCAATTGCTTTCGCAATTGCACTCGCTACATCTTTAGATTTACCTAATCCGTGTCCAACGACACCAGCTTCATCACCGACTACTACGATCGCTGAAAATCCAAATGCTCTACCACCTTTTGTTACTTTTGTAACTCTTTGCACACCTACCAAACGGTCTTTTAAATCCAATCCACTTGGTTTTACTAGCTCTGCACTTTTGTATTTTTGATACATAATTTCTTTAGAATTTAAGTCCTGCTTCTCTAGCGCCTTCCGCTAATGATTTTACTCTACCATGATATAAATAACCACCTCTATCAAAAGTGATCGTTTCAACGCCAGCCTTTAGTGCTTTTGCTGCTACTGATTTCCCAACTAAAGTTGCGATTTCAGTTTTAGATCCTTTTGTTGAACTGATGTCTTTATCTCTAGATGAAGCCGCACTAATGGTTACACCAGTAACGTCATCTACTAATTGAGCATAAATTTCTTTATTACTTCTAAAAACAGCCAATCGAGGCTGGGACGCTGTCCCAGAAACAATTTTACGTATTCTGTTTTTAATTCTTTGTCTTCTATCGTTTTTTGATAATGCCATAACTAACTTATTAAGCTGATTTACCTGCTTTTCTTCTTAATACTTCGCCTACGAACTTAATTCCTTTTCCTTTGTATGGTTCAGGCGCTCTGAAACCACGGATTTTAGCGGCAACTTGTCCAACAAGTTGTTTATCGTGCGACGTTAATTTGATAATTGGATTTTTTCCTTTTTCAGAAATCGTTTCTACTTTTACTTCAGTAGCAATATCTAAAACAATGTTGTGAGAAAATCCTAAAGCTAAATCAAGTTTATTTCCTTGACTAGAAGCTCTATATCCAACCCCTACAAGTTCCAATTCTTTAGACCATCCAGTAGTTACACCTTCAATCATATTAAAAATTAAAGCTCTGTAAAGTCCGTGCTTTGCTTTGTGATCCTTATGATCAGAAGGACGCTCTAAAATAACGTGCCCTTCTTCTATTTTGATACTTACAGCAGAGAATTCTTGAGTAAGTTCCCCTAGTTTCCCTTTAACCGTAACAAGGTTATCAGTAATATCTAAAGTAACTCCTTCTGGAATCGCTACTGGGTTTTTTCCTATTCTTGACATTTCTTAAATCTTTAAAATTAGTAAACGTAACACAATACTTCACCACCAACATTTTCTCTTTGGGCTTGTTTGCCTGTCATTACTCCATGAGAAGTTGAAACAATTGCAATTCCAAGACCATTAAGAATACGAGGATGATCGTTAGATCCTGAGTATTTACGTAAACCTGGTTTACTTATTCTTTGGATTTTTTTGATTACAGGTTCTTTGGTTTCCTTATTGTACTTGAGTGCTATCTTGATAGTACCTTGTACAGTAGTGTCGTCAAATTTGTAACTTAAAACATATCCTTGTTCGAATAATATTTTTGTAATCTCTTTCTTTAAATTAGATGCAGGAATCTCTACAACTCTGTGATTTGCACGAACTGCGTTTCTAATTCTTGTTAAATAATCCGCTATTGGATCTGTATACATAGTGTATTAATTTGCGGTTTTGGTTTTCTATTATTAGAACCTGAAACCAATTTATAATTTTACCAACTTGCTTTTCTAACGCCGGGTATTAAACCATTGTTTGCCATTTGTCTAAACATAACTCTTGAGAGTCCAAACTGACGCATATATCCTTTTGGACGACCCGTTAGTTTACATCTGTTATGCATACGAATTGGTGATGCATTTACAGGTAATTTTTGCAATCCTTGGTAATCGCCTGCTTCTTTTAACGCTTTGCGTTTTTCAGCATATTTAGCAACTACTTTTGCTCTTTTTACCTCACGGGCTTTCATTGATTCTTTAGCCATAGCTTAATTCTTTTTAAAAGGGACCCCTAATTTTGTTAATAATGATTTCGCTTCTTTATCTGTATCGGCGTCAGTTACAAATGTAATGTCCATTCCTGATATTTTATTGACTTTATCAATATTTATTTCAGGGAAAATAATTTGTTCTGTAACTCCTAAATTGTAGTTACCTCTACCGTCAAATCCATTTGCTTTGATTCCGTTGAAATCTCTAACACGTGGAAGTGCAGATGTTACCAAACGGTCTAAAAACTCATACATTTTTTCGCCACGTAAAGTTACTTTAACACCAATTGGCATTCCTCTACGTAGTTTAAACGTTGCAACATCTTTTTTAGATATCGTTGCAATTGCTTTTTGTCCAGAAATTTTAGTAACCTCTTCTATTGCATAGTCGATTAATTTCTTATCTGAAACGGCAGCACCAACACCTTTAGATATTACTATCTTTTGCAGTTTTGGAACTTGCATTACATTTTTATATCCGAATTCTTCTGTAAGAGCTGACATTACTCTGTCTTTGTACTCTTGTTTTAATCTTGGAATGTATCCCATAATTCTTAAATTACTTCGTTAGATTTTTTTGAAAATCTTACTTTCTTACCATCTTCCATTTTATACCCAACTCTAGTTGTTTCTCCTTTTGCGGTTAACAAAGATAAGTTTGATATTTGGATTAACGCTTCTTTTTCAACGATACCACCTTGAGGGCTTTGAGCACTAGGCTTCATGTGTTTTTTAACCATGTTTACCCCTTCAACGATCGCTTTATTTTTATCTAGTAATACCTTAATGATTTTACCTTCAGAACCTTTATGGTCTCCAGCAATAACTCTTACGGTATCTCCTGTTTTAATTTTTAGCTTTCCCATGTTTCTTAAATTAAAGCACTTCTGGTGCTAATGATACAATCTTCATGAATGACTTATCACGAAGTTCTCTTGCTACAGGTCCAAAAACACGTGTACCTCTCATTTCACCAGTAGGGTTTAAAAGAACACAGGCGTTGTCGTCAAATCTTATATAAGATCCATCTGGACGTCTTACTTCTTTTACAGTTCTAACCACTACGGCTGTTGAGACTGCACCTTTTTTTATGGTTCCGTTAGGAGTTGCATCTTTAATAGTAACAACAATTTTGTCACCTAGGGATGCATATCTACGTTTTGTACCACCTAGAACACGAATGGTTAATACCTCTTTTGCTCCAGTGTTATCAGCTACTTTTAATCTTGATTCTTGTTGTACCATAATTATTTAGCTCTATCTATGATTTCTACTAGTCTCCAACATTTAGATTTACTTAAGGGTCTTGTTTCCATGATCCTTACGGTATCTCCTTCGTTGCAGTCGTTTTGCTCGTCGTGTGCTACATACTTTTTAGTCTTTAGCACGAACTTTCCATACATAGGATGTTTTACTTTTTTCACTTCTGAAACCACAATTGATTTCATCATTTTGTTACTTGTAACAACGCCTACACGTTCTTTTCTTAAATTTCTTTTTTCCATCTTTCAGCAGAATACAATTATTGCACTTCTCTATTTGTTAACTCCGTTGCCAACCGTGCTACAGATCGTCTTACAGATCGTAATTGAATTGGATTTTCGAGTGGTGATATTGCGTGGGTCATTTTCAGATCCGCGTAAGTCTTTTTCGTATCACTAAGTTTCTCTTGTAACTCAGCTGTCGATAGTTCTTTAATTTCAGATTGTTTCATAATATCAATAAAATTAAGCTTCGTAGTCTCTAGCGATTACAAATTTGGTTTTAACTGGTAATTTTTGAGCTGCTAAACGCAATGCTTCTTTAGCAACGTCTAGTGGCACACCACCAACTTCAAATAAAATTCTTCCTGGTTTCACAACAGCTGCCCAATATTCAACGGCACCTTTTCCTTTACCCATCCTTACTTCAAGCGGCTTTTTTGTGATTGGCTTGTCTGGAAATATTTTTATCCATAACTGACCTTCTCTTTTCATATGGCGTGTTGCAGCGATACGAGCAGCTTCAATTTGACGTGAAGTTAAAAAATTTGAATCGAGTGATTTTATACCAAACATTCCGTTAGAAAGTTGATGTCCTCTCTCGGAGTTTCCTTTCATGCGTCCTTTCTGGACTTTACGAAATTTTGTTCTTTTTGGTTGTAACATTTTCTTTTAATTTATAAAAAATTACTTTCTACGGCGAGGTTTCGAATTCGATGAACGATTTCCTTTGTCTTGACCTTTTGAAAGACCAACTAAGGGAGATAATTCACGTTTTCCATACACTTCACCTTTCATAATCCACACTTTGATTCCTAATCTACCATAAGTAGTATGGGCTTCAACAAGAGCATAATCTATATCAGCTCTAAATGTGGATAAAGGAATTCTTCCATCTTTATAATGTTCGCTACGTGCCATTTCAGCACCGTTTAAACGACCACTAATTTGAATCTTAATTCCTTCAGAGTTCATTCGCATCGTGGCTTGAATCGCCATTTTGATTGCACGCTTGTAAGAAATACGGTTTTCAATTTGACGAGCGACACTCGTTGCTACTAAAAACGCATCTAGTTCTGGGCGTTTGATTTCAAAGATGTTTAATTGAACTTCTTTGTTTGTGAGTTTTCTTAATTCTTCCTTCAACTTGTCTACCTCTTGACCGCCTTTACCGATAATGATACCAGGACGAGCCGTTGTGATAGTAACGGTTACAAGTTTAAGAGTTCTTTCGATAATCACTCTAGATACACTAGCTTTTACTAAACGAACAAAGATGTACTTT